>Ga0210380_10000890_pt1 | contig 12383 bp, 11 predicted proteins | sample PLM4_5_coexredo_FD_155476 | JGI IMG/M metagenome (GOLD analysis project Ga0210380, IMG submission 155476) | Groundwater sediment microbial communities from an aquifer in East River, Colorado, USA - PLM4_5_coex redo | ecosystem: Environmental > Terrestrial > Soil > Riparian zone | place: USA...
CGTTTACGTGAGCGAGCTGACGTGGAACAGCGAAGGCGGCAACATCCGGATCAACCCGGTATGGTCGAACTCCGGCACGACGCCGACCCGAAAGCTTCGGATCGGCACCAACTGGAAGGCTTCGCACGGCGAGTTGCGGCTCGACGACATCAACTACGTCCAGCCGCCGGAAAATCTGTTCCTCGGACCGGGCTCCAAGGCTGAGTTCGGCGCGAACTTCATTCCGATGCGCGATAGCCAGGCGGCGATCGAACAGCGCCTGAATCTGTATGTCTGGGGCCGCGCCACCTACGACGATCTGTTCGAGGGTACGACGCCGCATTTCTTCGAGTTCTGCCATCGCGTGGAGGTCTCGGGCGAGACACCCGATAAGATGCAGCTGAGCTTTACGCAATTCGGATCGAGCAATGGCTCGGACGAGGATCGCTGGCAGACCGCTAACGCTGCAGCCTAGCGGCGTGCCTCGAAGAAGCCGCGCAGCAGCGCTGCGGATGCGGCTTCGCTGATGCCGCCATAGACCTCCGGGCGGTGATGGCAGGTCGGCGACGCAAAGAAGCGCACGCCATTGTCGATCGCGCCGCCCTTGGGGTCGGGCGCGCCGTAATAGACCCGGCGGATCCGCGCAAACGATATCGCCGCCGCGCACATCGTGCAGGGCTCGAGCGTGACATGCAGGTCGCAATCGACGAGGCGCTCGGAGCCGAGCTTCTGTGCGGCGGCGCGGATCGCCAAAACCTCGGCATGCGCAGTCGGATCGCGGTCGGTGAGCGTGCGGTTGCCGGCCGCCGTGATCGCCACGCCGTCGCGCACGATCACGCAGCCGATCGGCACTTCGCCGAGGTCCTGCGCCTTGCGCGCCTCGTCCAGCGCCAATTCCATGAAGGACGGCATTCCACACCTCACCTGCCCAGCCGTGTATAAAGACGTGGATGCCCGGCATAAAGCCGGGCGTGACGAAGGATGTGATGACCGATCAAGGCAACAAAGGCGCTGGCCACCATCGCGGCCGTCCCTTCCGCGGTAAAAAGCTCAAGACCACGCTGCCGAAGCCGGCGGTGGACGTGCCGCTGCCGCCGCCCAAGACGGCGGAGCGCATCGCCAAGGTGATGGCGCGCGTGGGCCTGGCCTCGCGCCGCGAGGCCGAGGCCTGGATCGAAGCGGGCCGGGTGTCGGTCAACGGCAACAAAATCACGTCGCCGGCGCTGAACGTCATCGCAACTGACACGATCACGGTGGACGGCAAGCCCCTCCCGCAGAAGGAACGGACGCGGCTGTTTCTGTTCCACAAGCCGCGCGGCCTCGTCACCACTTACGCCGACACCCACGGCCGCCCGACCATTTTCGGCGCGCTGCCGAAGGACATGCCGCGCGTGGTGAGCATTGGCCGGCTCGATCTCAACACCGAAGGCCTCCTGCTGCTGACCAACGACGGCGGGCTTGCGCGCGCGCTGGAATTGCCCGCGACCGGCTGGCTGCGCCGCTATCGCGTTCGCGCGCACGGCAAGATCACGCAGCCGCAGCTCGATGGCTTGCGCCGCGGCATCGAGGTCGACGGCATCCATTACGGTGCGATCGAGGCGACGCTCGATCGCGAGCAGGGATCCAATGTCTGGCTCACGTTCGCCATGCGAGAAGGCAAGAACCGCGAGATCCGTAACGTGCTGGGCCACCTGGGACTGGCGGTGAACCGCCTGATCCGCGTGTCTTATGGCCCGTTCCAGTTGGGCGACCTGCCGGATGGCGCCGTGGAGGAGGTCAAGACCCGCGCGCTTCGCGAACAGATCGGCGAGCGGATCACCGCGGTCGCCGGCGCGGATTTTTCCGGGCCGCTGGTGGAGCGGGATGAGCCCGTCTTCAAAGCGCCTCCCAGGCCACCCGAAGTGCGAGCCCCTGAGCCCGATGCTCGGCGGAACCGTGAGCAAGCGCCGCGAGGAGCAAAGCCCGGCGGCCGGCGCGGTGCGCCGGACCGCAGTCCGAAAAAATCGGGCCGCCCGCCGCCGAAGTTCGGAGCGCCGCGCGGACGGAATGACAATGCGCCCGGCCGTCAGGGCCGGTCCGCGAAGGGCGGGCCGCACCGGCCGCCGCGCCCCGATGGAGAAAGAAAGCCATCGCGGGGCGATGACAGGAGAAAGACGCCGCAGCGCGGCGGCGGTCGTCCCTACAAAGGCCGGCGGGACCGCTGATGCGTATCGTCGGCGGCCGGCATGGCGGGCGCACGCTGGCGGCGCCGAAGTCGCAGGCGATCCGCCCGACCGCCGATCGCCTGCGCGAGGCGCTGTTCAACATCCTGACGCATTCCTATGGCGACCCGGTCGAGGGCGCCCGCGTGCTTGACCTGTTCGCCGGCACCGGCGCGCTCGGCCTCGAGGCGCTGTCGCGCGGAGCAGATTTCGTGCTGTTCGTCGATGACGGCGCCGAGGCGCGGGCGCTCCTGCGCGGCAACGTCGATGCGCTGGGCGCGGGCGGCGCCAGCAAGGTCTATCGCCGCGATGCAACCCGGCTCGGGCCGGCCCATCCGATGGAGCCGTTCGGGCTCGCCTTCCTCGATCCGCCCTATGGCAGGGGGCTGGCCGAGCGGGCGCTGACGTCGGCGCACAACGGCGGCTGGCTCACCGCCGATGCGCTGATCGTGGTCGAGGAGGCCGCGGGGACGGCGTTTGCGACGCCCGAGGGCTTCGAAGAAATCGAGCGGCGGGAGTACAGCGACACGCAGCTCGTGTTTCTGAAGCTGCTCACTCCACGCTGATGCCGGCGGCCTTGATGACCTTGCCCCAGCGCTCGACATCCTCCGCGAGGAATTTCGCGAGATAAGCCGGTGTGCGTTGTTCGGCTGGCAGGATGCCGAGACCGAGCGCTTCCATCTTTTGCCGGATATCCGGCTTGGTGATGATCGCCTCGATGGCCTTGTGCATCTTGTCCACGATCGGCTGGGGCGTGCCCTTCGGGAAGAAGAAGCCGTTCCATACCGTTGCCTCGACGCCAGGCACGCCCTGCTCGCCGGTCGTGGAAAGATCAGGAGCGATGGCCGCGCGCGCCGGCGCCATCACCGCGATGCCCTTTACCGTGCCCTGGCGGGCTTGCGCCGCGCCACTCTGGATCGTCGTGCACATGTAGTCGATGCGATCGGCGATCACATCCTGCAGGGCAGGGCCTTCGCCGCGATACGGCACATGGGTGATGTTCACGCCAAGATTGAAGTTCAACAAAGCGCAGGGCAGATGCGTGCCCGACCCGACGCCGGCGGACGAGTACTGCATCTTGTCCTGGTTGGCCTTCATGTAGGCGACCAGCTCCTGCAGATTGTTCGCCGGCAGGCCCTTGCGGGCCACCAGGATGCGCGGGGATTCGGTCACCAGCGCGACCGGCTCGAAGTCGGCGACCGAGTCATAAGGCCGCCTCTTGTACAGCGCCTGGCTGTAGACCTGCGTGCCGCTGTTGCCGATCAGCATGGTGTAGCCATCCGGCGCGGCCTTGGCGACGCGGCCAGAGCCGATGGTGCCGGCGGCGGCGCCGACATTTTCAACCACGATGGTCTGGCCGAGGACTTCGCCGATCGCCAGCGCCTGCAACCGCGCGCTCGCGTCGACGCCGCCGCCGGCCGCGAACGGCACGATCAGCGTGATCGGCCGTGTCGGCCAGTCTTGCGCGGGCGCTGTTGCGGGGAAAGCGGCGAGGGCCGCCAGGGCAGCCAGCGTCATTCGCAGTGTTGTCATTGATAACTCCATTTCAATCGAGATTGACGCCGCTTGCCTTGATCGGCTCGACCCAGCGGGCGAGCTCCGATTTGACGAACTGCGTCAGGAATTCCGGCGACCGCCGATCCTTCGGCGTGACCACGACGCCGACCGCCTTGAAGCGGTCGATCACGGCAGGCGTGTCGATGGCGTCGCTCGATGCCTTGGCGAGGCGCTCCACGATCGCCTGTGGCGTGTCCTTGGGGAACGAGAACGAGCCCCAGGCGCCGCAGTCGAGGCCTTTGACGCCAAGCTCTTCGGCGGTCGGAATGTCCTCGAGCCCTGGCCCGCGGGCCAGGCCGAGCGCGGCATAGGCCTTCACGGTGTTGGATTTGATCTGCGGCGTGGCGGTTGAAATCTGCTCGAGCATGTAGTCGATGCGGCCGCCGAGCAGATCCTGCATGGCGGGACCGGCGCCGCGATAGGGCACGTGGGTGATCTTGGCACCCATCGCGCGGTCGAGCAGGACTGCGCAGGTGTGGCCGCCGGAGCCCGCGCCGGGCGAGCCGTATTGCAGCGTGTTCTCGTTCTGCTTCACGTAGGCCATGAACGCCTTGAAGTCGTCCGGCGGGAAATCCTTGCGTGCGATCAGCACGCGCGCCGAATCCGAGAACAGAGCGACATGCGCGAAATCGGCGATCGGGTCGTAGGGCGGTTGTTTGCGGAATGTCGGATTCTGCGACAGGACCGCGCTGCCCGACAACAGCAGAGTGTAGCCATCGGGCGCGGCCTTGGCGACGCGGACTGTACCGGTCAGGCCGCCGGCGCCGCCGACGTTCTCGATCACCATTTGCTGGCCGAGGATATCGCTCAGGCGCGCCGCAATGATACGCGCGATGGTGTCGACCGGCCCGCCGGCGGCGTAAGGCACTACGAGAGTGACCGGCCGGTTCGGCCAGGCGCTAGATTCTTGTGCTGCGGCCGGTCCCGCGAGGGCGGTGAATGCGGCCAGGGCAAATCCGGCGATCGTCTTGAGCATGGCTATCCTCCTCGCAGCGCAGACTTGGCCGCCGCAGCGCCGCAGGTCAAGCGGCGCTATGCCGCGCCGGAATGCCGCTTATTCGATAACGATGCCGCTGGCCTTGATCGGGCCTTCGTATTTCTTGATCTCCTGCTCGACGAAGCTCGCGGCATAGGCCGGGGTGCGGCGGTCCTTCGGCGGGATGTCGATGCCGATGGCGAGCAGCCGCTTTTCGGTATCGGCGGAATCCATCGCCTCGCTCATGGCGGCATTGAGCTTGCGCACGATCGGCTCTGGCGTGCCCTTGGGTAGGAACACGATGTTCCAGCTTCCGCCATCGAAACCGGCCATGCCCTGTTCCTGCGCGGTGGCAAGGTCGGGCAGCAGTGGCGCGCGCTTTGAGCCGAGCAGGGCGGGCGCCTTCACCACCTGGTCGCGCACCTGTGGGTAGGCGCTGGTGATGATGTTGCAGCCGTAGTCGATCCGCCCGGCGATCATGTCCTGCATGGCCGGCGCACCGCCGCGATAGGGGATGTGGATCGCGTCGATACCCGCCGCGGCATTGAACAGCACGCAACCGAGATGAATGGCCGAGCCCGCCCCAGCCGAGCCGTATTTCAGCTCGCCTGGATGAGCTTTGCCGTAGGCGATGAACTCCTGCAGGTTGTTGGCCGGGAAATCCTTGCGCGTCACCAACAGCAGCGGCGTCGAGCCGACCAGGATGACCGGTGCAAAGTCCTTGGCGGCATCGTAGGCGGGCTGCTTGTAAAGCCACTGGTTCTGCGCGTGGGTGCCGACGCTGCCGAGCACGAACTGGTAGCCGTCGGGCGCGGCCTTGGCGACGCGGTTTGCGCCGGTCATGCCGCCGGCGCCACCGACGTTCTCGATCACGATCTGCTGGCCAAGAATTTCCGCGGCGCGCGCGGCAATCGTGCGCCCGAGCACATCGACCGCGCCGCCCGCGGCGAACGGCACCACCATGGTCATCGGCCGGTTGGGGAAGTCCTGCCCACGCGCGGGAATGGTCAAGAACAGGAGCGAGAGCGATGTGATGACCATGAACGTGCGGGACATTGGTCGCCTCCGGCTGGAGCCCCAGCCTAACACGGCGTGACCACCTTACCTCCGGCCAAAAAGCCGCTCGATGTCGGTGAGCTTCAGTTCCACATAGGTGGGCCGGCCGTGGTTGCACTGGCCGGAGTTCGGCGTCGCCTCCATCTCGCGCAACAGTGCGTTCATCTCCTCGGCCTTGAGGCGGCGGCCGGCGCGCACCGAGCCGTAGCAGGCCATGGTTGCGGCAACATGCATCAGTCGGCGTTCGAGCGGCAGCGCCTCGTCCCATTCGGCGAGATGCTCGGCGAGATCGCGGGTCAGCGCCGCGGCGTCGATTTCGCCCAGCATCGACGGCGTCTCGCGGACTGCGATGGCGCCGGGGCCGAACGGCTCGATGGCAAGGCCGAAGCGATTGAGCTCGCCGGTGCGCGCGAGCAGACGCTCGACGTCGGCCTGAGCGAACTCGACGATCTCGGGGATCAGCAGGATCTGCCGCGCGATGCCGTTCTGGTCGATGGCCGCTTTCATGCGTTCGTAAACCAGCCGCTCGTGCGCGGCGTGCTGGTCGACGATGACAAGCCCATCGCGCGTCTGCGCGACGATGTAGGTGTCGTGCACCTGGGCCCGGGCGGCGCCGAGCGGCCGGTCGAGCAGATCAGGTGCGGGCTCGCCCACTTCGACGCGGGCGGTCGCCGCGGCTGAGCCCACGTCGAATACGGCTTGGGCGGCTTCCTCAAATCCGGCGTCCGGCGCGGCCCATGCCGCCACCGCGCCACGCGGCGGCAATGGCCGCGACGGCGAGCGGCGCCAATCGAATGCGCCGCGCCGGGGCAGCGACGCCGGACGGAACGCAGCGATGGTCGCGGTGCCGCCGGTCGAGGCTGAGCGCTGGCCGTCGCGGGCAAGCCCCTCCTTCAGCGCGTGCATCAGCAAGGCGCGCACGAGGCCGTTGTCGCGGAAGCGCACCTCGGTCTTGGCCGGATGCACATTCACATCGACCTCGCGCGGCGGCAAGGTCACGAACAGCGCTACGACCGGATGGCGGTCGCGCGGCAGGTAATCGGCATAGGCGCTGCGGATGACGCCGATCAGCAGCTTGTCCCGCACCGGGCGGCCGTTGACGAACAAATATTGCCCGAGCGAGTTGGCGCGGCTGTGCGTCGGCAGCCCGGCATAGCCTTCGACAACGGTGCCTTCGCGCTCGGCGCTCACTTCAACGGCATTGGCGCGGAAGTCCGCGCCCAACACGTCGGCAAGCCGGGCGAGACGGCCTGCCGCACTGGGCAGGGCCGCGGGCCATGTCACCGGCGCGCGTTCTTCGTTGGCGAGCGTGAAGGCGACGTCCGGCCGGCTCATGGCCAGCCGCCGCACAACCTCGCGCACCGCTTCCGCTTCGCTGCGGTCGCTCTTGAGGAACTTGAGCCGCGCCGGCGTAGCGTAGAACAAGTCCTTGACCTCGACACGGGTGCCTTCGGAGAGCGCCGCAGGTTTGATCTCCGACTTCGCACCGGCATCGACCGTGATCGCCCAGGCATTCGGTTCGCCCGCGTGACGCGTGGTGATGGTGAGCCGCGCCACCGATCCGATCGAGGGCAGCGCCTCGCCGCGAAAACCGAGCGTATTGATCTGCAGCAGGTCGTCGCCGTCGAGCTTGGAGGTGGCGTGACGCTCGACCGCGAGATCGAGGTCGGCCCGCGTCATGCCGACGCCGTCGTCGGCAACGCGGATCAGGCGGCGTCCGCCCCCGTCGGTCGCGATCTCGATCCGTGTGGCACCGGCGTCGAGCGCGTTTTCCACGAGTTCCTTGACCACGCTCGCCGGGCGCTCGACCACCTCGCCGGCGGCGATGCGGTTGACCAGTGTTTCGGAAAGCTGGCGGACGGGCATGTGCGGCCTGATTCGCGTGGAAATCGAATCTACCGGGACAATGCGGCGCCCGCGAGGGCGGCGGCCGAACTGCCCCCGCTATTCGAACGACGGCTTGCTCTGCCGGTGGTGCTTGATCACCGCGCGGCGCTTCTTGCCCTCCAGCCGCTTCTGCTTCGAGGCTCTGGGGGGCTTCGTGGCGCGGCGCGGAATCGGCTTGACCGCCGCCTCCTGGACCAGCGCGATCAGCCGCTCCTGGGCCTCGGCGCGGTTGCGCTCCTGGGTGCGGTAGTTCTGCGCGATCAGCACCAGGACACCGTCCTTGGTCATGCGCCGCCCGGCGAGCCGCATCAGCCGCAAGGCCACGTCGTTCGGCAGCGACGGCGAGTTCCGCACGTTGAATCTGAGCTGCACCGCGGTCGAGAGCTTGTTGACGTTCTGCCCGCCGGGACCGGACGAACGCACGAAGCTTTCGTCAATCTCGGATTCGTCGATGCTGATCTGGTCGGTGATGCGGATCATGGCGACGCCCCCTTTTTGGGCGACGACAGCTTCTACCCGGCGAGATACGTCTTCGCCAGCACCTTGCCTTCTTCCACGGCAGGCTGATCGAACGGATCGACGTCGAGCAGGCGCGCGGCGATGATTGTCTCCAGCATGAAATGCATCAGCAACTCGCCGAGCGCCCGCTCGTCGAGCTTTTCAATGTGGATGGTGCGTACCGGGCAGCCGTTCTTGGCGAGCGTCTCGGCGGTGGCGCGGCCCTGCGCCGCGACCAGATCGCCGATCGTCTTGCCGGAAAAATCCGGCTCGCCGGCAATCTTTGCAAGGCCCGCTGTCATGCGCGGGCCGCGCCCAGCGGGCGACGCGGTGACGATCGTGAACAGCTTGTCGCGCGGGCCGGCGATATAGAGCTGAAGCTGGCTATGCTGGTCGACCGGTCCGAGCGCGCCGATCGGTGTGGTGCCCTTGCCGTCCTTGCCGAGGCTTTCGGCCCAGAGCTGGACGTACCACTTGGTGAACATCTGCAGCCGGTCGGCGTAGGCCATCATCACCGAAATGGTCTTGCTTGAGGCGAGTCCGGCAGCGAGCGCCGCGCCAACCGCGGCCGGCACCTCGGCCGGCGGCATGTGGGCGAGCACAGGCGCCAGCGCATCGGCGGCGCCCTGGCGGATCGCACCGATATCGAGGCCGCAGACCGCGGCTGGCAGCAGGCCGACGTTGGTCAGCACCGAAAAGCGGCCGCCGACGCCGGGGTCGTGACCCATCATCCGGATCTGATGCGTCGAAAGCAGATCGCGCAGGCCATTTTTCCTGCCGGGCTTGGCCGGCTCGGTGATGCCGAGGAAATGATCGTGCGGATCGAGCTGGGCCACCTTCACGGCGTCGAGTGCGGCAATCGTCTGCATCAGCGTCTCGCCGGTGCCGCCGGACTTTGACACCGCGACAAAGCGGCTGGTCTTTAGCGGCAGCCGGGCGAGCAGCGCGCCGTAGCTGTCGGGGTCGAGATTGTCCATAAAATGGATGCGCGGCGGGTCGCGTAAGCTACTCACTCCCGGAACGGCGTGGCCCGCGAGCTGCGCCAGCGTCTGTCCGCCGAGGCTGGAGCCGCCGGTGCCGAGGAACACCACGTCGCTCGTCCCGTCACGGAGCAGCGCGGCGTAGCCGAGGATGGTGGCGATGTCGTCGCGCTGTTCCGGAAGATGCAGCAGCGGCAGGGTGCCGTCGGCGTGGCGCGCGCGAAGCCAGGTCAGCGCCTCGGCGGTGCGCGACAGCGCCCGAGCGAAGTTGTCCGGCCGCGCGTGATCGATCGATTGCTTGAACGCCATCGGAAGCCCTGACGGGTCAGCCTTTCCCCGTTTGCGGGGAAAGTAACCTATTGCTAGCCGCCCGGTTCCTTCGAGGACAAATCCTTCGGCTGGCCGACCACCGTGACCAGCATGCCGCCCTGGGCCAGCCGCTTGGCGGCGCGGCGGGCGTCCTCGATGGTGACGGCGTCGATCAAGCCGTTGCGCTTGTCGATGTAGTCGATGCCGAGATTGTCGAGCTGGTTTTGCAACAGGATGCTCGCGATCTTGGTCGAGGTGTCGAAGTTCAGCGCATAGGAGCCCTTGAGATAGGCCTTGGCCTTGGCGAGCTCGTCCTCGGTCGGACCCTCGTTCGCCATGCGGTCGACCTGCGCCTCGATCAGCTCCAGCGCCTCCTTGGTGCTGTTGGCCTGGGTCTGCGTCTGGGCCATGAACATGGCGGCGTGGCGCATCGGCAGCAGGTAGGAATAGACGCCATAGGCAAGACCGCGCTTCTCGCGCACTTCGTCATAGAGCCGCGACGTGAACGAGCCGCCGCCCAGGATATGGTTGACCACGAAGGCCGGGATGAAATCCGGATCCTTGCGCATGATGCCGGCGCCGCCCATGCGCACCACCGCCTGCGGCACGTTGAGCTGCACCACGATCCGCCGGCCGCCGTCGCGCACCGGTGCGTCGGACACGGCGACGCGGGTGCCGGTCGCCGGCAGCGAGCCGAACACGCGATCAAGCGTCTGGCCGAGGGTCACCGGGTCGATATCGCCGACCGCGGCGATCTTCAGCGTGTCGCGGGTGAACACCTGCTTTGCAAAGGTCCGCAGGTCGTCGGCGGTGACGGTCGGAATCGAGGTTTGCGTGCCGCCGGTCGGACGGCCGTAGGGATGGCCTGGAAATGCGGTGCGCCACCACGCCCGGTTGGCAATGCTGCCCGGATCGGTGGTCTCGCGGCGGAGCCCCGCCAAGATCTGCTCGCGAACCCGGCCGATCGCATCGGCATCGAAGCGCGGCTCGTTGAGCGCGAGTCGCAACAGATCGAAGCTCGGCTCCAGGCGGTCCTTTAGCAGGCGGATCGAACCGGTGAAATAATCCTGCGTCACCGAGAAACGCAGCTCAACGGCATTGTCCTCGAGCTTGCGCTGGAACGCCTTGGCGTCGAGCTCGCCCGCGCCGTCGTCGAGCAGCGATGAGACCATGTAGCCGACGCCCGGCTTGTCAGTCGGGTCCTGGGTGGCGCCGCCGACGAACGCGAAATTCAGCGCGACCAGCGGCAGCGATGGCTCCTGCACCAGCCAGGCTTCGATGCCGCCAGGCGAAACCACGCGTTGCACGGTGGTCGCGCCCGCGGGCTGTGGCGCCGCTGCTGCGGCGATCAGCAGCGCGGCGATTGCAATGAGGAAGCGCAGACGCTGGATCACGTTCGCTTTTCCTCTTTTTGCGAATCCTTGATGAGATGACCGGTCACCGACCGCCGCTTGTCGAGCCAGGCCTTGGCCGCCGCGTTCACCGCGTCGGCGGTCACCGCGCGGAGCCGGTCGGGCCAGGTCTGGACCGCTTCGACCGTCGATCCGGTGGTCAGCGCCGCGCCGTACCAGCGCGCCATGGTGGACTGACTGTCCTGCGCATAGATGGCGTCGGCGATCAGCCGGGCTTTGGCGCGGTCGACTTCGTCTGGGGTGACGCCATTGGCGACGACCTCGTCGATCACCGCGTCGATGGCGTCCTCGAGCTTCGGCAGCGTGACGCCCGGCTTCGGCGAGCCGTAGACGCCGAACTGCGTGGCGTCGAGGGCAGTGCCGTTGTACCAGCCGCCGGCGCCGACCGCGATCTCTCGCTCAACCACGAGCGTGCGATAGAGGCGGCTCGTGGTGCCGTGGCCGAGAATGAACGACAGCACTTCCAGCGCCTCGGACTCGCCGGGCTTGGCGGTTGTCGAGGACGGCACGAGATAGGCGCGATGCAGGCTCGGCTGCTGGACCTGCGCGTCGGCCAGCGTGACGTGGCGGGGCGCGACCTGCGCAGGCTCCTGCGGCCGCAGGCGCGGGCTGATCTCGGCAACCTTGGGAACCTTGCCGTAAGTCGCTTCGGCCAGTGTCCTGATGTCCTCGGTCGTGACGTCGCCAGCAACCACCAGCACCGCGTTGTTGGGCGTGTAGAACCGCTTGTAGAAGGCCAGAGCATCCTCGCGGTTGAGCTTTTCGATCTCGTTCCGCCACCCGATCACCGGCCTGCCGTAGGGATGATTGAGGTAGAGAGCGGCATCGATCTGCTCGGAGAGACGCGCGCGGGGATTGTTGGCGACGCGCTGGTTTTGCTCCTCAAGGACGACCTTGAGTTCGGGCGCCACCGCCGCATCGGTCAGCTCCAGGCCGGTCATGCGGTCGGACTCGAATTCCATCAGGGTCTTGAGATGCTCACGCGACACCCGCTGGAAGTATCCGGTGTAGTCCTGGGTGGTGAAGGCGTTTTCCTGGCCGCCGACGAACGCTACCGTTTTCGAAAACTCACCCATCGGATGCAAAGCGGTGCCCTTGAACAGCAGATGTTCGAGGAAATGGGCAAGGCCTGACTTGCCCGGCGTCTCGTCTGCGGCGCCGACCTTGTACCAGACCATGTGGGTGACGACCGGCGCCCGGCGGTCCGGCACCACGACCACTTCGAGGCCGTTGGCCAGCGTGAAATGGCCGATATCCGGCTTTGGCGCCGCTCCCACCGCGGTGGCGAACAGAGCCGTTGCGATAGCCCAGCCGGCGACCGCCCGGGCGCTACGCGAAAAAGTCAGGTTGATTGGCAATGCGGTCTCGCACGGTCTTCGCTGGGTTCTGTGGCAGTGCGTTACGCGCTGCCATGCAGTTGACGCCGACCGTCGAAGACACGTTCGATCCGGCGTCCTGAGTTATTTCGCGGGCTCGTTCTTGTCGATCACTGGCGCGACCCACTTGTCTCGGCCGACGCCATACGGCT
>Ga0210380_10000891_pt1 | contig 12382 bp, 9 predicted proteins | sample PLM4_5_coexredo_FD_155476 | JGI IMG/M metagenome (GOLD analysis project Ga0210380, IMG submission 155476) | Groundwater sediment microbial communities from an aquifer in East River, Colorado, USA - PLM4_5_coex redo | ecosystem: Environmental > Terrestrial > Soil > Riparian zone | place: USA...
CTGGTGCTCGAGGAAGGCCAGCCCGAGTTCATCGAGCAGGATATCGCCACCACCTTGCGGCGCAACGATGCGCAGGCCAAGCTCCACGGCAAGGACCTGATGCCGATGACGGGCGAGTACTCCGCCGAGCTCATGGTGCGGGGACTGCAGAAGTTCCTCGCGCAGCACCAGCCTGGTCTCGATGTCGGTGGCGGCGCGCAATGGCTCTCGAAGGTCGCCGACACGCGCAGGCAGGCCTCCGCACTTCTCGCCGGCCTGCCGCCGCGCCCGCCGAACTTCTGCGTCGGCTGCCCCGAGCGCCCGGTGTTCGCCGCGCTCAAGCTGGCCGAGCGCGAGACCGGCCGCCCGCACATCTCGGGCGACATCGGCTGCCACGCGTTCGCCACGTTCGAGCCCTTCTCGATGGGCAACTCGATCCTCGGCTACGGCATGAGCCTCGCCTCCGCCGCAGGGGTGGGACCGATGATGGCGCAGCGCCCGCTCGCAGTGATGGGCGACGGCGGCTTCTGGCACAACGGCCTGCTCTCGGGGGTCGCCTCGAACCTGCTGAACAAGGGCGACGCCGTGCTGGTGGTGATGAAGAACGGCTACGCTTCGGCGACAGGGACGCAGGAACTGATCTCCTCGCCGCCGAAAGAGGCGCGCGACGCGAGCGGGCGGAGCGCGGCGCACGCCGACCACACCATCGAGAACGCGTTGGCCGGCGTCGGTGTGACCTGGGTGAAGACGGTGCACACCTATGACGTCGCGGAAATGAAAAAGACGCTCACCGAGGCGCTCACCGCCGAACCCAAGGGTCTCAAGGTGATCGTCGCCGAAGGAGAATGCCAGCTCGAGCGCCAGCGGCGCGCGAAGCCCGAGACCGCGCAGCGGCTCTCGGCGGGCGGGCGCGTGGTGCGCGTCAAGTACGGCGTGGACGAGGACACCTGCACCGGGGACCACTCCTGCATCCGGCTCTCGGGCTGCCCCACGCTCACCGTCAAGGACAATCCCGATCCGCTGCGCAAGGACCCGGTGGCAACGGTGATCGAGGGCTGCGTGGGCTGCGGCCTCTGCGGCGAGAACGCGCACGCGGCGACGCTCTGTCCGTCCTTCTACCGCGCCGAGGTGATCCAGAACCCGACGCTGTGGGACCGCGCGGTGCACAACCTGCGCAAGGCCTTCGTGCCGGCATGAGCCTGCCCGAGCGCTCGATGACGGTGCTGGTGGCCGCTCTGGGCGGCGAAGGCGGCGGTGTGATGGCCGACTGGCTGATGCACGCCGCGACGGCCTGCGGCTACCCGGCGCAGGCAACCTCGATTCCCGGTGTCGCGCAGCGTACCGGCGCGACCACCTACTACCTGGAGATCTTCCCGGCGCAGCGCGAGGCGCTCGGCGGGCGCGAGCCGGTGATGTCGCTCACGCCGAGCCCGGGCAACGTGGACATGATGGTGGCCTCCGAGCTGCTGGAGGCCGGCCGCGCGATGCAAAACGGCTACGTCACGCCGGATCGCACCACGCTCATCGCCTCGACGCACCGCATCTACGCCACCATGGAGAAGATGCAGATGGCCGACGGGCGCTTCTCCAGCGAGCGCGTGCTCGCGGCGGCGAAGCAGCTGGCGCAACGCGCTGTGCTGTTCGACATGCGCCAGCTGGCGCAGGACAGCGGCACGGTGATCAATGCGGTGCTGTTCGGCGCGATGGCCGGTTCCGGCGCCCTGCCTCTGCCGCGCGCGGCCTGCGAAGCGGCGATCCGGCGCTCGGGCAAGGGCGCAGAAGCCAGCCTGCGCGGCTTCGCCGCCGGCTACGACATCGCGGCGGGGACGCGCCAGACACCGGCCGCCGAGCCGCGCCCGGTACCTCCTGAAACACGCGAGATTCTGGATCTCGGCGCCGCCCGCCTGCGCGACTACCAGGGCGAGGCATACGCCAGGCTGTACCTCGCGCGCATTGCGACGCTGGGCGACGCCGAACCGAAGCTGATCGGCGAGGTCGGGCGACAACTCGCGCTGTGGATGAGCTACGAGGACATCATCCGCGTCGCCGACCTGAAGACTCGCGCCACGCGCTTCGAGCGCGTGCGCCGGGAGGTCGGTGCCAGGCAGGGCGAGCCAGTGGTGGTGATCGACTACCTGAAACCGGGGGTGGAAGAATTTGCCTCGCTCCTCCCGCCTGCGCTCGGGCGGCGCCTGCTCTCCTGGGCCGAGCGTCGCGGCAAGCTCGACGCCTATAACGTGGGCATGCACGTGAAGACCTCCGGCGTGTTGGGCTACCTCGTGGTGCGCGCACTCGCCCGGCTCAAGCCCTGGCGGCCGCACAGCCTGCGCTATGCGGAGGAGCAGGCGCTGATCGAGCGCTGGCTCACCGCCGTGCGCGCTGCAGCACCAAGGAGTACGGCGCTCGCCCTCGAGATCGCAGATTGCGCGGGCCTGCTCAAGGGCTACGGCGAAACCAATCGCCGCGGCCGGAGCAACTTTCTCGCCATCCTCGACGCCCTGGTGGAGAACCCCGCCACCGCCGATCCGGCGGCGCAGGCCGCGGCGATCCGCAAAGCGCGCGAAGCGGCACTTGCCGATCCCGAGCAAAAGGCGCTGGCGCAGACCCTCGGCAGGCCGGTCACCTGGCTGCGCGCCGAGAAGACCCGCTAGAATCCGCCGCCTATGTCCAGCGCTGGCGACGCCGCCTTCCTCAGCCGCGAATACAACAACCGCGAGCTGTTCCCCGACCATCCAAGGCACTTCGCGCGCTGGCAGGAGGCCTCGGCGCGCGCGCGCTCGACGATGACCTGCACCCTGGATCGCGCCTACGGCTCGTCGGCAGGCGAGACTCTGGACATCTTCCCGGCGCGCAAGGGCGACGGCAGCGCGCTCATGTTCATCCACGGCGGCTACTGGCGCTCGCTCGACAAGCGGGACTTCTCCTTCCTCGCCCCGGCATGGGTGGATGCGGGCGTATCGCTGGTGGTGGTGAACTACGACCTGTGCCCGGGGGTGACGATCGAGCGCATCGTGCAGCAGATGCTCGCGGCCTCGGCCTGGCTTTACCGCCACGCCGAGGAATACGGCATGGACGAGGAGCGGCTCTACGTCAGCGGCCACTCCGCCGGCGGGCATCTCGCGGCGATGATGCTGGCGGCGTTGTGGCCCGTGTTCGACCGCTCGCTGCCGAAAGACCTCTACAAGGGCGCGCTCGCGGTGAGCGGCGTCTACGACCTGCGGCCGCTGGTGCAGGTGGGCTGGCTTAACGGCGACCTGCGTCTGGACGAGGAATCCGCATTCAAGGCCTCGCCCGCATACCTGCCGCCGGCAACGCGCGCGCGCCTCACCCTGGCGGTGGGCGGGCTGGAGAGCTCGGAGTTCAAGCGCCAAGCGGCGCTGCTCGCGCAGCGCTGGAGGCCGGTGCTTTCCGGCAACGTCGCCATGCCGGGAACCGACCATTTCACCGTGATCGACGGGCTCGCCGATCCGGGCAACGCGCTGTTCGCAGCCGCTCGCCGCATGATGGGCCTCGGCAAATGATGGAATTTCTTTCCCCGGGGCGCTACGTCGACAGTGACCATCCGGCGGTCGTCGAATTCGCGAAGCAGCACGTGAAAGGCTCAAGCGACGTGGAGCGCGCGGTGGCGCTGTATTACGCGGTGCGCGACGGCGTCCGCTACAACCCGTTTCTCGATTTCTCCAGGGATACCGCGTTCCAGGGCAGCAAGTGCCTGGAGACCGGCGAAGGCTTCTGCATCGGCAAGTCGGCGCTGCTTGCGGCCTGCGCGCGCGCCGTGGGCATCCCGGCGCGGGTCGGCTTCGCCGACGTGAAGAACCATCTCACCACGCCGCGCCTCGCCGAGCGCATGGGAACGGACCTGTTCGTGTACCACGGCTTCACCGAGCTGTGGCTCGAAGGCAAGTGGGTGAAGGCGACGCCTGCCTTCAACCTCGAACTGTGCCGCAAGTTCCGCGTCAAACCGCTCGAGTTCGACGGACGCAGCGACTCGATCTTCCATCCGTTCGACGCCGACGACCGGCGCCACATGGAGTACCTGCGCGAGCGGGGCTCGTTCGCCGACGTGCCGGTGGCGGAGATCCAGCGCGTGTTCCGCGAGTCCTACCCGGCGCTCTACGGCCTGGGCCAGGAAGCCGCGAAGGAAGCGTTCTCACCGTAGGGTGGGCCAACGGCCCACCATCGGTGGCTCATTCGCCCGCGATCGGCGGCCCATTCGCGCGCCAGCGGTGGGCCGTTGGCCCACCAGCGGTGGGCCGTTGGCCCACCCTACGCGTTGCCCCAGACTTCGCGCGCGGTCTCGACCACCAGGCGGATCTTGTTCGCCTGAGCCTCCATGGCGAGCTGGTTGCCGTGCACCGTGCTGGAGAAGCCGCACTGCGGCGAGAGGCACAGCTGTTCGAGCGGCACGTGGCGCGCGGCCTGGTCGATGCGCTTCTTCAGCTGGTCCTTGGATTCCAGCGTGCCGAGCTTGGTGGTGACCAGGCCCAGCACCACGATCTTGCCCTTGGGCACGAAGCGCAAGGGAGAGAAGTCGCCCGAGCGCGCGTCGTCGTACTCGAGGAAATAGCCGTCCACCTGCAATTCGTTGAACAGCACTTCCGCCACCGGCTCGTAGCCGCCCTCCGCCGCCCAGGCGCTCTGGAAGTTGCCGCGGCACAGGTGCACGCCCACGGACATGTCGCTCGGCCTGCCGGCAATCGCCGAGTTGATCAGCCGCGCATAGCGCTTGGGCAGCTCGTTGGGGTCATCGCCGCGCTGCTTCGCGCCCTCGCGCATCTTCGGATCGCACAGGTAGGCGAGGTTGGTGTCGTCGAGCTGCAGGTAGCGGCAGCCCGCGTCCGCCAGCTGCCGGATTTCATCGCGGTAGCAGCGCGCCACGTCCTCGTAGAACCCCTCCATGTCGGGATAGGCCTCGCGGCTGATGGCGCCGCGGCCGCCGCGGAAATGCAGCATGGTGGGTGAAGGGATGGTGACCTTGGGGGTGCGCTTGGCAACCGACTTGAGGAACTTGAAGTCCTCGGTCTGGATCGGCTTGACGTGCTTCAGCTGCTTCGTCACGTGCATCACCGGTGGCGCGAAGTCCACATCGCCGGCGGCGCCGTGGAACTTCACCTGGATGCCGCCTTTCACTTCCACGCCCTCCAGCTGCTCGAGGAAATCGACGTGGAAGTAGGTGCGGCGGAACTCGCCGTCGGTGACGCCCTGCAAGCCCCAATCCTCCTGCAGCTTCACGATGTCGCGGATCGCCTTGTCCTCCACCGCACGCAGCTGCGCGCGCGTGAGGGCGTTCTGCTTGAAGTGGCGCTCGCGCGCCTCGAGGAGTTCCGGCGGGCGCAGGAAGCTGCCGACGTGGTCGGCGCGGAAAGGTGGCACAGCGCGTCTCGTCATAGGAAGGCGAGGATAACGCAATCCGCGCGCCGCTCCCACCGGTAAACTGCAGCCGATGCGCGCCTTGCTGGAACTCTGTTCCAGCAAGGCGGTGGCCTCGACTATTGCATGGCAGCGGAAATCGCCGCTATCTGCGCAGGCGTAAGCTTGATGAGAGAGCCGTTGGTCGCATTGAACCGGGTTCCCATGCCGCCGCGGTTGTTGGCAATAGCATCCGATATCGTCGCCGCGCTTGCCCCCTGGAATTCCCCGGGCAGCGGATTGTGGCAGCCGCTGCAGTACGTCGTATAGAGTGTTGCACCGTCAACCACCGGAGGCGGCGCAGCGTTAGTGGTTGCAGTGGCCTGGGACGAGGCGACGCTCTCGCCGACGCTGTTTACCGCCGTGACGACGTAATAGTAAGTGGTGTTGTCAGGCAACCCCGTACCAACGTTTGGACTGGTCACCCCGCTGATCCTGGTACCGTTGGCGGTCGTAACGCCGGTCACGTTGGACCAGTACAGGTTGTACGACGTCGCGCCTGAAGCCGCATTCCAGGAAATGCTCACCTGCTTGTTGCCGCCGATTGCGGTTACCCCGGTTGGCGCAGGAGGAACGGCCAGAGGCGGTGCGCTGGTGGTCGCGGTGGTCTGGCCGGAAGGACCGCTTTCACCGGCGCTGTTTACCGCAGTGACGATATAGAAGTATGCGGTGCTGGCGATGCGTCCGGTATGCACAAAGGGGCTGCTTACGCCGGCGATCCTCGTTCCTGTCGAGGTTGTAACCCCGGTTGCGGTCGACCAATAAACGTTGTACGAGGCCGCGCCCGTAACTGCGGGCCAGGAGACCGTCACCTGCAAAGCGCCACCCACAGCGGAAACGCCGGTTGGCGCGGCGGGAGCGGTCGTTGGCGGAGGAGTGGCGCCAAGGGTGGTCGCTGCAACCTGAACGGAGGCAGCACTTTCGCCGGCGCCGTTTACCGCCGTGACGACGTAATAAAAGGTGGTGCTGGCAGGCAACCCGGTACCAACGGTGGGACTGGTCACCCCGCTGATCCTGGTACCGTTGGCGGGCGTAACGCCGGTCACGTTGGACCAGTACAGGTTGTACGACGTCGCGCCGGTGACCGCAGCCCAGGAGACGCTCACCTGATTGGTGCCGCCGGTGGCGGATACCCCCGCGGGTGCGGCAGGCACTGCCGGCGGAAGTGTCGCGCCAGTCGTGGTCGCCGAAACCTTGGCGGAGGCAGCGCCTCTGCGGGGGTTGTCACGCGCCCTGACCATGAAAGTATAAGTGGTATTTGCAGCAAGACCCCTCAGGACATACGGACTCGTGACATTCCTCAGCCATCTTGCATTGCCGTGTTCGTCTTCGTCTTCGAACTCGTGCTCGTCGTCGTCATCGTCATCGTCCCTTGCAGCGACCCCGGATCGGGTCATATAGAACAGGTCATACGAAGTCGCGTTCGCGACCGGGTTCCAGGAGATTGTCACCTGAGCATCGCCGCCCACAGCTTTCACCCCGGTCGGAGCAGTCAGACGGGGACCACGCTTGGGCAGGTGCTCATGGTTATCGCTGAAGTGCCCGTGTTCAACTTCTTTGACCCGGGCAGTGAAAAGGACAGCGCCCGAGGTCACGTTGAAGATCGTGACGGTGCCATTGGACAGGACGACCCTCACGCTGTCGAACATGGCGTCAAGGCCATCGTGGTCCGCCGCGTAGGAATCTCTGGCTGGATTTCTACTTCCAGCCCTGAAGACATCGAGCAAGGGCATCAGTTGCGTCTGGAGCGCAGCGATGGAACCCGGCATCCTGGACCTGACTTTGTCCAGCGTAGCGGCATCCGGCTTGTCAAATACCGCCGCGGGATCATCGGCGCCCGCAGCATGCGCGAGCGCGACGCTCGTGAGCGGATTGATGTTGGCGGTGCCGGGCTGATCCGCGAAGGAATACAACGTGTGTCTTGCTCCCTCAGCGATCCCGGTCGCCTTCAACACGTAAGGCGCCTGCATGTCCGCCACGTCTATCGAGAACGAACCATCGTTGGCGATAACGGTAACCTTGTCCTTTCGCGCAGACGAAGATTCCCTGAGAGTCACCTGTCCGACCAAGGGCGAACCCGTGGCAGCGACACCCTTTACAACCTGGGAGGAAACCGCAGCACCGGGACTACTTGCACTGACGCCGCCATCACCCCCACCGCCACAGCCGGCAATGACGCCGATGGTCAGCAGGCAAACAGAGGCAATGGCGGTACCGGCCTGTTGCTGCAGTCGTGCCACAAATTGCAGGTTCATCTGGATCTCCAATATTCCTGATTGCGCCCCGCGTTGATCTTGTCGAGCCGCGCGCCGGAAGTATTGACAATAATCAAGGTGCCTCTGGTTCGATTGGATTCTCTGATTGCTGCAAGTGTGTGTCGCCATCGCGGTACACGGTTTCGCCGGCACAGGATCAAACTGTTGATTTACAAATATTCGGAATGTCGCCACGCTGCGACGCAGTTTCGGCGGTAGGAACTAACTTATTGATCAATATATGGTCAGATTGTCGCCAGCGACCGACAGCGTGTCGCGGACGCTGCGTACGACGTCGCCAACACGCGCCGCTCCCACCAGTAAACTGCATCCGATGCGCACCTTGCTAGAAAAGAGTTTCCGCGCGGCGGTTGCCGCGGCGGATCCCCTGAAAATCCTTCCAGCGCACCTCCCGCGGCCGCCGCGCGGCCGCACCTTCGTCGCCGCCGCGGGAAAGGCGGCGGCCTCGATGGCGCTGGCAGTGGAGCGGCACTGGCCGCGCGGGGCGCCCCTCGAGGGCCTCGCCATCACGCGCTACGCGCACGGCCTGCCGACCGAGCGCATCCGCGTGATCGAAGCCGGTCACCCGGTTCCCGACGCGGCCGGCGAGGCCGGCGCGCGCGCGCTGCTCGAAAAAGTGCGCGCGTTGCGGCCCGATGACCTCCTGCTGGTACTCGTCTCCGGCGGAGGCTCGAGCCTGCTTTCGCTCCCTGCAGCAGGCGTGACGATGGACGGCCTGCAGACGATGACGCGCGAACTGTTGCGCTGCGGCGCGCCGATCCAGGAAATCAATACGGCCCGCAAGCATCTTTCGGCGATCCAGGGAGGGCGCCTCGCTGCCGCCTGCCGCGCGCCCGTGCTGGCGCTCGTGATCTCGGACGTCACCGGGGACGATCCTACGCACATCGCCTCCGGACCTTGCGCGCCCGATCCGACCACCGTGGCCGACGCGCAGGCGGTGCTGCGCAAGTACGGCATCGCCGCGCCCGGCCCGTTCTCCGAGACGCCCAAGCCGGGCGACCCGCTGTTCGCGCGCGTCGAGAACCGCGTCATCGCCACGGCGCGACGTTCGCTAGAGGCTGCCGCCGCAATGTTCGCGGCGCAAGGCATCGCGCCGACAATCCTCGGCGACGACATCACCGGCGAAGCCAGGCAGGTCGCGCAGTCGATGGCTGTCCAGGCGCGCGCTGCGCGCCGGCCGGCGGTCCTGATTTCCGGCGGCGAATGCACGGTCACCGTGCGCGGCACAGGCGGTCGCGGCGGGCGCTGCGCCGAATTCCTGCTGGCGCTCGCCATCGAGCTGCGGGGCGCCGCGGGGGTTCACGCAATCGCCGCGGACACCGATGGCATCGACGGATCGGAAGACAACGCGGGCGCGCTGCTAGCGCCGGACACGCTGGCGCGCGCGGCAGCGAAGGGCATCGACGCGGCGAAAATGCTTGCCGCGAACGACAGCTATCGCTTCTTTTCCGCGCTCGGCGACCTGGTGGTCACCGGTCCCACCCGCACCAACGTTAACGACTATCGTGCGATCCTGATCGCTTAGGTTTCATGGGCGGACATCAAAAGCATCCACCACAATGAAGGCACCATCGCTCAAACCCTCGATCGTCAGCGTGTGAGTGCCATTGGCGAGCCCATCCGCTCTGAACACCGAGTGCTGGTATCCCTCGATCGGGGCCTCTAGATACGTATCGATCTCACTAACGACTCCGTCCAAGGTTATCTTAGCTCTCCCGGTGGAGAGCTTGCGGCAGCCGATCCAACTGACCGAGGTCCCGGTGAAGGTGAACGTGACGCTCGCGCCCGCCGCAGCCGATGTGGAGGCGGCCCCCTCGCTCCAGGTTCTGTTCACGTTGCCGTGCAACCAGGCGCCGCTGTAAGTGACTGCCGCATCCCGCTCCTGGTAGCGCCTTCCCGGCGTCGTCACGTCGAAGGCGTCCACCACGATCTTGGCCCCGGTCGACGCGCCATTTCTTTCGCCCGTCGCTTCGATCGTCAGCGTATGGCTGGTGTCGGCCAGTCCTGTCGCCGTGAACACGATGGCCTGGATCCTGTTCGTCGGAGAGTACGTGTCGACCTCGCTGACAACGCCATCAAGGGACACGCGGGCGATGCCGGCGTCGGGGCCGCGATAGCCGCTCCAGTTGATCGATGTCCCGCGGAACGTCAACGTGACTTTCGCGCCCGGGGTTTCGGTGACCCTCGCGCCCCCCACTGGCGGGTCGGGGAACGTGAAGACCCCACCGCCGCTCCATGCGAGATTGCTATCGGCCTGGACCCAACCGGCGGTGAAGATTACGTCCGGGTCCGTCTCCTGCAAATGCGAGACCACCGGCGCTTGCACCTCGAAGGCATCCACCTGAACGATGTTTGACAGGGCGTCCGCGTTCTGGCGGCCCGTCACTTCGATCGTCAGCGTGTGGCTGCCGGGGCTCAGGCCGTTCACCGCAATGATGGGCGTGTGGATGACTTCCGGGCGCGCGAATAGATCCACCTCGGTGCCTGAACCCCCGTCCACTTTGACGAGGGCGATTCCGCTGCTGACATTGCGGGTGCCTATCCACGTGACCGAGGTCCCGGTGAAGGTGAAGTTAGCTTGCGCCCTCGGCACTGTGGATTGCACGGCGGCCCCCCCGCTCCACGCAAACGAACCGGCGTCGCTCTGCGTCCAACCGGAACTCAAGCTTACCGCCGCATGTGATTCCTCGTAGCGCCCCGGCACCGATGCGGGCGTGATGCTACTGCTGCTGCTACTGCTACTGCTACTGCTACTGCTACTGCTGGTGCTGCTACTGCTACTGCTACTGCTGCCGTCACCGCCCCCGCCGCCGCAGGAAACCAGCATGCCCGCCAGCAGCAAGGCCGCGACGCGCGTCACGTCAGGTCCCCTGGACTGCATCCGGGGCGACTATTCAAGCACTCATGACATGCTTCGCACATAACCGCTCCTTCCACATTCTTGGGGATAGTCTCGGTTATCTGTAAGACGTTTTTGCGCGGCGCCATGATCCGTATGGACGTCCGCGGCCTCACGGCGCCTGCCGGCAAAGCAAGCGGGAACTAGGCCGTCGCGACGGGCGGTGAGTAGCCCGTAAGCCCGCCCCTGCTCGATATCGGAATCTCGCGAGAAGCGAAGCCGTGGATGAACTTCCAGTGAAAGGCAATCCCGGCCAGCACGGCCAAGTGAAAAAGTTCGTGCGGGCCGACGATCCCCGCCACCAGCACCGGCCAGCGCAGGAAGTCCGTCAGGGCGCCGAAGGTGTAGGCCAGAGCCCCCCACAGCACGGGGCGCGCAAACTGGAAACCAAAGCGGCGTACGAGCGCGATCCAGGTAGCCAGCCCCAGCCAGCCGAAACCCAGGTACAACGCCAGCCCGAACCCTTCGGGTATGGCGGTGAAGTAGAGGGTCTTGAACGTGAGGCCCGCGATCGCCACCGCCCAGATGCCCGCAAGCATGCCCCATCGCCATGGACCGCGGAACAAAATGGCGTGCACCGGCGTGAAGCTGCCCGCAATCAGCACGAAGATGGCAGCGTGGTCCAGTCGTCGCAGAACTCCGCGGAACGCGTCCTCCGGCGACCACAAGTGGTACAACCCGCTCATCGACAACAGCAGGACGCAGGAAGAGGCGAACACGACCAGCGACATCGTGCGCAGTAAATCACCTCCCTTTTGACGTACAAGCGAAACACCCAGCCGGGCGAAGACGAACGCCCCTGCCAGATGCGTCGCGGCGCTCAGGGGATCGCCGAACCCGGGGATGGAGAACACAGGCGACCTGGCTCGAACATGCATCGATGTTATTCCCACAAATCCGTCAGGATCGGTGACGCCCAGAGGCACTTGACATGGGCCGAACGGACTCTCAAGCCTACTCAGTCCGGCGTTTCTCCTCGACCTTGCCGCCTGCACTTGCCGCGAGGCGAGCCCCGAAGGACTGTACGTCGCGCTCGAGCCGCAAGCTGAGAACGCCCTCGCCGGAGGGTAGGAGCGGGGCTACGCTGCGCTCGGCCACCGGCACAGGCTCTGGCGCGCGCGTGCCGCCCAGCGCTCCGAGCAGGGCACCCGCGGCGAATGCGACCGCCAGCGCAGCGCCAATGACCAGAGGCGTCAGGCGCACGCGCCGCTGCTCCTTCAAGCGCGCAAGCTCCGCGCCGAGTGCCTCGTGCTCGACGGTCAGCCGCCCGGTTCGCTCGGCAGCGGCAAGCCTCGCCGCCGCAAGCTCCGCGATGCGGCGTTCGACCTCGACACGGGCGCGCGTCGCAGCAACGGCGCGCTCTTCGGCTCGCACGCGCGCATGCGCCTGGCGCGCGGACTTCTCTTCGGCGCCGACGCGCCGCTGCGCCGCACGCTCCAATTCGAGTTCCGAGAGCTGGCGCGCCTGCGCGGCCTCGATCAGCGCGGCTTCCGCCACCGCGCGCTGCTCGCCCGCCGCGGTAAGCCTGCGCTCCGTTTCAACCCGTTCCGCCGCGGCGCGTGCCGCCTTCGTTTCCGCGTCACCACGCGCCTGCGCCGCCTCGGCGGCACTGCGCTCCTCGGCGGCCCGCGCCGCGCCCGCCGCGTCAGCTGCGCGCTCCGCCGCGGCACGCGCTTCGGCTTGTTCGCCTGCGTCCGCGTCGGCCTTGCGGCGCGCCTCGGCTGCCAGCGCCGCCTGCTGCTCCTGTTCGGCGCGCGCCCGCAATTCCGATGCAGCGGCTTGCTCGGCCTGCATGCGTTCTTCAGCGAGCCGCGCAGCC
>Ga0210380_10000893_pt1 | contig 12374 bp, 10 predicted proteins | sample PLM4_5_coexredo_FD_155476 | JGI IMG/M metagenome (GOLD analysis project Ga0210380, IMG submission 155476) | Groundwater sediment microbial communities from an aquifer in East River, Colorado, USA - PLM4_5_coex redo | ecosystem: Environmental > Terrestrial > Soil > Riparian zone | place: USA...
TAACGCTTACGTCATGGGACACGAGCTCGCTGAATCGGAGCGCCTGCTGGACGAGATCTGGTCCTTCGTGGAGACCGCGCTCTACCGGCACCGCTGGGCGCTGGGTGATTTGGTGCTCTGGGACAACCGCACCACCATGCATCGCCGCGACGCATTCGACCCCAGGGCGCGCCGCGTCATGCACCGCACGCAGATCAAAGGCTCAGGCGCGCCGAGGCGGGCGCCCAGATCGGGCACTACGGGATAGCGGATTCGCGCTAGGCGTGCTTCAGCGCCTCGAGCGACTGCGCGATCAGACTGGCACTGCCATCGAACTTGCGCTTCGCTTCGGCATAGTCTCCGGCCTTGGCGCTGCGCTCGATATCGGCGAACAGATCGCCGAGCGCCTGCGCGCCGAGCTGGCGGCATGTGCCCTTCAGCGTATGAGCGGCGCGCACGGCGCCGGTGGTATCGCCGCGGGTCATGCAATCGGAGAATGCCGCGCCGAAGCCCGCCAGATCGCCTTCCAGCTTACGCACGAATCCGGAAAGCATGTCATCCCGTCCGGTGGCGCGCTCAATGCGCCTGATCTCATCGATGAGCGCGGGATCGAGCAACAGGGTGGGCATCGTCTAGGGGACGTCTGCAGTGAAGGTGCCGCGAGAATTTACCACTGGTGGCCTTTGCAATCATGAAGAGAAGGAGAGCAGAAGACTAACCCCACGACCCAGGAAACGGAAGGGTGCGCCACTGCGGCGGGGTGCGTAGTCTGCAACGGTCAAAATGCGCCGCCCTTCTTTCTGCTGTCCACGATACCCTGGGCACGCATGCTGATCTGGCTCTGCACGCGGATGTTGAGCAGAGCGGGCTTGCCCGCGGCAAGCGCGCGCTGCAGCGCGGAAGCGAGTTCCGCGGGACGCTCCACCAGTTCGCCGTGCGCGCCGAGGCCCTCGGCGACGATGTCGTAGCGGGTCGGCGCCAGATCCGTGACCACCGCTTTGCCGTAAAGGCCGAGCTGAATGTTCTTGTCGATGCCCCAGGCCGCATCGTTGCCGAGCAGCACCACGATGTCGAGCCCGTGGCGCACCGCGGTGTCCAGCTCCATGCCGTTGAAGCCGAAGGAGCCGTCGCCCGTGATGCAGAACACGCGGCTGCCAGGCCGGGCGAGTTTGGCAGCCATCGCTACCGGCACCGCCGAGCCCAGCATGCCCAGATTTGGCAGGTAAACCCAGGAGCGCGGCCGGCGCGCAGGCAGATAGGCGCGGCCGTAATAGGCGTAGTCGCCGCCATCGAACACCAGAACGTCGTCCGGCCGCAGGACCGCGGCCAGCGTCTGGTGCACGAACATCGAGCGCAGCGGCGTCTCCTCGATGGCGAAAGCCTCGATGCGCGCGCGCTCCGCCGACCGCATGTCGCGCAGGCGCTGCAGCCATGGCAAGTCCTTCCACTGATGGCGGGCAGCCTCGGCGCAGAGCTGCGCGACCACGGGACCGACGTCGCCCACGATGCCCAGGTCCACGCCCCGGTTGCGCCCCACCTGCAAGGCGCAGGGCTCGACCTGGATCACCTTGGCCGACTCCGACACGATGGGCGGCAGGCCGTAGCCGATGGTGAAGTCGAGCAGCTTGCCGAGGAACAGCACCACGTCGGCTTCGCGGATCAGGTTCGCGGGCTGGTGCTGCGACAGGTCGAAGAAGCCGAGGCAATAGGGATGCTCGTCGGTAACGATGCCGCGCGCCGCTTCTTCGGTCATCAACGGCAGCCGGGTGGTTTCGATCAACTCTGTCAGCTGTGCCGTCCAATCGCCGTAGGCCGCCGGCGTGCTGGCGATGATGAGGGGGCGCTGCGCCCCGCGCAGCAGCCGGATCGCCTCCTCCACCTGCTCCTTCGCTGCCACGCGCGGCGCCTGGGAGCGGTAGCTGGCCGCTGCGCAGAAGCGCACCTCTGCCTCGTCGACGCGCTGGGTCTGCACGTCGACGGGCACCGTCAGGTGGACCGGGCCGCGCCTTCCATCGAATGCGGTGCGCACCGCGGTGGCCACCATGTCCGGGATGCGCCGCGCATCGTGCACCAGCCACGCCCCCTTCGTCACCGGCCGCGCCATGCCCACCTGGTCGATCTCCTGCATGGTGCCGCGGTGGGCGTTGCGCAGGTCGGCCGCGCCCGCGATGTTGAGCACCGGGGATTCGCTCGAGAGCGCGTGCGCCAGGCCCGGAATGGCGTTGGCGTGTCCGGGCGTAGTGAAAGCGCACACACCCAGGCGCCCGGTGATCCGCCCCCAGCCATCGGCCATGTGAACTGCGGCCTGCTCGTGGCGGCAGTCGATCAGCCGGAATCCCTCGTCCGCCAGCAGGTCCAGCAACGGCAGGATGTGATCCCCGGCAAGCGTAAAGATGGTATCCACCCCCTCCACGCGCAGCGCGCGGGTCAGCAGGTGCGAGCCGGTCAGTGCTGCGGCCATGGCGAATGCTGCAAGCGCTTTCCCGGCCGGCGGCCTAACGGGGGCTTGGATCTCGCATGAACCGGGCGAAATCCGAACTTGGCATGGGCCTGGCGACAAGATAACCCTGTATCTCATCGCACCTGAGCGATTGCAGAACCTCGCGCTGCCCCTGCGTTTCCACGCCCTCCGCGATCACCGTTTGCTTCAAGGCTCTTCCCATCGCGACAATCGCGGATGAAATTGCCAGGTCATCCGGATCATGCGGTAACCCGCGCACGAACGATTGGTCTATCTTGAGCTTGTCCAGGGGGAGGCGCTTCAACTGGCTCAGACTCGAATAGCCCGTGCCGAAATCATCCAGGGACAACGTGGTACCAATCTCTTTCAATGCATGCATCATGGCAATCGTCTTGTCGGCATCGCGCATGATCGCGCTTTCCGTGAGCTCGAGCTCCAGGTGCTTGGGTGCAAGGCCGCAGCCCTGCAGGATGCGTTCCACCTCTTGCGCAAGATTGCTTTTCTGGAACTGCGATGCGGAGAGGTTGACCGCAACTGCAATAGCCGGCAGTCCTGCCTCCTGCCATTCCTTGTTTTGCCGGCACGCTTCCTGCAAGACCCACTCCCCGATCGGAACAATCAATCCCCTTTCTTCCGCAATGGGGATGAACTGCGCCGGGGACACCAATCCCCGTTCCGGATGCTGCCAGCGAATGAGCGCCTCGGCGCCCGTGATCCGTCCGGTGTTGAGGTCAATCTGGGGCTGATAATGCAACAGGAACTGCTTCCCCTCCAGCGCCCGCCGCAGGTCGTGTTCCATCAACAGCATCCCCAGCGCTCGGGCGTTCATGTCTGCCGTATGAAACTGGTAGTTGTTGCGCCCCGCCTTCTTGGCGTGATGCAGCGCGGCGTCCGCGTTCCTGAGCAATTCGACTGCGTCGGCACCGTCATCCGGATGGATGGCGATGCCAATGCTTGTTGTGAGGGCGAGTTCATGGGCGGCGACGGCATAGGGTTTGCTCGAAACGGCGTCGCGAATCTTCTCGGCGGCATAGGCGATGTGTTCGCCTCCCCGGGCTCCGGAGATTTCCGGTAGCGCGACAACAAACTCATCGCCGCCGATCCGCGCGGTAATGTCGGTCGCGCGCAGGCATGCCTGCAGCCGCCTGGCCACTTCCTTCAGTATCTGATCCCCCGCCACCTGCCCAAGGGAGTCATTGATGTCCTTGAGCCCGTCCAGATCGAGGTACAGTACGGCACACTTTGTTCTATTTCTCTTGGCGGTCCTGACGATGCCATCCAGCAGCTCGGATAGACTTCGCCGGTTGGGAAGGCCGGTCAGGACGTCATGCAGCGACTGGTGACGAAGCATGGCCTCGTGAGCAACGCGTACTTCCTCGCCCTGCGCGCGAATGACGCGGTCCGCCCGCCGCACCAGTGCAAACAGGAATAGGTAGAGGAAAGCCAGGCTGCCCAGAACGCCCGCGGCGATTTCCCATGTGGTCCTCTCGAGCTCCGCGACGTAATCAGTCACGTCCGAGTAAACCTCCATCACGCCTTCGGCGGGCGAGTTCCGGTCGGTACGGATCGGAATGTAGGACGAGATGAGATTACGGTCGTTGATGACCTGTTCGAAGGAATCGAAATGATCGCGAAATGTGATTTCGCTCGCGGCCTCGCCAGCCTTGGCCTGCAGAAATCCCCTATTCGAGCCTTTGTCCTCGCCGATCTGTCTTGGGTCGGTGGAGAACACGGTCAGGCCGTCGAGATCGTAGATCTTCACCTTCACCACGCTCAGCCCGGCCATCTGCCGCAGTACGTCCTCCCTCAGCCGGGCAACTTCAGGCCGCCGCTGCATTTCAGCCTTGCCGATAGCGCCGGCGCTCTTGACGTACGCGGCATACTTCGGCCAGAGCGTGCTCGCAAATATCTGCGTGATGGCCATGTTGTCCCGCGTCTCATGATTCTGCAGGGCGCGAAACGCGAACTGCCGATAAAAGAACAGCAGCACCGCGAGGACAATCAGCACGCCGACCAGACTTGCGATGGAAAAGTAGCGGATCAGCCTGAACGTTGACTTCTGCTGCGGCGCAGCGTCGGCCTGCATCGTTCCCTCCGGGCTACTCACGCTGTTCGCGGGGAGCACGATGAAGAGGTTATGCGGTGGAGCAGTCTACCCTAACCCATATCCTGCCGCGCAATCCTCATGCGCATGGCGCGCATGTCATCCCCGCGCACTTCGCGCAGGGCGTAGCTGACGAAACTCGACACCACGTCCTTGCGCCAATAAAGATCGAGGTCGGTGTTGTCCATGGGCTTGGCGCGCGAGGCGACGAGGGACCCCGCCTCTGCAATGGCCTCGTCGGTGAGCTTCTTCCCTTTCAGGAACTCGCTGCCCTTCTCCACCAGGAACGGCCGCGAAGCGACCGCGCCGAGCGCGATCCTCGCCTCTTGCACCGTACCGTCCTGCGCGAGCTTCACCGCCGCGGCGACGCCGAGCACCGGAAAGTCGAACGATCCGCGCCGGCGCAGCTTCCAGTAGCTGCTGGTCCACCCGGCCGGAACGCTCACCTCGGTGAGGATTTCGTCGCTGCGCCGTGACAGGTAGTCGATGCCATCGTTGTTGTAGAGCGCAGCGAGCGGCACCTCGCGCTCGCCCTGCGTCGAGACCAGTTTCACTTTCGCGCCCAGCGCAATCAATGCGGGCGCGGTGTCGGTGGAAGACACCGCCACGCAGCGCTTGCTCGCGGTGGCCACCCAGCACACCTCGCCATCCTTCTTCAGGCAGAAATCGATCGCCTTGCGCCACTCGTAGTTCTGGTTGTAGTAGGTGCAGCGCGTGTCGAGGCACAGGTTGCCGCCGAGCGTGCCCATGTTGCGCAGGTGCGCGGTGGCGACCTGCGCAGCCGCCTGCCACAACCCCCGATACTTCTCCCTGATCGCGCCGTTGTTCACCAGCTCGGTGAGGGTGAGCGCCGCGCCCAGCGTGCCGTTCGACTGCTTCAGCTCGCGCACGCCGCGCAGCGACACCAGCATCTTCGGGGACTGGTGCCGGCGCTTCATGTTCGGGATCAGATCGGTGCCGCCGGCGATGAGCATCGCCTGCGGGCCCTCCCCCGCAAGTATTTTCGCCGCCTCCGCGACCGTGCGCGGGGCGCGGAACTCAAACCACGGCAGCCGCATCATGCCGCCACCTTCTTGCGTGAAAGTCTTTCGTCCGTGGTCTTCTGCGCATCGCCGTCGCCGCCCTCCCAGGGCGGCAGCACCCGGATGGGTGCGGGATAGGGCACCTGCGGGAACTGCTCCGGTCCCACGCGCGGGTTCTTCCCCTGCGCCTTCAGTTCGAGCGCTTTGAGGACCTTGTCCGGCGTGATCGGCACTTCGTCGATCCTCACGCCGACGGCGTCGTAAATCGCGTTCGCCACCGCCGGCATCACCGGCAGCAGCGGCCCCTGGCCAACTTCCTTCGCGCCGAACGGGCAATTGGGATCAGGGTCCTCGATCAGGGCCACATCCACCTCCGGCATGTCCAGCGACGTAAGGCTCTTGTACTCCAGCATGGACGGAATGCGGTGCACCAGCGCACCGGAGAGCTTCGGCGGCAGGCGCCGGAACACCTGCTCTTCCATCAGCGCTTCGCCCAGGCCCATGTAGACGCTGCCGATCACCTGCCCGCGCGCGAGCACCGGGTTGAGGGCGCGGCCGATGTCGTGCGCGATCCAGATCTTCGGCACGATGATCCAGCCGGTCTTCGGATCGACTTCGGTCTCCACCACGCAGGCGGAGAAGCTGTAGGCGGGCGAAGGGCCCACACCCGCCCCCTTGTACCTTCCCGCCGCCTTGGGCGGCGAATACGAGCCAACCGTCGAGAGCGTGCCGAATTTCGCTTCGCCGAGCGCAATCGCCTCGGTGAAGCTCATGCCTTTGGCTGGATCTTCCGCCGCGAACACCCGGCCCTGCGAAAACACCACGCGATCGGGCGGAATGCCGAGCGCCTCGGCGGCGGCTGCGGCGATCGTTTCGCGCACCCGCTCCGCGGCCTGCAGCGCCGCGTTGCCCATCATGATGGTGACACGGCTCGAGTACGAGCCGAGGTCGATCGGCGTGATGCCGGTGTCGCCGGTGACGCAGCGAATCAGGCCGGTGTCGATGCCGAGCACCTCGGCGACGATCGTCGCGAGCACGTCGTCGGAGCCCTGGCCGAGTTCGGTCGCCCCGCAGAACACCGTGACCTGGCCGCTGCGATCGAGCAGCAGCTGCACGGCCGAGTGCGGCATCTTGTTCCAGTAGATCGACACGCCCGCGCCGCACATATAGGCGCTGCAGGCGATGCCGACGCCGCGTCCCTCGGGCAGCTTGCGGTGCTTGTCCTTCCAGCCGGAGCGCTCGACCACGGTGCGAATGCATTCGGCCAGGCCCGTCGTGCCGATGCGCAGCCAGCTGGCGGTGAGCGAGTCGCGCTTGGTGACCATGCCCAGCCGCAGTTCCGCCGGATCGAGCTGCAGCTTCTCGGCGATCTTGTCCAGCTGCACTTCCTGCCCGAAGCGCGGCTGCGGCGTGCCGTGGCCGCGCTTGGGGCCGCAGGGCGGCTTGTTGGTGAACGTCCTGCAGGCCTCGAATTTGAACCGGGGAAGCTCGTAGGTCACCGGCGTCAGCACGCCGGTGTAGAAGGTGCTCGCCGGGCCGTGCGAGCCGTAGCCGCCGCCGTCGAGCAGCGTCTGCAGGTGCATCGCCGTCAGCTTGCCGTTCTTGTTGACGCCAGTGCGCAATTTCATCAGCACCGGATGCCGGCCGCGGTGCATGTAGAACACTTCCTCGCGCGTGAGGCAGATCTTCACCGGCCGGCCCAGCACGAGTGCCGCCTTGGACACCACCATTTCGTGGTTGGCCGGGTCGCACTTGCCGCCGAAGGCGCCGCCATTGGGCGTGGCGATCACGCGGATCTGCGAGGCAGGCACCTGCAGCACCCGCGCGAGCTGCCGATGCAGGTAGTGGGGATTCTGCGTGCTGGTCTGCAACAGCAGCTTGCCGTCGCCTTCCACCGAGGCGAGCGAGGCCTGCTGCTCCATCGCCAGGTGCGTGTTGCCCTGGAAGAAGAACGTGTCCTCGAACACGTGATCGGACGCGGCCAGCGCCGCGTCCACGTCGCCGAACTCGTAGGCCTGGTTGCGGTGGATGTTGCCCTGCTCGCCGTAGTCGTGGATGCGGGGCTCGGGATTGGCGAGCGCTTCCTCCGGCGTGGCAATGGTCGGCAATTGCCGGTACTTCACTTCGATCAGCTCCAGCGCTTCGCCCGCGCTTTGCTCGTCCCTGGCGATCACCGCGGCGACCGGATCGCCGACGTAGCGCACGCGTTCGGGCGCGAGCGCGTATTCGTCCAGCGACACCGGCATGATGCCGAAGGGAATCGGAAAATCCTTGCCGGTGAGAACGAGATGAACGCCGGGGTGTTTTTCCGCTCTCGCCGTAAGTATTTCCTCGATCACCGCGTGCGGCAACGGCGAGCGCAGCATCTTGCAGTGGAGCATGCGCGGCAGCACCAGGTCGTCGGCGAAGCGCAATTGGCCCAGCGCCTTGGCGCGCCCATCGACGCGCCGGCGCGCCTTGCCGACCACCTCGAAGCGCTTCTTCTGCGTGCTCATTTGCGCGCCCCTCGCATTTCCGCGGCGGCGCTCTCGATCGCATCGACGATCTGCTGGTAGCCGGTGCAGCGGCACAGGTTGCCCGAGATCGCCTCCTTGATGCGCTCGCGGCTGGGGTCCGGCTCGGCGTCGAGCAGCGCTTTCGCGGTCATCAGCATGCCGGGCGTGCAGTAGCCGCACTGCGAGCCGCCGCAATCGGCGAAGGCGGCCTGCAGCGGATGCAGGCGCGTGCCCTGCGCCAGCCCTTCGACGGTCTCGATCGAGCGGCCCTCGCATTCGAGGGCGAGCGTCAGGCACGAGAGCGACGTTGCGCCATCGAGGAGCACGGCGCAGGCGCCGCACTCGCCCAGCTCGCAGCCGTGCTTGGTGCCGGTAAGACCGAGATCCTCGCGCAGCACTTCGAGCAGCGTCTTGTACGGATGGAACAGGACCTCCTGCTCCTCGCCGTTGACGCGCAGCTTCATGCGCACCGCATTCATGCCAGTCCCTTTACCAGGTAAGCGGAGAGTGCGTCCGCGATTTCGTCTGCGCCCTGGGGCCCGTCGGGCCGGTACCAGCGCGCCGTCCAGTTGACCGCGCCGAGCATGGCGCGTGTCACCAGCGCCGCGTCGCAGCGCGCGAACTCGCGGCTCTTCACGCCGGCGGCGACGATGGCGCGCACCGCGCGCTCGTAGGCGTCGCGCTTCTCGATCATCTGCGCGCGCATGCGCGCGGGCAGCGCCTCGACGTCGAGGTGCGCGGTGGCGCCTTCCATTTCGTCGAGCATACTGTGCACGTGGGAGCGCAGCACCGCGTGCAGACGCTCGGCCGCCGAGCCGCACGCCTGGCGCGCCGCCTCGAGCATGCGATCCACGGTCCGCTCCTGGCAGAACAGCAGAATCTCGTCCTTGCCGGAGAAGTAGTGGTAGAGGTTGCCGGGCGAGATGCCCGCCTCCTCGGCGATCTCGCGCATGCCGGCGGCGGCGATTCCCCGTTGCCGGAACACGCGCGCGGCCGCGCGCAGGATGTCCAGGCGCCGCGCCTCGTTGCGCTGGCGCACGCGGGCACTCGACTGCCGGGCCGAACTCAAGTTCAAAACTTGAACCACGGTTCAAAGTCTAGGCCGAAAGGCCGGCGGCGTCCACCTGTTTCATGAACCGGGGTGCCGTGGCGCGCAACCGCTCCGAGCTCATCCGGCCGCTGCGCATCATGTAGTCGTAGGCCAGGCCCAGTGCGTCCAGGCGGGCCATGCGCCGCGGAAAATCCTCGTACCAATAAGAACTTGCGCTCGCCGCAGCGAAGAGCTTCTCCACCACCGGCCGGCGCTCGCGCTCGAAGGCGGCCAGGGCCGCCGCCACGTCCTCCCCTGCCTCGCCCAACGCGCGATCCAGCGCAATGGCGTCCTCGAACGCGAGCCGCGTTCCTGAGCCGATGGAGAAGTGCATGCTGCGCAGCGCGTCGCCGATGAGCACGGCGTTGTCTGCCGACCAGCGGCGGTTCGACAGCAGCGGGAACTGGCGCCAGAGCGAGTTGTTCGAGACCAAGCCATGCTCGCCAAGGTCCGGCGCGAACACGCGCTCGCAGTAGGCGCGCGAACCGGCCTCGTCCATGCGGTCGAGCCCCGCGCGCTGCCAGGTCGCTGCATCGCATTCGACGAGGAAGGTGCTCATGCCCGGGCTGTAACGGTAGTGATGGGCAACGAAGGCGCCGTGCTCGCTTTCGCGAAACGTGAGCGTCAGGCAATCGAAGCGCCGCGCGGTGCCGTACCAGACGAACCGGTTGCTCAGCCACTCGACTTGCGGCTCGAAGCCGCGCGCCTCGCGCACCACCGAGTTCAGGCCGTCTGCGCCCACGACGAGATCCGCCGCCGGCGGCATGCCGAGGCGTCGGCCAAAGCGGATGTCCACGCCGGCCTCAAGGCAGAGCCCCTGCAGGAAGCGCAGCAGGTCAAGCCGCCCGATGGCCGAGTAGCCGTTGCCGTCGATGCCCACCGTCTGTCCGCGGTGCACGATGCGCTGGATCGGCCAGGATTCCATGCGCGCCGCGAGCCCCGCATGCAGGTCGGGGGCGTCGCGCTCGAGAAAGGCGAGCGCGCCCTGCGAGAACACCACGCCGAAGCCGAACGTGGCCCCGGCGGGGTTCTGCTCGTGGACCTCGATGCGCCAGGCTGGATGGCGGCGCTTGGCGAGGAGCGAGAACAGCAGGCCGGCGGGGCCGGCGCCGAGGACAGCGACGTGCATGGCTGCGCTACTATATCCGCTCGTCTTCGGGGAGGAGACCGCCATGCGAATCGGATTCCTGGGGGTACTGGTTGCGTCGTTCGTGGCGGCCGGCTGCGCCGCGCCGCGCGCGTTGGATACCGGGCGCGTCGACCAGCTCGAGCAGGCCTTTGCCGCCGATATCCAGAAGAAGCGCTATCCCGGGGCGGTCATGCTCATTGCGCGCGACGGCCGCGTCGCCTACGAGAAGGCGCTCGGCGTGCAGGACACGGTGACGGGCGCGCCGATGCGCATCGACTCCATCTTCCGCATCTACTCCATGACCAAGCCGGTCGTCTCGGTGGTGGCCATGCAGCTGGTCGAGGAAGGGCGCATCCGGCTCGACGACCCCGTCCCGCAATACATTCCGGAGCTCAAGGGCCTCAGCGTCGGCGTCGAAAAGGACGGCAAACTCGAGATCGTCCCGGCGCAGCGCGAGATCACGATCCGCGACCTGCTGCGCCACACCTCCGGGTTTACCTATGGCGTGTTCGGCAAGGGCATGGTGAAAAGCCTTTACACCAAGAACGACGTCGACAGCACCGATCTCACCAATGCGGAACTGGTGCAGCGGCTGGCCAAGGTGCCGTTGACGTACCAGCCCGGGACCGTATGGGAGTATGGCCGTTCCACCGACGTGCTCGGGCACCTCATCGAGCGCGTCACCGGCCAGCCGCTCGATGCGGTGCTCGAGGCACGCGTCTTCAAGCCGCTGAAGATGCCGGATACGGGATTCTGGGTGCCGCTCGAGAAACTCGATCGCATCGCGGAAGCCTTCGACAAGGACCCCGACAGCGCCGCCGTCTACCAGCTGCTGCAGGTGCGCTACAAGCCGAAATACCTCGCCGGCGGCCAGGGCCTCGTCTCCACCGCCCGCGACTACGTGCGCTTCGCGCAGATGCTGCTGAACGGCGGCGAGCTGGAGGGCGTGCGCGTCCTCTCGAAGCAATCATTGGAGGAGATGACGCGCAACCAGCTCGGCACCATCAAAGGTCCGTTTGCGCCTTATGGCTTCGGGTTGGGCTTCGCGGTGCGGCTGACCGACGAAGGCGGCAGCTCGCCGGGCCGCGCCGGCGAGTACAACTGGAGCGGTTACGGCGGCACCGCGTTCTGGGTGGACCCGAAGGAAGGCCTGATCGCGATTTTGATGATGCAGGCGCCCAACCAGCGCACGCACTACCGCGCGCTGTACCGCAAGTACGTCTACGGCGCGCTCGCCGACTAGGGCAGCTGGATCTTCCCGCCGCCGCCCGCCCCGCCCATGCCGCCCATGCCGCCGCCGGGAAGCCCGCCCTGCGGCACGACGATGGACGAGGCCGCCTGGCGGCGCAGTTCCTGCAATTCCTTCATGGTGCGCTCGATGGCTTCCTTGGCGAGCGGCCCGAACTGCTGCGCGGCCCCCTCCAGCGTGGAGGCCGGGATTTCGAAGGCGATGGGCAGCGTGCCGACCTGCGTCATCACCTGCGTCTCGCCCATGTAGAGCACAGGGCGGGCGACGTCGGTGGTGGCGTCCGCCTTCACCGGCGTAAGCCGCCGGATGGTGCCCACGCGCCGGTCGGTGAACACTTCCTCGAGGTAGAGCGCCGCCGGATCCATGCTCGGATCCATGCCGCGCCGTTCGTTGCCTTGTGCCATGGGCTTCCTTCCCGTTAGCGGAACATTTCGCGCAGCTTAACCTTCCAGAACTTTCCGGTCGAGGTGCGCGGGATCGCCTCGAGAAACTCGAAGCGCTCCGGCAGCTGCCACTTGGCGAACGCGCCGGTGAGGTGCGTGCGCAACTCCTCCGGGCTCGCCTGCCTGCCCTGCTTCAGCACCACGCAGGCGAGCGGCCGCTCGCCCCACTTTTCATCCGGCACGGCGATCACCGCCGCCTCCTGCACCGCGGCGTGGCCCATGAGGGAATTCTCCATGTCCACCGAGCTGATCCACTCGCCGCCGGATTTGATCAGTTCCTTGGTGCGGTCGGCGATGCGCAGGTAGCCGTGCGCGTCGATCGCCGCCACGTCGCCGGTGCGCAACCAGCCGTCGGCAGTGAATTTTTCCGGCTCGGGCGCCACATCGTGGTAGCTGCCGGTG
>Ga0210380_10000897_pt1 | contig 12341 bp, 11 predicted proteins | sample PLM4_5_coexredo_FD_155476 | JGI IMG/M metagenome (GOLD analysis project Ga0210380, IMG submission 155476) | Groundwater sediment microbial communities from an aquifer in East River, Colorado, USA - PLM4_5_coex redo | ecosystem: Environmental > Terrestrial > Soil > Riparian zone | place: USA...
GAACCGCCGTGCGTGCCAGTACCATCGTCATGATCGGGTTTGCCGTCGTGTTCGGCTTGCTCGCTGTGTTCATCGCCCAGATCTGGCTCAACAACCAGGCCAGCATGCAGGCGAAGAACATGGCGGCGAACAGGCAGCAGGTGGCGTCGCAGACCGTCGTGGTCGCCAAGCAGCCGCTGCGCTTCGGCACCGAACTCAACGCCTCGATGCTGCAGGAAGTGCCGTGGCCGGCGGATTCAACGCCGACCGGCGCCTTTACAAAGATCAGCGACATCCTTTCCGGCGGCCGCCGTGTGGTGCTGGCCGCGATCGAAGCGAATGAGCCGGTGCTCGCGCTCAAGATCACCGGCGCCGGCCAGCGCGCGACCCTGTCGGCGCTGGTGAAGCCGGGCATGAAGGCGGTGACCATCCGCGTCAACGACGTGGAAGGCGTCGGCGGCTTCGTGCTGCCGGGCGATCACGTCGATGTCGTGCTGACGCGTCAAATCGAAAAGGGCTCTGCTACGACCGAAGTCGTGCTGCAGAACGCACGCGTGCTCGCGGTCGACCAGAGCGCCGATGAGCGTGCTGCCAAGGCGGCGGTGGCGAAGTCGGTGACGCTCGAAGTGGCCACGGTGGACGCGCAGAAGGTCTGGCTGGCCTCGTCGGTCGGCAGTCTGTCGCTGCTGCTGCGCAAGGCTGGCGAAACTGCCGCAACGAAGACGCGCAAGATTACGCTCAGTGATTTGAGCAGCAACGAAGTGGTCGCCAGCGAAAAGGTTGCGGCCACGACCACGACAATTGTGGTTACGCGGGCGTCGGCGAAACAGGAATACACCGTGCCGGTCGAGGGACGTGATGGGGCCTTGGCCGAGACGGGACGGGGGCAAGTCGCCCGGTAAATCGGAGTGTTGAGTCATTAACGGGGTGGGGAGAGTGTCGTGAACCACAAAAATGGATATGTCGCTGGTTTTGACTGGCGATACTCGGACAGGACCGCAATGCGCGGCAGCTGGCTGCGCGATCTGGCGATCGCTTTGGCCATCGCCCTGGCGGCGTTGCTTCTGTGCATGGTCGGCGACGCCCGTGCGCAGGAGCGCGTCATCCAGATCAGCGGCAACACCCGCACCACCATGGTGACGGTGGCGATCGGTAAGTCGCAGGACGTACGTACCGGTACCAGCTTCGTCGACGTCATGGTCGGCGATCCGGATATCGCTGATGTCAACCCGCTCACTGATCACTCGCTGTCGATCCTCGCCAAGAAGATCGGCACCACCCGCGTGTCGGTTTATGCCGAGGGCAAGAAGCTGATCGGCATCTTCGACGTCGAGGTGTCCTACGACATCACCCGGCTAACCAACGAGCTGAAGCGGCGTTTCCCGGGCTCGCACCTGCAAGCCTCCACCGTCAATGGCCGCATCATGCTGGCCGGTGAGGTCTCCGATGCCGCTACCCTCGACAAGGCAGTGACCATCGCGCGCCAGTTCGGGCCGGAAATCATCAATTCGGTCTCCGTCATGTCGCCGCAGCAGGTCATGCTGGAAGTGCGCTTCATCGAGATCTCGCGCACCGCCGGCCGTGAACTGGGCGTGCAGTGGAACCGCTTCGGCGGCAGCAGCATCATCAACGTTGGCAATCGCAAGTCGGCGCCAGAATTGCCGATCACGTCGGCGGCCGGTGAAGTGGCGGCAGGCGTGCTCTCCGGCGCCTCGCCGTTCGGCTTCCTGCTCGCTCGGCTGGCGGCGAACGGTTCGTCGACCGACGTTATGATCAATGCGCTCGAGCAGAAGGGCATCGCCCGCAGCTTGGCCGAACCCAACCTGGTCGCGCTCTCCGGCGATACCGCAAGCTTCCTGGCCGGCGGCGAATATCCGATTCCGGTCTCCGGCACGCTTGGACAGGTAACTGTCGACTACAAGAAATACGGCGTCGGTCTCGCCTTTACGCCGACCGTGCTCGGCGGCGGCCTGATCAATATGAAGATCGAGCCGGAGGTCAGCTCGATCGACACGACACATACCGTGGGGATCCCGGGCGGCATACAGATACCCGCATTGATCGTACGCCGTGCCTCGACCACCGTCGAGCTGCGCGACGGCCAGAGCTTCATGCTCGGGGGCCTGTTGCAGAGCGACAACAAGAATCAGATCGAGCAACTGCCGTGGCTCGGCAGCGTGCCGGTGTTGGGCGCGTTGTTCTCCAGCAAGTCCTTTCAGAAGAACGAGACCGATCTGGCCATCATCGTCACGCCGCACCTTGTGCGTCCGGCGCGGCCGGGTGACGTCATCAAAACGCCGGCCGATGATTCGCTGCCGGCGAACGACGCCGATTTCTTCCTGCTCGGCAGGACCGAGGTCACGCGTGAAGAAGTGCGCGCGCTGACGCCGGCCACGGCCCGCGTTGCCGCCGCCGGCAGCCGGCCGTTCACCGGACACATGCTCGATATGCCGAAGGGGGTCTCCGATGCGGTCATCCAGTAAAGCCGTGCGTACGCTCGCGCTCGCCGCCATGCTCGTCACGCTCGGCGGCTGTTCGGAATATCTCGACCGCCGCGAAACCATTGCGCTCCAGGGCGGCAATGCGATCGCGACCAATCAGGTCACGCAAATGGTCGACCCCTGGCCGCGCGAAAGTGCCAACCGCAACATCGCGTTTAACGGCGCGAAGATCGAAAGCGCTTACACGCGCTATCGCACCAACAGAATAATTCCGCCGAAAGGCGTCGGCACGTCCAGCAGCTATCAGGATCCGCAGAGCTCGAACTCCGCGAACAATTCAGGGCCGGTCGGACCATCCGTAACCCAGCCGGCCGCGCCGGTGAAATAAGCAGATCGATTGACGTTATGCGTATCGGCCGTAACTCCAGTTCAAATCGTTCCAAGGTGGTGGTCCTCACCGCCGACGAGGAGTTCGACCGCTCCGCGCGTACCACGTTTGGCGCTAGCAGTGCGATCGACCTCGTCATGGTGTCGGGCCGGACCGCCGATCATGGCGATACACTTGACGTCGCGGGCGCCACCGTCGTGGTGGTCGATCTCGATGCCGGCCGTGACGACGAGATGGCCGCGCTCGCCCGGCTGATGGCGCGGGTCGGCGCCTGGCCGCCGGTCATCGCGGTGACGCAGAGTTTCGACGAAAATGTCGCGCGCACGCTGCTGCAGATGCGAATCACCGACTTCCTGGTGAAACCGGTGGCTCCGATCGATCTGGTGCGCGCCTGCGCGCGCGTCGCCAAGGGGCCGGCCGGCGGCGCCGAGCCGACCGAGGCGCAGATTTACACTTTCCTTCCCGCGGTCGGTGGCGCCGGCGTCACCACGCTGGCGATACAATCCGCCATGCTGCTGCTCAACAGCGGCGGCCCGCGTGTCAAGCCGTCAACCTGCCTGGTGGATCTGGATTTCCAGCATGGCGCAGTCGCCGACTATCTCGATCTTGAGCCGCGCCTCAACCTTGCGGAAATCGAACCGCGCCCGGATCGTCTTGATCGGCAATTGCTGGAAGTCATGCTGTCGTATCACGCTTCCGGCCTAGCGGTGGTCGCGGCGCCCAACCAGCCGGCGGAAATGCGTTCGTTCGACCCGGACGTGGTGACGCGCCTGCTCGATCTCGTCTCCACCAATTTCGAATATGTCGTGTTCGACATGCCGCGCACCTGGTTTTCCTGGACCGACAGCGTGCTGCTGGGCTCGAATAAATTGTTTATCGTCTGTGAGACGACGGTGCCGGGCCTGCGCCACGCCAAGCAATTGGTGGCGGCGATCAAGGAGCGTCTGGGCGATGGCCCGAATCCGCAGATCATCGTCAATCGCTTCGAACATCGCATGTTTTCGTCAGGCCTGCGCCGCAGCGACATCGCGCAGACGCTCGGCGATGCCTTCGCCGGCGCGATTCCCAATGACTACAGCCTGGTGCGCGAGGCTATCGACCGCGGCGTGCCGCTCGACGAGGTCAAGCCGGGCAACAAAGTCACCGCGCAACTCAGGAAACTGGTGCTGGCTTCCGCGGCCGACAAAGCCGCGGAAACGAAATCAGCGCCGCTGTTGAATAAGTTCAAGCTTTCCCTCGCGGAATAAGGGAACAAAAGAGGAAAAGCGATGGCCGGTCGATTCACAGCTCGACGCATTGCCGCACCGGACGTGCCGGTGGCCGAGGAGCCGTCGCCGTCCGCGCTCGAGGGCGTGACCTGGACGGTATTGCCGGAAGCTCCGCCCGAGTCGGCGGCACAGGAGCCGGCCGCACCGGCGCAGCCGTCAGCCAACCCGTTGCTCAGCGACAAACTGCTCGATGCCAAGGTGCGCCTGCATCGCCGGCTGATCGAAGAAATCAACCTTTCGGCGCTGGAAAAGCTGCCGGAGGACGAAATCCGCCGCCACGTCCAGCAACTCGTGTCGCAATATGTCCTGGTCGAACGCTTGGCGCTCAACGCTCAGGAGCTCGCCGACTTCGTCTCGGAAATTCTCGACGAAATGACCGGTTTGGGCCCGCTCGAGCCGTTACTCAAGGACCCGACCATCAGCGACATTCTGATCAATGGTCATGAGTGCGTCTACGTAGAACGCGCCGGCATACTCGAGCCGCTTTCGGTGCGCTTTAAGGATGAGCAGCACCTGCTTCGGATCATCAACAAAATTGTCTCCGCGGTCGGGCGCCGCGTCGATGAATCGCATCCGCTCTGCGACGCACGTCTGCAGGACGGCTCGCGCGTCAACGTGGCGGTACGGCCGATCGGCGTCGACGGCCCGCTGGTGTCGATCCGCAAATTCTCCAAGAAACCGTTCAACCTCAGCAAGCTCGTTGAGATCGGTGCGCTTCGTCCGCCGATGGCCGACCTGTTGGCGGCAGCGGTGAAGGCGCGCATCACCACTATCATTTCCGGCGGCACCGGCTCCGGCAAGACCACCATGCTCAACGCGCTCTCGGGCTTCATCTCGGAGAAAGAGCGCCTGATCACCATCGAAGACGCCGCCGAGCTTCAGCTCCAGCAGCCGCATGTCGGCCGTATGGAAACGCGGCCACCCAATATCGAGGGCAAGGGCGAAATCCGCCAGCGCGAGCTGGTGAAGAACGCGCTGCGCATGCGGCCTGACCGCATCATCCTCGGTGAGTGCCGCGGCGAGGAAGCCTTCGACATGTTGCAGGCGATGAATACCGGCCACGAAGGCTCGATGGCCACCATCCACGCCAACACGCCACGCGACGCCATTTCGCGTCTGGAGCAGATGATCGGCATGGCCGGTCTGCCGATGACGGTATCCTCGATCCGCGGCCAGATCGCTGGTGCCATCCAGATGATCGTGCAGCTTTCCCGCCAGTCCGACGGCAAGCGCAAGGTCACCTCGATCGCGGAAATCACCGGGCTCGAGGGCGACATCATCCAGATGCAGGAGATCTTCAAATACGTGCGCACCGGCACCGGGCCGGACGGCGCGGTGCAAGGCCATTTCGCCGCGACCGGCGTTCGCCCGCGCTTCCTCAGCAATCTCACCAACCAGGGCATCAAGATCCCCGGTAGCTATTTCGATCCGTCGCAGCCGCTCTGAGTGTGATCCCGAAAAACGAAAACCGATTCTCGCAAAAGGTCATGCTCAAGGAAAAATGATCCGCCATGTACGATTTCAACCCGATCTATCTTGTCTATCTGCTGATCGGCGTTTCGGCGGCGATGTTTGCAGAAATGGCGTATCTGTTGTTCTACAACAAGGCGTCCTATCGCCAGAATATCAACCGCCGCCTCAAGGTGATCGACGAAAAGCCGGACCGTGAAGGCGTGCTGGTCCAATTGCGCCGCGAGCGTGGGCTAACCAGCGGCGGCGAATACCGGCTGCCGCTGATCAATCTCAATCAGCTGTTGTTGCAATCCGGCCTTTCCATCGATTTCGGACGGTTGATGCTGTTCATCGCGATCGGCGTGGTGGCGGCATTCGGCGGCACCCTGGCGTTCACCGGAAAATTGCTGCACGCCACCGGCGCTGCTGCGTTCTGCGGATTTGTGCTGCCTTACCTGGTGCTGAGGACCCTTCGCGTGCGGCGCCAGAAGAAATTCGCCCTCCAGTTTCCGGACGCTATCGACGTTATCGTGCGCTCGTTGCGCGCCGGGCATCCGGTGCCGATTGCCATCAACATGGTGGCCCGCGAAATGGCCGATCCGATCGGCAGCGAGCTGGGTATTGTCACCGATGAGATCACGTACGGCGCCGATCTTGAAACGGCAATGCGCAATCTGTATTTCCGCGTTGGCACCGATGATCTACCGCTCTTCGTCACCGCGGTTGCGATCCAGGGCTCGACCGGCGGCAATCTCGGCGAAATCCTCGAGAATCTTTCGGCGGTAATCCGGCAACGCTTCAAAATGCGCCGCAAAATCCGTGCGCTGGCCGCGGAAGGCCGCGCCTCGGCGCTGATCCTGTCATCGCTGCCGATCGGCATGTTCGCGATCGTCCAATTCGTGACGCCGGATTTCTACGCCAGCGTCTGGCATTACGATATAACCAAAATCTCGCTGGCGGTGGCGGCCTGCTGGATGGGTATCGGTAATCTCATCATGTACCGAATGGTCAATTTCAGGATCTGACCGATGGACATGATCTCCCACTTGTTCACCAATATGTTCCGCGACAACGCCAGTGCGTCGGTGGCGATGCTGGTGTTTCTCGCTGCCGGCACGTTGGCGTTCTCGGCCATGACTTTCATGCGCGTGCGCGGCGCGGTCAAGAAGCGTACCACGCGTATTTTGGACGACGATGAGCGCGCGACGAATCCAAAGCGGTCGCTTCGTTACACCAGCCTGAATGCCGTGACGCAGCTTATCGAATACACCACCAAGCATTACTCCGACTCCAACGACGGCAATATGAAGATTCTGCGCCGGCGGCTGGTCCAGGCCGGTGTCTACGATCCGCGCGGCGTCGCCTACTTCTTCATGACACGCACCGCGCTGGCAGTCGGTCTGGCCGTCGCCGTATTCGTGTTCATGCCCATGGTGGCGTCGCTTCGCGGTTCGTTCTTCTGGCTCATGGTGATTGTCGGCGGGATCGCTGGCTATGTCGGCCCCAGCATGTACATCGACCGGCGCATTTCCACCCGCATGGTGGAACACCGCTCCGGCTTTCCGGATTTCATGGACCTGCTGGTGGTGTGCGCCGATTCAGGTTTGTCGATGGAGGCGTCGCTGGAGCGTGTGGGCCACGAGCTCGGCGATACCTATCCCTCGCTCACCGCCAATATCCATGTGACCAATCTCGAGGTCCGCGCCGGCCGGACGCTCAAAGACGCGCTGGAGCGCTTCGCCGACCGGCTGGCGTTGGAGGAGGCGCGCTCATTCGTCACCTTGATCAACCAGTCGATCGATCTTGGCTCCAGCATCACCGAAGCCTTGCGCGTCTATAGCGATGATATGCGTCATCAGCGGCTCTCGCGCGCCGAAGAAAAGGCTTATGCGCTGCCGGCCAAGCTCTCATTACCAATGATGATTTGCATTTTTCCGGTGATTTTCGTGGTCATTCTGCTGCCGGTCTTCGTGCGCGTGCACTATACGAACTTTTAACCGCGACGTCGCGTCTGGGCGCCGGCCGCACAGGGTGAAGAATTTCTTAACCAACCTCCCCTAGTTTGACGGAGTCCCGTCCCGGGCGCTTCCGTCAGGCGTTGGCATGCGTATTGGAATAGCCCGAACGTTGATTGTTGCAGTGGCCGGCCTGTGGCTGGCGGGATGCAGCACTTCGAGCAAATTCTCCGATATCCTCGACAATAAAACACCCGGCGCGGAGGCTTCGGCGTCCGTCCCGCCTGATGCCGGCGGCGAGACCACGGGATCGGTGCCGCAACCGGGCGAAACGGCCTCGGCTGAACCGGGTCTGCTCGGCGGCGATCCGAACGACGATTTAAACCTCGGCAAGAAGCAATATCGCGCCAATAACTACGGTCTTGCGGAGAAGTATTTCCGCCGCGCCGTCGAATCGCATCCGCGCGACGCGGAAGCCTGGCTGGGCCTGGCCGCGTCCTATGACCGTTTGCGCCGCTTCGACCTCGCCGACCGCGCCTACCAGCAAGCCGTCGGCATCCTCGGACCGACGGCCGAGATCCTCAACAACCAGGGCTATTCCTACATGCTGCGTGGCGATTACAAACACGCGCGCGAGAAACTTGTCGCCGCCCAGCGCAAGGATCCGGGCAACAAATACGTGCAGAACAACCTCCGGCTACTGGAGGAGAGCTACCGCAAAGGCAAGGCCATCGAGTAGGTCTTGCATTCTCCTGCCGCGAATATGATTCTGCAAAAACCGCGAATTGCGGCGGCGCGCAGGGACTAAATCTCGCCATCGGCTGTTATTGACGGGGTGTCGCGAAAAACGCGCGGCCTACCGCGGGGGCGGTAGCGCCCGCGCGTCGTCTCGACTAGCATCGCGTGTGAACCGGCGATCAAAGACCGGTCATACATTCGTTCCCGAGGGGAGGGACTAAAATGGCTACCGCAGTGAATGCCGGCGCGCGTCTCGACCGGCTCCCAATCTCATCGTTTCACTACAGAATCTTCTGGCTGGTCGGCGCCGGCATGTTTTTCGACGGCTACGATCTCTACGTCGCTGGCGGCGTATTGGCATCGGCGATCCAGACCAAATTCTCCACGATCCCGCAGAACCTGCAATTCCTCTCCTTGACCTTCGTTGGCATGACGATCGGCTCGCTGATCACCGGCTTCGTCGGCGACAAGTTCGGCCGGCGCTTTACCTATCAGATCAACCTGTTGATTTTCGGACTGGCGTCGCTCGCCGCCGCATTCGCGCAGGACATGAACCAGCTCATCATCTGCCGCTTCGTGCAGGGGCTTGGTCTCGGCGCCGAAATCGTGGTCGGCTATTCGACGCTCACCGAATTTGTGCCACCGCGCACGCGCGGCCGCTGGCTGGCATTCATGGCATTCCTGGTGGTGGCCGGTTTCCCGGTTACGGCAATCCTCGGATACCTGATCATTCCGTCTTTCGGCTGGCGTCCAATGTTCGTCATTGCCGGCATCGGCTCGCTGATCGTCTGGTATCTGCGCAAGAACTTGCCGGAGTCGCCGCGCTGGCTTGAATCAAAGGGCCGCACCGCGGAGGCGGAGGCCTTGATGCAATCGATCGAAAAAGAGGTGACCGCCAGCAACGGCACCTTACCGCCGGTCGTCGTGCCGGCTCCGATCCCTCAGCTCACCGCCTCGGCGATGCTGCGGCCGCCGATCCTGCAGCGCATGATCGTCGGCAGCTGGGTGCTGATTACCATCAACACGCTGATCTTCGGCTTCGTGATCTTCCTGCCGCAGTTCTTCCTGCGTCAGGGGCTCACCATCGCCAACTCGCTCGGCTATACGGTCGTGCTCGCGGCTGCGTCGCTGGTCGGCTGTGCGGTCGGTGCCTGGAGTTCCGACGCCATAGGAAGGCGCTGGAGCATCATCGGTGCGTCGATTGCGACCATCGTCGCCGGCTATGTCTACGCACGCTTTAACGCCGCGTCCGATCCCACGATTGTACTGAGCGTGGGCTTCGTGCTGATCGTTGCGATCTATGTACAGACCGCCATCCTGTTCGGCGTCTACACGCCGGAACTGTTTCCGACCGAGATTCGCCTGCGCGCCAATGGCATTTGCAATACGCTTGGCCGTGGCGCGACGGTGGTCTCGCCGTTCGCCGTCGGCGCGTTAATGCTGAATTACGGCCTGCCCGGCGTGATCTGGCTGATGATCGGTCTGGTGGTGATCCAGATCGTGGTGGTGTGGGCCTGGGGCGTGGAGCCGCGCAACCGGGGCCTGGAGGATGTCGCCACCGCCCCCGCCTGATCGTGACGAATACATAAGTATCGGCCGCCCCCGCTACCGGGCGGCCGATTGCGTTCATAGATGCAGGCGTTGGATACATGTCGTGCGGCGGACTTGCAGGCCGCCTATGATTAAGGACAATGCCGCTTATGTTTGAATCGTTCAAAAAAATAATTGGCGAACTGGTGGATGGCGGCAAGCATCCCAGCCACTTCGACGACCGGGATTTCCGTCTGGCAGCTGCGGCGCTGATGGTGCATGCCGCGGGCATCGACGGCGCCGCCTCGCAGGCCGAGCAGGATAAAGTGCATGCCTTGATCAAGCTGCACTTTAATCTGGGCGATGTTGTCACTGATGAACTGGTTGCTGAAGCCACCGCGGCCGATCAAGCCTCGATCGATCTCTACCAGTTCACCACGCGGCTCAATCGCTCGCTTGACGACGCGGCTCGTGCCCGCGTGGTCGAAATGATGTGGCAAATCGTCTATGTCGACGGTGTGGTGACTGAATTCGAGGATAACCTGATCTGGCGGGCGGCGGACCTGCTGGGCGTTTCGCGCGAGGAGCGGATCGCTTTGCGCGAGCGGGTGGCCGCCCAACGAGCGGACAAATGAGCGGCTTGCGGCCGATCACTGTGATCACCGGCGCATCGGCCGGGATTGGCCTTGCGCTGGCGCGCGTGTTCGCACGCAATGGCCATGAACTGGCACTGGTTGCGCGGCGCGAAGACCGCTTGCACGCACTGGCCGACGAGATCGCCGCCACCGGCGCGCCCAAGCCGGTCGTGATCGTCGCCGATCTTGCTCAGCCTGGCGCCGCACTGCAGATCGGCGAAGCTCTAAAAGCGCAAGGAGCCGAGCCGCAGTTTATGGTCAACAATGCCGGCTTCGGGCTGGTCGGCCTGGCCGCCTCGCGCGACCGCGACGAACAACTAGCGATGATCGATGTCAATGTGCGCGCATTGACCGAATTGTCACTTGCCTTTGTCGACAGTCTGGAGCGCCATCGCGGCGGCATTCTCAATGTTGGCTCGATGGCCGGCTTCCTGCCGGGCCCGGGCATGGCCGTCTACTACGCCACCAAGGCCTATGTGCTGTCGTTCACCGAGGCACTGCACAGCGAACTCAAATTCCGAGGCATCCGGGTCGCGGTGTTGTGCCCGGGGCCGGTGCCGACCGAATTCGCGGCGCGCGCCGGCGTCAGCGGCGGACTGGCGCCCGGCACCCTAACCCAGGGTGCGGAACAGGTCGCCGAGGCGGGCTATCGCGGTTTGATGCAGGGCCGCCGGACGGTCGTGCCGGGCCTCATCAACAAATTGGTTACCATCCTGATTCGTATTTTCCCGCGCCGGCTGCTGCTGAGACTAGTGGATTCCCGGCAAAGCCGACGCAGGTCCGCGCAGCGCACATAGCCGTATCCCGCGGCTCATATTTGCAATCGCCCGCGAAGCGGGTAGTACTCAGGTCGCGCGCAGGAGCGTGCGCCGAACCGCCATGTTGAAGCCGGTCCTTCTCATCCTCCACCAGGAGCATTCCTCGCCCGGCCGCGTCGGTCAGACGCTGACGAAGCTCGGCTATCCGCTCGACATTAGACGCCCGCGGTTTGGTGACCCATTGCCGGAGACCATGGACGAGCATGCCGGTGCCGCGATTTTCGGCGGCCCGCAAAGCGCCAACGACAGCGAGGATTTCGTCCGTCGCGAGATCGACTGGATCGGCGTGCCACTGCGCGACAACAAGCCGTATCTCGGCATATGCCTCGGTGCACAGATGATGGCACGCCACCTCGGCGGCCGCGTCTATCCGCATCCACAGGGCCATGCCGAGGTTGGCTATTACCCGATCCGCCCGACTGAAGCCGGGCGCACGGTCTGCGCGGAATGGCCGGATCACGTCTATCAATGGCATCGCGAAGGCTTCGACTTGCCGATCGGCGGCGAATTGCTTGCCGAGGGCGATGCCTTTTCGGTGCAGGCGTTCCGCTACGGGACCGGATATGCGCTACAATTTCACCCGGAAGTCACCCACGCTATGATGTACCGCTGGCTGGTGCGCGGTGCACATCGGATGGAACTGCCGGGCGCCAAGCAGCGCCACGAGCATGTCGCCGACCGGGCGGTGCACGATCTTGCCTCGCGCAACTGGCTCTCGGCCTTCATCGATCACTGGATCGGCCGCAAGCCGGCCCATCAGCCGACGGAAGTCGCGTCCTGAGTGGCCTTTGCGTTCGGTCGTGGAACTCGGCGGTCGATACCATTGACAAGTAGCGGTCTGTTCGCATCGTTGCGCTCGGGGAGTAAGGGAATCGATGGTCCACGCGCGGAGGCGTGCGGATGCTTGATTCGAATGACAAGGGGCGACCCGCTTCCATGCCGATTCCCCCGGCATTGAACGCGGTGCTGCGCGCATCCGACGGCATCCTCGACATGTTGCCGATCGCGACCTTCATTTGCGACGCGCGTGGCACCATCCTCCAGTACAATCGGCGCGCCACTGAAATCTGGGGCCGCACTCCCGGCCCCGGCGAGACCCACGAACAGTTCAGCGCAGCCTCTCGCTTCCGCGAGCTC
>Ga0210380_10000898_pt1 | contig 12338 bp, 11 predicted proteins | sample PLM4_5_coexredo_FD_155476 | JGI IMG/M metagenome (GOLD analysis project Ga0210380, IMG submission 155476) | Groundwater sediment microbial communities from an aquifer in East River, Colorado, USA - PLM4_5_coex redo | ecosystem: Environmental > Terrestrial > Soil > Riparian zone | place: USA...
CATCATGCCGGTGGCGAAGTACGCGCCGGTCTTGAGCGGGCGGTCCCCGCCGCACGCCCAGTAGACGGACGACGCGAATCCGGGTTGCCGCCGAAACGGGCGGCACAGAGCCCGCACCCCGCCGAGCACCAGCAGGAGCGCGAACGACGCCAGCGGCAACAAGGTCGCCACGACGTACAGCCGGCCCGGGTTGGAATCGATCCAATCGAACATAGTGGCTCGTTCGCGCTCCCCTCCGCGGACTCCGGGTCGCGGCTAACCTCTCAACTCGTCCGCCTTGTCCACGTCCACCGTGGCGTGGTTGTTGTAAAAGTTCAGAATGATCGCCAACGCGACGGCAGCTTCCGCCGCCGCCAGCACGACCACCATCAGCGCGAACACCTCGCCTTCGAGGCGGAACGCCGGGTTGTACCGGGCGAACGCCACGAAGTTCACGTTGGCCGCGTTCAGCACGAGTTCCACGCCCATCAGGATGCCGATGGCGTTGCGCTTGATCGCGATGCAGACGACGCCGCAAGCGAACAAGAACGCCGAGAGCACGAGGAACGGTTCGAGCCCGAGTTGGGTCATGGCCTGGCCCTCCGCTTCGCCCGCGCCAGGTACGCCGCCCCGATGAGCACCACCAGCAGGTGCACGGAGACGATTTCGAACGGCAGCAGGTAGGCGACCGACTTGCGCGGGATGCGGGTGCCCTCCGGCACGCCGGTCACGTCCGCCATCGGCGCGGTTTCGGCGACGCCGAGGAAGGAGAGCCCGAGCGGCGCGACGCCGGGCAGTTGTTCGTTGGACTCCACGGGCTTCAGCGAACCGGCCGCGCCCACGCTTACACTGACGATCAGTCCGAAGAGGACGGCGCCGAGAACGCCGCCGACCGCCCACTCCGCGGGCTTGTTCTTCAAGGCCGCAAGCGGGCCCTGCGCGGTGAGCATCACGCCGAACACGACGAGCACGAGAGTGCCGCCGACGTAGACGATGAGTTGGGCCGCGCCGAGAAACTCGGCCCCGAGCAGGAAGTACGTGAGGGAGACGCCGATGAGCGTGAAGAGCAGCCAGATCGCGGCCCGCACGATGTTCCGCGACAGCACGACCCCGAGCGCGGAAACCGCGGTGACAGCGGCGACGATCGCGAAGAGAATCACGGGAAGGGACATCGGACAGGCGGGCTCCGGGGGAAGTGTTGGGATATGGGAAGGGCTCCGTATCGGCGAGTCATCGGCGACGTGCCCACCTCTCCCCCGGCTCTGCGGGAGAGAGGCGAAAGAGCGTTCCGTTTATTCCGGCTGCGCAAGCTGAACGGGGCGGCCTCCCGCTTGCCGGTTCCCCGCGGCACGGAGTTCGCTCCGTGAATCCCGCCTTCTCGTTAAACTGACACCATGACTCGAGACCTCGCCGGAAAACGCGTGCTACTCACGGGGGCCACCGGCGGCATCGGCCGTGCGACCGCGAATGCGTTGGCGAATGCGGGGGCACGCCTCGTGCTCGCCGCACGCAACCCCGAAAAACTCCAGGAGCTTGCCGCCCTGCTGCCCGGTTCGGCGGCTGTGCCCGCGGACCTGACTCAGCCGGAGCAACGCAAGCGACTCGTCGATTCCGCCGTCGCGGCGCTCGGCGGGCTGGACATCCTCGTGAACAACGCGGGCATCGGCAGCTGGGGCCACTTCGCCACCTCCACCGAAGACATCGTGCGCCAGGTGATGGAAGTCAACTTCTTCGCCCCGATCGAACTGACGCGGCTCGTGCTGCCGCACCTCGCGAACGGCAACCAGCCGTGCGTGGTGAATGTGACCTCGATGTGCGGGCGGAAGGGGATGCCCGCGTGGCCGGAATACTCGGCGAGCAAGTTCGCGCTCGTCGGCATGTCCGAGGCCTGGCGCGGCGAGTTCGCCCGCTTCGACATCGATGTCCTGACCATTGTGCCGGGAATGACCGACAGCGGCTTCCGGGAGAACTGGATCCGCACCGAGGGGAAGGCGGACCTGCGCTTCGAGAAGGGCATGACCCCCGTGGACGTCGCGGCTGGGATCGTGGAGGCGATCCGCACGAATAAAACGGAAACAGTGTTGGGCCGCGAGGCCCGGCGCCTCTTGCGCTTCAACAAGTTCTTCCCGCGACTCACGAACTGGCTGATTGCGAGGAAAGTGAAGAAACTGTATTCCTGACCGTCGCTGACGCTTCCGGCTCGTAGCGTATGACCGCTCCAACGAAATCCCTGAACGATCCCGCGCTCAAGGCGCTCCTCCAGGACCTGCGCCGGACGGACAACGTCACCAACTGGCTGCACCTCGCCGGTGTCTACCTCTACCTCGCGGCCGCGATCGGCGGAGCCGTGTGGTTCTTCGAGAACCGTGAGGCGCTCGAACTCGCATGGTGGTGGAATGTCCCCGTTGCGCTCGTCGCCATCGTGCTCGTCGGGGCCGGGCAGCACCGGCTCACCGGGCTCGCCCACGAAGGATCGCACCACATCCTCTTCCGCGGCCGCTACCTCAACGACCTCGCCGCCGACCTGCTCACCATGTTCCCGCTCTTCAGCAGCATCCATCACTACCGGCTGCAGCACCTCGCCCATCATCAGTTCGTCAACGATCCGGACCGCGATCCGGACGTCTCGCAGCTTCAAACCAGCGGCCACTGGCTGAACTTCCCGGTCCCGAAGCGCGGCGTCGTCATCGCGTTCCTCAGGCAACTCTGGTTCCCGCGGCTCATCCGCTTCATGCGCGTCCGCGCCCAGTACAACGCGACCGGCACGGACAAGAACCCGTACCTGTTCAAGGGGAAGAAGCCGTCGAAAGGGGCCGTCCGCGTCGGCGTCCTCTACCTGCTCGCGATGATCGCGGCGCTCGCCACGCTGTTCTGCACCACGGACGGCATCCTGCTTCTCGTTGTCGTGCCGTTCGCGATGTGGCTCGTCGTGTCGGTCGTGTTCCTGCGGCTGCCGAACGAGAAGTACCATCAGAGCCGGCTGCACCCCGTGATCCACGCCAGGTACACCTCCATCCTCCGCGTCGGCTTCATCACGACGGTCTTCACCGCGCTCACGATCCTGACGAAGCTCACCGGTGCCCCGGCGGTCGGCTACTACGTCCTTCTCTGGCTCGTGCCGCTGTTCACGTCGTTCGCGTTCTTCATGATCCTGCGGCAGATCGTGCAGCACGGCAACGGCGGCCGCGGCTGGCTCACCAACACCCGCACCTTCTTCGTCGGCTCCTTCATCCGATTCGCCGTCTTCCCCATGGGCCAGGACTTTCACCTGCCGCACCACCTGTACGCCACCGTGCCGCATTACCGGCTGCGGCGGCTGCACGCCGCGCTCATGGAGTGCGAAGAGTACCGGCAGGAAGCCGTCGTGGTGGAAGGGTACTTCCTGCCGCCGCACCATCCGAAGAGCCACCCGACGGTCCTGGACGTGCTCGGCCCGGAGTACGCCCCGCCCGCGAAGAACGTCTACATCGATGAAACCGTGATGGACGGCGACGAGTTCGAAGGCAGGGACGAGTTGAAGGCGGAAGGCGAACGGCTTAGGAGCGTCACTTAGACTGGTCGAACACCGCGTCCTCGATCTTCTCCGGGAAGTCCCACGACGAAATGGCCCACGTTTCGACGACGATGCCGTTGCGCTCGAATTCGGACCGGGTGGGAAGCAGCACGCCGGCGAAGGCTTTATGTTCGCCCACGGCGAGCCGCTTGTTCAATTTGGAGATGCCCTCCGTGTGCAGGTACGTGATGACGCCGAGCAGGTGCGTCTTTTCGTTGAACCAGAGCGTGATGACGGGGCAACCGGGCACCGCGGCTTGCACGGTGTCCCACGTCTGACCCGCCACCGTCTGCTTGCGCACGCCGAAGAGAATGGTTTTGGAATCGGCGAGCGGCACGAGCGTCTGCATCCAGTACTGGCCGACGCTATCCACCAGGAGAACCTGCTCGTAGCCCTTGGGGAGGCCGGGATCGAATGACTGGCCGTTCTTTCGGAACGAGAGCGAGTTCTTGTTGAGCCCGATGGAGATCTTCACGAGTCCGTCCGTGTTCGTTTCGTCTGCGAAGAGAAACCGGTCCGGCCACACGGCGGAGATCAACCGCGTCACGGCGACCTGACTCATGCCGTGAAGTTGCTGTCCCTTTTCGACGACCTGATTGCCTTTCAGTTTCTCGAGTCGTTCGGGATGGCTCTCGGTCGCGGCGGCGATGCACGTCTGCACGAATTTGACGGCCTCCGGCTGCGAGGCCGCGGGAACGGCGACGCCGGTCTCCTCCGGTCCGCGATCCGTCGGGGTCGTGATGTCTTTGGGCAGTTCCTTCTCCGGCCCGCCGCAACCGGCCAGGAGGGACAGAACCAGTGCGAATGCCATCCGATGAGCGCGGACCATGCGGGCGCCTCCAGATAGCTTTGTTGTAGCCGGGAGGCGGCGGATGAGTCTATTCAGGAACCGGCGGGGGCGGGCAGAACGCGGGCGCGGGGGGAGGGTTCGGCGGACGAGGCAAGGTCGTCGGGTTCTTCGGGCAGGACGGGGGGCGCCGGGATCAGCACGCGGAAGGTGCTGCCGGCCTCCGCCGTACTTTCCACGCTGATCGTGCCGTTCAAGCGTTCGACGTATTCCTTCACGATGGCGAGGCCGAGCCCGGCGTGGATGCCGGTGGCGTGCCGCGAAGCATCGGCCCGATAGAAGCGTTCGAAGATCTTCTCGCGCACCTCGGCGCTCATGCCGATGCCGGTGTCGCGAATCTCGAAGGCGATGCGGTCGCCGTCGCGGCGGGCGGTGAACTCGACGGAGCCGCCGGCGCGATTGTACTCCACGGCATTATGCAGCAGGTTCATCAGCACTTCGCGGAGCTTGTCGGAATCGGTTTCGAGTTCGAGCGGCCGTTCGGTTCGCAGGGTGAAGGTGAGATCGTGCGCCTCGGCGAGCGGGCGGATGATGGCGGCGCAGTCCGCGGCGAGATTGGCGGCGTCGACGAACTGGACCGTGTCGCGGGCGTTGCCGGCGTCCAGCGTCGCCAGGATCATGATTCGTTCGACGAGTTGCCCGAGTTGTTTCGCGATGCCGCGGCAATCCTCGAGCGTGGTGCGGTATTGGTCGCTGGTGCGCGGTTTACGGAGGGCCACGTCGATCGTGGCCAGCATGGAAGCGATGGGCGTCCGCAGTTCGTGAGAAATGTCCCCCACGGCTTGTTTCTCCCGTTCGAACGCGGCGCGGAGCGATTCGAGCGTGAGCGAGAGCCCGGCCACGATCGGCAGCAGTTCGCGGCTCATCTCGTCCCGCTCCACCTGGAGGTGAAAGTCCTTTTCGGACACGAGGCTGACCGCCTGAGAGAGTTTGAACACGGGCGCCAGCCCGCGGGCCACGATGAACCAACCGCCGAGAATCAGCGCGAGGAACGAGCCCACGCCGATGAGCGTCAGCCGGGTGCGGAGCTGAGTGAGTTCGTGTTTCGTTTCCTCCCGAACGTGCGCGAGTTCGGCTTCGCCGTTCATCTGTTCCTCGTGGAGCCGGGCTTCGAGTTCGGAGTACGGCCGGGCGTGGCTGACGATCACGCGGATTGAAGTGTCAGGCCCTCGGGGGAACATTCGGTTTGGAGCGATGCCGGTCGGGAGCGGGGTCTGCAGGCCGAACCAGAGGAACGGTCGCCCGCCAACCTTGACCACTCGACGCACTTTCCCGAACGAGGTCTCGACGTCGTCATGCACGTATTCGACATCCGAGCCGCGGTCGAATACCTCGTGGTTCACCGGCAGGTCATGGTCGATTTTCGGGGATCGAACGACGACGATCGTGCGGTTCGGCGGGAAAGCGAAGTTAAAGGACAGATTCAACTGGTAGAGACCGGGGTGATCGTCGATCTTGAACAACTCGCGAATGGCCTCCTGTACGCGAGCGACGAAGCGCGGCGAATCATACGCCGTCCAGAGCGGTGTGAGGAGTCGGAAGGTCTCGACGCGTCCGGTCGTGGGTGACCGGCTCACGAACAGCGGCGGTTCAATCGCGTAGGCAGCCGCGGCGCGCGACCACGGCGATGGCGCGAGTTCGAGCATCGTGTGGCGCAGGCGAAATTGCTCCGCGGAGCCGCTGGCGGGGTCGCCACCCTTCAACTTGTCCGTCGCCAGGAGAGAGGGATCAGGTCCCATGGGCCCCATGGGTCGGGGCGTATCGCCCGGCCGCGGAGCTTCGGGTGGTCGCGGGAACGCTCCTGGACCCGGCGGAGGACCGCCCGGCCCTCGCACGCCGAACAACGCCTGGAGCTTTCCCTGTAATTCGCGGGCCAGCGCCTTTGTCTCGCTCAACACTTCCGCATCGAATTTCGCCCGCGCCTCCTGCTGGCGCACTTCGTACGCCTTCTCGATCCGCCGTGCCTCGGCCTCTTCGCGGTCCTTGATCGCCTCGATGGCGAATCGGTCCACGAGCAGGCCCACGGCGCCCAGCGCAAGCGCGAGCAGCAGCATGAAGTAGCCGAGCAGGGATCGCCGGATCGAACGCATGATGCGAGTTACTTGCCCTTCTTCGGCGGCGGATCGTCGTCCGCCCGCAGCATGTACCCTTCACCCCACCGCGTCTGGATCAACTGCGGCTCGAACCCCTTGTCCACCTTGTTCCGCAAATACCGGATGTACACGTCCACGACGTTCGACGTGTTCTCGTCGTACTCGTCGTAGAGGTGTTCCCAGATCATACTGCGGGTGACGACCTTGCCGCGATGAAAAGCGAGGAATTCGAGGAGCGCGTATTCGCGGGGCGTGAGGTGGATCACCTGCCCGGCGCGGCGGACCGTGCGGGCCGCCGTGTCGATCTCCAGATCGTAGCAGCGGAGCATCGGGTCCTTCTGATGGTGCCCGCGGCGGACGAGCGCCCGGATGCGCGCGAAGAACTCATCGAGGTCCACCGGCTTGGTCAGGTAATCGTCCGCCCCGGTGTCGAGCCCCGCGACCTTATCGTGAATGGTGCCGCGGGCCGTGAGCATGAGCACGTGGGTGTTGATCTTGTCCGCCCGCCACTTCTTCAGCAGCGTGAGCCCGTCGATCTTGGGCAGCATGATGTCGAGGACGACGACATCGTAGCCGGTGGTGCGGCACTTCACGTCCGCCTCTTCACCGTCGGTGGCGGTGTCGACTGCGAAGCCTTCCTCTTCGAGCCCTTGACGCAGGGCCCGGAGCAACGGCTGATGGTCCTCGACCAGCAAGACACGCACGAACCGCCCTCCGCGGGTGGGTTGTCCTCTCTCATAAGTTTACCTCGTCCGGCATGAAGGGTGAATGAGAAGTAGCTTCGGGGTATGATGCCCTTACCCACTCACTCGGAGCCGACTCGATGCGTGCCGCAGCCGCCGTTGCCCTGCTCTTCGCCCTGCCCCTGACCACGATCGGGGACGACAAACCCGTGAAAGTGAAGCTCGGCAAGCTCTCCGCCGAGGCGCCCGCCGAGTGGAAGAGCGAAAAAGTCGCCAACCGGCTCCGCTCGTACCAGTTCAAACTCCCCGGCGAGAAGGGCGGCCCCGGCGACGCCGAACTCTACGTGATGCCCGAAAGCGACCCCAAAGCCGAGAAGGTCTTCCCGCGCTGGAAGGGCACGTTCGTCCCGCCGGAAGGCAAGACCGCGGACGATGTCGGCAAGGTGAAGAAGATCGAAGGCGTGAAGGGCGCCAAGATCGACATTCTCGACGCATACGGCACCTGGAAGTACCGCGAGCGGCCCTTCGATCCGAAGTCGAAGGAAGAGCTGAAGGACGACTACCGCGTGGTGTGGGCGATCGTGTTCGACGACGACGAGGCCTGCCACCTGCGGCTCAGCGGCCCCAAGGAGACCGTGGACAAGTACTACCCGGGCTTCGAGAAGTTCCTGAAGGCCTTGAAGTGACGTCGCAACCGGTCGCGCTCGGCAGCCGCCCATACAACACCTGAATGCTTCCAAGTGCCGAGTCCGACGCATGGTCGGTTCAAGTTCGCGACGCCCTCACGCTGTATGCCGAGCCGCTGCTCCGCCAGGTGGCGGCCAAGCTCGTCCGCTCTCGCTCGAATCAGCCGATCGACGACCTGCTCGACAAAGCGGTCGGCACGCTCGCCAACCCGCCGGTCATCGATCGGCGCATCAAGGACCTGACCCCGGCGGCGCGAACGGTTCTGGCCGTCATCGGTTTGAGCCGCCAGCCGCGGTGGAAGGTCGGGCACCTCCTTTCGCTCCTCGCCGCCTTCGGCCATGCCGAGGGCTTCACGCCGATTCAGGAAGCGCTCGAGGCCGGCCTCCTCGTTCCCGAACTGCGCGGGCAGGCGCTGACCGACTTCGCCGCGTGGCTGGGCGCGGCCGGCACGTTGAACGCGATGGTGTTCGCGCATCCGGCCGTGGCGTCCCGGGCTCGGGGTGAAGAACTCGACTTGCCGAACCTGGCCAGTGCGGCCAACGCGCCGGCACGCGTGGCGGACGGGCTCGACTGGCCGCTTCGCTTCGCCGCCATCTGGCAGCAAATCGATGCCGGGCCCATGCGGCTTACCCAGGGGAACACGCTCTTCAAGCGCGATCAGACGAGGCTCCAGGCGGACGACGTGCTCAACGCGCCGGCCGTGGAGCAACTCGCAGCCGTCCCCGATCCCGGCACGCTGGTGCTCTTCTGGGCGCAGGCCGCCGGATTGCTCGAGGAAACGGAAGGTGAATTGCGGGCAACCCCGCTCGACGCGTGGTCCGTGCCGCTTTCCGCGCTGCTCGAACAACTCTTCGCCGCCCTCCCGCACGTCGAAGCGTGGGACCCGCTCGCCGGTTACGCACCCAGTGACACCGGGTTGTCATCGCTTCCCAGTGCGGCGCTGCTGTGCCTGCTCGTTTGCAATCCCCGCAAACCGACCGACTCGGTTACCACGGCCGCCATTGCGACCTGGCTGTGGGACCATCATCCGTCGTGGGCCGGCACGCTTCCCCCGGAGGCCCACAAGGAGCACGGCAAAACGTGGGTCGAGGCGTTCCTTCTCGGCATCGCTCACCCGCTGCGGTTGGTGGAAGCGATGGATGCCGCGGACGGGAAACGGGTGCGGCTCTCCGACCTCGGCCGTCACCTGCTCGCCGGGGGACCGGAACCGACGGCGACGCCCGCCTTCCCGCAGACGCTCCTCGTGCAGCCCAACGCCGAGGTGCTCGCGTACCGTCAGGGGTTGACTCCGGAACTGATCGGCGTGCTGTCGCGCTTCGCGCGCTGGAAGGGGCTCGGCGCGGCGTGCACCCTGGAACTGAACCCGGAACAGACGTACCGCGGGCTTGAATCGGGGCTCACGCTGCCGATGATGCTGCAGACGTTGAACCGCCACGGAACGCGGCCGGTGCCGCCGAACGTCGCGGACCTGCTGCAGCGCTGGTCCAACAAGCGCGAGCGCATCACGGTCTATTCGTCCGCGGTGCTCGTGGAGTTCCCCACGCCCGCGGACCTGGATGCGGCCCTCGGCCGCGGCATCGTCGCCGTCCGCGTCACGGACCGCATCGGCATGACGGCCGACGGCAAGGAACCGGCGTTGTCGCAACTCCGCCTCATCGGCAACCGCGACTACGAAGGCAGGCCGCAACGCTGCATGACGGTGGACGCGGACGGCGTCACGCTCACCGTGGACGCGGCCCAGGCGGACTTGTTGCTCGAAGCCGAGATCGGCCGCTACGCGGAATCGCTGGCGCACGAGAACCCGGTGGTGCGCCGCTTCCGGCTCAGCCCGCAGTCGCTTCGCCGCGCAGCGGATCTCGGCCTGTCCCTGGCGGACATCGATGTCTGGTTCACGGAGCGCAGCGGTATACCGCTCTCGCCGGCCGGGCGGCTCTTCCTGCTCGCCCGGCAACTGCAAGCGCCCGCCGCGGCCCGCAAGCTCGTCGTCCAGTTCCCCACGTCCGAACTGACGGACGGCGTGATGCAGTGGCCCGAAACGCGGGTGCTCGTCGCCGAGCGTCTCGGCCCGACTGCGATTTCCGTGGACGAGGAAGCCTTTGATGCACTGCAGCGCGTCATGGCCGAAATCGGAACGGAAATTCGGCGGGAGTAGAGCGAACTCCGAACCTAACGCTGCACAGTCAATTTGGAACGATCTCGTCGACGTGGCTCGGTGAACCGAATCCGATGATGGCGGCGTGGATTTGCGGGTGATCCAGCACGAAGCGCACGGCGGCGGCCGCGGATGCGTTCACATCTTTCGCACGTTCGCAATCCCGTTCATAAAGTCCCAGCGGGAAGTACGGCGTCTTCAAAGTATGGGCACTCGGCGGCTGACCGAGCAAGGCGCCGCCGGCGAAAACGCGGATGGCGAACACGCCCATGCTTTGTTCCGCGCAGTCCGCGATGATGTTCCCGTAATCGGTGTCGCCGGCAGGCGCCGCGCCGCCACCCGCACTCGGATTCAAAAGGTTGTAAGGTACCTGAAGCGTGTCGAAACCGCCGGACCGAATCACTTCCCGCAAGGCATCGGGATTCCCGGTACCGGTGAGCCCGATGTGTCGCACGAGGCCATCCGACTGCAGTTTGCGGAACGTCGTGAGAACCTGAATCGCATCCGCCGGCGCGATCGAAGCGGGTTCGTCGCCGCGGGATCCCGTGATGCCGTTGTGCAGTTGAAGCAATTCGACCGAATCGACGCCGAGCCGAGCAAGGCTGGCCTGCACCGATTCGCGAACGCACGCTTCGATGCAGTCGAAGCCGCCTTCGGGGATGCGGACCTTGGTCGCGATGCGGGCCGTGGCACCGAGTTCCTTCAGTACGCGACCGAGGTTCGTTTCGGAAGATCCGTTCCCGTAGCCGGCGGCGGTATCGAACCAGTCGATGCCGGTATCCAGCGCCCGCTTCACGGTGGCGAGTTGCAGCGCGAAATCGCTCCCGGTAAGGAGCCCGGACACGGGGCCGCAGCCGAATGCGATCGCGGGGACGCGCACTCCCGTTCGCCCGAGGATGCGCTGCATCACGCTGCACCTCCCACGTCAGTCCTCCAGATTCCCGGTGTTGCGCGGAATGCACAGGGCGACAAGCATGCCCACGGCGTAGATCGTACCGCTCCAGAGGCCGACCTGCGCGTAGTCGCCGCCGAACTGGTTCAGAAGGAACCCGGTGGAGAGGACCACGACCGCAGCGACGGCGCGGCCGGTGTTGAAGGCGATGCCGGTGCCCGTCGAACGGACCCGCGTGGGGAACAGTTCCGGCAGGAAAAGCGGCAGCCAGCCGAAGTACGTGATGCCGATGAACCCCAGGGCGAACGACGCGGCGTGGAAGTACTCGTGGAGCGGGTCGAGTTGCCCGAAGATGTACGTGCTGGCGGCGAAGGCGCCGAGCGAGATGAGGAAGTAGCTGAGCCGCCGGCCGAGCACACTGGCGACGATGCCGCCGAGCAGGCTGCCGAACACCGCGCCGCCCGAACGCGTGATCATCGTTTTCGCTTTCTGCCGCGAGTCCGCCGGGGATTTGCTTTTCTCGGCGCCCTCGGACCGTGCCTTCACTTCATTCGCGTGATCGGTCCACGGCACGAGCCAGTTGGCGTTCGCGGCGGACCCCACGACCGGAATCGCGCCGAGTGCGATGCCGACCAGCGTTCGCGAGAGTAGCGGCGGACGCAACACCTCGCGGAGCGGCGATGCCGGCTTATTTGCGGGAACGGCCTCGCGGCTGGCCAACCACCTGGGCGATTCCGGCACCGCGAAGTGGATCAGCAGCCCGAGCACGGCGGGGCTCGCGGCCAGCAGCAGCACCCAGCGCCAATCGTCGTTCGCGACCGGCAAGAAATACGCGATGCAGCCGAGGAGCACCATTCCGACGTTGGCCGCGGCGCCGAGCACGCCGGCGATCAGCGGTCGCGACGCGTTCGGCCACGCTTCACTGACCAGCGCCACCGCGTTCGGCCACGCGCCGCCGATGCCGAGACACGCGCAGAACCGCAGCGCGAGCATGACTTCCGCCGAGGGCGCGAAGTAACAGGCGAGCGCGAACAGCGAGTAGCAGTTGACGGAAACGGCGAGGATCCGGGCTCGGCCGAAACGGTCGCCGAGCACACCGAAGAACCAGCCGCCGGTCGCGGCCCCGAGCAGGAACGCCGCCTGATACCAGGCGAACCACTCCGCGATCACCGGTTCCGGAGTGGAGGGGCCGAGCAGTTCGAGCGACATCTGGCGATGGGCGAGGACGAAGAGCGCGATCTCGAGCCCGGCGAACATCCACGCCAGGAACCCGGCCGCGAGGATGATGGCTCGGCCGGGCGATGGGGAAGCGTCAGTCGGCATCGTCGTCCTCGTCGCGGCGTCGTCGGCGGCGCTTGCGCGGCCGCGCGATTTCCCGCCACTCGCGATACGCCGATCGGCCGATGAGCCCCAGGATTCCGGCCAGCACCAGCATGCACCCGAAGAACCCCG
>Ga0210380_10000899_pt1 | contig 12337 bp, 8 predicted proteins | sample PLM4_5_coexredo_FD_155476 | JGI IMG/M metagenome (GOLD analysis project Ga0210380, IMG submission 155476) | Groundwater sediment microbial communities from an aquifer in East River, Colorado, USA - PLM4_5_coex redo | ecosystem: Environmental > Terrestrial > Soil > Riparian zone | place: USA...
CGACGGCGCGCCGCGTGTCTTTCCGAACGTCGAACTGCCCGGTGTCGGCCCGATGCCCTGCGGCGATGTCGGCATCCTGCTCGAAAAGACGACGGTCACCTGGGACGACTTCGCGTGGATGCGCGACGCGTGGAAGGGACCGATCGTCGTCAAAGGCGTGCACACCGGCGACGATGCCCGACGCGCGATCGACGTCGGGGCGTCAGCCGTGGTGATCTCGAACCACGGTGGGCGGCAGCTCGACGGCGTGCCAGGCAGCCTGCGCGCGCTGCCGGAGGTGCTCGCGGCCGTGAACGGCCGGATCGAGGTCCTGGTGGACGGCGGTGTCCGCCGTGGCAGCGACGTCGTCAAAGCGCTCTGCCTTGGCGCGCGAGCCGTGCTGATCGGACGATCGTACGGATGGGCACTCGGGGCCGCGGGCGGGCCCGGCGTCGATCGCGCCATCGACATTCTGCGCACCGACGTGATTCGCACGATGCGCCTGCTTGGATGCGCGTCCGTGTCGTCGTTGGACCGCTCGTACCTCGACAACGGCCAACGCGATTTGTAGAGGCCGGACGGTTTTCTGCGCGCTCGCGCACGCGTATAATCCTGGCCTGTTTCACGTGACACCACTGAGTCGCCTTCTCGTAATCGTGGTGGTGCTGCTGGCCGCGGGCGTGTTGCACGGGGCCGACGAGCCAACGTGGGCGTACGTCTCGACGCCGCCGACCTTCGAGCGGCCGAAGGACGCGACCACGAAGCAGCGCGTCACCGGCAGCATCCGCAATTACACGCTCGACCAGATCGCGGACCTGTTTGCGCCGCCCGATTGGTTTCCTGCCGAGCACGCCGCGATGCCCGATCCCGTCGGCCGAGGGCGGCGGCCAGGCGTGCAGGCCTGCGCCTCGTGCCACCTTCCGAACGGGCGTGGCGTTCCGCAATCGGCGACGCTGGCCGGCTTGCCCGCCGACTACATCACGGCCCAGTTGAACGACTTCGCCTTGGGTAACCGCCTGCCGGCGGTCGGCAACGTCAACATCGACATGGGTACCATTGCGCGGGCGCTCACGCCGGACGAGATTCGCGCCGCGGCATCCTATTACTCACGGCTCCGCCCGAAACCGTGGATCACAGTCACCGAGGCCTCCATGGTTCCGGCCACCCAGGTGGTGGAAGCCGACCTTGTGATTCCGCAGGAGGGCGGCAAGACCGAGCCCCTCGGCATACGAATTGTCGAAGTTCCCGAATCGCCCGCAGGCGCACGCCTGCTCAACCCCCACATCACCTTCATCGCCTACGTGCCGATGGGCAGCCTTCGTCGCGGCCGCAACCTCGTGAGAACGGGGGGCGCCGCCTTCGTCGGCGGCAAGACCGTGGAAGGCAAGACGACGGAGTGCTCGAAGTGCCACGGGGTGGAGCTGCACGGCATGCCCGCCAAGGCAGACGGGACGCCGCTCGCACCATCGCTCGTCGGCCGCGCGCCGAGCTACACGGTCCGCCAGCTGTATGACATCCAGCAAGGCGCGCGCAAAGGCGCCAAGATCAGCGACATGAAGAACGTGGTGGCGAAGTTGACCACCACAGACATGATCGACATCGCGGCGTACCTGGCGTCGCGGATGCCGTAAGTCGTTCCACCACCCGCGCAGTCGGCTCAGATCGTGAGCACGATCTTGCCCACGTGTTCGCTCGACTCCAGCAGCCGGTGGGCGGCCGCAGCCTCGCCCAGAGGAAACGTTCGGTAGATCACGGGACCGACCTGCTGCTTCTCCAGCAGCGGCCAGACTTCGTGCCGCAGCGCCACCGCGATCCGACCTTTTTCCTCAACGCTCCTGGGACGGAGAGTGGATCCCGTGATCGTCAGGCGACGCCCGAGCACGCGTCTGAAATCCACCGTCGCGGTATCGCCCCCCATGAAACCGATGACCACCAGCCGGCCTTCGACCGCCAGCGTCCGGAGGTTCCGCCCGATGTAGTCGCCGCCGACGATGTCGAGAACCAGATCGACGCCGCGTCCGTTGGTCCGGTCGGCGATGACCTGAACGAAGTCCTCGGTGCGATAGTTGATGCCGCACGTCGCGCCAAGCTGTTCGCAGGCGCGGCATTTCTCGTCCGAACCGGCGGTCGCAAACACGCGCGCGCCCCGCGCCGATGCCAGCTGGATCGCCGTCGTCCCGATGCCGCTCGTTCCGCCGTGGATGAGGGCGGTCTCTCCAGCGCGGAGCCGCCCTCGCTCGAACACGTTGGCCCAGACCGTGAAGAACGCCTCGGGAACGGCCGCCGCCGAGATCAGGTTCATTCCCACCGGAACCGGGAGGCACTGCGGCGCCGGCGCGACGCACTTCGTCGCGTAGCCACCGCCTGAGACGAGGGCACACACGCGGTCGCCCACCTGCCACCCCGTCACACCCTCGCCGAGAGCCGCCACGACGCCTGCCACCTCCAGGCCGGGCAAGTCGCTCGCTCCCGGCGGAGGCGGATATTTTCCCAGTCGCTGCATGACATCTGGTCGATTGACGCCCGCCGCGGCAACGTCGATCGTCAGTTCGCCCGGGCCAGGCGACGGGTCGGGTCGTTCAGTAAGCGTGAGGACATCGGGCGGGCCCGGCCTGGAGATCTCGACGCAGCGCATGATTCACCCTCGTCGGACCAGCAATCAGCCCGAGCAGCTTTGAGCCAGTGGATTATGCCGCACAGCGGGATTGGGTCACGCCCTGGAGTAGGCTGGCGCGGAGGCCGCGCTCCGCTTCACGATAGATCGATCAGAAGGCGCCGTAGCTCGCTTCGCACGTGCGCGAGGTCGGCCAACACCCGCTCAGCCTCGACGACGGTCCGCTCCAAGTCGTCGCGCCGCGGGACGCCGCCACGCATCACTTCGGCCGCCAGATCGCGTGTCGTCCTGGCGCACGCCTCGCATACCTCGACGGTCTGCGCGTGCGCATGAAGCACCTTCAGAAACTCGTCGCGATCCTCCCGCGTCACAGGGTCGCTACGAATCGCCGTCGATCAGGTTGCCAATGCCGCCGAGGATCGATCCTTCCTCGCGACGGCTGCCCCCGACACCTGGAGTGGCCTTCGCGATGCGGCCCGCCAGACGACTCAGCGGCAACGACTGCAGCCAGACGTGACCGGGACCGCGTAGCGTGGCGAAGAACAGGCCCTCTCCACCGAAGAGCGCCGTCTTCACCCCGCCAACGAGCTGAATGTCATAGGTCACCGTCGGTTGCAGGGCCACGATGCACCCGGTGTCCACACGGAGGGTCTCTCCTGCCTTGAGGTCGAGTTGATGGACGGTGCCGCCTGCGTGCACGAAACAGAGGCCGTCGCCGTCGAGACGTTCCATGATGAACCCCTCGCCGCCGAACAGGCCGACGCCGAGGCGGCGCTGAAACGCGATGCCGATCGACACCCCGCGCGCGGCGCACAGGAACGAATCCTTCTGGCAGACCAGCGTGCCGCCGAGCTGTTTCAGATCCATCGCGAGGATCTTGCCGGGATAGGGAGCCGCAAAGGCGACCTGCGCTTTCCCGCTGCCCTGGTTGGTGAAGACGGTCATGAAGAGACTCTCACCCGTCAGGAGCCGCTTGCCCGCGCCGAGCAGGGCGTCCATCACACCGCCGCGTTTCGCCGAGCCGTCGCCGAACACGGTTTCCATCTGGATCGCGGCGGTCATGAACATCATCGACCCCGCCTCGGCTACCGCGCTCTCGCCCGGATCCAGCTCGATTTCGACAAACTGCATTTCGCTACCGACGATCCGATAGTCAACGTCGTGGGCCATAGGTTGGTTGGATGGTTCGTGGTTGGCTGGTGGCTGGTGGTTGGTGGTTGGTGGTTGATGGCGCTAAAGCGCATTCGATACGCGGGGCACCGGCAGCGCGGGCTTCTCGGGCTCCGGGGTGAAGTCTTCGCCCGGGTTGATGAAACGATCTGCCTCAAACTTGTACTGCTTGTCGTACAACTGCCGATAGCGTCCGTTCAACGCAAGCAGATCGGCGTGGGTGCCCGACTCGACGATCTCCCCCGCCTCCAGCACGAGAATCTGGTCGGCGCTCCTGATCGTGGACAAACGATGGGCGATCACGAACGTCGTCCGTCCCGACCGGAGCCGGCGGAGGCCGTCCTGAATCATCTGCTCGCTTTCGCTGTCGAGACTCGACGTCGCCTCGTCCAGGATGAGAATGCGCGGGTCGGCCAGAATCGCCCGCGCGATCGAGACGCGCTGCCGTTGGCCGCCAGACAGCTTGATGCCGCGTTCGCCCACTACGGTGTCGTAGCCGTCTGGAAACTGACTGATGAACTCGTCGCAGTGCGCCACGCGGCAGGCCTCGACGATCTGCGCGCGCGCAGCGCCAGGGTTTGCGTAGCCGACGTTCTCGGCAATCGTACCGTCGAACAGAAAGTTCTCCTGCAGCACCGACGCGGTCTGCTCGCGATATTCCAGCAGCCGCAGTTCATCGAGGTTCACGCCGTCCACGAGCACGCGTCCCTGCGTGGGCCGGTTGAAGGCCATCACGAGGCTGATAAGCGTGCTCTTGCCCGATCCGCTCGACCCCACCAGCGCGGTCGTCGTCCCGGGGGCCGCCTGAAACGACACGCCCCGTAGCACGGGCCGCTCGGGCTGATACTCGAACCACACGCGGTCGAATACCACGTCGCCGGCCAGCCGTCCGACCGAACGCCGATTGCGATCCTCCTCCAACTCGGTTGTCGTCCCGAGGATCTCCCGAATCCGGTCGAGGCCGGCGAACGCCTCGGTGATCTGCGTCCCGATCGACGCGATCGACACGAGCGGCGCCGCCACCAGGCCGATGAAGAAGATGTACATGATCAGATCGCCGAGCGTCATCTCCCCGGCGATGATGGCGCGCCCGCCGAGCCAGATCATCAGCACGCCGATGATGCCGACGATGACCGTGCTCCCGGCCGTGGTGGCCGACACGCCCGTCATCGACTGCGCGACGTTGCGAAACAGGCGATGCGCGCCCTTCGTGAAGACGATCTCTTCGCGCTTCTCGGCGGTGTAGGACTTGACGACGCGGATACCGCCGAGCGCTTCGGTGAGGCGGCCCGTCACCTCGGCGTTGATCTTTCCCCGTTCGCGGAAGAGCGGTCGAAGGGTCTGGAACGCATAGGCCATGCCGCCGCCGAACAGGCCGAGCACCACGAGGGTGATGGCGGTGAGTCGCCAGTTCAGCCAGACGAGCACGCCAAGGCCGAACATGGCCGTGACCAGGCCCCCGACCAGCTGCACGAGCCCGGAACCGATCAGGTTTCGAATACCCTCGGCGTCGCTCATGATGCGCGAGATGAGCACGCCGGTCTGCGTCGAATCGAAGTAGCGGACCGGCAGCCGCAACACGTGCGCCTGCACGCGTTTGCGCATGTCGGTGATGGCGCGCTGCGCCGCCACGCCGAGAATCTGCGAGAGGGCGAACGACGTCACGGCCTGCACGATGGTCGCAGCGCCCGTCGCCAGCGCAATCGGCAGCAGCAGCTCTGTGCGGTTGCGGCCGACCACCTCGTCGATAAGCCACTTGGACGAGGCCGGCAGCACCAGCCCTGCCACCCGACTGACGAGCATCAATCCCAGGCCAAGGGCCAGACGCCGGCGATGCGCCCAGAGCAGTTCCCGCGCCTCGCGCCAGGCGTCCGACGCCGACACCTTCTTCTTCGACTCGCCGCCGCCCCCAGGCGTGGCGCCGAAACTGCGGCCCGATCGCTCCCCGGTGCGTTGTCGGAAACCTAGATTCGCGGCCATGTCATAATCGCGGGCTCAGGAATGGAAGAGACACATCAGCCCGCCAACGGCGGGGTACGTATCAGTGATACTACGACGCGGGGCATCCGCATCGAGGTTCAGAGCGCGTACATGCCCGAACGAAGCGCCCCTGGCGACGGGGAGTACCTGTTCGAATATCACGTGCGCATCTCCAATGTCGGCGCCGAAACCACGCAACTCGTCTCGCGCGAGTGGATCATCACCAACGCCGACGGTGAAGTCGAGCGCGTCAAGGGCCCGGGGGTCGTCGGCGAACAACCGGTGCTACCGCCGGGCAGCAGCTTCGAATACCGGAGCTTCTGTCCGCTCAAGACGTCGGTCGGATCGATGCACGGCAGCTACCAGATGGTAACCGCCGAGGGCGACCAGTTCGACGCGATCATCACGCCGTTCACGCTGGCCATCCCGAACGCGCTCAACTAGTCGAGAGCCTTAGGGCTTAGGGCTTAGGGCGGAAGGGCCCACGGGTTAGTCCAGGTGGGCCTTCGCTGAGTCGCCCATCTCGACGCGCCCCGACGGGAAGTATTCCTTCCAGCGGCGCGACACGGTCGCCGCCGTCCCCTCGTCGCACACGAGTTCGCGTGGAAATCCTGGCTTGAGGCGCGCGTCGATGACCACGGGGCCACTGTAGGCGATGTGGTTGCGCACGACGCGCTGCTCGGCGGCGTGAATGTCGGCCGCCGGCTCGAACCGCGTGAAGGTCGTCCACAGGAAATTGATTGGGCTGGCTGCCGCGCGGGCCGGCTCATCGGTCAGCACGAGGAGCGGCCAGTCCCGGAAGGCCTCGTCTTTGGCTAGACGCACCGCCGCATCCGCGTCCTCGAGTCGCGGGCCCGCGCCCACGACGAGGCAACCGCCGCAGAACACGCGCACGTCGGTCACCCCCTGGGGCAGGGCTGCCGCGAACCGGCGAGGCAGCTCGCGGACAGAATCGCCCAGCCCGAGCCACACGCCCTTCGAGCCCTGATTGACGGCCGGGCCAGTGTAGTCGAGCGTGTCCATCGAAAGGTTCGAGAACACGTACAGGTCGGTCTCGGGATGCGTCCGGGCCAGGATGTGCTCGAGCGTCGCCCTGAAGTCTTTCAGATCGACATGGCGATCGGTCAGCAGCAGGAACTTCGTCAGCGACAGTTGCCCCTCGCCGAGGATGCGGAAGGCGCTGGCCATAGCCTCGCGCGCGTACCGCTGCTTGACGATGGCGGCAGCCAGCGAGTGATACCCCGTTTCGCCGTACGACCAGAGCCGTTCCACCGCGGGCATCACGAGGGGAAACAGCGGCGACAGCAGCTCCTGCAGCAGGTCGCCGATGAAGAAATCCTCCTGACGGGGCTTGCCGACGACCGTGGCGGGGTAGATCGCGTCGGCCCGATGCGCCAGCCGCTGCACCTGAAAGACGGGATAGTCGTGCTGGAGCGAGTAGTACCCGTAATGATCGCCAAAGGGCCCCTCGGGTCGGCGCGTGTCTGGTGGTACTTCGCCGATCAAGGCGAACTCGGAGCTGCCGATCAACGGATGCGGGCCATGACCGCGCACCTGGGGCATGCGCTCGCCGGCGATGAGCGATGCGAGCAGGATCTCGGGCACGTTCTCGGGCAACGGCGCAATGGCCGAGAGAATGAGCGCGGGAGGGCCGCCCAGAAACACCGTCGCCGGCAGCGGCGCGCGGCGCGCCTCGGCCACCGCGTAGTGATACCCGCCGCCCTTGCCGATCTGCCAGTGCATCCCGGTTGAGTGCGAGTCGTACACCTGCATGCGGTACATCCCGAGGTTGGGTCCCCCGCGATCGGGGTGCGTGGTGTAGACGAGCGGCAGCGTGATGAACGGCCCGCCATCCTCGGACCAGCAGGTCAGCGCGGGCAGGCGATCCAGTCGGACGTCCGATGTGACACGCTCCACCACCGGTCCCACGCTCACCCGCTTCGTGCCGACCCTCAGCAGCTCGAGCCCGACGTCCCGTGCGTCCCACAGCTTCGCGGGCGTGGGCGGGAGCAGCGTCTCGGCCAGCTCGACGAGCCGGCGAATCAACCGGAGGGGACGCTCGCCGAACGCGAGCTCGGCTCGACGCGGGGTGCCGAACAGGTTCGTCGCCAGCCTGAAAGGCGAGCCGGTGACGTTGGTGAACAGCAGGGCCGGACCACCGGCCGCAATCACACGCCGGTGAATCTCAGCGACTTCCAGATGGCGATCGACCGGCGCCTCCACCGTGACGAGGTCGTCGTCACGGCGAAGGCGGTCGATGAACGCGCGCAGATCGGGAAACAACGACCCTACATTCCCGGCATCTGCTCGTCGGCGCTCATGCCGTAAATGGCGGGCACCTTCGAGCCCATCGGCCGCAAGTAGGCGGCGAGCTGCCCCCGATGGTGAACGCTGTGGTTATTGGCCACGCCCAGGAACGTCACGGCCGGTGCTTTCGTGCCGAAGAAGTCGATCTCGCGCGTCAGCTTGTCGGCAGGCAGCGCGCGTACCTTGGCGATGCCGTCGGGTACGCTCCGCTGATAGAACGCCACGATGTCGGCGGCACTCTTCAGCGACGCCTCCGCCTTCACGGCCGCATCCTGATTGAAGTCGAACTTGCCGTCGATGATCGACTGGAGGAACCAGGTGTCGGACACCGCGATGTGCGCGGCGATCTCCCGCGCGCTTCTCGACTTGGCATCCGGCCGGTAGTCGCCGTTGCCGGTGGCGACCGCGCCCAGCACCTTGACCGTTCCGGGCATCTCCGATTCCATCAACCGCGTGAACTGGTCGACGAGCAGCTTGGCCTGATCAGCGTTCATGAGAGCCTCCTTCGTGTGATATCACCTGGTGAGTCTCCGATACTTGATCCGATGAGGCGTGTCGGCCTCGGCGCCGAGGCGTCGATGGCGGTCGGCTTCGTAGTCCTGATAGTTCCCTTCGAACCAGACGACCCGGCTCTCGCCCTCGAACGCGAGCATGTGCGTGGCAATGCGATCGAGGAACCAGCGGTCGTGGCTGATGACCACAGCGCAGCCGGCGTAGTTGAGCAGCGCCTCCTCGAGGGCGCGGAGCGTGTCCACGTCGAGGTCGTTGGTCGGCTCGTCGAGCAGCAGAAGGTTCGATCCACGCTGCAGCAGCTTCGCCAAGTGCAGGCGGTTGCGTTCGCCGCCCGAAAGGGTGCCGACCTTTCGCTGCTGCTGCGCCCCCTTGAAGTTGAACCACGAGACGTAGGCACGCGACGCGACCGGGCGCTTCCCCACCATCAGCTCGTCTTCGCCGCCTGAAATCTCCTCCCACACGCTCTTGTTGGGCGCCAGCGCATCGCGGCTCTGATCGACGTGCCCGGCCTGCACGGTCTCTCCGATCCGCAAGGTCCCTCCGTCCGGCTGCTCCTGCCCGGTGATCATGCGGAACAGCGTGGTCTTGCCGGCGCCGTTCGGGCCGATGACGCCGACGATGCCGCCCCGCGGGAGGGTGAATGTCAGGTCGTCGATGAGCAGCAGGTCGCCGTAGCCCTTTCTGAGACCCCGCGACTCCACCACGAGATCGCCCAGGCGCGGGCCGGGCGGGATGTAGATTTCAACCTGCTCGATCTTCTGCGCCGCGTCCTCGTTGAGTAGCTGCTCGTAGGCGTTGAGCCGGGCCTTGCCCTTCGCTTGTCGCGCGCGCGGCGACATCCGAATCCATTCGAGCTCGCGTGCCAGCGTCTTCTGTCGCTTGCTCTCCGACTTCTCCTCGAGCGAGAGCCGCTGCTGTTTCTGCTCCAGCCACGACGAATAGTTGCCCTTCCACGGGATCCCGGATCCCCGATCGAGCTCGAGGATCCACTCGGCGACGTTGTCGAGGAAGTAGCGATCGTGGGTCACGGCGACGACCGTGCCCTTGTATTCCTTCAGAAACCGTTCGAGCCACGCAACCGACTCGGCGTCCAGATGGTTGGTGGGCTCGTCCAGGAGCAAGAGATCGGGCGACGTGAGCAGCAGGCGGCACAGCGCGACGCGGCGGCGTTCGCCCCCCGACAGTGTCGTGACGTCGGCGTCCGACGGCGGGCAGCGCAGCGCGTCCATCGCGAGGTCGAGCTGCGAGTCGATGTCCCAGGCGTTGACCGCGTCGATGCGGTCCTGAAGACGCCCCTGCTCCTCGAGCACCTTGTCCATCTCGTCGGGCGCCAGGTCCTCGCCGAGTTTCATGTTCAGCTCGTCGTAGCGCTCGAGGAGCGCCTTGATGGCGGCCACGCCCTCCTCGACGTTGCCGCGCACGCTCTTCGAGGCGTCGAGCCGCGGCTCCTGCGGCAGAAACCCGACGGTGACGCCGTCGGCAGCGAACGCCTCGCCGATGAACTCGGTGTCCTCGCCGGCCATGATGCGCAGGAGCGAGCTCTTGCCGGCGCCGTTGAGGCCGAGAACACCGATCTTGGCGCCCGGAAGAAACGACAGCCAGATGTCTTTGAGAACGACGGCGTCGGGAGGATGAACCTTCCCGAGGCCTTTCATCGTGTAGATGTATTGCATGGACTCCGCAGAACTTTGTCGGGATCGGGATCAGGGGTCGGGGATCAATAGCGTGCGCCTCGTCGACGTCGCGACAGCTGCTCAGTATATCGCGCTGGTCCCGAGTCCCTGACCCTGGATCCATCCATCCCGGATCCACCCCTGATCCCTACACGATCACCGCGTGACCCCCGTGCGCTCCGGCATCAGCGTCACGATCGTGCTGCGCCCCTCGGGGAAGTACTTGCGGAACGCGTCGTGGATGTTCTCGCGGCTCAGCGACTCGGTACGCTCGACGCGATGGAGGATGCTGACCGGATCCCAGCCCAGCAGATGCGCCGTCTGCAACGCGCCCAGCCAGAAGCCGTTCTGCTCGAACGACGTCTCCAGCCCTTCCTTCTCGGTCTCTTTCACCTTCTGCACGTCGTCGTCGGAGGGACCGTCGCGCCGCATGCGTTCGAGCTCGCTCATCACCGTGGCGGCCAGGGCTTCGGCGCGGTCGGGAGCGCTCCCGAACTGGACGGAGGTCGTGCCGTAGCCTGGCTGCGGAAGCGTGTTCGAATAGTCCACGCCGACGCTGTACGTCCCGCCGAGCTCTTCGCGCAACTGATCGCGAAGGTGGCGTTCGAGAATGGCCGTCGCCGCGCGCAGCCGGTGCATCTCGAGCTCATCGAGGCGGGTGTCGGCGAAGAAGCTGATGACGGTCTGACTCTTCGGTTCCTGCCCCTTGTTGACGACCTCGCGCTTCGGCTCGGTCGGAAACTCAAACGGCACGGCGCTGGACGGAGACGAGCGCGTGCCCTGCGACGGCAGCGACGCGATGTAGGTCTCGAGCAGCGGCGTAATGGCGTCAACGTCGAAGGCACCGACGAAGAAGAAGGTGAAGTCGGCGGCATTGGCGTATTGGGCCTTGTAGAACGCCTCCATCTTCGACTGGTCGAGCGAATCGACATCGTCGGGCTTCATCGACCGGGCCGTGTAGCTGTTGACCGTGTTGAGGAGACGCAGTCGTTCGCCGAAGACCGCGCCGGGGCTCTGCCCCTGGTTGGCCAGGTTCGCGCGCAGCCGGCGCTTCATCAGCTCGAACGCCTCGGGATCGTGGTTGGCCGCAGTGAAGTTGAGGTAGGTGAGCTGCAGCGCCGTCTCGAGGTCCTTGGGCGTGCTGCCCCCTGAGACACCGTGCGTGTACGCCCCCATGCTGAGCGACGCGTTCGCCAGCTGACCCGCCAGCATCTTCCCCAGATCGACCGGAGACAGGCCTCCGACGCCCGCCGTGCCCACGAGCGCCGTCATCAGGGACGCATTCCGGTAGTTCTCTTCGGGCACGCTCATCGTGCCCCCCTTCGCGTACGACGTGAAGATCACCTGGTCGTTCTTGAAGGTCGTCGGCTTCAGCCACACCTCGACGCCGTTTGACAGCGTCAGCACGGTGACGTTGAGCGGCTCGATCCGCCGTCGCCCGGCGACCGATCCGGGCATCGGACGGGTCGCCATCAGCACCTTGCCCTGCGCGTCGTCTCGCCAGGCGGTCAGCGTCGCGGTGCCGCCGGTCCGAAGCGCCATGAGGAGCGTCGCTTCACTTGGCGGCGTGAGACCTGCCTTCTCGGGCGCCACGGCCAGCACCACGCGATTGGTCTCGCTCACCAGCTCGCGGGCGAGGGCGGCCGTTTCGGCCACGGTGATCGTCGGCACGAGGCGCGTCGCGTAGGCAAACTCGTTCTCGATGCCCGGTGCGGGCACGCCCACCAGGAACAGGCTCGCGAGCTCCGAGGCGTATCCACGACTCTCGGAGGTGTCACGTTCCTTGAAGGCGCGCTCGTACGCAGCCAGCGTTGCCTTCTTCACCCGTTCCAGTTCAGCGTCGCCGAAACCGAACTGACGGACGCGGGCCAGCTCCTGCTCGAGCGCCTCCACCCCCCGTGCGATGCCGCCATCGTTGACACGCGCCGACACGCCGAACGCCTCGACCGTGCGTCCCAGGCTATCGTCGCCGGCCGACGCGCCGAGAAACGGCGCATCAGGGCGACGGGCAATTTCACCGAACCGCGCGTTGAGCATGCTCTCAAAGAGCTGGCGCACGAGGTCGCGCCGGTAGTCGCCGAGCGATTCAGACTTTCTCAGG
>Ga0210380_10000900_pt1 | contig 12316 bp, 8 predicted proteins | sample PLM4_5_coexredo_FD_155476 | JGI IMG/M metagenome (GOLD analysis project Ga0210380, IMG submission 155476) | Groundwater sediment microbial communities from an aquifer in East River, Colorado, USA - PLM4_5_coex redo | ecosystem: Environmental > Terrestrial > Soil > Riparian zone | place: USA...
AATGGAATCCGAAAACGCAACCGGGGCAGACCTTGTAGCAGATGACGTGACCGTCGAATGCCCGGAACTGCAACGGGGAAAGCGGCTTGTCGTGGTCGTGCGCCCGGTCGACGCGGCAGCGATTGCCGCTGCTCTGGGCGGTATCCCGCCGCTCGTGGACCCTGCCGCCAAGCAGGAAAAGGGCTCGCTCGCCGAGGAGTTCGCGCTGATGCGCGAGGTCGGGCGGCTCGGAATCGTCTCGCCCGAGATGACGTTCGGCGAGAAGCCGGAGCCGGGGCGCGCGTGGTGGGGAATGGTCCGCCCGGCGAACCGAACCGCAATCGTTATCGCGATCATGCAGGCGTCGGGCCTGCTGGCGGACGGTGGTCCGCTGGGCCGATTTCCTGGCGAGCCCGAAGGGGATGGACCTGGCGCTGATGCTGCTCGAGCTGGCGAAACTGCCGCGGAGCCCCTCGCGCCAGCTGCTGCGACGTAGGGATTCAACGCTCGGACACCTGCGGTTCGATCTAACGGTGCTGATTCAGGCGAGCAAGGCGAGAGAGAAGGCAGAGAAGCAGGAGCCGGCAACGATCAGCGTGGCGAATCTGTCGGCGATGATCGCAGGGTAACGAACCGCGCGGCAGGGGTCGCGCGTCGAGGGGTGGGGCGGGGTGGCGCAGAACGTCATTGAGATTCTTCTCAAGGCTCGCGATGAAGCGACCGCCCAACTCAAGGCGGCCGCCACCGCGACCAGCGGACTCAACTCCGCGCTCGCCGGCCTGTCGTCCATCGCAGGCCCGGTCGCCGCCGTGACGGGCGCACTGGTCGCGGTTGGCTCGGCGGCCATCAACGCCGCGAAGTCGCTCGCCGAAGAAGTCGAACAGCTCCAGAACCTCTCGAGCCAGTCGGGCGTCTCGATCCAGAACCTGCAAACGCTCCAGCAGCTTCTGAAAGAGGCGGGCGGGAGCGCGGGCGACGCGACGCAGGCGATCAACTTCCTCAACCGCGCGATTGCCACGAACGACCCGTTGCTGAAAAAGCTCGGCATCACAACGCGCGACACATGGACCGCGTTCAACCAGCTTGTCCAGGTCCTCGCGAGCAGCGACGACGCGGCCGCGCGCACCGAGGTTGCCTTCCAGCTTCTCGGCCGCGGCTCGACCGTGCTGCTCGGCAAGATCGACAGCATCGCGGCGCAGCTTCCGAACGCACGCTCGGAGATGGAGAAGCTCGGCGTCGTCATGGGCGCCGACACCGTCGAGGCGGCGAAGGCGCTCGATGTGCAGATGGACCAGCTCGACCGCCGCTGGAAGGGGATGGTCAACACCATCAAGGGCGCGATCCTCCCGGCCGTGCTGTCGCTGTTCGAGGCGTTCAACACGCCACCGAGCGGCGACCAGGTACTCGAGAAGTCGGTCAAGCGGATCACGCTCGAGCTGGACAACGCGCAGAAGAAACTCCGCGAGGCGCGGCTCGACGGCAACCAGACGGGCATCGACTTCTTCATCAAGAAGATCGACACCCTCAAGGAACGCCTCGCGCAGCTTCAACTCCAGGTCGGCATCGCCAGCGGCGCTCGCGTCGAGGGCCTGACCGACGAGGACTCGCTCGACGCGAACCGCTTCGCTGCTGACGTGGCGAAGGCGGCCGACGCGAACGTCAACTTGCAGGACGCGCTCGACGACACCGGCGCTAAGGGTAAGGCGGCGCAGAAGGCGCTCGACGAGCTCGCGAAGGCGCTCAAGGACGTGCGCGACTCCGCGGCAACGCCCGAACTGGCGAAGCTCGCGGAAGGCTTCGTTAAGGCCGACGCGAGCGCCGGGCGCCTGCTCCAGACCACGAAAGAATATCTCGCCCTCGCGATCCGGGCAGACATCGAGGACACCGCCCGCGCGCTCGCCGCGCAGGACAACGCCGCCGCGAAGGCCGCGCAGTCGATGGGCGACCTCGCGCGTTCCGCCGCGGACATCCCGCAGATCGAACTGACGCTCGGCGAGGTGCCGGCAATCACGGTGCCACCGGTGCCCCCGGTCGTGCTCTCTGTGGCGGCTCCGAACGTGCCGGCGATCACCGTGCCGCCTGTGCCGCCGATCTCCCTGAGCATCGCGCCGGTTGACGTGCCCGCGATCGAAGTGCCGCCGGTGCCGCCGATCGCGCTCACCTTCGGCCCGGTGCCCGCGGTCAACGTTCCGCCCATCGTCGCGCCGCCGATCGAGCTGTCAGTCGGCGAGGTGCCGGCGGTCGAGCTTCCGACGCTCGTTCCGCCGCCGATCGTTTTCACTGTCGCGCCGGTCGATGTGCCGGAGATTGCCGCCCCGGTCGTGCCGCCTATCGCGCTGACGGTCGCACCGATTCCCCCGATCGTGGTGCCCCCGGTCGCGTCGCCGGTCATCACGCCGACCGTAACCCCGATTCCGCCGATCGAGGTGCCGGCGCCAGTCGTGCCCGACATCGTGCTCAAGGTCGCGCCTATCCCGCCCGTGGACTTCCCTGCGGTCGAGGTTCCGCCCATTGCGCTGTCGGTGGCGCCCATCCCGCCGGTCGAGTTCCCGCCGGTCGAGGTGCCCCCGGTCGTTCTCAGCGTGGCGCCGATTCCCCCGGTCGACTTCCCGGCGGTCAACGTGCCGCCGGTCGTGGTGTCCGTGGCGCCGATCCCGGCGCCCGTGGTGCCGCCCGTCGAGACGCCCGAGATCGTCTACAAGGTGCAGCCCATCCCGGCGCCGGAGTTCCCGGCGATCGAGGTGCCGCAGATCACCGTCCCGCCGATCAAGCTGTCGGTCGACGCGGCAGGGATCGGCGACCTCGCGAGCCAGGCAGCGGCGGCGGCTTCGCAGGTGGACGCGCTGGCGGCCGCTGTGGATCGCGTGCAGCCCGTCTCGCTCACGATCCCGCCCATCGACCTGTCGAGCGGCGTGGCGGACCTCGCGAAGCTTTCGCAGGGCCTCACGGATTCAGCAGCGGCCGCCGAGGAACTGCGCCGGCAGACCGCGGCGCCGGTCGTGGTCAGCGCGGACGCCTCGGGGCTCGAGGCCGCCGGCAAGGCTGCGCAGGCGCTCAGGGCCGAGGCAGGGCGGCGGATCGCGGTATCGGTGGACGGCGCACCCCTCGCGAGCCTGCGCGAGCAGTACGAGGCCGTGGGGGCCGTGCTCAAGGCGGCGGCGCTCGGCGTCGCGGGATTCGGCGGGCTGTTCCTCGAAACTACCAGCGCCACCGACGCACACGCGGCGAGCGTTGCGAAGCTGACCGACGACTACAAAAAGTTCCTCGGCGTCGCCGCCCCACTCCGCGAACTGTTGAAGACGGTCGGCAAAGCCGGCGGCGATGCCGTCGACGAGTTCGGGAAGCCGCTCCAGCCGAAGACCACGCGGCGCGACAAACTCGAGCAGCCGCAGGAGCTCGACTTCGACTTCGAGGGGGCGGCGGCGCAACAGCGCGCGCTGATTCTGTCGGCGACCAAGCTCGGCGACGCGATGAAGCAGGCCGCGGCGGACTGGAAAGCCGTTGTCGATGAAATGACCACGACGACCGCCATTGCGCACGAGGCGTTCGGCGCGCTGTTCGACGGCCTCCAGAACGGATTTCAGGCGGCGTTCTCCGGCCTGCTCACGCAGGGGCAGTCGTTCAAGTCGGCGATGAAGACGATCTTTCAGTCGCTGGTCAACGAGATTATCGCGATGCTCGCGCGCCTCGCGGCGCTCAAGGTCTTCCAGCTTGTCGTGGGCGCAGCGAGCGGCGGGGCCGGCGCCGGCATCGGCGGCTTCCCGCTGCCAATCCCCGGCACTGGCGGGTTCGGCCTGACCGCGAGCGCGCCCGGCGGCGCAGCGTCCGCAATCGCGCGCGAGCAGCAGTCCGCGGCAATGGCGAAGCAGACCGCCCTGCTCGAGCAGCAGAACGCCCTGCTCGAGGCGAGCCTCAGCGCGCCGCGCGGCGGTGACTCCTACTCGATCTCCAGCATCAACGCGAAGACGGTGCTTGAGTCGCTGACCGCGCCCGGCGGCGAGTTCCGCACGGCGCGCGACCGGCTCGACGAAATCGCGGCGGTGGCCTAGTGGCGAACCTCCGATTCGCGCGCAGCTCGCAGAACCTCGCGGTGCTCGGCACCGTGCAGAACGGCGTCGGCACCAACGCGCCCGCGCTCCAAGAGGACTCGCAGTACCCGATGAGCAACGCGGCGCAGGCGGATCGCTACACGCCCTGGAAGACGCCCGGCACGCCGCCCAGCTCGCCGCTCAATATCGACATCGACCTCGGCGCGGCGTTCTCGATCTACGCGATCGGCGTGCACCGCTACAACCTGCTGGGCGGTTCGGCAGGCACGCTGACCATGCAGACGCAGACCGGCAGCTACAACGGCACCGGCACCTGGACCTCGTTCGGAACCATCTCATCGGCGCTCCTGACCAGCAGCAAGGATCGTTGCGTCATCGACACGAATACCGTGGCGAGCGTGCGCTCGATCCGCTGGAGTTTCGCGCATACCTCGGGCATCTGGAGCGTCGGCAAGCTGTTCGCGATCATCACGCCGACCGTCGACCTCGGCAACTCCTACGCGGCCGGCTCGGTGCTGACCCCGGTGCGCTATCAGACGGTGCAGGTCGACGCCAACGGCATCCCCGACATCGACGATCACGCCGAGGATGGCTTCCTCTGGTCGCTCGACCTCGGCTACACGACCAGCGCGATCCGCACCAGCGTGTGGACCCTGGTCAATAGCGGCGCCCCCGTCTCGATGATCGACGAGAACGACAAGCTCGAGGAAGTGCGCGTAGTCGGCGGGCAGATCGCGACCGAGCACACGTTCCTGAGCGTGTACCACCCGCGGCTCGAGCTCGCGAGGCTGCCCTAGATGTCGCTCGCGACCGCGACCTTCCGCACCGCGCACGGCAGCCGCTCCGCAAAGCGGATGACGCTCCTCAAGGTGGAGATCGCATCCCCGGCGGTGACGCTCTATTTCTCTGAGGGCGAAGTATGGGCGGGCGGCTTCCTGTGGCAGAAGGGCATCACGGGCGAGGTGCTGATCCGCGAGGCGTCGCCGTTCCTCGGCACCGGCCCGGACCTGGCGACCACCTCGATCACGCTCGACGCGAACCGCTACAGCGCGACGCTCGGCGGCACGATCGCGGAGTCGCTCGCCACGCACCAGTGGCAGGGCGCGGCCATCTCCGTCTATCGCTGGGATCGCTCGCTGACCTCGTTCGCGTCGCACGCCTTCCGCGTGTTCTACGGGCGCGTTAATCGCCCGGTGCCCGAGGGCGCTGCGCTCACGCTGCACTGCATGCAGGGGCGGACCTGGAACCAGAAGGTGCCAACCACGGCGGTTGACAAGATCAGTTATCCGAACTCGCCGGAGGTGGGATCGGGCGCCATGATCCCGGTCGTCTACGGATCATTCCTCGCGCTCCCGCTGCGCTCGCCGTGGTCGTCCGCCTACGCCTCCAAGCAGGCGTTCGAGGACCTCGGCGGCGGTGCCGGCGCAGTGCCGGGCGTGCTGACCGATCCCGGCTACGGCTCGAACAACGTGCGCGTCACGTTCGCCGATCACGCGGTCAAGACGCTGAACAACAACCGCACGGGCGGGCTCACGCAGTTCATCGTGGGCGGCAACCAGCTCGACCCGATGGGCGGCGCGACGACGTTCTCGCTCGCCGGTCCCTCGTACATGGAGATTGACGACGACACGCTGCTCGCTTCGCACGGCGTTGTCTGCACCGACGTCTACACCGGGGCATCGACCGCGACCCCGAACACGGCAGAGTCGCCGCGCAACTGCATGGACGTGTTCGACGAGACGACCTCATCGCGCGTCAACCAGAACACCAGCGCGGGCCGGCTCTTTCTGGTCAACCCGCAGCCGTCGATGCTCGGGCTTGCGGCCGGCATCGAGTTCTACGTCGCGTACAAGGGCAACGCTGCCAACGCGAACAACCTGCGCCTATTCGCCTTCGATCCGGTGACGCTGACCGCGGGCACAATCCACTCGTTCGCGGCGACCTCGGGCACTCCGACCTGGACCAGCTATCCCGATTTCTCGACGCTCTACGCGAACTGGCAGACCGCAGGCGACGGCGTGAGCCCGACGTTTGCGACCATCGGAACGTGCATGGACTTCGCGGCCGGCACGACCAATCAGGCGGACGTCTACGCGCTCGGGATCGTGTTCCTCTATCGCCCGCAGCGTTCGCTGGTGGTGCCGTCGACGACCAGTCGCGTGGCGACCAGCGCGATCGACCCGGCGACCGGCCGGCGCGTGCAGGTCGGCGAGGGCATCGGCGACAACTGGATCACGACCGTGCGGCCGGGACTGTTCCAGCTCGACGCGAAGTTCTACGGGCACATCGAAGGCTACCCGGACGTGGGCGGCGCCTACACTGGCACCGGCACCGACCTGATCGAGCGGCCCGCCGACATCATCCGGCACCTGCTCGTGACCTACGGCGACCAGCACGTCACGAACGACTTCGAGACGGGCGCCACGGCGTTCGGCTCGTTCGTGTACCACCGCACGCTGATGCGGCGCGGCTCCGCTTCCGACTACGTGCTCGCGTGCTTCATCAATCAGGAGAGCAACGTGCAGACCGTTGCGCAGCGGATCGCGCAGCAGTCGTTCTCGCTGATGTTCCGCGACTCCTCCGACGACAAATGGAAGATCGTTCCCTGGGACGTCGACAAGCCGATCGACTACACCGCGTACACGCTCGACAAGGGCGCGCTGCTCGGGCGCATCAAGCAGGATCCGCTCTCCGATGTCGGCATCCGCCAGAACATCCGCGTGCCGTGGTATCACGATCATTTCCGCGGGCGCTCGCTGTTCTCGGCGAACGTCGGCACCGACACCTCAACGCGCGGCTATAACCAGCCGACCTACCAGGATCAGCAGGCGTTCGTGGTCGATGGAACGAACGACAAGATCGACTGGACCACCAGCGGAACGCCGTACACCGAGACGCTGGCGCATGCGACATACGCCACGCCCATCGACCTCGCCGCCCAGGTCCAGACGCAGCTGCGCGTGCACGGCACCATCAACCGCGTCGGCTGGGGTTTCTCGATCAAGGCGGGGCACAACTCCGGTATCGGCGTGCGGGTTCCGACTGCGGGCGTCAACTACACCGTGACGATGGCGGCGGGCGAATACAGCCCCGAGACGCTGGCGGTCGAGGCGGCTCGAGCCCTCAACGCCGCAGCGACCGGGCGCACGTTCTCCGTCACCTACGACCACTCGACCAACAAGTTCACGGTCAGCGCGACCGGCGGCTCGTTCGACATCCGCGCAGTCGGCGGCACCGATGCAGACGTGCGCGGCTGGGCGGCGCTCGGGTTCGACGAGGACTACACCGCGATCACCTCGCAGGTCGCGCAGCAGCCGCGCTATGCCGAGAAGTTCTGGATCAACAGCGGCATCGGAACCTCCGTCTTCCTGTTCCGTTGGGCGTCGGGCGCGAACACGGCGAACGGCGCGCACACGCTGCTCGGGTTCGACGTTGCCGACACGACGACCGCGCAGGACGAGAGCGCCGACTACCGCAGGAACAACCGCGAGAGCCGCGCGGCCGCGTCCGCGGCGACCTGGGGCGAAGCGGAAGCACTCACCCTGCCGAGCGACTACATCCGGCAGGAGGAGACGGCGATCATGTACCGCGATCGCAACGCCGATCTACGCCGGCAGCCGCGCATGCGCATCCAGTTCTCGACAACGCGCATGCCCGACATTCAGCGCGGAATGGTCTTCGGCACGGCGGCAGACCTCGACGACCTCGACCCGTTCTCGCGCTACGGCTCGGATGGCTCATGGGCGAGTAAGAAGTTCATGGTTTTGGAAGTGCACAGGCACTGCGTCACATCGCACCACGATGAAATCGTAGCAATCGAAGTCACGAAAGATTAGCCGCGCGGGCAGGGGCTCGCGGGAACACGGGAGGGGCGGATGCGGGGCTTCAATGCGGTACGCGCGGCGGTTGCCGTGCTGGGGATCATGGCGTTCGCCTCGGGTGCATGGGCGCAGACCGGCAGCGAGGGCAAGGACCTTCCCGCAGGCCAGTGGACCGGCCTCCGCGTGATGGGCGTTGCGGCCGACTCGTCGCAGCATCTGCTGCGAGTCAACGCGGACGGTACGCTGACGATCGTTGATCAATCCGTATCGGCGGCCGGGCTCTACAACGTGACGCTGATTCAGAACAACGCGCTCACGACCTCCGCGCGCAGCGACTCGATGACGGTTCCAATCTCCCTGATCGGCTACAAAGAGGCGGGGCTGCTGCTGACCGCCTACTGCGACTCGGCGACCACCAGCGCGCGGCTTGCGGTGCAGATTCGCGTGCACGGCGTCGCGGCGGTGGATACGGGCTCGACCTACAAGTGGGCCAAGTATTCGGCCGCCGCCTCGCGCGACTCGATCGGCGACATCGCCAACGCGCCCGGCTCCGCTGCGGTCGTTGGGCCGGACGAGATTACCTGGGTGGTGGCGAAGTTCCCGACGCAGCCGCGCGGCCTGTACCTGCCGCTCTACGGACCCGGCGGCGAGAAGCCGAAACCCGTTTATCTCAGCGTGCGCGTGCGCCTGCTGTCGATGAACAACGACACGGCGGTCACGGCTTCGCGCGTCAAGGTGCGGGTCGGGCTGGTCGCGGTGCCGTACTAATGCGCCGCCTCAAGCAACTACTCGTCTACGCACTGTGCATCGGCATCGCGACGCCCGCGGATGCTGCGCGCGTGCTGGTCGTTACGGACCAATCGGTCGGCGACCATGCGCGCGCCGTGATTGCGATCCTCAGTCAGATGAACCCGGGCGGGTTCGTCGTAAAACACCACTGCGCGCCTGAGATCAACACCGAGCGGATGCGAACCGGCGTATTCCCAGAGGAGTCGTTCGGGGCCGTGATTATTACCGGAGCCGGCGTCAGCGACTGTGAAGGTCCGTTTGCAGGGCATTACTTGTACGGCCTCGACAGCTTGCTGCTTTCGTCAAACTCTCCCACCGTGCCGCACCTGTGGATGGGCAATCAGGGCGCGTTCGTAAACGATTCGCTGGGAATCAAGGGCGTTGACAACACCACCGGACCGGCCGGGTTGGCGGTCCGCATTCCCGGCAGCGACATGGCGTTCAGCACCAACATGACCGAGGGCGCGGAGATGGGTGCCACCGCGAACCCTCCTGGTGGTGTGCGGAAGTATCTTTCCCGCACGCTGAACGCGCGGGGCAGATACAACGGTCCTTCTGCGTTCCCGTGCGGCGACTGCGATTCGGCGAACATCATTTCGCCTAGCTCCGCGACCGACACGGTCCTGATCTGGTCGAAGCGCAACGCTCACATTACTGGCGCGAAACCGATTGTCGGCTGCCTTCCGGCCGACTTCGCGGGGGGCGATGTCGAGTACGCGCCAGAAATCGTCATGATGGGAATGGCGATTCTCGATTCACTCAGCAACCGATCCGTGTTCGGCGCGAACCCGCGCACGCTCGACTGGGGCCTCCAGATCCGCGGCGGTATGTCTCGCATGACGGCTGCCTCGTCGGGAGGTTTCCCGCCCGAGGACACGACCACCGTTTACGCGAGCATTGACAGCATCAAGACGCTCAACTTCCCGTTCGTGCTGGCGGCGAACCCGTGCTCGCTGCAGGCGTACCCGCGCGACAAGGCGAAGTGGGCGCTCTGCCCGCAGATTCACTACACGCCTTACATTACCAACGGCGTCATCGACACGGCGGCCGCGGGTAATCAGGTCGCGTCGTTCAACGTGCCAGTGGACCCGTTCGGGCGCTACCGCCTGCGCGCGGCCTACAGCAATGCTACCGGCACCGCGAAGGACACCTCGCTCGCCGTCCTGTTGGGGCGCGCCAAGGCCAAGATGGACTCGGCATATGGCGCAAGCCGGGTCGATCGCATCCTGGTCGCACCTTGGGATGACTGGAGCCCGAAGAACACGCCGAGCATGGGGCTCGATTCGCTGTGGGGCGGCTTTCGTTCTGCCGGCTTCGTCGGAGTGGTCGCGAATCAGCGCAGCCGCTTTTCGAATCCGACCGCGCAGGGCGGTGGCGCGAACCCCACCGGCTGGTGGCCGCAGCAGCGGTGGGAAGTAACTGCGCTCGTCAACTCGGGCCGCTTCAAGGTGCTGGCCACTCCCGGCTGGATGGACTCGGGCGCGGCGCGCTTCGACAACAAATCCGGGGGTGGTGCGGGTACGTATCCATTCCCGACCTTCGACCGCTACGAGATGTTCTGGCGGGGCCTGCTGATGGGCGCAACGATGCCGGGTCGGTCGAGCGCGCAGTATCACCGCAAGCTCGCTGACTCGACCGATGGGCGCGTGAGCATCTACACGATCCACGTCGGCGATCTTGGCAAGGGCACACACGCCTCGGGGCGCGCAACGCGGCCGGGCTGGTGGCAGGTGAAGTACCTGGTCAACGCGACGCGGACGATCAACAAGTTCGCCGGGCGTGAGCTGGTGCGCATCCGCTATCCCGAGGACATCAACCCGTGAGCGCCCGCTCGCTCGGCCCGCTCGCGCGGGATGCAGTCGTCGCACGCGCTCGCAAGGCGATCGGACACGCGACCGTCTACAAGCTGGGGCAGGGCGGGCGCGACCCGCTCGCCCAGCATCCCGGCGCCGTGCTCACCGTCGAGGGCTTCACGCAGTATCTCTGCGACTGCTCCGGCTTCGCGGCGTGGTGCGTGGGCGTTGACCGCTACCTGCCGAACGTGGGCGGGGACGCCGCCGAAGCCTACCAGTGGTTCGAGACGAGCAATCTCGCGAAGGACGTTGAGCGCGAGGACTGGCCGAACCTCTCGAAGGTGCTCTGGCAGGCGGCGCTCCCCGGCGATCTGCTCGTGTGGGGAGATCGCAACGGCTCGCAGGGGCACGTCGGCGTCGTCGCGAGCCTCGGCCAGACCGGCCCGGAGACGGTCGTTCACTGCTCGATGGGCAACTTCCGCCGCGAGAAGGATGCGATTCGGGAGACGGGCGTCGAGCTGTTCCTTCGGAATCACGCGCTCGTTGCGCATGTCGCATGGGTGGGCGCATGACGCTGCAAACGGTCCCCGGTGGCGAGCTGACGATGCTGACGCCCGCCGGCCAGCTGGGCGACGACTCAGTCGAGACCGGCGTGGCGTCCGACCCTACGCCGGCAATCGACGGCGCCGCGACCACCGACGCCGGCGTCCTCGCCCTGACGTATTCCGGCGAAGTCGCGGGCGTCGCGATCAGGGCGCTGGTGTCTGCGACCGGGAACGACCTGTTCACGCCCTCCTGGGTCGCGACGGCGGACGCGATCCGGTGGCGCGTCGGGGCGGGATCGTTCGCCGAAGAAACCAATGCGCAGAACCCGGCGATCGTGATTCTGAAAACGGGCGCGTTCGATTGGACGCAGACCTCGGCGGCATGGGCGCAGCCGAACGGCGACCCGTGGACGCCAGCCGCGGTCAACGCCTTGGAAGTAGCTGCCAGCGTGGGGTGGTCGCCGGAGCCATCGGGGACGGTCGAGGTTCGATTGGTCGAGGCGCGCGTCATCGTCTACGGCACGCAGGAGGGCGACGTTCACGTCGTCACGCTCGGCGCCGCTACACCGTCCACCGAATACGTGGGGAGCGAGCTGCGCACGGTCGCAGTCGGAGAAGCAACGCCGCGAACCGCCTACGTGGGGGAGGAAGAATAATGCCGATCCATCAGCGCGACTTCGTGACGGGCGACACCTCGAGCACCTTCGGCTGGCTGGTGAAGGACATTCAGACCGGGGCGATCATCTCCCTGGTCGGCATCACGAACGCGATCGTCTACTACCGCGCGCAGAACGCGCCGGCCGCGCTGGTGGGCGAAGTGACGCCGACCACGGGCGGCGCGCTCGGGACCATCACGATCAAGCCCGGCGACGAGTCGGAGCTCGAGCCGGCCCTCGGGCAGTCGCAGAAATACGAGGCGTGGGCAGAGTTCGACCTGCTCGGCGTGCATTACGTCGTCCCGAAGGAAGGCCCCGACTCGTTCACTGTCAAGCGGTTGCGCTGATGTTCGCCGATACGCTGTCCTTCACGATGCCGGATAGCCTGCTCGCCGAGGGCTCCTGCGACTCGGCGTCAGGCTTCGCCGAGATGGATTTCCAAGCGCCCGGCTACCTGATGCGTGCGCGGCTCGAGCGGTTGCGGAACGATGAGTTCGCGTGGGTGGTGATCGACTCGGTTGCCGCCCCGCCCGGCGCTCGCGCGCAGATCGCGGTCGACCTGACCGGCTGCCACCCGTGCGCCTATCGCGTGTGGACGGTCGACGCCGCGGGCAACGTCGCGTGCTACCCGTCGAACGTGGTCAACAAGTACGAAGGCGGAACGCCGGTGGGGGTGGGCAATCA
>Ga0210380_10000901_pt1 | contig 12311 bp, 12 predicted proteins | sample PLM4_5_coexredo_FD_155476 | JGI IMG/M metagenome (GOLD analysis project Ga0210380, IMG submission 155476) | Groundwater sediment microbial communities from an aquifer in East River, Colorado, USA - PLM4_5_coex redo | ecosystem: Environmental > Terrestrial > Soil > Riparian zone | place: USA...
CGTCGCAGCGCACCGAGACCACTTCCGGCTTGCTAAACTTCTCGCGGATTTCCTTTAGATACTTAGGCTGCGCCCGGTTGAACGGAGCATTTTTCTCACTGAAGGTGTGGACGTTATGCAAGATCCCGTCACTATTTTTGACCTTGACCGTCGCGCCGACAGGAATCGCTAACACATGCGGCACATACTCGCACTGAACCTGATCGAGCACCGCTTCTTTGGGCATGCTAACCGCCTGCTTCAAGTCAGCGATCTGGATCACCGCGTTTTTAACTTCGCCTTGGCTCCCAACCACGAGCACGGGATCGAGCTTTGAGTCGCCACAGACTTCCTTATCTTTGCCGATGGTCACTTTTCCCGATGCATGGGTGCCTTTGAACACAACTTTGCCGGTGATCGTCCCAACCCCCTGCCCCGGTGTCGAATTGTTTGGCGTCGGCGTTGCCGGGGCACTTGGAGCTGCTGCCGCCGGCGGCGGCTCGGAAGGCTTCGCCGGTGCGTGGCTTTCTTCCTTTGAACAACCAGCCGACAACACCATGAGAACAGGAAGCAGCTTTTTAAACCAACGAGATGCAGACATCGCAAGTTCCTCCCCGGCAGTAGATTACAAAACTCTCAGGTCCGGACAAGCTCAATGCGCGGAAACACGGCGCTCGCCGCGCAGCGCGGACAACAGCATCGCCAACAACGCCATGGATCCGCCGATCATAAAACTGAAGTTCATCGAGCGCACGAACATCTCTGGGTTGGCGGCGGTCGCGGTCGCGGTCGGATCGCCGGTGAAATAACGGAACGATGCGGTCAAGAGCATGGTGCCGAGGGATACGCCGAACGTCGTGCCCAAGCCGAACATGACATAGATTGCCCCGGTGGCGACGCCGCGATGCTGCGTCGGCACGGAGGTAATCATCGCCGTATGGTTCGAGGTAAAAAACAGCGAGGTCGCCAGCCCCCATAAACCGAGGACCAGCACGGCGGACAACCAGTGGGAGTCGGTGCGCAGATAAGAACCGACGAAGCCGGCACAGGCGAGAAACGCAATGCCCATCGTCGCCGGCAGGCGCGGCCCAACTTTGTCCACCGCCCAGCCGACCAACGGCGAAAGCGTCACGGTAAAGATCGGCGCGCTGACGAAAAGTAAGCCAATGAAAGAAGGTTTCAATTTAAGCACGTCTTGGAGGTAAAACGGCAAGACGAAGCCAATCATCACCTGCGCCACGCCAACCAGCAGCAACGCCAGACCGCTCAGCGTGAACATGCGAATGCGAAATAGCGATAGATCGAGGATCGGGCTCGGCGTGGTTTTCTCCCGGTAGAGAAAACCGAGAAAGACGACGAAGAAGCCAACCACGAGAGCCACGCGCAGCTCCGGCGCGAGTGATTCCATGATGCGATGATCGACGGCGGCGATCAAAGCGATGGTCGCGCCGATCAGCAACAGCGCTCCCAAATAGTCGACGCTGCGGTCGGCCACCGGCGCCGGTGGCGGCACGTTGCCTTTGGCACGATTCACTAACGTCAACGCCATGGCGCACATAGCGATTGGAATCAGAAAGAAAAATATCGCTCGCCAATGAATATAGTCGATGATTAAACCGCCGATGCTCGGGCCGATCAGGACGCCGGTATGAAATGCCGTGGTCATGAACCCCTGCGCCTTGCCGGACGACTCATTGGGCATCGCTTCAAGCGCCAACGCCCGCCCCTGGGATTGGGTCATAGACGCGCCGACGCCTTGAAACATGCGAAAGATGATCAACTGGCTGACGCTCTGCGACAAGCCGCAGGCCAGGGATGCCAGCGACGAGACAATCAAGCCCAAACCGAACAAAGTGTGGCGGCCGTAAATGTCGCCGATCCGGCCAAAGATCAACGACAGACTGATCTGGGAAATCTGATAGGAGATCACCGCCCAGGAAATACCGACGATGGTGGTTTCCAAGCTGTTCGCCACCGTCGGCAGCGACACTGAAAAAATCCGGCTCGAAGTACCGGCGAGAAAGTTTCCCAACGCCGCGTTGCTGAGCAGCAGCCAGTTGATTTGCGCTTGGGTCATGACCAGTGCCGCTCGACGATTGCGATTGTCGTTTCCAACAGGTGCTCGATCTCGACTGCGCTGAGTTCGCCGGCTCTCGCCTGCGAGCTCAAATTATCCAGCCTTTGTAAATGCTCGCCTGCGCTCTGAGTTAGCAATCCGCCACTAACCGCCGCCGCCGACAAGTCGGTCAAAGTCAACACCGACCACGGCAACCGCCTCAAGCGCCGTTTCAACCAATCCTCCACCGCCTGCCGACACAAGACCACGACATCGGTCGCCGCCAAATTTTCCGACGACCAACCGCTGAGCGCGCGGCCAAGCAAGCGAATCGCCTGCCCCTCAGGTGAATGATGGCCGTGAATTCGTTCCCGTTCGTTGAGATTGGCGATCAACGCCTGTGAATTGAATGCCATAGTCAATACAGGTCCTTTGTTTTGACATAATTCACCGCGAAGATCACCTCGGACAGGGTAGAATCCTTGTTGTGAACTTTATACTGCTACCTGTGAACACTTGCGCGGCGTGCGCAAATGTTCCGGACCAGTGTCCGTAAGTAGTCGCGCTCAATGAGAAAAATCTATCTCAGCACGAAGAACACGAAGAGCACGAAGTTCGGAGAAATAATTTTCCGAAACCTTCGTGTCCTTCGTGGTAAAAATTCTATCCCATTTGGTTGCGGCTTCGCCGCGCTAGATTCTTTGCGGTTAATTCTTTATGGCGGCTTTACCGCGCCAGGCTTTTTGTGATTAAATCCGGCAAAACAGTCTGGAGGTCATAACATGGAACCATTACCGCGCGGCGCCAACTTTCAACGAGCCTTGATGTTGTGGGAGATCGGGCTGCACATCGCCGGCAACCCTGACACGCCCTACGACGGTCCGCGCGATATCTGCATCACCGTCGGCAGCGGCTCCAATGAAACCATCAAGCCCTGGCTGCGCTTGTCCACCGGCTCGCCTATTTTAGCGCACGGCATTTGCCGCGGCGACTTGGAAGCGGCAATGATCAACCCGTCGGGATTGCTCACCCAAGCTTACCGCGGCACCGGACTGTTTCCCCAGCCGATGCCGGTGCGCATCGTCGCCGTCTATCCATCTCTCGACCATTTCGTTTACTTGATTCACCCGCGCACCGGGCTTAAATCGCTGGCTGAAATCAAGCAAAAGAAATATCCGCTGCGCTTGTCGATCCGCGAAGACGCGACCCATTCAACCCGCGTGCTGGTCGATCAGACGCTTGCCGCCTATGACATGACACTCAAGGATATCGAATCTTGGGGCGGTAGTTTTCAGTTGAACGGCGGCCCCGGCGATCAGCGCCGTTTGAAAGCATTGAAGGAACAAACCGTCGACGCCGTCTTTGACGAAGGTTTACCGCTCTGGTTCGAGGCCGCTTTGGCCGCCGGTTTGAAACCGGTCACCCTCGACGACCACGCCTTCAAATATCTGGTCGACGGCCTGGGCTGGCGCAAATACACGATCAAGCCGGGCCGCTTCAAAGGTTTGGATCAAGACCATACCTGCATCGACTACAGCGGCTGGCCGATCTACACCCGCGCCGCGTTGTCCGATGACGACGCCTACAAAATCTGCGACGCACTGGACGCGCGCAAAGAACAAATGTTTTGGGAAGATTCCTACACCGGCATCGGCCAGTTGGGCGAAAACACCGACGCCACGCCGCGCGACGTTCCGCTCCATCCCGGCGCGGAAAAGTGGTACCGCGAGCATGGTTTTAAGGTGTGACGGATACCACGTACGGAAACATTTTAACTTGAGAGTTCGCAGAGGAAGCGCGTTTCTCCGCGTCTCGTTAACAATATCTGGAGGCGACATGACGCGTTTTCTAACTGCCATCATCATCGTAGCCGGACTATTGGGAAATGGTTGGTGTCAAACACCGCGTGCGACGAGCGCGGTTGAATTGGCCAAATATTCTGGCGCCGATCGCGAGCGTTTGCTCTATGACGGCGCCAAGAAGGAAGGCAAACTCGTCTGGTACACGTCCTTAAGCACTTACAAAGAAGTCGCCAAGGCTTTCGAAACCAAGTATCCAGGCATAACCGTTGAATTCTATCGCGCCCCGGCGACCAACTTAGCGACGCGCATCCTGGGTGAAAGTTCGGCGCGCCGCTATCTCGCCGATACCATTGAAACCACGCCCGGCGCGATCATGCTGTTGCGCGACAATAAGTTGCTCTTGCCCTACTACTCGGCGCATTTGGCCGGCTTTCCCGAAGGCTCGAAAGAAAAGGCCCCCGGCGGTTTGGTTTACGCCACCGTCGACCGTGAGTCCTATCCCGGCGTCGGCTACAATCGCAACGCGATCCGCGACGCCGATGTGCCGAAAAACTTTGACGACCTGCTCAAGCCATCGCTCAAAGGCAAGATCGGCATCAGCGGCGAAGAAATTGGCGCGCGCGTCGTCGGCGCCATGCTGCGCGCCAAGGGTGAAGCCTTTGTCAGAAAACTCGCGGCCCAGGAAGGCCGGCTCTACAGCATCCCCGCCCTCGGCTTGAATGAGCTGGTCGTCTCCGGCGAAGTCCCGCTGACGTTTACCGCGGTCGACAGTAACATCCGGCTCGCGGCAGCGCGCGGCGCGCCGGTTAGCTGGCTGCCCATGGACTTGGTGCCGGTCAATGCCGGCAGCGTCGCCGCTTTGGCGAATACCCAACGCCCCAACGCTGCTTTGCTGTTTATCGATTTTCTCATCGGCCCGGACGGCCAGAAGCTGCTCGTCGACAAACTCGGCTACGGCGGCGCCCGTAAAGATTACCCTTTCAAGCGCTGGTACCCGGAACAGGGACTGAGCAGCTACGAATATGCGCAGACGATCGAACGGTGGCACAAGACGCTGCAGGAAGTTGCCCGCAAATGATCAGCGTTGAGTGGGGATCCAAGCGATGGGTTTTGAACCCGCCGACTATTGATGTCGAGTTTTCTTCCGTCGTTCCAGCATAGCCCGGCAATCTGATTACGCTCACGCGCCCAGCGCCAATGCGGTGATCGCCGGCAGCCCGCTGATGATCTTGCGCGTGCCCGCTTGGTTAAACTGCAGGACATCGCCTTCCGATGTCGAGACAAAAACGCCGTCACTGTCGATGCCGGGACAGAGAGCCATGATGCCGCCGTCCACGCCTTCCATCGCCGCTTGCCATTTGACGCCGCCATCGGTGCTGACAAATAGCGCGGCATTGGCGCGCTCCTGGCGCAGCCAGGTGTTGGGCCGATCCAGGGCGACGCCAAGATAAAGCGCGCCGTTGCCATCTTCGCTGACCGACGAGCCGAACGTGCGCGCGCCCGCTGGCGTGATCTTTTGCCAATGCTCACCTCGATCGGTGCTGCGATAAACCCCTTCGCCACAGGCGGCGAGCACCACGCCCGGATGTCGTGCGCTGGGCAAAATCTGATGCACGTCCGGATCGTCCAGCCCTTCCTTGACCTGAGACCAATGCGCCCCATCGTCGTCGCTCACCAGCATGCCGCCCACTTCGATGGCGGCAAACAGCCGGCGTGGGGTCTGGTTATCCGCGGCGAGAAAGCGCACCCGCGCGCTCAGCTCAGGGCTCGGCGGGAAACTACCGCCAGTCGCCCCCAAGCGCACGCCGTCGAGTTCCTGCCAAGCGCTGCCGTTGCGCGCGCGATAGAGCGCCGCCGGCCAGGTCCCGGCTAGGATCGAACCGGGGAGCGCAAGCAGCGCATTGGTCGTCAAGCGCGGCACATTGGGCTTGGGGCGTTGCCATTGCGAGCCACCATCGCGGCTGACAAATAATCCGGAATGTTCAGTGGCGACATACACATGGCCGGCATCTTCCGGATCGACCTGCAGCGATGTCAATTTCCAGAACGTCAGCGCCTTATGGGTCTTCTCCCAGCTGCCGTTGCGCGCCGCAAAGCGATACCAGCCTGAATAGGTCGCGATATGCAGCGCAGCTGCTTGAGCATTCGATTGATCCATGCGCACCTCCAAATTGAACTGAGTGATTTATCCTGGTGAATGGTTTGAGCGGAAGTTATTGCAGGTCATAGGTTGCTGTCAAGTTGGCCGAGCGGCGGCGGACCTACGCAACTGCTCGCGCAAGGCGGCCAGCGTCGGCGCGATCGGCGCCAACTCTATTGCGGAAACGTGAATCGCTTCCGGCTGTTTCAATCCGTGGCCGGTGAGATTGCACACCACGACATCGTCTGGCTGGATCGCTCCTGAAGCGCGCAATTTCTTCGCCGCGGCCACCGAAGTCGCCGCCGCCGGCTCGGCGAAGATGCCGGCCAGCCGGGCGATTTGCGACTGCGCTTCGAGTATTTCGCCGTCGCTCAACGCCGCCGCCGTGCCTTGCGATTGGCGCAACGCCGCCAGGGCGCGATCGCCGAGGGAGCTGGGATTGCCGACTTGAATACTCTCGGCAACCGTCTCACAGACCTCCACGGCCTCAATCGTCATACTCCCTTTAGCCATTGCCGCGACGAACGGCGCCGCCGCCGCGCTTTGAGCCGCCACCAGTTTGGGCGCGCGATCGATCCAACCTAAAGCCAGGAATTCTTTGAAACCCTGCCACATGCAAACCAACCCGGTGCCGCCGGCGGTCGGATGAATCACCCAGTCCGCAGGCATGCCATCCAATTGATCGGCCAGTTCGTAAGCATAACTCTTCTTGCCAACCCGGTAAGGATTGGCAGAAACACAATCGTACCAGCCGAATTCGCTTACCGCATTTTTATAAAGCTCAGCGACTTCGTAATCGAAGCGGCCATCGACAACGATCACCGTCGAACCGTAGGCACAGGCTTGTATGATCTTGGAATTCGCCGTGCCCTTTGGCACCATGACCACGCTATTAATGCCCGCGGCCGCCGCATAGGCCGCCACCGACGCGGCGGCGTTGCCCGTGGAGATCACACTGGCGGTGACGAAACCAAGTTCCTTACCCACCGAGATGCCAACGCTGTTGCTGCGATCCTTGAGCGAACCGGTCGGCAGGACGGTGTCGTTTTTCAAATATAAATTGGCGATGCCGAGCGTTTCGCCGAGCCGTTTGCCAGGAAGCAGCGGTGTGCCGCCTTCGCCCAAGGAAATAATTGAGGCACGACTTTCCACGGGGAAGAAGTCGAACCAGCGCCAGATCGACAGGTCGCGACTCTGCCGCATCGCGGCGAAGTCCGTGCCCATGAGGTGATCGAAAGTAACATTGACCTTAAGCACGCAATGGCATCTCGAACACCGAAACTCCGTCTTAGATGCCGCGACACTGTGACATTTCGGACAACGCAATTCGATTAATTTTCCCATGCCACTCACGATCTATCGATCCTCGGCCGATGCCGATCCGAACCCATAATTCCAGTACTCCATCACTCCATTCCGCCCCCTACGCCGTTCGACGCTCGACCTCATCGAGCGACTTCTCCAACTCGCCTTCGAGATCGCCGACGTCGAATCCCACCGCCCGAGCGCCGTCCAAGATCGCGATGCAGATCATGATAAGATTCAGACATTCCCGCGGCGGTGGCGCGTCGGGATGATCGTAGAGAAAATGGTCGACCCGTTGTTTCATCATGAGCAAGTCGCGCAAACACACCACCGCCGGGAGATTCTCCACCGCGCCGGAATTCACCGTCGACGGCGCAAAGGCTACCCCGCCGGGGTCGACCAAGGCGAGCTGCGTGCCATCGTCGAAGAGCAAGACAATATAAGCATCCTCGGTCTCAGGATGAATTTTCTCTTCATAGCTGACCAGCGCCGGCCAAGCGATCTTAAGCCGCTTGCCCGAAGCGACATCAAGTAGAATCGCGCTGTCATCGTCATACAGCACCGCCTGCCGATGGCGCTCAGCCCACAGGCGCACTATCGATCTTGCTTGCTCCATTGTCCTCCCGCGCCCAACGCGGCGAATGCTAATAATGTTTATCCCAGCGCGGCGGACAAATAAACTAAATCAGCTCGATTGCCGGCTGTAACCCGCCGCGCTTGGCGCGTCCCATCGAGCTTACCGATCAATGACATTGATTGCAGCGGCTGGCGATTCCTACTAAGTAATTATCGCAAACGTTGACAGCGATCCTACTGGCAGCTAATAGCCCATAGACATAGGACTTCACGGAGGCAATCGATGTTCGGACTCATCGGCACCGTTATCGCCGGATTTATCGTCGGCGTGATCGCCAATTTGATCACGCCAGGAAAAGAAAAACTTGGATTGATGGCGAAACCCTAGCCTACGGCCGTGCTGCGCGTACCAAGCTGCCGGCGCTACCTGCCGGCACCGACTCTTTATCTCCTCGCACTTGCGTTGGCCCTACTTGTTGGCGGCGGGACAAGTTGTGCGCGTGAACCGAGCGATCGTCAAGCCGACCCAGTCCGCCTCGACGAGCTACCCAGTGAAGCGCACTATACCCTGAGCCTGATAAAGAAAGACGGGCCATTCCCGTACCATCGGGACGGCGCGACGTTCGGCAATTTCGAGCGCCGCCTGCCGCGAAAGGAGCGCGGTTACTACAAAGAATACACCGTACCGACACCCGGCGCGCGCGACCGGGGCGCGCGCCGGATCGTCGCCGGACGCAAGGGTGAACTTTATTTCACCGACGATCACTACCAAACCTTTCGGCGGATTTTGCAATGAACCCCATGGGCTCCCTGCTCAATCTATTACCAGACAGCAAACGCGCCGGCGTCTATCGGACGGCCATCCACTCGGACGAGATCTTCGGCGCCGCAAAAGCCGCCGGATTACAAGTGTTTAAGATCGACCTTGCCAAGGCGCGCGGCAAAAGCGGCCTATTCGACGCGTTTTCAAAAACACTCAAATTCCCTAAGCACTTCGGCAAGAACTGGGACGCGCTCAACGATTGCTTGACCGATCTCGCCTGGCTCGACAGCACCGGCTGGGTGTTAATCTTAACCAATTGCAAACCTTTCGTGGCGAAATACCAAGCCGATTTTGACTTGGCGCTCGAACTGTTGGAAGGCGTGGCGGCCAGCTGGCAGGAGGACGGCAAACCGTTCTGGTTGTTTACACAAGATCAACCGGGTTGGTGCGCAGACCTGCCGGAGGTCTCGCTCGGCTAGGTCGGCGCTGGCCGCGCGCCAGAACGTATTTCCTCGACTTGAGCCAGCGCTCTCGGCTAATACCCGGTCCACGCAAGGCCAGCTGCCCGGCAGCAGGACCGCTCGATGAATTAAATTGTCCAAGCGGCGTCTAAAAGGGAAGTCAAAGAATTGGCGGTATAAAATCTAGGAGGAACGATGAAAAGACTAGCATTACTCGGAGCATTGTGGTTTGCGGCGGCGGGTGTTTCTGCCATAGCGACCGCGGCAGACAAGGCGATGGAGGACAAGAAAGCACCGGCGGCGACCAAGCCAGCAAGCGAAACGAAAGCGGCAACTAAAGATACCGCCGAAACCAAAACTGCCGCGACATCCAAAGCCGGTGGTCTCATGGTCAATATCAACACCGCGTCTAAAGAAGAGCTGAAAGCACTAAAGGGGATCGGCGATACAAGGGCGCAAGATATCATCGACTACCGCAAGAAGAACGGCGACTTCAAAAGTGTCGACGAACTGGAAAAAGTCAAGGGCATAGGTCCCGGCTCGATGAAGCAGATCCGCGCAAATATTGCGGTAACCGGGAAAACCGTCATTCCCCAAAAAACCGAGCCGACCGCCAAGGATACCAAAGCCGGAGCCATGAAGGACGAGAAATCCACGACAACGACCCCTGCTAAGCCAATGGACGATAGCAAGACGAAAAAGTAACTGTTAGCGTTACGCTGAATGTCAACAACCCCGCTCGCGGCAACGCGGCGGGGTTGTTTTTTTTGTGACGAAGTATATTCCAGAACTAACGCACCGGCATTGGTTACGGCGTGGCGCAAGGAGGTTCTATGCGGCTCGACAATGAACCTGAAAGTCAAAACGTTGAAGATCGGCGAGGTTCCCGCGTCACACGAGGCGCAGTGGGCGGGGGGCTGGGCACCATTGTGCTCGTGCTGATAGCGATGTTTTTCGGCGTCGATCCCAGCGCAATTCTTCAGGGCGATCCGCAATCGAGCGTTTCTAACCAGCCGATCCCACAAGCACCGCAAACCGGCCGTGACGAGGGGCGTGAGTTCGTCTCCCGCGTGCTCGGCAGTAACGAACGCGTGTGGGGCGATATATTTCAGAAAGCGGGACGTGAATACGCTCAACCCAAATTGGTCCTGTTCTCGGGCCAGGTGCAGTCCGCTTGCGGTTTTGCTCAAGCCGCGGTGGGGCCGTTTTATTGTCCCAATGATCACAAGGTCTACATCGATTTATCGTTCTATCGCGAACTGCGCGAGCGCTTCAAAGCGCCCGGCGACTTCGCTCAAGCCTATGTCATCGCCCACGAAATCGGCCACCATGTGCAAAATTTGCTTGGCATCATGGGCAAAGTGCAAGCGCGCCAGCAGCGCGCGAGCGAACGCGAGGCCAACGCCCTGTCGGTCGCTCTCGAACTGCAAGCCGATTGTTTAGCCGGCATCTGGGCCAGCTTTGCCAACCGCGAGCGCAAAATCCTCGAACCAGGCGATATCGACGAAGGCCTCAATGCCGCGGCGCAAATTGGCGACGACACCATACAAAAACGCTCTCAAGGCTATGTCGTTCCCGAAGGCTTCACCCACGGCAGCGCCGAACAACGGGTGCGCTGGTTCCGCAAGGGACTGGAGACCGGCGAGTTAAAACAGTGCGATACCTTTGCCGGGCGAGGGACGCTGTAGGCACGAGCTTAAATTTCGAATGTCGGTCTGATCAATTGCCCTGCGAGTTGCCGCTTCTCCGTGAGGGTGCAGAAGGAACTCGGCGCTAGATAACCCGTGGCAAACCAAACGGTTTAGGTGGCGCCAGTCGAGTCGCGTCGCACCAAACGCTGGCGTCGTAAAAACGTTCCACCGGATCATGTGGTGGATCGTAAAAGCCCATTTCAATGCGCAACTGAATCACCCGGTTCAGGTCCTCCGGCACAATCGCCGCTTTCGGCGTTACTTGGGTGAGCTTGGTTTCCGCCTGTGCGCGCGAAATCTTTGAATAGGACGCCACCAAACGCAGCGCTTCTTCGCGGTTTACCGGATCGAGCACCCAATCCGTCCCGGCGACGAAAGCTCGGACAAAGCGCAACATCTTGTCACGATGAGCAGCTACCCACGCGGACCTGGCCCAACAAGCGGTCGTCGCGTAGTTGGGAATGTGCTCGGCGCCGGTCGCCAACAGATTGAATCCCTCGCTCAAAGCTTGGCCATCGTAGGGCGGCGCCAACATGCAGGCCGCCACTTCGCCTCTGCATAGCGCTTCGAAACGAAACGGCGAAGTACCGATGATCTTCACTGCATATTCGGCCTCTTCGACGCCATGGGCGCGCAAGATCTTGCGCCGATGCAAATCGTAATTGGAATCTCCCGGGTCGCCGGCCAAGGTTTCGCCGCGCAATTGCGCCGGCGCCTTGATCCCCTTGGCGCCAATCAGTTTAACCTCAAGTCCGCGTTCAGCCATCAAATACAAAAGAAACTCATGACCATCCCGGGTCACCCGGGCAATCATGGTGTCCGGGCTAGTCAAACTAATATCCCATCGTCCCTCGAGCATGCCCTTGTTGTGCTCCGGCGCCAAGGTCGCGATGGTGAAATCGATCCTAAGCCCCTCCTGCGCGAAGAAGCCCTTCTCTTGCGCGACAACAAATGGCGGCAGCGGGTAGTAACCGATGACTTGAAGTGAGTCCATAAAAACACCCTCGAATCTAATTCTTGATACTGTCCCAAAGCAGTTCCACCGGATGCTTCGCCTGGCGTTGCGCCAAGTGATCGATCTGTTGGCGACAGGAAATCCCCGGCGCGACAACTTCAACATCAGACGACGCAGCTTTCACGGCCGGCGCTAAGCGCCGGTTGCCGATCTTGATTGACAGATCGTAGTGCTCTTTTTCGAAACCGAAGGAGCCGGCCATGCCGCAGCAGCCGGAGTCGACCTCGCTGACTTCGTAGCCGGCGGCTTTGAGCATGGCGACGGTCGGCGCCATGCCAACTAAGGCTTTTTGATGGCAGTGGCCGTGCAGCAGAACTCTCTTTCCTTTGCCATTGGCGCCCAGGGAGAGTCTGCCGCCATTGACTTCGCGCATGACGAACTCTTCGAGCAAGAAACTATACTGCGCGACTTGCTTAGCCGCTTCGGTGCGAACGAACTCGGGATACTCATCGCGCAACGTCAATAGACAGGATGGCTCCAAGCCGACGATCGGCGTGCCCTTCTCCGCGTAGGGCGCGAGCTT
>Ga0210380_10000902_pt1 | contig 12309 bp, 7 predicted proteins | sample PLM4_5_coexredo_FD_155476 | JGI IMG/M metagenome (GOLD analysis project Ga0210380, IMG submission 155476) | Groundwater sediment microbial communities from an aquifer in East River, Colorado, USA - PLM4_5_coex redo | ecosystem: Environmental > Terrestrial > Soil > Riparian zone | place: USA...
CTTCCGTACCAGCACGCACAGCCCCGCGACGGTCGCCACTCCGGCAGTTCCGCCCAGCATGGAAATAACGATTGCCTCCATCAGGAAATGCACGAAGATATCGCGCCTCCTCGCGCCAACCGCCTTGCGGATGCCGATTTCAAAGGTCCGTTCTGAGACGGTTACCAGCATGATATTCATGATGCCGACTCCGGCGACGACAAGAGAGATCGCGCTGATGCCAGTCAGCAGGGAGGTCGCCATTGCAATAAGCCGGTAGACGGCGCGGAGCAGTTGCTTCTGTGTCAGGACGCCAAAATCATCGCGTCCGTCGTGCGATTTCCGGAGTGTGGCCGAGATCTCCTCAAGCGCCTGCTCTGGGGCAATTTTCGGATTCGTTTGAAGTACGATGCGATTGATCTGCGCATGGATTCGGGTTTGCACCGCTCCGGCCGGCAGAAAGATCATGTTTTCAAACGACCCGTCGCCGAACAGCGTATCGCGCGGCTCTCCCTGCAAAACGCCGATCACACTGAACGACACGCCTTGAATCGCAATAGTCTCGCCGACTGCCGGACCGCTTCCGAATATTGCTTCGCGCGGACCTTGAGCCAGCACGCATACATACTCATTTTCCTCATCGGATTTGAAAAGGCGTCCTTCAGCCAGTGGACGCGGCCTCATGGCAAACCAGGTTGCCGTCGTTCCGAGGACAAAGGCGCTCTTCAGTTCCTGGCGGTATTCGGCTGTCCCTCCGACAAAAAGGAATGGCGCCACTCCGGCAACCGAGTTCAGGCGCGAAAGTCCCTGCACATCGCGGTCGTTCAGCGTTGAGACACCGAGCATGGCCAGCGGATTCGCCTGCATGTTCTTGTCGAGCTTGCCCGGCACGATGAAGACGAGGTTGGTTCCCAGGTCTTGTACTTCTTCAGTGACTTGCTTTTGAACTCCGAGAGCTATCGAAATGAGAAGCCCAACCGATCCAACCCCGATCAGAATGCCGAGCGTGGTCAGCACCGTGCGCAGCCAGCTCGAAGACAGGGAATGAAGAGCGCTCCGGAAATTGTCAAAAATGGACTGCATTTCGGCCCAGTATATGTCTGGCAGGATTTTCGGATTCAGCGAAGTTTGCCCGCAGTGTTCAACAGTTTGAAGTTCCGGGCCCGCGATCGGGCCGGCCAATATCGCTCAGGACCAGTTTCTGAAGAGCAGTTCATTACGCGGATTGTTGAAAAGCTTGCGCGCCTCATCATTCTGAACGTGATGCTTCCGGGCATGAACGACCATCGGGATTTGTGTCTTGTTGTGTCCGAAACGGGACACAAGTAGCCGAAAACATTTTTAGGGTGATTTGTGATGGCTTGCAACCCAAATAAAAAGGCGGCTTATTCAGCCGCCTTCTCTATTGATGGGATTGCGGGGGAAGGATTTGAACCTCCGACCTTTGGGTTATGAACTCGCAAGTCGCCTTCGCACTGAGCCAAGGTTCCTCTCACGGAAACCTTACTGCCGAGCCATTGCCACACGGAGACGTTCTTCCGCCGAGATGTAGTGATCGGCGTCCTCTGCGTCCTTGCCGAGGTCGATCTGAACCCAGTTGATCTTCCCGTTGAAGCGGCTGGTGTGTGCCGTGTAATCGGGGCTCACGGTTGTACCCGACTCATAGCCGATATCGGTGGTTTCATCCGCAGAGAAGACGAACCCCTGCGTCTGCTCGACCCGACCCTTGCCCACTTCCTTACCGTCACAGTACAGCGTCGCCGTACCGCCCTTGCCCATGCCGCCGCCGTCGTACGCGAATTCCAGACGCACCTGGGTCTTGCCGGCTGGTATCGGTTTAGCCGCCTCGATGTTGAACTGTCTGATGCCGAGCGTGTTGTAGTGGAACTTCGCTTTCCCACCTTTCGCGTACAGACTCCATCCGCCGAACCGGCCGCCCTGGGCAATGATCACGCCTTCGGCACCCTTCGTCGGCACTTCCAGCTCTGAGGTAACGGAGAAGGACTTGTTCTTGATGGAGATCACACTGTTCTCGGACAGTCGTCCCATGCCGCCATAGAGCGTCTGCGTGTTGCCTTTGATCAGCGCCGGTCGTCCGGCCAACTCGGGAACGAACCGCTCAATCTGGCGGTCATCCAGCGGCAGGACATTGAACTTCACCGCCTCGATGAGCCACAGCCGCTGGAGTTCGCGAAGTTTTTCCGGCATCTGCTTCGACAGGTCGTTGGACTGCGTCCAGTCCTTGTTCCCGTCGTAGAGCTCCCACACGTCTTCGTCGAAGGCCGGCAGCTTGCCGCCCTTCATGTCCCAGGGCGTGCGGTGTTTGGTCACGGCGCTCCAACCTTTGTGGTAGATGCCGCGATTACAGAACATCTCGAAGTACTGAGTTTCGTGCCGCTCCGCCGCGCCTGCGTCGTTGAACGAATACAGCATGCTTGTTCCTTCGTACGGACTCTGCATCACTCCGTTAACCATTGTCGGTTCTGGGATGCCCGCGGCTTCCAGCACCGTCGGAGCAATGTCGATAACGTGGCAGAACTGGTTGCGAATGCCGCCCTTTTCCTTGATGCCTTTGGGCCAGTGCACAACGACTCCATTGCGCGTGCCACCCCAATGTGAGGCGACTTGCTTGGTCCACTGGTAGGGCGAGTTCATCGCCCAGGCCCAGCCCACTGCGTAGTGACCGTACGATCCTTCACCGCCAAACTCATCGAGTTTGGACATCATGAATTCCGGCGTTTCGATTTCCGGCACGCCGTTGAAATTGGCCATCTCGTTGAACGCGCCCTGGAGTGTGCCTTCCGCGGAGGCGCCGTTGTCGCCGATGACAAGGTAGATCAGTGTGTTGTCGAGCTCTCCCATCTCTTTCAGCGAATCGATCATCCGGCCCACGTGATAGTCGGTGTGCTCCATGAATGCGGCGTACACTTCCATTTCGCGTTCGAGTACCGGCTTCAGTTTGGGATCCATGTCCTCCCAGGCGGGAATCTCCTTGTGCCGCGGCGTCAGCTTCGCGTCGGCAGCGATGAGTCCGAGTTCCTTTTGCTTTGCGAAGGTGATTTCGCGCTGTTTGTCCCAGCCGTGTGCGAACTTGCCCTTGTACTTCTCGATCCACTCCTTCGGCACGTGGTGCGGCGCGTGCGTGGCGCCGGGCGCGAAGTACACAAAGAATGGCTTGTCGGGCAGCAGCGCTTTTTGCTGACGCGTCCAGGAGATGAACTTGTCGGTCAAATCTTCGGTGAGGTGGTAGCCCTCGGCCGGCGTCTTCGGAGGCTCGATCGGCGTGGTGCCCTCATAGAGCGCTGGATCCCACTGGTTGTTCTCTCCACCGATGAAGCCGTAGAAGTATTCGAAGCCGCCGCCGCCGGTCGGCCAGGCTGTGAAAGGCCCCGCCGGACTCGTCTGCCATACGGGTACTTCGTGGCACTTCCCGAACTGCGCGGTGGCATAGCCATTGAGCTTGAGAGTGAGTGCAAGCGGCGCCTTGGTGTTGGGCAACACCGAGCACTGGCCGGGAGCGGCGGTCGCGATTTCGGTGATGCCGCCCATGCCGACGGAGTGATGATTGCGCCCCGTGAGCAGGGCCTGACGCGTGGGTGAACACAACGCCGTGGTGTGGAACCTCGTGTACTGCAATCCGGCTTTCGCCAGCTTCGCGAAGTTTGGTGTCAGGCATGGCCCTCCGAAGGCGCTGGTGGCACCGTAGCCGACATCGTCGATGAGAATCACCAGGACATTCGGTGCGCCCTTCGGCGGTCGCAGATCTCGGATCGGCGGAAACTTAGTGTCCTTATCCTTTGCGTCGTATGTAATCAGACCATTAGTACTGATATCGGGAATCGGTAACTGCTTTCTGAACACGTCATCTTGATTGCTCATCGAAGCTCCTCAATCGAATTAATGCTAAACAGACTAAGGGAGGATAAGCGCCGAGGAGTGGGGATACACCTGTCAAGATGAACAGTTACCGCAATGCAGCGACCTGAATCTTGTTACAGGTGAGAACCGTTTCGAGCGGATTTTGTGTAAGGATTCCTATCGAATGAGCAAGCTGACCAGATTCATGCCGGGGCTCGCGGCGCTCGGAAAGTACGTCGCTCCTGGTTCCGCTTCGACCTCGTTGCCGGAATCTCAGTGGCGGCGGTCGCCATGCCGATCGCTATTGCTTACTCCCAGCTTGCGGGAGTGCCTCCCGCCCACGGCCTTTATGCGAGCATTCTGCCGCTCGTCTTATATGCGCTGTTCGGGTCGTCCCGCCAGTTGATCATGGCGCCCGACGCCGCCACGTGTGCGATTGTCGCCGCCACAGTCATCCCACTTGCAGGCAATGATCCGCTCCGATACGTGTCGTTGTCCATGACGCTGGCGATCATTACCGGCGTCTTCTGTATCGTGGCTGGCGCCATTCGACTCGGATTCCTGACCAATTTCCTGGCACGGCCGATTCTCACCGGCTATCTGAATGGCATTGCGCTGAGCATCATCAGCGGTCAGCTTGGAAAGCTGTTTGGATTTGCACTCACTCCGGCCGGCTTCTTCCGGCTGTCCGCCCAATTCATCTCGAGTCTGGGGCAGACTCACGTTCTGACTCTGATTGTCGGTGCGACAACATTTGTAATGCTTCGTTTGCTCAAACGGGTGTCGCCGAAAATGCCGGGGCCGCTGGTGGCAGTGATGGCAGGGATCGCGGCATCGTCTTTGTTTCGTCTCGGCGATCGCGGTGTTGCGCTGTTGGGTTCAATCCCGGCGGGTCTGCCGGCCTTGATGATTCCGCACATCGGTGCCGCCGACGTCACTCCTCTGGCTCTCGGCGCCATTGGCCTCGCATTGATAAGCTTCAACAGCGCCATGGTGACGGCACGCATCTTCGCAGTGAAGAACCGATACGAGATCGATTCGAATCAGGAATTCATCGCGCTTGGCGTTTCCGACATTGGCGCCGGACTGCTGCAGGGCTTCGCGATCAGCGGCGCGGATTCCCGCACCGCCGTCAATGATTCGGTCGGTGGCAAGAGTCAGGTGACGGGATTGGTTGCGGCAGGCCTTCTGGTTATCGTGCTGCTTTTCCTCACCGCGCCACTGGCACTGCTTCCCATAACCGTGCTTGCCGCCGTGCTGGTTAACGCGGCCATTGGACTGTTTGATTTGCCGGGTTTGCTGAAACTGCGCCGCATCAGCCGGCCGGAGTTCATCCTGACTATTGTCACGCTGCTTGGCGTCATCACCGTTGGAGTGTTGCCTGGAGTGGTCGTCGCTGTAGTACTGGCGCTTCTGCAACTCCTGAAGAAAGCTTCACAACCGCACGATGCGATTCTTGGACGAGTGGCAGGGACCGGAAGCTTCCAGGATATCGCCAGTCATCCAACGGCAGAGACCTTCCCCGGTCTGGTGATCTACCGCTTCGACTCATCACTGGTGTTCTTCAATTCGGACCACTTCCGGTCACGCGTGAGGACCATCGTCGGGAAGGTTCGGCCAGAGGCGCGGATCTTTCTCCTTGATGCCGAAACGATTCCGAATATGGATACCACCGGCGCGGCCAGCCTCGACGAGACCCGGAGGGACCTGTCCGAACGCGGCATTGTGTTCGCCATCGCTGCGGCAAAAGGGCCAGTGCGGGAGATGCTTGATCGTACGGGACTGAAGCAACAGATTGGAGACAGCCACTTCTTCCCGACAATTGAATCCGCCATCGCGGCGTTGCTATGGCGACGGTGAATGCAGGCGAATTGCCCTCCTGAGTCAGGAGGGCAGCGTCATCGCGTTCTTTGCGATGACGCGAGGGTGGTCCCCCAAACGAAATGTCTCAGAATGCAGTCTTAAAGAGTGCGGCTTTGGAACCACCCCCACACGATCTCGACTGCTGTCTCGATTGTGCTGCTCTCCTGACTCAGGAGGGCAGGTCCGCCAATTCCGACACCGTGTCCTGGAATACCTCAGACTCGCGCCAATCCTGAGTTCCATAGATTAGGCGAAAACTAATTTGGACAGATGTGTCTGGTCAGGAGGGGCGATCGCTCGGAAGAAAATGCGATCCGGCTAGTTCCACCGCCTGCGTGTTGACCGCAGGCGATTCAGCTATTGCCGGAATTTGAGATCTACTTCTTTGCTGGCGCTGCGACTCCGATGTTGATTTCCTCGGCGTTGTACATTTTCATCTTCGTGTCCATGTGCGCATCGATGACGACGCGAACGCCAACCTTGAGATCGGTCTTCTTTCCGGGTTTGCTGTCCAGAAGATACTTCGTCGTTTTTTCCAGCATGATGACGACGGGTTTGTTGTCTTTGTCCTTGATGGTGACCGTGTCGGCGGCAACCGCGGTCACGGTTCCCATGATGGGATCGCCGTGTGCGATGGCGAGGCCGGTCAGCAGGGCGAATATGACCGTGCAAAAAATGATTCTCTTTGTCATTGGCTTTCTCCTACTTGAAGTTCGAGCAATTTGACACATCCCTCTCCCGACGGGAGAGGGTGGCGCGAAGCGCCAGGTGAGGGATCCAAAAGCAAATCCTTAGTGATGATGTTCATGACTCTTACTTGAAGGAATACTATCTTCCCCAGCCAGAAACTTTCGTATTCTTTCTTCCTTCTCGAGTTCCGAAGGACTCTTCGGATTCATCTTCTTCATTGCTTCCATTTCTCCAGCGCTAATTTTCGGAAGCTGCCGTATGAATGCTACCAGCGCCCAGCTCTCCTCGTCGCTCGTACTTGCGGGTTCCTCACCAAACGCGGGCATTCCCGTAAACCGAATCCCGTTCTCGATGATGTAATACAACTCCCCATCCGAGAGTCCCTGCGTTTCGGTAAGACGCATATCCGGCGGCTTGGGATACAGTCCCCGGCCGATCATCGTATTCCCACTGCCGTCGTTCGCATGACAATTCGCACAGTGGTCCGCAAAGTGTTCCATTGCGCCGGAAAGCACTTCCGGGCTCGCTGTCACCGGATTCTTCGCGTCGCGCGCCTCTCGAGGTACGGCCATCCGGCGCAATCGACGCGCGATAAAGGCCTCGACAGAACTGGGTTCGTCCCGAGCGCTGACTCCTCGAGACAGTACGGACCATCCCCAAAGGCCTGCGCCGGCAACTGCGATGAGAACGATAACGGCCAGATATTTGAAAATTCCGCGAGTCATCTATTTACCATTCAATGGCCGTGCATGGCGCGCATGTGTGCGGCCATATTTCCCACCGGCCGAAGATGCAGGAAAACGACGAAGGATTTGGGACTATCGCCATAAACAGTCTTCATTTCGCTGGTCAATCCATACGTTGTGAACTGAACGCCAAGACCGATGTTCGCCCACAGCTGGGTTCTCAGGATATCCCGCTCATATCCGAAACTGTATGCCTGAACGCGGCCGCTATCCTTATCCACATTTTCAATCCTCGTCCAGGCCCAGTTTCGGCTCTTGAAATTCCACGTCGACTCCAGCGCATAAGAGTTGAATATCCGCTCTTCGGAATCGATCATGTCGTTGTTTCGTCCCCAGATGATGCTGGATGCCAGGCTTCCGGACGACAATGTTAGATTGTGATGAATCGATGCCGTCATTCGAAGCGTGTCCAGTCCTGGCTCATGAGGTTCCCGATTGTTGATTCGTCCGATGGACAACTGACCCGATACGCCGCGCGTTGGAGCCGCCGACAGTCTTGCCGAATACGAGTCCGGCTTTCCGGTGCCAATATACCAGCGATTCTCATTAGGTTCCTGTCCGTGAAACGTTGAAGCTTCCAGCTGGACCGGGCCCGCTGAAAATCCGGCCGTGATCACGCTGTAGGAAATGTGGGTCGAGTCCTGGCTGTGATGCCCCAGTATGGCGACGGGGTTCTCCGAAGCGGAAGACCGATGCGGGAACGCCGTCGGTCCCAATGCAGGTTCGCCGATGGGCCCGCCATAAAAGAACAGCCGGGCTTTGTCGTTCAAGTCGAAATCGTATCGGCCGGTAATTTCCATGAATAAATTGTGAGGATGCTGGCCATCGACGATGGGCACTCCAAATGCAGTTTCTCCGGATTGAAACAAGAGCGGGTATCGCCGGTCAGTGACCGTGGCCGGCTCGAGGCTCAGCATTGTGCGCAGCGTCAAGGTGTGTGGGCCCCATTTATTGGTCAGCATGGGCATCAGCCAGTTTGTGGAGAAAAACTTGTCTCCGCCGCGTGGTCCACTCTGTTGAATATCGGCCACGAACGCGTTCGCATGGAACATTACCGTCCAGCTGCCCAGAGATCCATGAACCATGGAAGAGGCTTCCGATGTGGCTGCCGGTTCAATGCTGGTTCCCGACGAGAGATAACCGACACTGTTTTCGGTCGCCGACATTCCAGGCATCTGGGCCTCGACGTTCGGGACAGCAGTTACCCAGTACAGGATTGCGAAAAATGTAGAAACCAGATCAGAGCGTCTGAAACGCATAAGCCTCCGCTGAAAAGTGAATGACGGATCTTCGGAGATGAAGGGAACGGGCGAATCAGACTCTCAGGACGAATGACGCAACGCGCGCGAAATACGGATGCACGGAATCGGGCGGAACGTATCTCTCATGAGTATCTACCCCGCGGCTCAACACGTCCGAAGTGCTTGCCTCGACGGGCAGAAAAACCAGGGCCGAGGATTTGATTCCCAACGCACAATTCACGCGGGCCGTCATCGTCGCGTGCGATGAGGAATGCTGGCAGCAGTTCGTACTTCCGGAAGAGGGGTGCTGTGGGCAATCGGACGCAACAGGTTGGAGCAAGCTGCATGCCTGCGCGCAGTACGACGCGGTTGCAACGCCGAGCACCAGAAGCAGCACAACGATTCTTCCAACAGAATGCATTGGCCTATTCTGAGATCTAGCCTCCGTCGCGGTCAATTGGGAATTGAAGAGGCACTACTGTCCAAAATACTGGCGACGGTGAATGCCGGCGAATTGCCCTCCTGACTCAGGAGGGCAGCGGGATCGCGAAGCGAATCCCGCGAGGGGTGGTTCCCAAACCGAACGCTTACAAGCGTTCGCTTCGGAACCACCCCCCGCACGATCTCGACTGCTGTCTCGATCGTGCTGCCCTCCTGACTCAGGAGGGCAGTTCGGCTAACTTCGACACCACCGGTGTTTTGCAATGCATCGCTCCTTGGACGCCTGCCTACCCGCCAACGTGAATTCCGAGCACCGGCCACCAGAATCTTGCTACCAGCATGAGCGTCGCCCACGAGACAACCCACATGATGGACGCCGGAACAATGACTTCACGAATCTTGAGAAACCCGGAGGAATACCCAATAGCTACCGCGGGAGTGCTCATCGGGAGCACGTAGTTCATGCTGGATGCCGACGCAACGGCATACACGACAACCTTGGGATCCAGTCCAAACTGTTTTGCGATCGACATGCCGAGCGGGACCACGATCGCGACCACGGCCGAGTTGCTTAGCGCTTCGGTCAATGCCATTGTGACCAGGGACAACAGAATTACCAGTGTCCACGGCGTGCCGACATAAGGCACAACGAGGGTCCGCGTAAACCATTCTCCGGCGTCGGTGGAATTCAGGATCGAACTCATTGCGATGGCTCCGCCGTACATCAAGATGACGCCCCACTCCATCTTCTCCTGAATCTTTCTCCACGGCACCACTCGGAACATGAAGAGCAACACGACGGCAAGTATGGAGATCGCGGCCATACTCAACTGCGCTCCCCAGAAAATCCAGGCGGCAATCGTGCAAAGCAGAAGGAAGCCGAGGAATTTCTCTTCCAGCACCAATCGACCACAGTCGCGTATTTGTTGGTCGATGACGGCGTCGACCTCACCCACTGTATCGATTTCGATGGGGTAGAAGCGGGTCAGAAGAAAATAGCAGAAGCTGAACAGGACGATCACGATGGGGAACATCGCTGTCGACCACTGAACGAATGTGACGGTGCCGTAGCCGGCCTCCTGCAGCAATCCCACGGCGAGCGGTACTCGCGCGCCGCCCAGCATCGTTGCAATTCCCCCGATCACACATCCCCATGCCATGGCCAGAAACAGGATTCGAGAGTAAGAGGTGGACTGCGGGCTGGGGTTCAAACGTTTGGTAATGATGACCAGCAGCGGGAACATCATGGCCGCCACCGCATGCTCGCTCATGATGAACGACAGGAGGGCCGCCGTCAGCATCACCTGAAAGATAAGCCGTCTCGGAGACTTCGCTCCGCTCTTCAGAAGATACAGCGCCATGCGCGTCGATAATCCGGATACATACAGCGCCGTCGCAAGGATGAAGACACCCATGATGAAGAAAACCGGTTCTGATCCGAAAAACGAAAAGGCATCCTTCAGTTTGACGACCCCCAGCAGGGATGGTGCGATCAATGCGAAGAGTCCCGTGACCGGCATCGGCAATAGCTGCGTCACCCACAGGAAAATGCACGCGAGAAAAACAATCAGTGCGTTGAAGCCCTGTGCGGAAAGGCCTTCCGGCGGTCCCTGTTGATGCAGGTAGTACAGAGAGAAGTTAAGAAGCGCAAAAACGGGGAAGCGCCACCAGCGCGCCAGGATCACGATTGGAAGTGGACGGGTATCGATCTTGAACTGCATTAAACAGGTACCACGCGAAGGTGACGGCGCAACCGTGCAAGGCTGAAACGCACGGATCTTCCGAAACCGGTTTCATAAAAGTTTTTGAGCTTCAGGTGATAGCGCGGAGATTCTTTCGAGAAGAAGCGTCCTTCCAGTGCGGTGAGCACGACATCGTACTGCTGCACCCAGTGCGGATTGATCCGGGTTCGAACGAGACGTTCGTAGAGGTGTGCATAGGTCGCTCGCGCTTCCTCGGGTGTGGCGGTCCATCGGCTTCGCAGGCTCGATCCATCGTAAGGCGGAAAGTATGCCAGCACTGGAACCACGCCGCGATCGATCAGCAGGTCGATGCTCGCCCGGGTATCCTCCAGCGGTTCGAGCCCAATCACCAGATGCGAAAGCACGGCGCCTGCGGGAAAAATGCGGCTGGCATAAACGAGCGCTTCAAGCTGGCGCGCCTTGTGCTTCTCGAAATCCTTGCGAGGCTCGTCATTCGGATTGAAGAAATCCGAATCGTAATACAACGCATCGACGCCCATGGCGTAGGTCTTGTCGATCCAGTCATTCGTCTCCGGCGGGACCAAATCCAGCGCAATCAAAACGTTCAAATGCTTTCGGATTTCGGTGACCCATTTTTCGAGACGCTCGACGCCGCCATCGGGAGTGTCCACGCGCCCGGAGGAGAGACAGACGAGATCGCATCGCTTCTCCTGCTCGACGATCTGTATCGCTTCGACAAGATCCCGGGGAGTGAAGGGCGGGTGCTGGGAAACATCGCGTGATGAACCGCAGTACCGGCACGACAGTCCGCTCTGACCAAAACGGCAGGCGTGAGTGGGATGCACCGCAATGAAATCTCCGTGCACCGTAAGAATGTCGGACACGAGCACTCCGGACGAAGTGGTCTGTTGGTAACTCCTGAGCGGCGGCGTCCATCGAACCGGAACCGACTCGCTGCCGGCAATATCCAGGAAGAACTGAGAACCATCGTTTCGGAGAGTGAACGGGGATTCCGTGCCATTCTCATTCCGATGAACGCTGACGGCAAGCCCATCCGGCAACACCAGGTGAACAAGGCCGAACGGATTTGTCAGCGGAGAAGGCAGGTTCTGTCCCGCCCGAATGCCAGAATACAGAAGTTGAAGTTTTAGAAGAGCAATATTCATTACGTATCGTTGCCGCCGGAAAGCATAAACGATTCAGTGGCGAATAGAGTGGGGGAACTGCTCAGAGGCAGGAAGGGCGGTCCCGAAGGGCCGGGTGCAAAGACGCTTCTCTGTACCCCTCACCTGCCGCTTCGCGGCACCCTCTCCCTTCAGGAGAGGGATTCGCCCGAAATATTTCACTAAGTTGGAATTCTAGCCCGCCCAGGCCGGCGGGTTCTTCAGCTGATACAGAATTTCGCCTGCACGCGGCACGAGCAACAGGCCTTCATCCTCGCGATTCGCGTAGTCCTCGACCCGAATGGACTGCGGATCGCGGTATCCAAGGTTGATTCGCCGGCAGACCTCCGGCGGGATTCCGGTGGCCAGCGTCACTTTCGCGCGTGGCGTTTCCACGCCGCCTTCGAATGTGCCGAGCCCGTGCACGTGTGAGGAGTGCGCGAGAACACCCCATGGGTATTGCTTGAACTCGTCCCATTGTTTGAGAAAGTAATCCCGGCAGTGATAGCCGATCGCCATGATCGTTTCGCGATGGGCGACACAGACCTCGCGGACATGCGGTGCGTAGATGATCAATTCGCCGCCATCCGCCAGCACCGGTTCCAGCTTGTACATCGCCTTTCCT
>Ga0210380_10000903_pt1 | contig 12309 bp, 4 predicted proteins | sample PLM4_5_coexredo_FD_155476 | JGI IMG/M metagenome (GOLD analysis project Ga0210380, IMG submission 155476) | Groundwater sediment microbial communities from an aquifer in East River, Colorado, USA - PLM4_5_coex redo | ecosystem: Environmental > Terrestrial > Soil > Riparian zone | place: USA...
GATATCGTGAGGCTCACCGCAAAATTGCACGGAGCTTTTTCGGGAAGCGCGACAAACAGTCCGTCGCCGGTTTGTTCCCAAGCCAGTCTGCCTTTGTAGCCCAAAAGTTCGACGTGACTCACTTTCTGGCTGGCGAGCGATCTCACAATGAGTTTCCGATTCTCGGGCCAGGCCAGTGCGATGACGTAAAGCATTTTGCCTTTTGTAGTGAAGCGAAAATCTTCGGCGGTGAACTGCGGTTTGCTTTTGTCCGAGAATGAGCCAGCAGCAATTTGCGTTGGGCCTTCGCCAAATCTCTTCCAAGGTCGCGTGCCATAAATGGCCTCGCCATTGATCTTCAGCCACGCGCCGATTTCGCGAAGTATTTGCTGTTCGTGTTCGGGAATGGTGCCGTCCACCTTCGGGCCAATGTTGAGCAACATCGTGCCGTTTTTGCTGACGATGTCCACGAGGTCATCTACGATTTCGCCGGTTTCCTTGTAAACGTGATTCGTGATGTAGCCCCAGGAGTTTTTGGAAACTGAAGTGCAGGTTTGCCAGAGCGTCGGGCGAATATCGGCGGCTTGGCCACGCTCCATGTCAAACACGCCTGAACCCTGCGGGAACGAGTAGCCTTCCCATTCTTTGAAATTGATGGCGACCGGTTTCTTCCACTCCACGCCGCGATTGTAGTAATAGGCCGCGAACGTTTTCAGATACGGCTGGAACACCGGCTGGCAAATCCACCAATCGAAATACATCACCTGCGGACGATACTTGTCCACGATCTCGCACGAACGTAGCAGCCAGTCGTCGAGGAACGCTTTGTCCGGCGGTTCAGCTTGCGCTTCGGAAGTCCGCTTGTTGACCGCCGGGCCGTAGAGGTCGGCAAAACGCGGATCGCGCACGTCCGAGTCGAAATACATTCCACCATCGAAGAAGAACCAATGCTCCGCGCGATGGGACGACGCGCCGAACACGATACCCGCCTTTCGATACGCCTTTGCCTGCTCGCCGATGAGATCGCGCTTCGGGCCGCGCTTGGCTGTCGACCAATCCGTGTAATCGCAGTCATACATTGGAAAGCCATCGTGATGTTCGGCGACGGGCACGACGTATTTCACGCCGGTTTCCTTGAACAGCTTCGCCCACGCGTTCGCGTCGAACTTCTCGGCCTTGAACTGTGGAATGAAATCCTTGTAACCAAACTTGGATTGCGGGCCGTGGGTGGCGACGTGATGTTTGAACTCATCCGAGCCAGCCACATACATGTTTCGCGGATACCACTCGCTGCCAAACGCTGGCACAGCATAGGCACCCCAGTGGATGAACAGGCCGAACTTCGCGTCCTGATACCACGTGGGCGTCTTGAAATTGTTTGTGATGGATTCCCAGGTCGGTTGAAACGGACCTTGTTTTGCCACAGCATCAATCGCCGCGAGGCGCTTTTCGATTTCTGTCGGGAACAACTTTGGTGCGAACTTCTGGCTCACGCCCACAACCATCTGCGTGCTGACTTTCCAGAGGTAATCCAAATCTTTCTTCGTCGCGACGCAGGCTGTGCCGTGTTTCAGTCCGGGCGGAAACGTCATCTCGCTCGTCACCTCGGTGAACGTCTTGAAATCGCGCGTCTTCATCGCGCTGTAATGCTTTGCCTGATACGACTCGAAGTAGATAAGCCAGTCTTCGCCGACTTTCAGGCCGCATGGGCCTTCGGTGAAGTTGGCGGTGAGATTCGTCGAGATGTCACGCCACGGACCAAGCGGCGTGTCGCCGAACGCCACGCGGATGTTGCGTTGCGGACGCGTGTTGTCTTTCAGCAAAAGCACATAGCGATTGCCGTCTTCCAGAATCTGGCAATCAATCACGCTGAAATCGGGATCGAGAAACAATTTTGTCGGCGTGAAGGTTTTGAAATCGCGCGTCGTGGTGAAATACATCCGATGATTGTTCGTGCTCGGTTCGAAGTGATCGGGGAAGTGTCCAGGAATCGTCGAAGCCCAACAGATGATAAACTGCTTCTCTTTCTCATCGTAGAACAGTTCTGGCGCCCAGACGTTGCAGACGGTCGGTTCATGCGCCATCACGGGAATGAATTGTTGCTCCGACCAATGCACAAGGTCTTTGCTGTGCGCGTAGCCGAAGCCGTTATTACCCTTCCAAGCGGAAGTCCACACCAGATGCCACGTGCCGTATGGTCCGCGGCAGATGCTCGGGTCGCGCATGATCTTCGTATCCACCTGCGCCCTGAGAAAAAGGCCGGGCACGTTGCTCCAGAAATAACCATCATAGCTGAACGCGAAACGAAGGCCGTCTTGTTCCGGCTCCTTGAACGTGGCGAAGAGATGGACGGGATCCGTGGCGTTGGTGGGTTGGGCGTGAACGGGGGAGGAGATTATCCCAAACGCGAGGAAAGCCACGGCGACGGTTTTCAGCTTCAAACTCATATGCGGAGCTTCGGAAAATCAGCGGATGAAATCACGCATGAAGTTCCGGCGCGCGTGCTTCCGCCCGCTTCAATATCCAATGGTGTGACGCGCAAGGCGTGATGGAATTGCCCTTGTTTCGTGCGCTGAAGCGGCGTGAACGCCGCGCTCCGCTCATTGCGCGAACGCGCGGAAGAAGTGTGGCGATTGGTTGGTCAACCCGTTCAACGGGAGCAATTGCAGCGCGCCACTACTGGTGCAGCTGTTGTTTCTGCGGGTCGGCGTCTCCCAGCCTTTTGGCTTCTCCGGTGTGCAGTTCAGGAAACGGAGGCTCGCCGTCGCGTCGCCTTGGAGCTTTGTGATGATTTCGTTACCTGGAACTCTGAAGCTGACATTGTCGAACGTCACATTGCGCGCATCCAAAAAACTGATGGCGGCATCGGCGCTTTGGATGCCGACATTCTTGAAGGTGAAATCCTTGGCGTCGCTGATGCGGATGAGCTTGTTGCATTTCACATCAGCGTTCTCCAATTGGAAGTTGCTGAATGGCGATTCCGGGATGCCGGTAATCTTCACGAACTCTTCGGCATTCTCCACGATGATGTCCTTGACCGTAACGTTCCGGAACAGCGGCGTCAACTTGTTGACGGGTCGGGCTGGCAAGCGGTCGGCTAGTTCACCGACATACATCCTCGCGCCAAGCATGTCAGCGGTGATGGCTGTGCCGGTGAGGTCCATGCGGATGCGTTCCAAGATCACGTTTTCGCCACCGCCACCACGCGGGCGACGGGTCTTGAACCGGATGCCCGTTCCAGTCCCATCGAAGACGCAGTCCTGTAGATACAGATTCCGGATCATGCCGGCGGTTTCGCTGCCGAGCGTGATGCCGCCGTGGCCTTTCTGTGCCAGACAATATCGGACCACCACATTTTCCATCGGACGATTGACCCGCAGTCCATCGTCGCCACGACCGGCTTTCATGGTGAAGCAATCGTCACCGCAATTCAGTGTGGAATATTCGATCAGGACATTCTTGCTGGATTCGATATCAATGCCGTCGCCGCGCGGAATGCCCACTGAATTGACCGTGACGCCGCGGATGATGACGCCGTCGCAATAGACCGGCACGATGTTCCAGAACGCCGTCCGCTCCATAGTGACGCCCTCGATATAAACGTCCTTGCAGTTGATCGGTGAGATGAACATCGGCAGAAAGATCGGTCCACCATCGTGGCCTTCATAGACCCGCTCCTCGACCGGAGTCTTCGCAGCGATAAAGTTTTCAATCACACTGGACTTCATCACTTGGTTGCGGACGGAGCAATCGGATGGCGGGCCGGTCAACTTCCCCTTGCCGGTCACCGCGATGTTGGTCTGGCCGTTGGCGTAGATGAGCGCCCCGAGCGACATCACTTCCACGCCTTCATTGCGGGTATGGACGGCCGGGCGATAATCCTCGACGTTGCCGCTGAAAGTCACCTCCGCGCCCTCGGCGAAGTGCAGGTTCACGTTGTTCTTCAGTGAAAGTCGCCCGGTCAGCCATTTGCCAGCGGGAACGACGACCTTGCCGCCGCCCTTGCTGCTGACGGCATCAATCGCGGCTTGGATGGACTTCGTGGCGAGTTCATTTTCCTTCGCGCCATGCTCCGTGATTTTGACTGAGAGCGAAGGAAACTGTGGCTTCTTGAACTGTGGCATCGGGAACGGCGCTTGCACCGGGGCGATCTCCTCCGGCAAACACGCCGCCCCCACCTGGGTCTTGGTGGGAATCGCCACGTTGACACGATTTTCTGCCCACACGGGAGAAAAACTGGCGCCTACGAATAATGTCAGGAACAACCTGGCAAGTTTCATTTTGAGTTTATGACAGGTAACAGGCAAGGCCACAATTGTGCTGGTGGTTGCGCACTCTGAGAATTTTGGACGTTCATGGGACGCGTGCCTGCCAAGCTTATTGAGCAAAAGCGCGGAAGAAGCGCGGCGATTGATTCGTCAATCCGTTCAGCGGCAGTAATTGCATCGCGCCGCTGCCGGAAACGTTGGTCCAGTCAGACCACGTTCCATTCAAATTCGTTTTGCTCTGCACGGTCAGGCTGCGTCCGTTCTCGCCGGTGAGTTCAATCAGAAGCTCGCCGCTTTGGTTGCTGATGCCGAGTACTGGGGGTTGCGCCGGTGGCGTGGCGGCCGTGACGATATGAATGCCAACGATGTTGGTTAGACTCGCGCCTTGAGCGTCAACGACGGTGAAAGTGAAACTGCCGAGCGCGTTGCTGCTGACCGTGGAATTGAACCGCGCCGTTTTTCCGCCGACTAATGTGACGCTGCCGTTCGTCGGCGCGGAGACGGCGTAAACCGGACTGTTGTTCGTGAAACCACGCGTGAATTGCGTGAGGTCCATGTCCAGCGGCGTGCCATTGGTGCAATCGAAATGCAGCGCGGCCAGCCAGTTCAAATAATCTTCCAAGTTCGTGTATTCATCACCGTCAGGATCACCATTGCTGTCGGAGAAATTTCCAGCGGGCGAATTCGGACTCAGACCTTTGATGCTTTCCCACCAGTCGGGTAAGCCATCATGATCGATGTCGAAATTCGCGGCGCGCTGCACGAAAGGATAATTGTCCCAGCCACCCACGTCATCCTGCGAGCTGGGCAAGCCGGGCGAACCGCCGTACGGGCCAGTGCCGGTGTAGGTGCCGTCAATCGTCTCACGGATCACGCGTACGTCGTGATCGTCAATCTGCGGTTGATTGCAGCCCACGTCGGACATCACGAGTTTGTAGGCATTCGTGACGGTATGAATCGTGGCGTAGGACGGGAAGAAAGGCGCGCTGACCCAGGAACTATAATTCGTCGGCAACCAGCCACCGTTTTCGGTGGAAGACGTGCGACCCGCCGTTTGATTGGCTTCGGTAAAGTAGCCGAGCATGACGTTGTTGGTGAAGTAATATTGCTGCGAACCGGGGAAACCGCCGTATTGCGCGTTGAGTGCGTAGTGATAGGTCGAGGCTGCGCCGGGCTTGTAGTAGTTGCCGACGAAATTGACCTCATGCGCGCCGCCGTCCGTGGTGCGTCCGCCCCAGTTATAGACGACGTTGTTGAAAATATCGAGCCGACCTGCGTAGTTGCCATTTGGATCGAGGCCGCCCGCCATGCTCCAGTTGCGACCTTCGTTATGCGCAAGCAGATTGTGATGCAGGCTGGCGACGTCGCCGCCGACACTGGCGGCATAACCATGTTTTGTCCCCGGGTCGTAATTCTGGTGGCCGGAAATATTAAGCGCCTCGGAAATAAGGGAGCGTTGGAACGTGACATACTTTGACGTGCGCGTGCTGAGTTCTTCGTCCAATCCCCAACTGATTGAGACATGATCCATGATGCAGTGATCGCTGCCCGCCATGCCAGAGCCGTTCATCGTCAGTCCGGAAAGATTGCCAGGCCGCGAGCGGACATGCCGAACAATGGCGTCGCGTCCACCGCTCATGCCGAGTTGATATTGGCGAACACACATGCCCTTGCCCGGAGCGGTCTGGCCAGCCAGTGTGATGTAGGGCGAATTGATGCTGATGATTAGATCGGATTGAAGCGTGATAAGTCCGGAAACATTGAACACCACAGTGCGCGCGCCATAATTTCCTTGGATCGCGTCCCGCAAACTACCCGGCCCGCTATCGTTCGTGTTCGTCACTTCCACCACCATGCCGCCGCGTCCGCCGCGCGCAAATCGTCCATAACCTTCCGCTCCCGGAAACGCGAGGTGTCTCGCGCGAAACATCCAAAGATCGCCCTTGGTCACGCCGTTCGCGGCGTCCACGGAATCAATCCGCCAGAAATAATTCGTCAACGTGGAAAGGTTCGTGACGGCGTAATTCGTCGCCGTCTGGGTGCCTTTATATTCAGGTGATGCCGTGGAGGCATTAAGCACAACATTGCTGTTCGCTCCAAAATACACGCGATTTGAGACGCCAAGTGCGGCCTTGGTCCAACTCAACAAAACATTTCGGGTGGCATCGGCATCAACATGTTCGTCATTGTGCAGTGGCGAAGGCTTGTTGGCCTTGAATTTGAAATCGGGCGTATCGAGTTCAAAGCCATCAATGCTGACGTTGCAGACGTTGACAGTGAAATTGGTGCTGGCTTCGTAGGCGATGACCGTGCTGTTGGTGCCATCCGCATTGAACTTCACATAGGAATACGCCGCGTCGGCGTTATTCGTGACACGATTGCTGACGGGAAGATTCGTGATGATCTGCGTGCCGTTCAGGTAGATGTTGATAGGACTGAACGAATAGGTCGAAGGGTTCTGCCATGTATTGTGCCACGTCAGTAGTGTGTGCGATCTAGCTGACAGATTGCTGATGGTGACTTCAATCCTCGCTCCCGGCGCGGTGGATGTGCCGACGATGTTGGATTGATTGAATGGGGTGACCGTAATGCCGTCATTGACGAGTTTGGCGGTTGGAAGTCCCGCCTGATACCAATCGGTGGTCAATCCAGTGCCGGTTGGACCGACGCGGGTGAAGATAAAAGTCACGCCGCTGAAAGTGTTGGTGAGAGAGTTCGCGCCGCTGGGAAACCAGATGCCATTGGCATTGGTGTTCCACGGTGTGTAAGCGGGATCCCACGTCTGCGACGGCGGCTTGTTGTTGAAATTGAAATCCACCTTGATCTCCTGTGCGAAGGCGGAGCATCCGAGGCACAGAGCGATGGCGCCGACACGGCAAAACAACTTTGGAAGCATCGTCAAAAAGCTTACCATACGCGACGGTTCGACGGGGATGCGATTTCTTGCAAATCCCCTGAGAATTATGCCGTCAGCCGCAACTACGGCCTCGCCAGCGGCAACCATACGCTCATCTCGGACGCGCCGCGATTGGCCCAGACCGAATAAGGAATCAACTGAAGTTTCACCAGCGACGGCGTTGCGGTCTTGAGTTCGCGGTAAAGTTGGGCACGCCAGGTTGTGTTGGTGCGGGCTTGTGCCACGCCTTCCAGGACCATCACCCCGCCAAGCAATCGCCGGTCATAACGCGCGCGAAATTTTGTCTCCGCCGAAAGCAAAATATCCATCGGCTTCACGCCGCGCGGCAGGTCAACGGATTCCAGACAAAAAACAATCGGCCCGCGTTTTACAGCGACCTGGCCGAGTGTTTCCTCGACGAGCGGATTGGCTTCGATCAACTCAGTGTCCATTTGTAAATCGAGATCAACGATGTCGCCCTTCTTCCAGGCGCGACGCATCTCGTAGTAACTGCCAGGTTTCGATGAAATAGAGGGCGGGCGATGGTTTATGCGAACCGACGCGGCGTTCACCCAACCTGGAATCCGCAGCCTCAACGCAAACTCTTTGCCGCTGGCTTCGTCAATTTTGATCCCCACGCGACCGTTCCACGGATATTCCGTCTCTTGCGAGAGTTTCACTTTGCCCACGCCGGCCAAGTCTGTTTCCAATTCGCCTGCACCGTAAAGATTCACCCAGATCGCGTCCGTGGATTTCGCATAAGCATAGCTCGCCGTTTCAGCGATGGTGCGAACCAGATTCGGCGGGCAACAAAACGAACTCACGAACGGCTTGCGCTCACGTGACCATCGCAATTCCGTCGGCAAAGGATCGGTGACTCGGAGCGGATTCGTGTAAAAGAAATTCGTCCCATCCAGGCTCACACCGGAAAGCACGCTGTTGTAGAGCGCGAGTTCCGCCACGTCTATGAATCGCGCTTCGCCCGTCGCGCGAAACATGCGCCAGTTCCACAGCACGTTGCCGATGTTTGCGCACGTCTCATTGTAGGCCGTTGTGTTCGGCAACTGGTAGTTCCGCCCGTAAGCCTGGTGCACGCGCGTGATGCTGCTTTGATTCTTCGAGCCGTCCGGCGACGCGCCATCGTAAAGCGCGCCGCAGCCGCCGGTGATGTACATCTTTTGTTCCGTGAGATTGCGCCAGATGGGTTCGAGCGGTTTCCACAGCGACTCGTCGCCCGTCTCCATGAACAAATCCGCCGCGCCGGCGTAGAGATAATTCGCACGCACCGCGTGGCCCATCGTGTTCGTCTGCTGCTCGAAAGGAATACGGTCCTGATTATCATCGCCGCCGTCTTTGATCTGGCCGCGCAGTTCAAAAAACTTCTTCGCCAGTTCCAGATAACGAGGCTCACGCGTTTCACGATAAAGCTCCACCATCCCCATATAATGCGACGGGCAAACCGAACTCCGCGCCACTTCCGGCGAAGCGCCGCGAAACGTCTCATCGAGAAAATCCGCCGCCTTGCGCGCCACGGCCAGCAGGTTCGTCTTGCCCGTCACTCGATGATGCACGCACGCCGTCGTCATCAGATGGCCCATGTTGTACATTTCGAAATTGTTCCGGTCCGCAAACGGCACGGCGTTCGTGTCGCCATTCCGCGCGCGCACCAGCACGGGCGTGTGAATGTAACCATCCGCCCGCTGTGCCTTCGCGATGACGCCGACGATCGCATCGATGCGCTTCTCCAATTCCGCATCCTTCGTCACCGCCAGCGTCGCACACGCGCCTTCGAGCCACTTGTAAAAATCTCCGTCATTGAACGGCGCTCCGCGAGGCTTGCCCTCCACCAGTCCGGCGGCGATTTCGAAGTTGCGGAAGTACTGCGAATAGTTCGTCCCCTCCATCAACCGCTCCATGTTGGGGACCATCAGCGTCCGGCAAAGTTCAAAACGGTCTGCCCAGAATCCGCGCGTCCAATGGACTTCGTTAAGGCCGACGGGTTGAACCAAAGTGCGGGGACTGATGCTTGCATCTGCCGCATTGCACGCGGCAATGTCAGCGAAGAAGAAAACTGCGAAGAATGCGAGCGCTCGGTTCGAGATGCTTGTCTTTTGTGTCATTTCGTAGCTCGGGTAATCATTCCTTCGCCCGCTTGATCCGAATCGCCATGTAAGGCTTGCCCGGCAGCGGGATGGAGCGACCATCTTTGTCGCCGTGAAAATAATCCGTCTTCTTCACGAGCGTGAACGCGCCGGGGACGGGCGTCACGGTCATGTTCCATGTGTCGAGGACCTCAGCGGTGAACTTCATGCCGTCGGCAGGCGGCTGACCTTTGCCTTGCGGCGGTTTCGGAAGTTTGAATTCCCAACTCGTCGGCGTCTGCTTGCCGAGATAGACGAGGTAGTAGTCGGGCGCGCGACCGCCGTATTCCGGGTTCTGCCACTTGTCAATCGGCTCGATGCCTTCGGCGGGCGCGTCGTCGAGCACCTTCTTGAGGAACGCTAGTCGCGCGGGGCTTTGGCCTTTGAGCACGCCGCCCTTGGACCACCAGAGAAGCTGGTCGTCGCTCTTGTAAGTTTCGCCGTGCCCAACGTAAGTGCCCGCGACCGTGCCGTTCCAAAAGCGAAAAACCATTTCCTCGGCGGACAATTGCCCCCAGCGATTCGCGATGTCGCCTTCGTATTTCACCTCGTCATAGACGATAGGCTTGCGATACGCGTCGCGATACAAATCCGCGCGACCCGGGTCTTCCACCGCCGCTCCGTTCTGGATGCTGGCGTGCGTGATCCACGGGCGCGTCTGGTTGAAGATGCGTTTGCCGTTGTGGATGCCGATCAGATGATGAAACGGATCGCTGCCGGAAACCAACTGGCCGATGCGTTCCCAGTCGTCGTCGGTTTTGAATTTCATGAAATCGTATTCGTTGGCGAGCGACCACCAGACGTTGCGATACGCCGCGAGCCGCGCGACGACGTAGCGCAGGTAACGGTCATCCTCCAGCGGTGTCATGCGATCAAATCCCCACGCGCCGTCGTCGTAGGGATGCAACAAAATGATGTCTGCCTCGATGCCGAGTTTTTGCAGATCGAGAATACGCTGCTCGAAGTGTTGGAAAAATTTTGGATTGAAGCGCGCGGTGTCAAAGTTGCGCGGCCTACCCTCGAACGGATAAATCGTCGGCTCGTTGGTGTTCCAGGTGTAGCGCTTGGGAAAAACGCAGAACCGAATCTTGTTGAACGGCGACGCAGCCAACGTCTTGAGCGTCTGTTCCTGCAATTCTTCCGGCTGATGCGTCCAAACGTAGCACGTCGTGCCGAGTTGTTTGTAAGGCGTTGCATCCGCGTAGGCAAAGTGAAAGATGTTTGTCACGTGAACCGGGCCGTGATTGCCCGGCGATGGTTTCGTCACCGTGAAATCGCCAGTTTTACCGTTCAGTTCCGGCGTGCCGCTGATGGTTTCGTATTTCCAAGCGCCTTGCTTCTCCGGGCTGAAGCGGACACGGTAATTCCCATCACCATCATAGAAGCCGGGAACTTCAATCGAGTCATAGCCCTGCGCGAACCGAGCGGCGAAGCGCACGTCGAGGAATGGATTCCCATTCGTCGGCCCTTTGAGCGTGACTTCATACATTCCCCATTGTTCGACGGTGGATTGAGCCGAAGCAGGCAAGACCGCGAGGATCAGTGCGAATGCCGCGAAGATTTTTGTGAAAACGCTCGCCCTCACCGTGACCCTCTCCCCCGGGGAGAGGGGACAGCCATCGCGCGTTTGCGAATTCTTGGAAGACCGTTCGGCTAATCCAGTCGCGGGTATTCGAGAGAGGCGGCAAATGATTCTCCCTCTCCTGGGGGAGAGGGCTGGGGTGAGGGCGGTCCAATCATTCTCCATAAATTCAATTCTCCTTCGTCAACCAAACAATGGTCGCGTTTGGCAATTTCACTTTGCTTCCGGCTTTCATGATTTCTCCCGGTGTCAATTCGCCCGTGCGTTGATTGACAACGTTCACGCGGAACGAGCCGGACTCATTCGACAAGTCTATTTCCGAATCGCCGCCGGGATAAACCAGCATTTGTTTTCCGGCCTCGTGCAAGGCCCAGCGGTTCTTTCCTGAAACTTCGGGCCAGGGTTTCATGCGTGGAATCGCAGTGAGTATTTTTGCATCTATCGTGCGCGGCAGATTCGGCATCGAACCGCCGGCGCAGACGTAAGCCCAGCCGCAGCGGCTGAGGTCATTACCAGCCTCGCTTGCGGCGATGACGGGCTTCGACGGAAACTTCGCGCGATATTCGGCGGCCATCGTGGCGAGATTCAAGTCGCTCGGCGTGCCGCCACCCAGCAGACGTTGCCATTGGCGCGGTGAAAGATTCTTTCCGCCTTCCGGCGCGTAAAGACCTTTGTCCGTCTGCCACCAGTAACGAAAACAAATCACGTCCACGACGGCGCTGCGTTTTTTGTCCGCGAGAATCGCGTCCTGCACATTCTTGGGCGTGGCGAGCGCGATGATTGGTTTGCTGCGGTGATTCTGCGATTCCCATTTCGCGATGGTGTCGAGCCAGAATTGAACGAACGGCAACGGGCCGGTGAATTCGGCGCTGGTGAACTGGATGACGTTGGCATTGGTTTTGAAATTCTCGAGGCACTGGCGGATGTAACCCTCGTGCAGCTTGCGGCGGACGGGATGCGTCGTGTCATAAAAAAGTTCCGCCTGGAAGATTCTTTTGTCGCCCGCGTACGGCGGCGGTTCGGGAAAGCCCGTATTGTTGATGTTATTCGCCGAGCGCCACGGCGAGTCCGCCCAGTGCGCGCCGGCCTCGATGATGTTGTGCTGAAAATAATTCTCGTGAAAGAGAACCAGCCCGCGTTCCTCGGCGATTTCGGCGAACTCGCGCAGGCGCAACCAATACCACGGATTGAATTTGGTAAGATCGTATTTGCTCAGGCCAAGCCACGCTTCGCCTTGGCCACTGCGAGCGAAAGGCTGCTCGTAGAACGGCGGGAGGACATCGCCGTTGATGCGGCGGACGCGCTCGTGGTCATCGCGACGGCGGTCATACCAGAGGCCGTAGTTGTGATCGAGTGCGACTTTGCCGCTAGCGATGAGTTTGTCAGCGACTTCGTTAAGATCATCGGTGAAACCCGCGCCGATCCGTCCCGGAACAAAACGTG
>Ga0210380_10000904_pt1 | contig 12304 bp, 11 predicted proteins | sample PLM4_5_coexredo_FD_155476 | JGI IMG/M metagenome (GOLD analysis project Ga0210380, IMG submission 155476) | Groundwater sediment microbial communities from an aquifer in East River, Colorado, USA - PLM4_5_coex redo | ecosystem: Environmental > Terrestrial > Soil > Riparian zone | place: USA...
AGTCTCGGTCCGCAGGGCTCCCTGTTCGCAGAAGTCGCGCAGCTCGTCGCGCCAGTCCCGTGGGGGGTTGTTGGAGCGCTCGATCTCGCGCGAGACGTAGCCCGGCAGCGCACCGGCGGCCTTGGCTATCGAACGAGCCTGCCGCACGATCCGCTCCCAGCTCGGCGTGTCGCCGGAGATGCTCACGTCTCCGGCGCTGTCGAGAACCTCGCCGCAGCGGCCCGGATCGCCCGAGCCGTTGGGTACGGGTTGACCGGCTTCCGAGCCGGAACCTGTACCTTGGCCGGGCTTGCCAGCCCCGCCGGGAGCGTCGCCGCCCTCGCCGGTGCCTTCACCCTCGCCATCGCCATCGCCCTCACCAGTGCCCTCGCCAGCGCCTTCACCGGGCTCGTCGCCCGGCTCGTCGCCGGGCTCGCCTTCGTCGCCCGGCGACTGGCCGGGGTTCGTGTCGGCTTGCTCGGTGCCGTCGTCGCCTTCGTCTTCGTCGGCGTCGTCGCCTTCCGGCTGCGGCTGGGGCTTTCTATTGTCCAGCTCGCGGGCCCGGTAAATATCCTCGGCGGACCAGCCGCGATATTTCGGATCGATCAGCGCGCCTTTCGGGAGGGTGAAGCCCTCGTCGATCAGGTCGATGTTGATCGCGTAGTCGCACGCGACGTTCCAGTCGTTCGGGTCACGTCCGCCGCGCCGCGTGCCGTGGTGGCGCGCGTCGTGTTCGGTTTCGTGAACCTGCACGCCAAGCAGCTCTTCAGCGGTCAGCTCCTCGACGAAGTCTGGATTCCAGAAGTGCTGCTTGCCGTTGGTCGCGGCAGTCTCAACCTTGCCGGAAAGGATCGGCTCGACGTTGCTGACCAGCACGCCGTAGTACCGATATTTTTTCTCAAGGACGAGACGACCGCGCGCCTTCTCAATGCGGTCGAGCGTAGCTTGCGCTTGGGACATTGTTTGCTCCTTTGGTTCGGTAGTGAGGCGGCGCAACGTGCGCCGCCCTGTCGTGTCAGGCGAACAGGCCAGAGACAGCCTCGACAATTTCCTCGGCTGACTTCTGCACCGTCTCGCGGGCCTCGTCGTTCTCACGCAGGTCCGCAGCATCCTCGCCGCACAGCTCGCTCTGGATGCGCTTGGTGATCTCGGCAAGCCGTGGGTCACCAGTGAGGTTGAACGCGGGGAGCAACTCGGCCAGCTCGCGCACGTTCTCGACCAGAGAGTCGCGGAACACGCCTTCCGCTTTCTCTCCTTTGCCGCCGCTCGGGACATACTCGGCCAGCTTCTTGGCCATGTGCCCGACCGTGTCGATGATCTGCTGCGCGGTGTGCGCCATCGCGCCGCTGACGACGCCCGACGTGGTCGCCTTCAACTGGGCCCGGATTTCTTCGACCGTGTCCTCGTCCAGCTCCGAGCGAAAGTCGTCGGCATCCGGGAAGGGCAGGATCGTCAGGTCCAAATTGAACTTGGAGCGAATCTCCTTGGCGCTCGGGTAGTCGCTGGCGTTGAACAACCCGTTCAACGCTTCCTTGCGCTCCTCGATGAAGCCCGGATAAGCCGCAGCGAACTTGTCAGCCGCGTCGGCAAATTCACGCTTCAGTGTGCGAAACTCGTCGGAGAATTTCGCGAACAGCACGTTCGGGAGAATGCGCGGGCCCTCGTCGGCCCACGGGCGAGTCATCTTGTAGTGCAGCGCGCGCGCCTTGCTGACCATGTTGGTCAGCTCGGCGAGATGCTCGCCAGCGATCAGCAGCTTGTTGTAGCGGCCCGCATCGTTGGATGCGTGATGCTCGCGGTTGACCTTGTCGGTCACCCGCTTGTCCAGCTTGCGTGCTGTCCATTGGCTGATGTTGACCGAGACAAGCACGGCCTTGCGGGAGAGAGGCGAAGCAATTTGCATCGAGTTCATGGTTAGCTCCTTTGGGGTTTAGCGTCCGCATGGACACTGTGAGGCGGCGCTTGCGCGCCGCCCTGCAGTGGTCACTGGATCGTCATGTCCTGATGGTTCACAGCCCACGCGCCGTAGGCTGGGGTGTTCTTCAGGGCCTCGTCACGCAGTGTTGCATCGTGAACGACAAGCACCCGGCTCTCGCGAGGCAGGCGGTTGCTGTACTCGATGATGGCCGCGATGTTTTTCTTCGTGGCCATACGAGCCAGCCCCGTGCAGACCGCGTAACGCTCGGACGCGTTGTCCGGCAGCTTCGCGGTTTTGGGGTTGTTCACCATGTCATCGAGCGTTCCCAGAGACTGGAACAGCTCGATAAAAGCGTCGTACTCGACCGCGTACGCTTCGCCGACGTGGGCGGCCATCAAGCGCAGCCGATATTCTTTCGGAGCGTTTGTGTACTTGGCAGCCTTCGTCCAGCTTCTCGGAGTCGGGTACGCGTTCTCGTCGCCCTTCGGCATCACGTGCAGGATGCCGTTGCCGTTGTTCTCGCCAGCGCGCAAACGCTGGAAGGCAACCAGCTCGGGAGCGACGTTGTTCTTGGTCGCCCAGTCGCACCATGCCGCAACGTCGGGCACGATGTTGAGATGGGCGAACCTGTTGCGCACGTGCGACGGCATGCGCTGCGCGGCAGCCTTGTCGGAGACGCGGTTGCCAGCGGCGATGACGCGCCAGCCCTTCGGCAAGTGATACTCGCCGCAGGTGCCGGTGAGGACGAGGCCAGCCAGCGCGCTCTGCACTTGCGGAGCCGCTTGGTTGTACTCGTCGGCGAAGAAGTAGCCTTCCAAGCCGTCGCGCTCGACTTGCGGCAGCTCGTTCGGCGGCAGCCAGCGCGTGGTGCCCTTCACAAGATCGGGCACCGGCACGCCGCGCAGGTCAACTTGTTCACGCAGTGAAGAGTGAAACTCGATGACGCCGCGCTTTTTCTTCGCGCCGAGCTGGTTGACCATCTCGGTCTTGCCGATGCCGGGCGGTCCCCACAAGAAGACTGAGTCGCCAGCGTCGGTCATAATTTCGAGAAGCACAGCGGCTTGCTCGATGGTGCAGTTGAACTCCTGACCAAGAAAAGACATCGGTTGCTCCTTTGTGATGTCGTGGTGGTTGGTGGTGGGCTTCAGACTTTTTTGACAACCCAGAAACCGCTGGCCGCTTTCACGACCGTGACAGTCTCACCGGCGCGCGCGAACACCGCAGGACCGGCAGCGCAGTAGCCAGCCGCCATGAGGACCATCGCGGCGGCAACAAAGCTTTTGAAGAACGTCATGGGAGTTGCTCCTTTGAAACGATGCACAAGCGCATCTCGACGCGGCGCGCATTCAGCTCGCCGCGCTCAGATGTTCTCGTTCGGTAGAGGACGCGGGTTTTTCGCAGCGCATGCGCACTGGCTTGCCCCACGTGGGCTTGATGCTGGCTCGGCCATTTTATTGGTCCCCCGATTCCCCCAAGGCCTAGGCAGGGCCTCCTGCGACTCCTTGGGATCGGACCCGGTCGTGAAGAAAGCCCCCTGTGGGGGGCCGCACCGAGCGGCCAGCGACGTACGAAACAACACCCACTATTTAGGGACATGCGCACTAGAACACAATGGTTATTTGTAAAATATATTCGTGAGGAATATCAACGGTTTAGACATGGTCGACCGGGACAATGTCCTTGTTTTTCGATCACGTGGCACGAAGTGGGTAACTTGGGGGAGGGTTGACCGGGCTCCGAATCGGGGAGACTTTCCGGCCCCAAGAACCCGGACCAGTTTCCTATCAACCTCAGAGGCCGCGCGCCGTGTATTGGACCGTCGTGCAAGCGCAGCCGATGAACGAGCGACGCGCGCTCTGGCACTTGCGCAGGCAGGGCTTCGAGACGTACGCGCCGCGCGAAAAGATCACGCGCATCGCGCGCGGAAAAAAGCTGCACACATCGCGCTGGTTATTCCCGCGCTATATTTTTGTCTGGGTGGTCGAACAGTGGCACGCGCTGTTCAATACCTTCGGCATCGCACGCGTCCTGATGACCGGCGAACATCCCGCGCGTCTCCCCGAGGGTTGGGTGGATGACATGCGCAAGCGAGAACACAACGGACTCATAGAGCTGAAGAAGGCACGCTTCGCTGTGGGTCAGCGCGTGCAAATATCATCGGGCCTGTTCGCTGGTGCGCGCGGGCTCTACCAAGGAATGACATCCCGACAGCGCGAGATCGTGCTGGTCGAAGCAATGGGATGTCGCGTGGAAGTAGCGCCCGGCCTCCTGCGTTGAGTATCAATAGGGGGACGTGACGCGGCTGATCGGAGTGTCCGCCAGTGGACATTTTCCGTGGGAGGCCGGTAGTGTGCAAAGGGGGACGACCTTCCAAATTAGAAGCGGATCAGAATGGACGACCAGACCACCAACCCGCCTGTGCCCGCAATTCAGAAACCCGGTTTCCAAAAGGGCCGCGCCAAAACAGGTGGACGCAAGACCGGCGAGTCGGTGAACAAAACACCGCGCCTCCTCAAAGAGGCGATCCTGATGGCCGCAGAGCTGGAAGGCTCGAACCAGCACGGCAAGGATCAATTGGTTGGCTTCCTGCGCAGGGTGGCCCGTGAAGACCTCAAGTCGTTCTGCATGCTGCTTGGACGCGTCATCCCAACCCAGATCGAGAACCGGACCGAAACCAACATCGAAGTCACGTATCGCAGCGTCGATGAGGTGCGCCGGGAGCTGGCATCACGCGGCATCGATCTGGAGCTGGTGGCCCGGATCATCAACGAACCCCCGACAGTCATCGATGGTGAGGCAGCCGATGGCGATCCCGTTTGAGGACATGCCGCCCATGCCGTCGGGGATGTTCTGGGACCTCGACGAGGCGTACCGCACTTGGCAGCGCTACGTGCGCGGGGACATCCTGCTTGAGGACGCCAAGATCATATTGGTGCGGGACTGCGGGATACCGGCAGAGATCGTGGACAAGACGATCCACAAGCTACTGAACCCCTGACATGGTTCGCTTCGCCCCGGACAAAGAGATGCTGACCGAAGCGGACATCAAGCTGATCAACGAGGGGCGCGGCTCGCTGGCGCGCGCGAACTTCCTAGCGTTCCGCAAGCTGGTGCATCCGAACATGCTGGACACGTGGTGGCAGCGCGATGCGGCAGCGCACCTGACCCAGTTCTGGGATGACATGAAGGCCGGGCGCAGGCCCGCGCTGGTGATGCAGGCCCCGCCGCAGCACGGCAAGACCGAACAGGTCACCGACTTCGTCGCATGGTGCGCCGGTCACAACCCGAACCTGCGTATCATCTACGGGTCATACAGCGAGGACCTCGGCATCCGCGTCAACATGATCCTGCAGCGGCTGTTCGACAGCGACCGCTACCGGGTTGCGTTCGCCAAGACCAAGATCAACGAGTCGAACGTGGTGACGATGTCGGGCCGCTACCTGCGCAACAGCTCCATCATGGAGTTCGTGGGACACGAAGGCTCGTTCCGTAACACGACAGTCATGGGACAGATCAACGGCATGGGGCTCGACCTCGGCGTGATCGACGATCCGATCAAGGGCAGGGCGGAGGCCTCGTCGAAAGCGGTTCGAGAAAAAACGTGGTCGTGGTTCACCGATGACTTCTTCGGTCGGTTCTCGAACAACGCCGGTTTTATTATGATCATGACGCGTTGGCACGTCGATGATCCGACAGGCCGCTGGCTTGAGCATTTTCCCAACACGAAGGTGCTGCGCTATCCCGCCATCGCCGAAGAGGACGATGCTCACCGCAAGAAGGGCGACGCGCTGTTTCCTGAGATGAAGCCGCTGGAGTTTCTCGAAGCACGCCGCAAGATACTCACACAGGCGAGCTGGGAGTCGGTGTATCAGCAGCGGCCCATCATCGTCGGCGGCGAGATGTTTCCGGTGGAGCGCTTCAACATCATTGCCAGCGTTGACCGCTCGAAGGTTAAGCGCTCGATCCGCTACATCGACAAGGCCGGGACAGAAGACGGCGGCGCATACACTGCAGCGTCGCTTGTGCATTTCATGAACGACGGCACGACAGTCGTCGAGGACGTGATACGCGGACAGTGGAATGCATTGGAGCGCGAGCAACGCGTGATGCAGGCAGCGCAGACCGACAAGGCAGTGTGCGCGCGTTATCAAATATGGTTTGAGCAAGAGCCCGGCAGCGGCGGCAAGGAGTCAGCGGAGTCAAGCCTTCGACGCTTCAAGGGCTTTGACGTGCATCTCGACAAGGTGACAGGCGCAAAGGAAGTTCGCGCCGAGCCCTATGCAGCACAGGTGCAAGGCGGTCAGGTGTACCTCAAGGCAGGCGAATGGAATCGCGCATTCCTTGAGGAGCATGAACAATTCCCATTTGGAAAATACGTCGATCAGGTGGACGCAACGGCGGGAGCGTTCAACAAGTTGGCGGAGAGTGCAGGCAAGTATGACCGCACGCTCGCGTGGGTTGGATGAGCATCTCACCCGGTCAAATGCGTCATGATGAGTAACAGCGAGTTCAAGCACGCGTTGCTGGTCTTGCTCACGCGCGCGAAGCAAAGCGCCGAGCCCGAGCTTGCGCTGTGGCAATTGATCCATGACGCCGAGGCGCTGCTTGAGGACAGGCCGATCAGCAGGCCGGGACATGAGATCGTTGCGGCGGTCGAGCGCGAGATGGGCTGGGGGTCGTGAGCCAAATGGTAGGCATTGCCTACCATTTGAGGTGGAGGGTTTCATGCTGCAGGTTTTGAACGGCCCGACCATCGCGGCGGGTGAGTCGCTGAGCGACGCAATTGATTGCAGCGCTGGGCATCTGGTGCGCATCACCATGCCGACCGATTGGACGCGTGCGCCGATCACGTTTCAATTTTCCACCGACGGCGTGTTCTTCAATGAGATGTACGGGCTCGACGGTTTCGCCGTCACGGTGCCGGTGGTTGTGCCGGGCTCGGGCGTGATCATCCCGCACGACGTGGGCCACGCAATTGCGTTCCTGAAAATTCGTTCTGGCAGCGAAGGCGCGCCGGTGCCGCAGACGAAGCAACGCACGTTCGCTGTGACACTGTCGGTGGACGGCACGGTTGATCCTGCCGCGAGGCGATGACCGATGTATTTATTCGACACGTTCACAAATTTTCTGAGCGGGCTCGGCGTCGTCGGTCGCGACAAGATGACGGCGTTCCACTATTCGCGTCCGCTGTGGACTCGCGAACAGTTGGAGGCCGCGTTCACGTCGGACTGGATCGCGCGCAAGGCCATTGCGATTCCTGCGCAGGACGCAACGCGTGAGTGGCGCGCGTGGCAGGCGAAGGCAGAACAGATCGAGCTGATCGAGGAAACCGAAAACCGTTTGCAGATACAGCTCAAGCTGCAGCTCGCGCTGACCAAGTCGCGCCTCTATGGCGGGTGCTGCATGTTGATCGGTGTCGAAGGCGATATGGCGAGCGAGCTGGACCCGGAGACGATCAAGAAAGACGGTTTGAAGTTCGTGCATATCCTCGCGCCGCATCAGCTCGTCATCGAGGAGATGGTGAAGGACATTGCCGATCCGTATTACGGCCAGCCGCTTTTCTACACGGTGTACGACGACACGCAAAAGTTCGGCAAGGTGAACATTCATCCGAGCCGCATGGTGCGCTTGGTTGGCATGGACGTTCCGGACCCGATGCAAAATTTCGGGTGGGGCGATCCTGTCATGCAGATGATCCACGATGCGGTGAGCGCTGCAGGCACGGTGACGCAGAGCGTTGCTGCGATGATCGGCGAAGCCAAGTTCGACGTGATCAAGATACCCGGCCTTACCGAAATTTTCTCGACGACCGATGGCACCAACCGTTTGGTGAAGCGCTTCAGCGAGGCGAACGTCGCCAAGAGCGTGATCAACGCAGTGGTGCTGGACGCCGAGGAAGAGTGGGAGCGCATCGGAGTCAACTTCGGCGGCATGCCGGAAATCCTGCAGATGTATTTGCAGATCGCAGCAGGCGCTGCTGACATTCCCGCGACGCGTTTCCTTGGGCGTTCACCTACGGGGCTCAACGCGACGGGCGACTCTGACTTGATCAATTACTATGACCGCATCGCCAGCGATCAGATGCTGCGCTTGTCACCGGCGCTTGAGGTTCTCGACAAGGCGATCATCCGCTCAGCGTTGGGCGCGAGCGATCCGGATATTTATTACGAGTGGAATAGCCTCTGGCAAACCACCGAAGCCGAGAAGGCGACCATCGCAAAGCAGAAGGCCGATGCAGCGAAGGTTGACGTTGACACCGGGCTTGTGCCGTTCACCGCGCTGGTGAAGGGGCGATGCAATCAGCTCGTCGAGGACGGCACATATCCGGGGCTCGAAGCTGCGATAGCGGAAGCCGAAGCTGCAGGCGAGATGCCGGAAGAGTCACCGGCGATGATCATGATGGCGAAGCAGGCCGAGAACGATCTTGCTGCGCAGGGCGAAGACGATGCGCCGTTCGGCAAGAAGCCTCCACCGAAGAAGAAGGCGAACGGCAACGGCAAGTACGCAGACAGCGGAGGGAGAGGGACCGTCATCCCTTTCGACGACCGGCGCGGATGGGACGAGGACCAACATCCGCGCGATGAGGATGGGAAGTTCGCCAGCGGCAGCGAAACCATCAAGGGCAGTCGCGCGCCGAAGGGTGGCGGCATCGCCGAGGCGAACAAATATTTCTACAAGGGCGGACAGTTTCTGCCGATCACCGAAGCGCCGCCGGGCACGTGGCGCATCAAGGTCAAGGGCAAGTCGAGCAACCTTCCGAACGGTGCCGAGCAAGTCGAGCCCGGCAAGCGCGAGGGACGACCGACTCCGTTCTCGCGTTCGGTCTACAGCGTGATGGGTGCGGGCGCAGAGGTTGACGTTGATCTCACCTCCGGCAAGGCCTCGCTCAACCAGCGTTACAATTGGGACTATGCGGGGACGACGCCAAACGAAAAGCGCCACGTGGTTTTCAAGAACCTCGCCTCGTCGAAAGAAACGTACAGCACGAACGACCTGATTGAGCTTTACAACAGGGGTGTGCGGTGGATCGATCTTGAGCCGAACGAAGGCGTCGAGGTTGTCGCGAAGAGCGAGACACCGCTACCGGGCGGCGATCCCGTTGCCGAGGCGATGACGCGCGAGGAGATCAAGCGTCACAATGAGCTGGAAGAAAAATACGAGAGCTTGAACGAGCTGGAGCGTCAGGAGTTCGACGAGCTGGAAAAGAAGTTCGAGCTGCGTTGGAAGCTGCAGAACGAAAAGTGGAACGCCGAGAAGGCAGCCGAGCTGGAAGCCGAGAACGAGGCGAGCTTGAAGAAGATCGCCGACAGCGTCGCGCGCGATCTCGGTTTCGATCCGGACCGCATCGTGATGACGAGGGGCACGCGCACGTTCGAGGTGAACGGCGTGAAGCACACAGCGGCGGGCGACGCGGACATTTACAACAAGGAAGGCACCGGCGTGATCCGGCTCTACACCGAGCATCTGGATATGGGTAACGTCAAAGGCGTTGCCGCGCATGAGGTTGAGCATTTCAAATTCGAGGATGCGCTGAAGGCGTACCGCGAGGACTCGGCTGCGATGCGTGCTGATCCCGGACCTGACCCTGATCCAACGCATGAGCGATGGTATGGCAAGAAGGGCGGCACGTCGGCGATGATGACTCCGGATGGAGCGTTGCGTCCGCCCTACGACAAGAAATATCCGTACTACACCGCGCTGCATGATGCGTTGTATGCGCCTCCGATGGAGGACTTCGCCAACGGTGATGGCGTGTCGAAGTACAGCGCCGAGTACTGGAAGGGATGGAAGGGCGGCCAGATCAACACCGAGATCGCGTTGCATGAGACGCTCGCCGAGATGGCGAAAGCGAAATACCTGACGGGAAAATTCCCCGAGCATTTCGGTTATTCGCCGGTCATCAGTGAGCGCAAGCAGGCAGCGCCGTCGGATGCGCCGGACTACGTCGAGAAGCAGCCCAACAAGGCGCGCGGCACGAAGGTGTGGCGTGATCTGTTCAAGGCGGTGGATCGCATCCACAAGCAGCGGAGCAAAAAGCAGTGATCGAGCAAGGCATCGTCGATGGCCAGCTCGCAACGCTGGCGTACGTGAACGACGATATCGAGTCGGTGGACAAAGCCGACGCGACGATGGTGATCGCGTCGCTGGAGGATGGCCGCAAGCTGTTCCTCAACATGCCCGGCGTGTTTCGCGACAAGGGCAAGGGATGGGACGAGAGCGAGCATCCGCGTGACGAGGAAGGCAAGTTCACTGCGGGCGGCGGCGGCCTAAGCACACCGCAGGTCTTCAAGAAGGCTGCACGCATGGCAGCGGCGGGTCAGGTGAAGGAAGCCCGCGCGTTGATCGAGCATGAGCGGCAGCACAGGCAGGTAAGCGAGCGCGCCGAGCGGGCATTGGCAAAGCAGTATGCCTATCCTCCGGCGCACTGGGCGGTCGAGGAGCGTGAGGCGTGGGAGAGAGGCGCGGCAGCGCTGGCGCGCGAAAGGCCGCCGACCGAGCCGAAGAAGAAGGGCCCGGCCAAGCCGGAGGACTTCCAGAAAGCTGGCATCACGTTCCGCTCGCTGACCGGCAGCGAGGAGGATGCAGCGGCGCTTTGGAACAAGCACATCGGCATGGACCCTGCCGAGTTCAAGACAGCGTTCCTTGGCGGGCAGGGTGGCACCATGACGGTGCAAGGCAACCCGAGGCAGGAGGAGTTCGTCGTCTCCGGCTATATCGCGGGCGAAGGCAAGTTCAAGGGTGAGATGATCGCGAATTATCAGCGCGAGCTGAATTTCAAAACCAAGAAAGCCTACAGCGCATTGTTCGAGGTGAGAGAGGCGGCGCAGAAGGAAGGCGTCGGCAAGAAGCTGTTGGCTGGCAACATCGAGATGTACGAAAAGCTTGGCATCGAAAGCGTCGGCGTGAGCGCCGGGCTGAAGCGTGGCGCGTATGCGTGGGCGAAGTACGGCTACGTCCCAACGCAAGAGTCGTGGGACGATTTGCGCCGGGACCTGCAGTATGACATCGGCGCAGGCGGATCGCGCTACACCGGCAACCGCGCCACAGACACGATGGAGGCCGACGACTGGTCGATGCTGTCGAGCGATCAGCAGGACGAGGTCTATCGGCAGTGGCGCAACGACAGCCGCAACGAATTTCTTGAGAACGAGATCGATAGCTGGCGCAATAGCGGCGAGCCGCTAGAGCAAGCCAAGAGGAACGCGGCTGAAAAGTTCAACGACCGCGATGATCAGAGCTGGGCCGAGGACGCGGTCGAGGAGCTGCGTGAGACGAACAAGATCGAAGGAGAGAGGGACTTTCCGTTCAGCGACGCGCAAATTCTCAACGCCATCGAGTTGGATTATGACTCGCGATACAGCGACGGCAACGGTGACCTGACGATCACGTGGGACGACAGCAAGCTGAGTCATCCTGCAGGGTACGACCCGAGCCAGATCACGATGGAAGGTGTCGGCAGGCTCGAACCGCATGAGTACCTGACCAAGGAGATGCGCGAGCGGATCGAGACGCGGCTGAGCTTCGCGTTCGACAAGGAAGGGCGCGAGAAGGAAGACGACATCGAGCCGCCAGACATGGGCGATCAGGTTGAGGAGTACATGGAGTCGCACTGGGAATCGATTGACGACGACGAGCGGCTACGCATCGCGGTGCGCCTCGACCTGCAGAACATCACCATCACGGTCGATGAAGAGGAAGAGGTTGACGCCGACAGCAGCGATCCGGTCGCGGCGATCCTCGCCGACAGAAACCCGAAGGCGATCTGGAAGCTGGCTGACACCGGGCGCGGCAAGGAGCTGCTGTTTCGCAAGAGCTGGTCCGGCACGTTGAACCTGAAAGACCCGGAGAGTTACAAGCGCTTCAAGGACTACGTCGGGCGGGTGAAGAAATGAGAAAGCGCCAGCCGAAAGACGATGCGCCAGACAGCGACGAGTTTTTCTACGTCACCAAGGACGGCTTCAAGGACGACACCGAGCTGCACGATCCGATCCTGCGCGCGGTGGACTACCCGATCAACGAAGCGATCATGGGCCCGATCCGCGACAGGTATCGCCGCAAGCGGTTCGGCGATGCGGGATGGAACGAGGCGCTGCACCCGCGTGACCCGGTGGGAAAATTCACAAGGGGAGGGGGCGGTGAACACGCCACAACGTCGGGTCACGTGTCCAATGCCGCTGCGTTGTACAAGGCCCCGACCAAGACGGCGGACGAGCTTATCGCCGAAGTGCCGGGCGCGGACGAAGCGGTCGCGCGCGCGCGACACAGGCTGATGGGCGTGGTGGAAACCGACAAGCTGGTGTCGCAAGGCGGGTTCAAGCAGGCGGATGGGACATACACGCCGGAGCGCGCGGCGATCCACCAGAAGATCGTGAGCGAGTACATCAACGAAGACACCATCAAGAAATT
>Ga0210380_10000905_pt1 | contig 12300 bp, 4 predicted proteins | sample PLM4_5_coexredo_FD_155476 | JGI IMG/M metagenome (GOLD analysis project Ga0210380, IMG submission 155476) | Groundwater sediment microbial communities from an aquifer in East River, Colorado, USA - PLM4_5_coex redo | ecosystem: Environmental > Terrestrial > Soil > Riparian zone | place: USA...
CTGGGTGCCGCCCCACGCCGCCTGCGCGTTGGTGTCGAACCCGGGCGTGCCGACCGGCGAGCCGGTCTCGTGATTGTTGTTGGCCCAGTTGTAGCTGAGCAGCTGCGCGGTGTTGTTGTGGCCCCAGTGCATCGCGTGCATCGGATCGGACGGCACCACCGCCGGGAACGCGATCCAGTCGAGCGTCACCGCCTCCACCTCCGGCAGCCGCGACAGCCGCTCGACCATGTCGGTCGCGGAGCGGCCGGCCGCCAGGTCGATGCGCAGCCAGCGGTCGATGCCGAGCCGCTGCGCCTCGGCGACGTTGGCGGGCTCGATGGTCGGGCGCCGCAGCGAGAGCGCACCGCCCTCGGTGAGAACGCGGTCGATCGAGGTGAGTCCGACGACACGGTCCGGCAGCAGCTGATCGAAACGCAGCCGTGCGGGAAGTCGCGAGGCGCCACGCGCGGACGCGGTGAGCTTCACCAGCACGCGTCCCGGAACGTGGGCCGGAACCGTCGGCGCGTTGGGCTGGAATCCGCGCTGGACGGGCGCGAATGGAACGCCGGGGGGATCGGCGGAGCCGGCAGGCGGAGCCGGCAACAACAGCAGAACAATGAACAGAGGGAGCAGAGCGAGGAGTGGTGTACGGGCACGACGACGGCTGCAGGACCGCATGTGCGCCTCCAAATCCGAATCTGTCGGTGAAACCTCCTTTACCTACCCGGTCGCATGTTGGGGGAACGGAACGAGGGGGGTCTCGCGCCGCTCGCGGTTGATAACACGCGCGTCACGGAACTGTCATGAGGAAACGTGAGGCTCGCACCCCCCGGCAAGAGCTTCCGGCGGAGAATGACTGATGAGAACGTTTGCAGTCGCTGGCGGTTTTCGTTGGTCCGCGGTCAGCGAACCAGGATGACCCGCGTGGTTGCGACTTCGGTCCCGGATCGGACGCGCGCTAGATAGACTCCCGCTCCCACGGTCGCGCCGCTGCTGCTGCGTCCGTCCCATTCGAGCCGGAACGGACTCGATTGCTGACGGTTCTCGCACAGCGTGCGGATCTGACGACCCAAGACGTCGAGCACTTCGGCGCTCACGGCTCCGGCGGCACCCGGGTTCACAGCGAATCGTGCAGATCCTCGCGACGGATTGGCGCCGAGCACACGCACCGAAAGAGGGCCCGGCGGTACGGACTCGGCTGGAATGGCGACGATCTGTCCACTGGCAAGGAGCTTCGCACCATAGATATCGAAATCGCCGGCGACATGTCGGTCGTCCATCCACACGACCGCCGTCTCGCCGCATGACAGGCCGGTGGCGGCCAGCGCAGGATCCAACTGCTGACCGGGGCTGGTCGTCACCAGCGAACCGTCCGGACCCCATTGAAGCGCCCCGGTCGTGGACACGCTTTGGACGCGGATGTCCGGTCCCGAGCCGACCGCGTTCTCGAACCACGAAACGAGCACGTTGCCGGAACACGGCATCATGATCTGTGTCAGGTGCGTGCCATAGTCCTGTGCCGAATCGCGAATGGTGAGGCCGGTCGCCGGCCACCCAGGCGCGAGGGCTCCATTCGCCATCAGCTTGGTCATCTGCAGAGTGGTATTGGAGGAAATCCCCGCGGTCCAGGTGATGAACGTATTGCCCGCATTGTCGCAGGCGATTTCGATAGGGCTCGTTCCTTCCGGTGCGGGATCGCACGGCACCAGCACGCCATCTGCCGGCCAGCCGGGCGCGATTGAACCGTTCCCCAGGATGCGTTGTGCATGGATCGACCCGGATTCGACCCACACCACGATGACGCCGCCCTCCGCATGTGCGGCGATCTGCGCGACGTCGGCGTAGAACGTGGAGACCCGAGTGCCGGCAGACAGCCAGGCGGGATCGGGCGCGCCATCGATCGCGCGCATCACGCGAACGTCGGGATAAGTGGAGAGAACGAAAACACCACTCGGGTCATCTGGATCGGCAACCGCCCCCATCAGGGCTCCGGCCAGGATCGGCAGTCCCGAATTGGGACCACCGGGAAGCGGTGCGGTGGGGCCGGACGTGAATCGGCGCGCGTAGACGTAGGTATCCGCATTGCGATCGTCGGACCAGTAGGCAAACAGTTCGCCGTGGCGCTCAACGATTCGTTGGTCCGACTTGGTGCCGTATGCCGTGCAGACTGGAATGCCGTTCGCGGACCATCCCGGCAGCGGCTGGCCGTCGAAGCCGCACTTCAGCGCATAGAGGTGGGTTCCGCCATTCCGCGTGTCGATCCACAGTGCCGCAAAGCCGGACGGCGTCGGCGCGAGGGTGGGCCCCAGCTGTTCTCCAGCCGCGACGCAGAGAGGGACGCCCCCCTCGGCAAACGCGAAATGAACCTGGCCATTCGCATCGAGTCGCTGGACGTAGAGATCTCGATCCGCGCCTCGCTGGTCCACCCAGACGGCGATCAGGCCACCATCGGCGACGCCGAGGACCGCGGGATTCGTCTGATTGCCGGAGCGCACACAGATCGGAGCGCCGAGCGGATCCCAGGCGCGTGCGGGAACGGTGACCGTGAAGAGCGCGAGAACGGCGGCGACCACAAGGATCGGTCGCGCGTCCATCGAATGCGGGTGTCGCATGACGGCTGTTCCTCCTCCCCGGTCACGCGAGGCGCAAGCACCGTCGCTGGACGGCCTGCGCGCGTTCCGAAGGCTAGTACAGCTGGCGGAGTTTCGGCCAGAGATTTCGTGGCGTCGAAATCAGGCGGCGCGGGACTCCCGCGGCCCGACCACGGCCTGCAGGACGACCGCAATCCCCATCACCAGCACGCAGCCGATCAGGTTGTACCAGAGGAACGAGATGGTGGTGAGCTTGAAGCACGCGATCACCACCGCCTGGGCGACCAGGGCGGCCGCGAACACCGGCGTTCCGCGCACCGGCCGGAGCAGGAACGCGGTCAGGAAGATGCCGAGGATGGTGCCGTAGAACAGCGAGCCGAGAATGTTCACCGCCTCGACCAGGGTGCCGAGCCGGCTCGCGAAGTCGGCGAACGCGACCGCGAACGCCGCCCATGCCAGGGTCACCACCCGCGAGATCCACACGTCGTGCCGCCCGTCCGACGCTCCGCGACCGAATCGCTTGATCACGTCGACCACGGTGGTCGAGGTCAGCGCGTTCAGCTCCGCCGCGGTCGAGTTCATCGACGCGGCGAACACCGCCGCGAACACCAGGCCGATGACGCCGGCGGGCAGGTAGGTGAGCACGAACGTGAGGAACACATAGTTCGCGTCGCCGGTCGGCGCCTTGGGATCGCTGGCGTGGATGAGTGCTGCCTTGTCCTTCTGGACTCCGGCCATCGCCTCCTGCGCCGCGGCGAGCCGGTCGCCGGCGGCCGCGATGCGCGCGCCATCGTCCGCCCGCCGGGCCGCGACCAGCTCCTGCGCCGCGTCGCGGCGCTCACTCCACGCGGCGGTATGGCGGTGCTCCAATGCCGCGTAGGCGGACGGGTCGGCGCCGGCGAGCCGCGCGCGACCGACCGGATCGAAGTGGAGCGGCGGCGCTGCGAACAGGTAGAACACGAACAGCAGCACGCCGAGCATCAGGATCGCGAGCTGCATCGGCACCTTCATCAGCCCGTTGAACAGCAGGCCGAGCCGGCTCTCGGTGATCGAGCGTCCCGACAGGTAGCGCCCGACCTGTGACTGGTCGGTGCCGAAGTACGAGAGCTGGAGGAAGAAGCCGCCGATCAGGCCGGACCACAGGTTGTAGCGGTCGTTGGGATCGAAATGGGTCTGGAGTGCGTTCAATCGGCCCAGTTCGCCGGCCGCGGCCGCCGCGTCGCCGAACCCGACGCCCGGCGGCAGCGCGCGGGCCGCGAGCACGAACGCGAGCGCCATGGTGCCGATGATGATCGAGAACTGGAGCGCCTGCGTGTAGCCGACCGCCTTGCTCCCTCCCGACATGGTGTAGATCAGCACCAGCCCGCCGATCAGCGTGCAGGTGAAGCGCACGTCCCACCCGAGCACCACCGACAGGATCAGCGACGGCGCGTAGATCGTGAGCCCGCACGCCAGGCCGCGCTGGATCAGGAACAGCGTGGCGGCCAGCGTGCGCGTCTTGCCGTCGAACCGCTCCTCCAGATACTGGTAGGCGGTGAATACTTTGAGTCGCTGGTAAATCGGGATCGCGAGCACGCACACCACCACCATCGCGAGCGGCAGCCCGAAGTAGAACTGCACGAAGCGCAGTCCGTCGGCGAATCCCTGGCCCGGGGTCGAGAGGAACGTGATCGCGCTCGCCTGGGTCGCCATCACCGACAACGCGACCATGGTCCACGGCATGGTGCGGCCGGCCAGCAGGAAGTCGGTGAGATCGCGCTCGCCACGTCCGCGCCACACGCCGTAGCCGACGAACAGCGCGAGCGCCCCGAACAGCACCACCCAGTCGAGCGGACTCAACGCGCGCCCCAGCGGGTGATCGCGGCGCACAGCGCGATCATGATCACGAGGCCCGCGATCACGATCCCGTAGAGCGCCCGCCAGCTTCTCAAGATGGGCGGCGGCTCTTCGCGATCTGGCAAGGGGTTAGCGCTCCGGGCTCACGAGGTTTGCGAACAGGCGCCAGGCCCCGGGGACGCCGGCGGGAAGCTGCCGGAAGAACGCGAGCCCGGTGTAGATGAAGGTTCCTTTTCCGTACTTCGCGTACAGCAGCGCGCCGCGCCGTGCCGGCTCGTTGGGATCGTTGAGCGACAGCACCGCCTCGTACTGGACGTCGAACGGATTCGCGAAGTAGAGCCCGCGCTCCTGGACCCAGCCGTCATAGTCGCCGGGTTCGATCTTGTTCGGCGTGGTGAGCAGCGGATGACCTTCGATCACGGTCCGCATCTCCGCCTGCTCGACCGTGACGCGGTCGCGCGACACCGTCAACGGATACGGACCGATGCGGTCGCGCAGTCCGTTCTCGGCGGTCTGGTACTGGACCACCAGTCGCCCGCCGTTCGCCATGAAGCCGTTGAGTCGCGACTGGAACGAACGCAGGCGCGGCCGCGTGTTGTACGCGCGCACCCCGACCACGATCACGTCGAAGCGCGACAGATCGCCGGACTCGAGATCGCCGTCCTCGAGCAGCGTGACCGCCGCTCCCATCTCGCGCAGCACCTCGGGGCCCGCGTCGCCCGACCCCATCACGTAGCCGACGTTGCGGGCGGTCGTGCGGACCTGCGCGTGCACGACCCGGGCGACCGCCGGCGGCTGCATGGTCTGCAGTGGAATGTGCGCGTAGTCGAGCTCCACCACCCGGGTGTCGTACTTGCGGCCCATCGCCTCGAACACCGCGCGCACGGTGCCGGGCGCCGCGTGATCCTCGGTCGCGCTGGTGCCCGGCTCGACATCGAAGAACAGTGTGGTGTCCGGCGCGCCGGACCGCCGGCCGATCGAATACGACTCCGGCTTCACGCTCCACTTCGCCGGAACAGCGAGCGACAACGTTCCCCGCAGCGCAGCATCGGTCGGGCTGACGACCACGCCGAGCCGGGCCTTGCCGCTGCCATTCGCCGGACCGGTCGTGGCAGCGAGCCGGACCTCGCGATCGAACCTCATCCGCACCGGCGGCGCGATCTCGAGCGTGCGATAGCGCTCGCCCTGCACCGGATCGACCCAGCGGTAGACCACCGGCGTCTCGAGCACCAGCGGCTTGCCCATCACGGTCAGCTCGAAGCGCGCGGTCATGGCCGGCGGACTCTCGGGCTCGCCGATCCGCGCGGGATCCGCGACCGTCGCCGCGCCGCGCACCGGCGGAGCCGCCAGCCAGTAGGGTCCGGTGAGCGGCGCATCGAACCGCACCGTCACGCTCACGGTGTCGGTCCACGCAGTGTTCGGCGCCAGCGCCACGTTCTGGATCTCGCGCTGTGGCCCGCCGGGCGACACACTGATCGTGCCGACCTGAACGCCCACGCCGGAGCGATCGAGCGCGGACAGCACAACCTGCACCGAGGACAGGGGCGCTACGAGTGGACGGGCGGCGATTGCTTCCACCCACAGCCCCGCGGCCGAGCGGATCACTTCGTCGAGCAGCGCGCGACGATGGCGGACGATCGGGTCGTCGCCCAGCTTCGCCATCTCCTCGCGCGCCTGCAACAGAATCGGAACGATCGCCTGCGGACGCCCGGGGTTCAGTTCCTTGAGGGCGCGTGCGAGCAGACCATCGACCTTCGCTCCCCCCGGGATCCGCTTCCACGTCAGGTCGACGCCTTCGAACAGGTCCTTGGTGGCCGGTGCGCCGAGCCGGTGCTGGTAGGCGTTGTCCCACGTCCCGCGCCGCTCGGCGGCACCGAAACCCTGGCTCTTGTGCATGCTGCGGCTCTCACCTGCCAGCTCGGTGAATGAGCGTCCGGTCAATGGATCGTACGCGCCGAGATCGACATGGACGCGTCCGGGCGTGGTGTCGACGCCCGCCGCGCCGAAGCGATAGGCGTTCCACACCAGACGCTTCGCCTGCCACGGCTTCAGCCCCTGCGCGATCTGGTCGGGGAACTTCGCCGGATCGGCGGCCGCGACGAACGCCTCTTCCGCGAGCATCGCGGAGGCGGTGTGATGACCGTGGCCGGCGGTGCTGTCGGGCGCGAAGCGGGTGATGATCACGTCGGGGCGCTGCGTGCGGATCACGCGCACCACGTCGGCGAGGATCGTGTCGTGTCCCCAGATCTCCAGCGTCTCCTCGGGATTCTTGGAGAAGCCGAAGTCGAGTGCGCGGGTGAAGAACTGCTCGGCGTCGTCGATCCGGCGCGCGGCCAGCAGCTCCTGGGTGCGGATCACGCCCAGCCGGTCGCCGACATCGGGCCCGATCAGGTTCTGCCCGCCATCGCCGCGCGTGATCGCCAGGTAGCCGGTGCGTACCTTCACCCCGTTCGCCAGCCACGTGAGGGTCGCCGTGTTCTCGTCGTCCGGATGGGCGGCCAGGTAGAGCGCCGTGCCGGTGACCCGCAGCTTCTCGATCGCGAGGCGCAGGCGCGCCGCATCGAGCACCGGCGGCGGCAGCGGATCGGCGACCGCGAGTGCGGGGACGAGCAGGGCGATCAGCGTGGGCAGTGCACGACGGACGACGCGGAACATCATGGGGGATCCTCTTCGATGAATGATCAGGAGCGATCGCGTCGGTCGGCGGCCGGGCAGCGCGAGCGATTCACCAGCGTGTGCATCAGTAGCCCTGCGCGCATCCGTCCTTGCGCTTTTCGGTCGCGCCGCCGTAGAAGCCGGACACCGGATCGCGCCAGATCGCCTGGTAGCCGCCGAACGCGCCGACCGCCTCGGTGCCGAGCACGTGGCCGCGGCGTTCGAGCTCCTTCTTCAGCGCGTCGGAGAGTCCCGGCTCGAGGTTGAGCTTGCCGCCATCCTTCATCACCGACCCGTCCGGATCCGACGAGCCCGTGTGGTGGAACCGGATCGCGTCGCCCGCCTCCTGCAGGTTCATCCCGAAGTCGACGAGGTTCACGATCACCTGCGCATGTCCCTGGGGCTGCATGTCGCCACCCATCAGACCAAATGCCATCAGCGGTTTGCCGTCCTTCGTCACGAACGCGGGAATGATCGTGTGGAACGGGCGCTTGCCGGGCGCCAGGGCATTCGGGTGGTGCGGATCGAGCGAGAACTGGGCGCCCCGGTTCTGGAGGCCGAACCCGGTCTGCGGGATCACGTAGCCACTGCCGAAGCCGGTGTAGTTGCTCTGGATCAGCGACACCATCATCCCGTTCGCATCGGCAGTGCACAGGTAGGTGGTCTCGGGACGGTTGAGCGGCGGGAACTCGCCGGGCTGATCGGTCAGCGCCGCGCGCTGCAGGTTGATCTTCTTCGCCCGCTCCTTCGCGTAGTCCTTCGACAGCAGCGCCGCGACCGGAGTCTTCACGAACTCGGGATCGGCGTAGTAGCGGGCGCGATCGGCGAACGCGAGCTTCTTGGCCTCGGTCATCACGTGCCAGAACTCGGGCGATTCGCGTCCCATCTTCTTGAGATCGAAGTTCTCGAGGATGTTGAGCATCTGGAGCGCCGCCAGCCCCTGCCCGTTGGGCGGCAGCTCCCACACCGTCCAGCCGCGGTAGTCGGTCGAGATCGGCTCGACCCAGGTCGAGGTGTGCTTCGCGAAGTCCTCGAGCGAGAAGTACCCGCCGTTCTCCTGCGAGAACTTCACGATCGCCTGCGCGATCGGTCCCTTGTAGTAGGCGTCGCGTCCGTTGCCGGCCAGCGTTCGCAGCGTGCGCCCCAGCACCGGATTGGTGAACCGCTCGCCCTCCTTCGGCGCGCGCCCCTCGGGCATGAACACCTGCGCGAAGCCGGGCTTGTCCTTGAAGCGCACCAGCGAACGCTCCCAGTCACCGGCGATCACCGGCGAGAGCGGGAAGCCCTGCTCGGCGTACGTGATCGCCGGCAGCAGGATCTGCGACATCGGCAGCTTGCCGTAGCGCTTGTGGAGCTCGAACCACGCGTCGCACGCGCCCGGCACCGTCCACGCGAGCGGCGAGTAGAGCGGAATCGTGTCGGCGTTCGCGGCCGCCTTCACCTTCTCGAGCGTCGCCGCGAGCGGCTCCCGCCCCGATCCGTTGAGCCCGACCACCTTGCCCGTCTGGGGATCCCACACGATCGCGAACAGGTCACCGCCGAGTCCGTTGGCGGTTGGCTCCATCAGGCCGAGGCACGCATTGACGGCGATCGCGGCGTCGACCGCACTGCCGCCCGCCTTGAGAATGTCGATGCCGGCCTGCACGGCGAGCGGCTGCGCGGCGCACACCATGCCATGCGGCGCCCACACCATCGAGCGCGTGGCCTGACCGCGGGCTCCGAGGCTCTCGGAATCGGGAAGTGTGCTCACGGCCAGCGCGACGAGCGCGGGCAGGGCGACGCGAACGGCGAAGCGAGCCATCGAGACACCTCCGGAGGGCGGGGACGGCCGGACATGAAGCGAGCGTAGGGGATGCTTCCTTCGCATTTCAATGCGAGGTAGCCTTGAAGCATGGCCGCGAACCGCTCCCCTGGTTGGCTGCCGGCCTCCTGGCTGGCCCTCGCCCTCTGCACAACCTCCGCCTGCGCGGGCGGAATTCTCTCCTGGGAGTGGGTTGGGCCCGCCAGCTCGAACATCGGCGGGCGCGTCCGCGCGATCTCGATCGACTCCGCCAACGGCAACATCATCGTGGCTGCCGCCGCGGCCGGCGGCATCTGGCGCACCACCAACGCGGGTGGCAGCTGGGCACCGGTCAACGATTTCTTCGGCAGCCTCGCGGTGTCGTCGCTCACCCGCGACCTGAACAACACCCAGACGATGTACGCCGGCACCGGCGAGGGCTTCCTGGTCGGCAATGCCCGACTGGACGGCAAGACCCCCGGAGTCGGGGTCCTCAAGTCCACCGACGGCGGAACCAGTTGGAGCCCGCTGGTCGGGTCGATCGGATGGGCCGCACAGCCGGGCCTGTGTTTCGTCAACCGGGTCGCGGCGCGCGGATCGCGCATCCTCGCCGCCACCAACGCCGGCATCATGCTGAGCACGGACGGCGGGACCATGTTCGACACGGTCTCCGCGGGGTGGACGACCGACCTGAAGTGGACACGACCGCCGGGCGGCGTCCTCGGCGACGCAGCGGTCGCCGGGCTCATGACGTTCTGCGACGACATCAGCTGCCCGACCGCCACGCCCGGCCCGATGGTGTGCGCCGTGTTCTCGGACGACGGGGGCCAGACCTGGACGCCCTCGACGTTCACCGGCATGCCGGTGAACGCGCTCACTGCCACCGCCAGCGCCGGCGCAACCACCCTGACGATCGACTCGGCCCTGCCCTATCAGATCTGGGACATCGTGAAGATCGGCAACAGCCCGGGCGAGTACCGGCAGGTGGCGGCCAACGGATCGGGGACGACGCTGTCGCTGCGCACGGGGCTCGGCACCGGCTACCCGCCCGGCACACCGGTCGTCCTCGTTCCGTCGCAGCGCACCGAGCTGGCGGTGGTGAAGAACTTCCCGAACGTCGTCTACGCAACCATGGGAGCCGGGGGCGGTACGATCTGGAAGTCGAGCAACGGAGGTCGCACGTTCCGGTTCATCAGCAATCCATCCACCGACTTCCTCTACAACGACAACAGTGCACGCGCCTTCTACGATCAGGTGGTGTGGGCAGCGCCCAACGACTCGAACGTGATCGTGGTCGCGGGCGTGCGCGTCTATCGCAGCACCGACGGCGGTCTGACGCTCACGGAAATCGGAGACATCTACCAGGTGCTGTCCGGCACCGGACCGCACAGCGACTTCCACGCGATCGCCGAACATCCCTCGTATTCCACCGGAACTCGCACGGTCTATTTTGGCGACGATGGAGGAATCCACCGCGCGGTCGACGTGCTTGCGTCCACCCCGACCTGGCAAAGCGTGAGCCAGTGGCTCGGCGCAACCCAGTTCTTCGGCGGTGCGGCCACGAAGTCCGGTGGCGTGGAGTGGTACATGGGCGGCGGGCAGGACAACGGTCGGCCGCACCTGCGCCGCCGCACGCAAGACCCGCTCGACCCCGCCTCGTGGGTCAAGCCGTTCGACGAAGACATCACGGTCACGGGAGACGGACAGAACGGCGCGGGCGACGACAAGTATGCGGTCGCGATCGACGCGAGCGATCCGCAGGACCCCATCCTCTACGCGGTCGGAGCCGGATTACGGATCCGGCGCAGCACCGACCAGGGGGACACCTGGTTTACGCGCAGCCCGCCCGACAGCTCCGGACAACTGTACGCGCCCTTCGTACTCGATCCGTCCGAGCCCTCCGTCCTGTACGGAGCGACCAGTGTGGTCTACCGGTCGAAGAATCGCGGAGAAAGCTGGCAGTCGATTCGCGGAAGCCAGTCCGGGGCGCCGGACCTGTCGGCGCTCGAAGTAGCCCCCTCCGATTCGAACGTGATGTGGATCGGATACGCGAATGGAATCGTGTCGTACTCCACCAACGCTCGCGCCGCTTCACCCACCTGGTTCAATGTCGACGGCGTCACCTTGCCGTCGCGGGCCGTCACCGACATCGCGATCGATCCGCAGGACCCCGGCCACGTATTCGCGACATTCGCTCTTCCGGCATCGAATGCGCCGCTCGACATGGTCTGGCAAACCGTCAATTGGGGACAGTGCTGGGAGAACCGAAGCGGCCTGCCGGGATTCCAGCTGCCGCGCCGGCGCGTCCTGACCGTGCGTGTGCATCCAACCGATCCCGACCGTGTGTTCGTGGGCACGGATCTCGGCGTGATCGCGTCCGACGATCGCGGACTGACCTGGAATCAGAACCCCCTGCACCCCGGCACGTACGCGAGCGAGGGTCCGGCCAACCTCGAGGTGTGGGAGCTGCTGTGGCAGGCGAACGAGTATCTGGTGGCCGCCACCAACGGCCGCGGCATGTTCCGCGCGCTGCCGACGCCGCGCGCGCTCCTGTTCTCCGACGTCTCCGGCGCATCCGGAACCGCCGATCCCGGCAACGGGCAGGGAGTGTCGTGGGCCGACTACGATCGCGACGGCGACCTCGATCTGTACGTCGCGAACCACTCGAGCCAGTCCGACAAGCTGTTCCGCAACAACGGCGGCGCCGGCTTCACCGACGTGACCGCCGCGGCCGGTCTCACCGACGCAGCCAGCAGCGTCAGCCCGGTCTGGGCCGACTACGACAACGATGGCGATCTCGATCTGTACGTCACCAACATCAGCATCGCGAACCGGCTGTACCGCAACAACGGCAACGGGACGTTCACCAACGTTGCAGCGGGGTCCGGAACCGGCCTGGTCGCCGACGCGCGCGGCGCTGCGTGGGCCGACTTCGATCGCGACGGCCGGCTCGATCTCTACGTGGTGAACGTCGGCGCCAACAAGCTGTTCCACAACGGCGGCGGTGGCGTCTTCACCGATTCGACCACCGGGCCGCTCGGCGACGCCAGTTCGGGGCAGAGTGCGTCATGGGGCGACTTCGACAACGACGGCGACCCCGACCTGTTCATTGCCAACGCGTCCCACCAGGCGGACAAGCTGCTCCGCAAGGACGGCGGCGGATTCACCGATGTCTCGGCGGCGGCGGGAATCGCCGACACGAGCAGCGGGACCGCCGGCGCATGGGGCGACTACGACAACGACGGCGACCTCGATCTGTACGTGGTCAACGAGAGCGGACCCAACCGACTGTTCCGCAACAACGGCAACGGGACGTTCACCGACGTGGCGGTTGCGTCCCGCACCGACGATCCCGATGGAGTCGGCCGCGGAGCCTCGTGGGGCGACTTCGATCACGACGGCGACCTCGACCTCTACGTCTCCAACTTCTCCGGGCCGAACCGGCTGCTGCGCCAGGAC
>Ga0210380_10000906_pt1 | contig 12287 bp, 7 predicted proteins | sample PLM4_5_coexredo_FD_155476 | JGI IMG/M metagenome (GOLD analysis project Ga0210380, IMG submission 155476) | Groundwater sediment microbial communities from an aquifer in East River, Colorado, USA - PLM4_5_coex redo | ecosystem: Environmental > Terrestrial > Soil > Riparian zone | place: USA...
AGGCCCCGGCCCTGGCCGATCATGTACAGCGTGACGTCGCTGGCCTGGAGCCGCTGCTCCACCTGATCGAGCGTCACATGGCTTCCCTGGTCTTCGCCGTCGCTGAACACGATCAGCGCCTTGCGGCCGGTGCGCGCACCGAGCATGTCGATGCCGCGGACGATGACGTCGTAGAGAGCGGTCGCACCCCACGGCGCCAGGCGATCGACGGCGCGCATCCGCTCTTCCGGTGGGTCGGTCGGCCGCCGCGTGAGCGCGAACACCGTGTCGTTGAACCCGAGCAGTGACAGGCGGTTTTCGGCCGGCACCGCGCCGAGGAACGCTTTGACCGATTCCTTCAGCTTCGGCATCGCCGCCTGCATGCTGCCGCTGATGTCCACGGCGACGACCAGCTCGAGCGGTACGTCTTCGGACGCAAAGTAGGTGACCGTCTGCGGCTTGCCGTCCTCGAGCACGTGAAACGCGCTCTGCGGCAGGCCGGCGACGAACTCGCCGCGATCGTTCGTGACGGTGACCGTCACCTGCACGACGTCGACGTCGACCTTTTCGGTGACGCCGAGCCCTTGCGTCCGCACGGTTCGGACGAGCCGGTTCCCGGACGCCAGCGTCGCCACGACCCGGACCTGCCGTTCGACGACATCCGGCCCGGCATTCCAGTCGCACTCGAACGGCGGCTGGACGACGACGCAGACCTCGCGTGCGTCGACGAAGAACGTGATGCGCGTCACCGCCGACGGAGGATCGACCACGGAGCGGAGCACAACGGGGCCGGTCAGGAACGTGTCGGCGTCTGGAAAACGGATCTCGAAAATCGGCGCATTCGTCGACGGCGCCTGTGCCGCGATCATCGCGGCGAACGACAGCCACACGAGCGCGGTCAGGAGGCGTCGCGGCATCGGCGTCACCGTCCGCCGGCAGCCGCCGGGATCAGGGGGCCACCCACCCCCGCCGCTGCGGCCACGAAGTCCTCGAGGCGCTCACGCGTCATGTTCAGCGCACCGCGCACCAGCGCGAGCCAGTCATTGTCGTCATTGGGGCGAACGGTGTCGACGAACTCCTGCATCGCCGTACTCAGGACCCTCTTCGCCAAGCCGGCCGGCAACTCGAGTTCCCGAAGGCCCTCCGCGACGTGCAGCGTGACGTCCGGCACTGTCGAACCGAGCAGGCCGGCCTGCGGCCGCGCGGTGAGGACTCTCCAGGTATTGAGCGGCGGCATGCCGATACACAAACAGCCCCACAGCGGCGTCATCGCGGTGCCCCAGGCGTTCACCTCGGACGGCCGGCCGCCCCCGAGCACGAACAATTCATTGAGGGACAGCAACGAGAGCTTGCGTTCAGGCTCGTTCGCCGCCGTCCAGTGCAGTGCGCGGCGTCGCCAGCCATCCATGCGGACGGTATCGGCCAGCGCGTCGAAGTCAGCGTCGGTGCGGGCCAGGGCAACGCGCTGCCGGCCCGCCTGAATCGCGGATCCGATCCTATCCCGCTCCGCGTCCCGCAGGGCGTACGGATTCAGCAGCGCCACCGAGCGGGCGAAGGTTTCGCGCTCGACAGAGCCAAGCATGGGCGGCCCCACCAGCTCGTCCCCAGCCAGCCGCTGCAGAGCCAGCGGAGCCAGGCCCACGTCCAGACCAATCAGCGAGCCGGTCACATGCCACGGCACCCCGGGATCGTAGTGCTGTTCCGGTATTCTCCAGGGCTCCAGTTCGCGCACGCCTGGCACCCTGGAACCAATCCCGAAATCATGGCGGCGCGCGACGTCCCCGCCCAGGAGCGTCGCACCATCGGGGTCGCCGACCGCCACCGCATAAGCCATCGAGCTGAGCACTTCCGCCAGAACGACGTCGGCCGCCTCGAGCACCTCCGCCGCCACCTCGCCGGCGCGCCGCGCGTCCCTCGGGCGGGTGATGCGGCCAAGTTCGCGGATCGCGCGGCCGATGACGACGTGCGGATCGGGAAGGCTCTCGGCGCCGCCCGGCACTCGGTCCGACGGGCTGACTTCCTCCTTTTGCGGCAGCAGCGCCTGGGTGCGCGTCAGTGCCGCCGACGCGTGCGCGATGCCCTCCAGGTCGATGCCAGACACGCTGAGCGATCGCGCTGTGGAGTGAAGTTGCACAGCCGCATCGAGCGGGTAGCCCCCCTGCCGCGTGCGCACGCGGCGCAAGCGCTCGGCCTCGGCGGCGGCCAGATCCAACCGGTACCTCACGCCTTCCCACTCGATCGTCGGCGCGTCGGGACGTGCCGGGCCGCCCAGAGCGGTGACGAGCACCTCTTCGGCCGCATCGTCCTCACCCTTCAGCACGTCGCGGCGCAGCCAGTCGATCACGCCGCCGCCAAGGCGTCCGTCGCTGCCGATTGGCACTCGCGCGAGCGACGTGATCAGTTCCTCGGCGGCGTCGGTCGTCGCCGATCCGTTGACCGCCAGCCGCACGATGAGGGCGAGCGCGCCCTGGAACTGCCCGAAGGCGACGAACGCGCGGCCGCCCTCGAGCCGGTTCAGGGCCGCGGCTTGACGGGCGACGATGGTATACACCGCCGGCTTGCGAATGCCTGCCTGCTCCAGCCCGAGCATCGCCGTGCGGTAGCGGATGAAGGCACGGAGCGCGACGAGCACGTCCTCGGTTTCGGCGGGCGCAGCGTCGGCGAAGACGCGATGACCGAACGCGAGCTGCATGAGGCGCTGGCCCCGCACGCGGACGTCGCTCATCGCGATCGTCTGCGCGAGCCACGCCGCGTCGATCGTCCCGCTGCGCCCGTTGTCCCTGAGCTCCCGCGCCGCATCGTCGGGCAAGGTTTCGCCGTCGAACGCGCGTTCCCAGAGCCGCCGCGCGGCGGGCTGGCGCGGCGACCCGTCGTCGTTGACGGAAACCGCGAGGAGAGTGGACCCGAAATCGTGCAACGGCCGCGCAAATGGACGCTGTGCGGTCGGCCACTCCGGGTATGCCGAGGCCACGGCGCCAAGCAAGGCGTGGGCATGCGACAAGCGAAGTTCGGGGTTCTTGATCCACAGGCCCAGGGCGAAGGCGGCACGAGGCGGATCCAGTTCAGCGATCGTGTCGTAGACATAGGCCAACCGGCCGGCGCGCCGCGTGAACAAGGACGCGATGAAACGCGCCGGCTCGCCGGCGCGCGCCTCGACCAGCGTCTCCCAGACGGCGCTCGCCGCTTCGGCCTGCTCCTCGCCTGGCGTCACGATCCGGCCATCGCGAATCTTCAGGCGGCTGCCGAACGCCGCGAACACCGAGGGCTGCGCGTACAACGAGCGCAGGATCGCTGGGCGCTCGGCCATGTATTGCAGGGTGAGGTCGTCGAGACCGGCAAGACCGAGGCACAGCAGCGCGGCGCGGTCGTCGGCGAGGATCGCGGCGAGCAGCTCCGCCGGCGGCACCCTGCGCTGGAAGATCGCATCGGACCACAGGGCGGCCGACAACGGCACGGGCACGACGTCCACTGGCAACGACAGCCTCACCGTCCGGCGGCCGTTCAACGTATCGGCGACGTTAACGACGTCGATGCCAAGCGCGACGAGCCCCGAGACGCGCTGCGCCGCCTCGCTGTCGCCGTTCGGCTCGACCACCAGCACACCGCGGCGTTCACGGAAGCGCAGCCCGATCGTCTCCAGCACGTCCGCCATCTGTCTTCGCGTGCCGGCATCCGCCGCGTCGGCGAGCGACAGCGTTTTCTTTGGCAGCGCCGCGAGCGCGCGCTGGAGTCGCGCCGCGGCGTTCAGGTAAGTGCCGAGCCGCGCGCCCGCGGCTGGCGGGAGCCCAGCGCGTCCCGGCATCTCGAACATCAGCCGCGCGATCTCTGGAACGAACCGTGACCGATCCGGCGTCTCGCGCAGCCCCGCCGCGCCGGCGAGCGCATCGATGCCGCCGGGAACCGGCACGTCTTCGGACATCGCGGCGGCGGCCCCTGCCGACAGCGGAAATGCCGCTACAATCGTGGCAATCAGGATTCCGCGCAGCATTTTTCGAGGGTGATCATTCTACATGGCGACGCCCAACTACACGGCGAAAGACATCACCGTTCTCGAGGGACTCGAGCCCGTCCGGAAGCGTCCCGGCATGTACATCGGCGGGGTGGGATCGACCGGGCTGCACCACCTCGTCTGGGAGATTGTCGACAACTCGATCGACGAGGCGATGAATGGCTACGCGTCGAACGTCCGGGTGACGCTGCATGACGACGGATCGTCGATCACGATCGAAGACGACGGCCGCGGCATCCCGATCGACAAGCACCCGAAGACGAAGAAGAGCGCGCTCGAGATGGTGTTCACGGTGCTCCACGCCGGCGGCAAGTTCGAGCGCGACAACTACAAGACCGCCGGCGGCCTGCACGGCGTCGGGGCGAGCGTGGTCAACGCGCTCTCGAAGGATCTCGTCGCGACGGTGAAGCGCGACGGCGCGCAGTGGGAAATGCGGTTCAAGCAGGGCAAGGCGGTATCCGGCCTGAAGAAGGTCGGGCCGGCGCGCGGCACCGGCACGACGGTTTACTTCCATCCGGACGCCGCGATCTTCCCGAAGATCGAATTCGATCCGGCCATCATCCGCGAGCGCCTCGAAGTAGCCAGCTACCTGCACAAGGGGCTGAAAGTCGTCTTCGACGACGAGACGACCGGGACCAAAACGGTATTCGAGCAGCGCGAAGGCATCGTCGACTATCTGAAAGTGATCGTCGCTGCGCGCGGAGCGAAGCCGGTGCACGAGGTTCCGTTCACGCTGGCGAAGGGCGACGGACTCCGCGTTGACCTGGTCCTGCAATGGACCGAAGCGACTGACGAACACCTGCGGTCGTACGTCAACGGGATTCCGACCGGGTCGGGCGGCACGCACGAGAACGGGCTGCGCGCCGGGCTCGGCAAGGCGGTGCGCAACTTCATCGACACGCACAATCTTTCGCCGAAGGGTGTGACGCTCACGGCGGAGGACATCCGCGAGGGAATGACGGGAGTACTGAGCGTGTTCGTCCAGGAGCCGCAGTTCCAGGGCCAGACCAAGGACCGGCTCAACAACCCGGAGCTGCTTTCGGCGATCGACGGGATCGTGCGGCCCGGACTCGAGCACTGGCTGAATCACAACAGCAGCGTGGCCGAAGCGATCGTCGCGCGCATCATCCTGGCGGCGCGGGCACGCGAGGCCAGCCGCGCCGCGCAGGCCGAGGTGTCGCGCAAGAGCGCCACCTCGTCACGGCTGAACCTGCCAGGCAAGCTGAGCGACTGCACGAACCCGACCAGCGAGGGCAGCGAGCTGTTCATCGTCGAAGGCGATTCGGCGGGCGGGTCGGCGAAGCAAGGGCGGGATCGGGCAAGGCAGGCGATCTTGCCGCTGCGCGGCAAGGTCCTGAACGCCGAGAGCGCGTCGCTGGCGAAGGTGCTCGAGAACAAGGAGCTGTCCGACCTGGTGACGGCGCTGGGCTGCGGCCTCGGCAAGAACTTCGAGCTGTCGAAGCTGCGCTACGGCAAGGTGATCATCCTCGCGGACGCCGATTCCGACGGCAACCACATTGCGACGCTGCTCCTGACGTTCATGTACCGGCATCTGCCGCAGCTCATCGCCGGCGGGAAGGTGTACCTCGCGCAGCCGCCGCTCTACCGGATCGACATCGGCAAGGAGACGTTCTGGGCGCTCGACGACGGGCAGCGCGACGCCATCCTGAAGCAGCATGGCAAGAACGGCAGCCGCGCCGCGGCCGAGATCACGCGGTTCAAGGGGCTCGGCGAGATGATGCCGCGGGTGCTGTGGGAGACGACGCTCAACCCCCGGACGCGCCGCCTCCTGCGCGTCGAAGTGACGGATCAGATCGCCACCGACCGCATCATCAACGAGCTGATGGGCAAGGACGCCTCTGCCAGGTTCCGCTTCATCATGGAGCGGGCGGACGAGGCGGAGGAACTGGATGTTTGAGATTTGAGGATCTTAGGATTTCAACAAATCCTGAGATCCTGAGATCCTCAAATTAGCCGTTCGGATCGGCAATCTTCAAGACCTGCTTGCCGGTGTTCGCTCCCGTGAAGATGCGCATGAACGTCTTCGGGATGTTCTCGAAGCCTTCCTGCACGTCGACGTACGACTTCAACTGGCCCGACGCCACCCAGCTCTCGAGATCGCGCCGCCCCTCGGCGAACTGCGAGGCGAAGTCGAAGGTCAGGAAGCCTTCCATGCGGATGCGCCTCGACACCATCTCGAAAAGGTTGTCAGGGCCCGGCGAGGGACGCGCGTCGTTATAGCCGGAGATCATCCCGCAGAGTGCGATCCGGCCTTTAGGCGCCATCCGTCCGATGGCTGCCTCGAGGATCCGCCCCCCGACGTTGTCGAAGTAGACGTTGATCCCCGACGGGCAGAGCTCACCCAGACGTGCGGCGACGTCCTCGTGCTTGTAATCGATCGCGCCGTCGAGGCGCAGCTCCTCGAGCAGCCAGCGGCATTTCGCCGGCCCGCCCGCGATGCCGACGACGCGGCAGCCTTTCAGCTTCGCGATTTGCGCGGCGGCCGATCCGGTGGCGCCGGCTGCGCCGGAGACGACCACGGTCTCCCCCGACGCGATCTTCGCGACCTCGAGCAGTCCGAAGTACGCCGTCAGGCCGATGCCGCCGAGAACGCCGAGGTAGTCGGGAAGCGGATGGTTGGCCGCGATCTTCATCGCCGAGGCGGCCGGCACGACGGCATAGTCCTGCCAGCCAAATCCACCCATGACGAGATCGCCGGCCGCCAGCTGCGGACTGCGTGATTCGACGACCTGCCCGACGGCCCCGGCGCGCATCACCTCGCCGATCGGCTGCGGCGGAATGTAGCTGGGCCGATCGTGCAGAAAGGCGCGCATCGCCGGGTCGAACGACACGTACAAGGTCCGGACGAGCAGTTCGTTCTCGCCGGGCTCCGCGGCGAGACCTTCTGCGTAGACGAAATCATCCGGGGTCACCATTCCAACCGGACGCCGGACAAGCCGCCATTGACGATTCTTCAAGGAGGTCATGGTCATGAACTGACTACTTCACCACAAAGGATAGAGAACACACAAAGGGCAGGCCGTTTGTCACAAGGTCTGCAGGAGCGCCGGCAGATCCCGAATGCTCTCCAGACGCAAGGCTCCGTCGAATGTCTGGGTCCGCGTCAGCCGGCTCGGCACGATCACGCAACGCAACCCTGCAGCCGTCGCAGCTTCCAGGCCGCGCTCCGAATCTTCGACGGCCACCCCCGCCGCCGGATCGACCCCGCTCGCCTCGATCGCCCGAAGGTACGGATCGGGACACGGCTTGGTTCGCGGGCAGTCGTCCGCGGTCACCACGAAATCGAAGTACGGCAGAAGTCCAGTGCCGCGATGGATGATCTCGAAGTGATCACGCCGTGAGCTGGTGACGATGCCCATACGGTAATGGCCGTGCAGGGAGGATACGACGTCGAGCACGTGCGGCAGCACACGCGGTTCCCGGGCAATAAGCTCGGCATACCGCGCGTTGCGGCGCTGCCGCAGCGCTTCGACCTCGGGCGGCGGGATTCCCCGGGCTTCAGCCAGATGCCACGCGCCCCTCCCCTGGAGCAGAAACAGCTCGCGATAGTCGTCTTCAGTCAGCGGGATCTCGATGGTGCCGAGCACGTCGCGGGTGGCTTCGAAGTACAGGTGTTCCGTGTCGACGAGCACGCCGTCGTTGTCCCAGAAGATGGCGTCAATCATGAGGCGATCGCGCGCAGCCCGCGGACGAGACGTCCGATGCCTTCGGCCACCGTCTCCTTCTGAAGCGCGCCGTAGGCCACTCGCAGGTAGCACCCGTCGGTCATTCCGAACGCCGTTCCGGGGATGACCGCGACCTGGTGTTCGCGGATCAACCGCTCCGCCAGCACAAGCGGGTCGATCGCCGTCGCAACCCTGAGCAGGCAGTAGAACGCGCCGTCCGCGGCCGGTACCTGCGCCAGGGGCGCCAGTTCCCCGAGGCGCGAGACGACGATCTCGCGGATTTCGGCAAGTGCGCGGACGTGCGGCTCGCAGTGCTGCCGGCCGACCTCGAGCGCCGCGATCGCCGCAAGCTGCGACGCGACGGTCGGGCAGATCAGGATCGTGTCCTGGCTCTTCATCATCGCCGCGTCGAGATGCTCGGGATACACGACGTAGCCGATCCGCCAGCCTGCGAACCCGTACGCCTTCGACAGTGAGTAGAGCGACAAGGTGTGCGCAGCGGCATCCGGGAACGAGCCCGGCGACGCGTGGCGCGCATCGCCGTAGGTGAAGTACTCGTAGGCCTCGTCGGAGAAGTGATAAATCCCGCGCTCCCGGCAGAACGTGTTGAGCGCGCGCAGATCGGCTTCGCGGAGGACGGCGCCGCTCGGATTGTTCGGCGAGATGGTGACGATCGCCCGGGTTCGAGCGGTGACCGCGTCCTCGATCGCGTCCAGCCGGAGCTGATAGCGGTCGTCGGTGGCGACACGCACGGCGCGGCAGCCCGCCATCTCGATGGCCATCTCGTGATTGAAGTAGAACGGGACCGGCAGGATGATCTCGTCGCCAGGGCAGGTGGTCGCCATCACCGCGTGCATGAACGCCATGTTGCCGCCGGCGGTGACCATGACGCGGCTGCCCCGCGCCAGGTCGATGCCGTTCTCGGCAGCGACCTTGGCCGCCATCCGTTCACGCAGCGCGGGCAGGCCGGCCACCGGCTGATATTCATGCGTGGCCGCCGCGCCAAGGGCGGCACGGACCGCATCGACGGCGGCGGCGGGCGGGCCGTAGTGCACCACCCCCTGGCCGAGTGAAATCGTGCCTGGCGTCTGCCGGATCCATTCGCCGACCACCGCGACAATCGGTGCCTGGATCCGCTCCATGCGGCTGGCCGCTGGACGCGCGTTATCCATTTGTTTATGAGGGAAGCGTGGCCTATTCTCTCTTAATGGCCGTTGGCGACCGGTCGGTACCCGTGCGCTCTCGCAAGCTTCTCGTTCTCGCCGTTCTGACGTGCCTCGCCGCCGCGGCCGGGCTCGACGCTGCCGCCACGCTCCAGCCGCCGGATCAGTTTATCGGGTTCCGGGTCGGCGCCGACAACCAGCTCGCGCGGTGGGACAAGATCGTCGATTACATGAAGCTCGCCGCGGCGGGCTCCGATCGGGTGCGGGTGCAGGAGCTCGGGACGTCCACCGACGGCCACCCATTCATCGCCGTCCTCGTCGGCGACGCCGACACGATCAAGAACCTGGAACGCTACCGCCAGATGGAGAGGCGGCTGTATTTCCGGAACGGCACCCCGAATGCGCGCGAGCGCGACGAGATCTTCCGCCAGGGCAAGGCCGTCGTTCTCATCACCGCCGGCGTGCATTCGACCGAGGTCGGGCCGACGCAGGCGACGCTCGAACTGGTTCACCGGCTGGCGACGGACGACTCTCCGGCGACGAAGCGCGTCCTGGAGAACGTGCTCCTGATTGTCGTCCCGAGCACGAACCCCGACGGCCACGTGATGGTCACCGACTGGTTCTACCGGAACGCCGGCACGCCGTTCGACGTCAGCCCGCTGCCGCACCTCTATCACAAGTACGCCGGGCACGATCTGAACCGCGACATGTACATGCTCACGCAAAAGGAGAGCCAGTACATCGCGCGGCTGGTGTGGCAGGACTGGCTGCCGTCCGTGTGGCTGGATCAGCACCAGATGAACAGCAACGGCGCACGGATGTTCGTGATGCCGGCGGCCGATCCGATCAACCCGAACGTGCACCCGCTGATCTACCGGTGGAACGGCATCCTCGGCCAGTCGCAGGCGGCGGCGCTCGAAGCCGCGGGCAAGGAAGGCATCATCTACAACTCGACCTACACGAACTTCTGGCAGGGACCGCTGGCGTGGAGCGGCTGGTGGCACAACCAGATCGGCTTGCTCACCGAAATCGCCAGCGCCCGGGTCGCGTCGCCGATCGAGCAACTTCGCGCCAGCGCCGGGCAGCCCGGCCCACCCAATGGCGGGCGCGGCGCCGGCAGCGCGCCGCGATTCGATTCGGCGCCGCTTCTGCCCCCGTCCGATATCGTCCCGCGGACCGAGTACCCGCGGCCGTGGATGGGCGGACGCTGGACGCTCAGGGACATCGTCGACTACAGCGTGATCTCGACCGTCGCGCTGCTCGAAACGGTGGCCGATCGGCGGGAGACGATCCTGCGGAACGTCTTCGAGATCAACCGGCAGACCGTCGAAGAGCGCCGGCGCGGCGATCCCACCGCGATCTTGATCGCCCCCGACGAGCAGCACGACCCGAGGGAGGTCGGCCACCTCATCGAACGGCTCCGGCTCGCCGGCGTCGACGTGTACCGTGCCGAGGGCCCGTTCGAATCGGAGCGGCGGCGCTACGTGGCCGGGACTTACGTCATCCCGATGTCGCAGGTCTTCGCGAGGTACGCCAAGGATCTGCTCGAGTCGCAGGTCTATCCTGAAGTGAGGCGCGGTCCCAACGTGCCGGCCGAGCCGCCCTACGACGTGACCGCCTGGTCGCTCGGGATGTTGCTCGGCGTCAACGTCGACTTCGACAACGCGCCGCTGCCATCCAACCTGCGGCTGACTCCCGTGCAGAGCGAGCCTCAAGCCGCCGGTCGGGTCGACGGCACCGGCGGACGGTACACGTTCGGGTACGCCGGCGCGGACACCGCCATCGCCATCAACCGGATGCTCAAGGGCGGCGCCCGGGTCGAACTCGACCGGAAGGCCGGGGTTTCGGTGACCCGTCTGGGCCGGGAGCAAATGGACGGCATCGCGCGCGAGTTCGGCCTGACGGTAACGGCCACCGACCGCCCCGATGAACCGCACGACGAGCCGCCGCTGGCCATGACGCGGGCGCCCAGGGTCGCCCTCTACGCCCCGTTCACGAGCGGCAACATGGACGAAGGGTGGACGCGCTGGGTACTCGAGCAGTACGAGTTCGCGCCGGAGACCGTCAACAACGACACCATCAAGCGCGGCAACCTGCGCCAGCGGTTCGACGTGCTGGTCGTCCCCGACCAGCTGCCGCGTGAAATCATCGACGGTTATTCGTCCGAGACCGTGCGGCCCGAATACCGCGGCGGGATCGGCGAGCTCGGGGTGGAAGCGATCATCCGTTTCGTCGGCGACGGCGGCACGCTGATCATGCTCGGCGCCGCGTCCGATCTCGCGATCGACCGGCTGCCGATTCCCGTCCGCAACCTCAAACGCACGCTGCGCCGGGAGCAGCATTACGCGCCCGGGACGATCCTGAACCTGCAGATCGATCCGTCGCATCCGCTCGCGCAGGGCCTGGCGCCAGACACCTACGCGTTCTACTCGAACAGCCCGTTCTTCGCCGCCATCGACGGGTTCACGTCGTACAAGACGACGGTGGCCGCGCGCTTTCCGGCGGTCAACGTGGTGGCCTCCGGCTGGCTGCAGGGCGAGGAGCTCATGGCGGGCCGCGCGGCGGTGGTCTCGATCGACATGAACCCCGGACGCGTCGTGCTGTTCGGGATCCGGCCCCAGCACCGCGGGCAGACCCACGCGACCTTCCCGCTCCTGTTCAACGCGCTCTACCAGGCGGCCGCCGACGCCGGCGGCGCGAGGTCGACCAACCAGTAAGGTGATCCGGATCTTCGTCACCGGCGGCACGTTCGACAAGCAATACAACGAGCTCGCCGGCGCCCTGGCTTTCAAGGACACGCACGTCCCGGAAATGCTGCGGCTCGGCCGCTCCCGGGTGGACGTGTCGATCACCACGCTGATGATGATCGACAGCCTGGAGATGACCGATGGGCATCGCGCGGAGATCGTCGACCGCTGCCGCGCCGCCGACGAACGGCGCATCCTCATCACGCACGGCACCGACACGATGATCGAAACGGCGCGCTCGCTCGCCGAAGCCCTGGCGGCGATCGGTGACAAGACGATCGTCCTGACCGGCGCGATGGTGCCCTACGCGTTCGGCAGCTCCGACGGCCTGTTCAACCTGGGGAGCGCCTTGTCGTTCGTCCAGGTGCTCCCGGCAGGCGTCTACGTGGCGATGAACGGGCGCTGCTTCGAATGGAACCGGGTACGGAAGAACCGTGACACGGGGATATTCGAAGAATTTACGTAATTAGGAATTGAGAATTGAGAATTAGGAAGGCTGCAGGACGGCGAGCTGGCGGAGGTGGTGAATCTGGTGGCCGGCGATCGTGTAGATGATCCAGTCGACGGTGATCGAGCCGTACTCCGGGTGGGCCATCGCGGTCTCGCGGTCGGCCGGTGAGAGGGTTTCGAACAGCGCGACGTTCATGCGGCTGAGTGCGACGAGCGCGGCGACGGCGTCGGGGCCGCTCAGGCGGTTTTCTCG
>Ga0210380_10000907_pt1 | contig 12286 bp, 8 predicted proteins | sample PLM4_5_coexredo_FD_155476 | JGI IMG/M metagenome (GOLD analysis project Ga0210380, IMG submission 155476) | Groundwater sediment microbial communities from an aquifer in East River, Colorado, USA - PLM4_5_coex redo | ecosystem: Environmental > Terrestrial > Soil > Riparian zone | place: USA...
TAGTCGGGGAGGTCCATCATCCGATAGCGGCGTGTGCGCCCGCAGTAGCCGTAGTAGACTTCCGGGCCGCGGCCCGACCGGGATCGCGTGTAATCTGTCGCCTGCATCGCGCTTCCTCCTCGCCCCCCGACGCCTCGTCCTAGTCGGGGACGACGGTGAACGTCAACGTGCTGGTCGAAATTGCCGCGGTCCCGCTGTACCGCGCGCGCTTCTCGAGCTTCTCCGGCAATGTAATGGTCAGATCGATCGCCTGGGTCTCGCCGGGCGCAACCGTGACCTCGTCGTTCTGGACGCGCAGCGCGATCGTGTCGTAGAGCGCGTGATAGCGGCGGCCGAGCGCGACCGCGAAGTCGTCCAGGTTCTTCATCGTGTCGCCGACATCCTGCAGCGCACCGCGCAGCGCGCGGCAATGTGCCGCTTCGTCTTCGAGCACGACGGCGCCAAGCGTTTTCACGTACACGGGCACGTTGCCCTCGTTGGTGAACACCACGCGCTTCTCGAACTTCTCCCCCGCGCGCCCGGGCAGGACAATTTCGTCAGGCGAGAGCGCCAGCGCCACGTCTTCGGTGACGTGGACGACGACGGATCGCGGCTCGCCGTCAACGTCGAGCTCGGCCTGGTACGTACCTGGAGGCGTGCGCGGATCGAGCGTGAGCGACAGCGGCACCGGTCGCGACTGTCCCGCGCGCACCTTGATCCGTCTGAGCGCGACGGTCTCAGGCAGCGCGACGATCCCGGCCTTTGCCGCTGCGGCCGCGGCCCTCGTCGTGCGTCCCGTGGCCGCCGCCGCTGCTTTCAACACCGGCTGTCGGACGATGATCTTCCGTTCGGTGGGATTGCGAACGAGAAACTCGCCGCGGATTTCGCGTGGCGGGCCCACCAGGACGAGCGGCTCCGCGGCATCCGGCATCAACGGGCTCTTGCGATCACCGGCCTGCGCCATGGCGGTCTCCTATTTGATGCGGACGCGCAGGCCAGGCTCGCGGCCGGGCGGAGCCGGATCATGGTGCGCATGTCCGCCGGCGGGAGCCGCGGCGTTCTGCTGCGCTGGCCAGTCGATCGCCGGCTTCTTCGGAAGATCCTGCAGGATCGTACGCGACTCGCCACCGAGGTTGACGCCAAAAAACTCGACGCCCATCCAGGTCAGGCCGAGGTGCATGGAGTACGGCTGACAGATCTGTCCGTGGGGGAGCTGCGTGCTGGTGTTGAGGCACACATCCATCGCCACCGGCTTGAGATCGACGGTCATCGCGTTCTTACTGTCGCTGGTGACGTCGGACTTCGTCTCGAGCTTGCTCTCGGTCTTGAGCGGCTGCGGAAGAATGAGCTCCTGCTTCGACTCGGTCTTCAGCGGCGTCGGCGCGAGCGTGAGCTTGATGTCGTTGAGACCGAGGACCTCGACTGTGCTGTCGGCGTCGACGGTGACGGGGCCATTGTTCACCGTGACTGTACTGGACGACGCTTTGCCACCCATCTGCACCTCCGACGAACGACGCTCTCTGAAATTCGATTTCAGATTATAGGGTCGCAGTGTCGCTGCTGGTGCGACGGAAATGCAAAGACCGTCCGCAGCTCATCTGCAATACGGGTTCAAACTCATCAACAGACAGTCATCGGCGCGTGTGGTCTTTTGTGTATTCTGGTCGCCGCTCTCACGCTCCCTTCCGTCGGTGAATCGTGGTCACACCTGCTGCGCACGTCACGACGTTCGATCGTTTCTCACACGTGTTGAACTGCGCGTCTCGCGGTCAGCTCACGCCGGCGACGATCGACACGACGCTGCGCGAGTTCGCGATCGCGCACGGCACTGAGTACACGAACAATCTCACGCGTGTTGCCGAAGACTTCGTCAACGGACTCGCCGGCGTCATGGGCGCTCCCGTGATCACCGAAGGGCCGAGCCGAGACGTGCTCGCTCGGATCACGCGTCTCTACTTCGAGCTGCTCACGCGCTTCACCGATCTGCAGACGACGCAGATCGAAGGCTGTCTCCAGGCGTTGCTGGACGCTGCCGATGCGGGCGCATCCAGCGCGCTCGCGCTGCGCGCGTCTCTCGGCGACACCGCGGCCTCGTCCTTGATCGTCGAGAACTCGGGCTCCGAGCCGCTCCTCGTCAGCTGCCTGGCGACCACCGTGCGCCGTGCCGACGGCGTCGGGCCGGCCTTCGTTCCGGCGATTGCGCTGACACCACTCGAAGACACGGTCGAGCCGGGCGAGGAGCTGCGCGTCCGCACATCGCTGTCGCTCGATCCCGGCGTCTATGAGCCTGACGTGCTGTATATCGGGGCGCTGCGTCTCATGCGGCAGCAGAGCCTGTATCTCGAGGTGCCGCTGCACATCACCGCCACGCGGAGCGTGCCATGAGCCGCGGCAACGACAGCAACGGCCACGGTCGAAACGGGAACGGCAGAAACGGCCACGGCCAGCGGACGCTGCCCCCAAACGAACCCATCGCCATCATCGGCATGCGCGGCCGGTTTCCAGGCGCGAGCGATCTGGATACCTACTGGCGCAATCTCGCCGAGGGCGTGGAGTCGATCGAGGTCCTCAGCGAGGAGGACATGCGCGCCGCGGGCATCCCCGACCACATCTCCCGGTTGCCCGGGTACGTGAATGCATCCCCGGTCCTCGATCGGATCGACGAGTTCGACGCCGAGTTCTTCGGCTTCTCAGCCCGCGACGCCTCCCTCACCGACCCGCAGCATCGTCTGTTTCTCGAGACCTGCTGGGAGGCGCTCGAGGACGCCGGGTACGATCCGGCACGATTCGCCGGCGCCATCGGCCTGTTCGGCGGATGCGAGTTGAGCAGCTATTTGTATCAGTTGTTCCAGAACAAAGACTCGCTGCAGTACCTCGACGGCATGACGCTGATGGTCACCAACGACAAGGACCATCTGTGCACGCAGGCGTCATATCGACTCGACCTGCGAGGTCCGAGCGTGGTCGTCCAGACCACATGCTCGACGTCGCTGGTCGCCGTATCGCTCGCGTGCGAAAGCCTGCACGCCGGCCGGTGCGACATGGCGCTTGCCGGCGGCGTGACGGTGCGCGTGCCCCAGCGCGGCGGCTACTTCTACACCGCCGGATCGATCCTGTCTCCTGACGGTCACTGCCGGCCGTTCGACGTCAACGCCCAGGGCACGATCGTCGGCAGTGGCGTCGGCCTCGTCGTCCTCAAGCGCCTCAAGGACGCCGTGCGCGACAGCGACACGATTCGCGCGCTCGTGCTCGGCGCCGGATTGAACAACGACGGTAACGACAAGGTGGGCTACACCGCCCCCAGCTTCCGCGGTCAGGCTGCGGCGATCCGCGCGGCGCACGCCATCGCCGGCGTCTCGCCGGAGTCGATTGGCTACGTCGAAGCACACGGCACGGGCACGATACTCGGAGACCCGATCGAGTTTTCCGCGCTCAACGACGTGTTCACGTCGGGCACCGACCGTCGCGGGTACTGCGGCATCGGATCGGTGAAATCGAATTTCGGCCATCTGTCCTGCGCGGCCGGTGTGGCCGGGCTGATTAAGACCGTGCTGGCCCTCGAGCACGGCGCGATACCGCCGACGGTGCACTATCACGCGCCAAACCCCGCGATCGACTTCGCGTCGAGCCCGTTCTACGTGACGACGCGGCTGCACCCGTGGGAGCAGAACGGGACGCCGCGTCGAGCCGGCGTGAGCTCGTTTGGAGTTGGCGGCACGAATGCGCATCTCGTCGTCGAAGAGGCGCCCCAACGGCACGCGCCAAGCGAGCGGCGCTCCCATCAGCTGATTGTGTTGTCCGCGCGATCCGAAGCCGCGCTTGATCAGGTCACCCTCCGGCTGGCATCGCACCTGCGCTCTCATCCGGATCTCGACCTGGCCGATGTCGCCCATACGCTGCATGTCGGACGACGATCATTCCGGCATCGGCGGACGATGGTCGTGGCGAGCGACGACCATGACGCGCTTCTGAGCGCGTGTCTGCAACCGGATCGCATGGCCGCCAGTGTCGCGGCAGCCGAGCGTCCTGTCGTGTTCATGTTTCCGGGTCAGGGATCGCAGTACCCAGGCATGGCTGAAGGGCTCTATCGAACGGAGCCGATCGTTCGTCGCGCAATCGATCGCTGCGTGCGCATCCTCGAGCCGGACCTCGGCGCCGATCTGCGGAAGCTGCTGTTTCCGCCGCAGCGACGACGTGCGAGGGCCGCCGAGGAACTGCGTGACACGCGATGGGCCCAGCCGGCGCTGTTCGTCGTCGGCTACGCGTTGGCGGAGCTGTGGGGATCGTGGGGCATCCGGCCGGCGGCGATGATCGGACACAGCGTCGGCGAGTACGTCGCTGCCACGCTGGCCGGAGTGATGACGCTCGAGGATGCGCTGAGGCTCATTGCCCGCCGCGGGCAACTGATCTCGGCGCTGCCGCGTGGGTCGATGCTCGCGGTGATGGCGCCGGCCGAGGCGCTCGAGCACTTCGTTGGCGGCGATGTGTCACTGGCGGCGATGAACGCGCCAGGCTTTTCAGTACTCTCCGGCCCCGATCGGCTCATCGACGAGGTCGAAGCCGCGCTGAGCCGCGAATCGGTGGCGGCGCGCCGCCTGTACACCTCGCACGCCTTTCACTCGGCGATGATGGACCCCATCCTCAACGAGTTCGAGGACCTGGTCACGCGGGTTCCCTTGTCGGCGCCAGTCGTCCCGTTTGCGACGACGTTGACCGGCGATTGGGCGAACGGCGACGTCACGCAGGCACGCTATTGGAGCGCGCAGTTGCGCTCGACGGTTCGCTTTGCCGATGCGGTTCGCGCCGTCGTGCAGAAGAAAGCGCCGGCGGGGAAGGACTCGATCTTCCTGGAGATCGGTCCTGGCAATACGCTGGTGACGTTTGCCGCCGAGACGGCGCGAGGAGAAGGTGCCTCGGCACCGTGCGTGGTCTCCCTGCCGCGACCGCAGGATCTCCGTTCGGACACGGACGTGATGCTGTCCTCGCTCGGGCAGCTGTGGGCGAGCGGCGCAGTCGTGGACTGGGAAGGGTTTCACCGCACCGAGCGCCGATCGCGGGTCAGCCTGCCGACCTATCCGTTCGAGCGCCAAAGCTACTGGATCGGCGCCCGCCCGGGAGAGATGCCGGCGACCGTTCAGCACGAAGCTCGCGACACGACGAACTGGTTTCACCGCGCGATCTGGCGTGAGGTCCCGCCGGTCGTTGCGACGGCCGACTCCCTTGCCGGGCGACGCATTCTCGTATTCGCCGAGGAGACGGGACTCGGACAGGCGGTGCTCAAGGCGCTTCGCGCCGCTGGAAGCGAGCCGATCGTGGTCCGGCGATCGGGCGCATTCGCGCGCCTCGGCGATCAGGAGTACGCGCTCGATCCCGCGGATGCCAACGCGTGGCCGCGTCTTGCCCACGACGTGTGCGCGTCGAACAATCGACTGGCTGGCGTTATCGACTGTTGGAGCGCCGCTCCAGCGGCAACCACGGACCTGGATGCCGCCGCTATCGTCACGCTACTCGGTCCGCTGCGCTTGGCCAACGCACTGAGCAGCCAACCGACCGTCCGCCCGTTGCCGCTGCTACTCGTGGCGCGCGGGACGGCCCGCGTACACGAGGATGACGCGCTCGACCCTCCGCGGGCATTGGGTGCCGGGTCGGCGAAAGTGATCCCGCAGGAGTATCCCGGTCTGCGTGTGACGCACATCGACGTGGATGCCGATGCGCACACACCCGAGCTGATCGTCGCCGAGCTTGCGGCGGGTGCGCGTGAGCCGACGCTGGCGCTTCGCGCCGGGCACCGGTTCGTCGAGACGTACGAGCCCACCCCGATTCGCGATATCGCGGCACCGTTGGATCTGCCGGAGCGCCCGGTCGTCATGGTCACCGGCGGACTCGGGCACATGGGCATGGGCCTATCGGAGGGGCTCTTCGATCGCCTGCACGCGCGGTTGGTTCTGCTCGGGCGCACGGCAATGCCCGCTCCTGATGAATGGGCCGCGGCGAGCGAGGACCAGGCCCATTCTGGCGAGCGTCGCACGCTGTTGCGGCGCCTCGCTAAGCTGCACGAACAGCGCGACGAGGTCTTCGTCGTCAACGCCGACATGAACGATCCCGCGCAGGTCGAGGCCGCGGTAGACGCGGCAGTGGCACGATTCGGTCAGATCGACCTGGTCATCCACGGCGCGGCGCGCATCGACCCGGCGGCGTTTGGATCCGTGGCTGACACGGGCCCCGGCGTCGTCGAGGCGCAGTTCTCACCCAAGCTGCGTGGCTTGTTGTCGCTCATCGCCGCGTTTCGTGGCCGTGAGCCGCGACGCTGGGTTCTGCATTCATCGATCTCCACGGTGCTGGGCGGACTCGGACTGGCAGCCTATTCCGGCGCAAACGCGATGCTCGATGCCATCGCCATCAAGGGTGGGAAGCGCTGGCTGAGCGTCGATTGGGATCTGTGGGACAACGCAGGTGAGGCGCAGGCCGTGAGCATGCCGCTCGCGATCTACCCGCCGGAGGGACAGGACGCATTCCATCGCCTGCTCGGGGCCGACGTCGGCTCTCGCGTGCTGGTCGTCGCGAGCGATCTGGCCGGGCGGCTCAAAGCCTGGGTGCGGCACGAGGAGGCAGCGCCGGCGAAAGGCGCCGCGATCGCGCGCCATCCGCGGCCGAACCTGGCAACGGCCTATGTCGAGCCTCGCACGCCGACCGAGCGCGAGCTCGCCGACATCTGGGGCGAGCAGCTGGCGATCGCGTCGATTGGCATTCATGACCGCTTCTTCGATCTTGGGGGCCACTCGCTGCTAGCGGTCCAGGTGTCGTCGGCGATTCGCGATCGATTCGAGATCGAGATGCCGGTGCTGAAGCTGTTTCAGGCGCCGACGATCGGCGAGCTGGCCGTGCTCGTCGATCAGGCACGATCGTCCGAGCCTGCTGGCGAGACGCCCGTCGTGTCCGGTTCCGTCGTGTCTGGTTCCGTCGTGTCCAGCTTTAGCCGGACTGTCCCTGCCGCCACTCCGCTCGAGGGCGATGCGCCAACTGTGGCGACCAAAGCCAGGCATCGCGAGTTCTACGACGATGTGTCGCGCCGGCTCGAGCAGTCTGGTGTTGGCGAAGCGTCGTTCTTCCTGAACTACGGCTACCTCTCGCTCGGCGCCGAGGACGACGCTCAGTTCGAGGTGCCGGACGGTGTGTTCAATCCGACGTCGATCCGCCTTGCCTTCGAGCTGATCGGGCGGACCGATCTCGACGGCTGCCGCGTGCTGGACGTGGGATGCGGTCGAGGAGGCACGGCGTCGCTGATTGCCGAGCACTTCGACGCGGACGTGACCGGCGTCGATCTCTCACCAGAAGCGATTGCCTTCTGCCGCCGAACGCACCGACTCCCCCGCGTACTGTTCGAAGTGGGTGATGCCGAGCACGTACCTGTCCAGGATCACGCATTCGACGTCGTCACAAACGTCGAGTCCTCGCACACCTATCCCAATCTGCGCGCATTCTTCGCCGAGGTCTCGCGCGTGCTGGTATCAGGAGGCCTCTTTCTCTATACCGACCTTCTGCCTGTTCAGCGTTGGATGGAGGTGCGCGTGCTGCTCGCGCCACTCGGCTTCACAATCACGGACGATCGGCACATTACGCCGAACGTGCTCGCGTCCTGCGATCAGGTGGCGGCCACGAGGGCGCAGGCCTTCGGCGGCAGCAGCGCGCTGATGGACAACTTCCTCGCCGTGCCGGGCTCGACTGTCTACGAACAGATGCGGTCCGGGGCCTGGGAGTATCGGATTGTGCGCGCGCGTCGGTCATGATCGTCGACGACGCGCCCGCCCCGGGCATGATCGTCGACGCGCCTGCGGCGGGCATGACGGCCTGGGCCTGCTTCAGCGACACGCGCTCGCTGGACGAGACGCAGATTACGGCGCTGGCCGGCCGCCTGTCGCCGTCAGAACGCGAGCGAGCCGCTCGATTCTGGCACGCGCACGACAAACGGGACTACATCGCCGCACACGCGTTGGTGAGGATGGCTCTCGCCGCATACACGCAACTCACGCCCGAGCAACTGAGCTTCGGCGCCGACGGGTACGGCAAGCCCTTCCTCGTGTTGCCCAACGGAGAGACGCCTCCGCAATTCAGTCTCACTCACTCCCGCGGCCTCGTCGCCTGCGTCGTCGCGTCGGAGGGCGCGGTTGGCATCGATGTTGAACCGGTGGACACATCGATCGATGCGGACCGGATCGCGACGCGTTTCTTTTCGGTTGAAGAGTCAGAAGCGCTTCAGCGCTGCTCCATCACAGAGCGGCCGTCACGGTTCTTCGAACTGTGGACGCTGAAAGAGGCGCTGCTCAAGGCGGTGGGGACGGGGCTCGGTTCAGGCCTGAATGCTGTGACGTTCCGCGTCGAGTCTGATCAGATCAGCCTCACGACCCGGACGCCGCCATTCACTGAAGTGCGCTGGGTCTTCGCCTTGATGGATGTCGGAGGGACTCACACACTCGCGCTGGCGATAGGCAGCGCGGAGCAACGCCGCCAGCCGGTCTCAATACGCAGATGGGACTTGACAGGTCCTCTTGTAGGGCGGGTCTTTTCAGACACACCCTTGTAGGGCGGGTCCAGTTACGGCATCGTCGATCGAGAGCGGCGACGCATCGAAAGGTCAAAAAACCTAGAAAGCCTCCTGGCTACGAATCTCAGCGGGCCGCCGGCGCAGTCAGAGAGGGTTCCCCGAACTTGGCCGCGTCAATCGGCACGTTGAACTTCACGTCGCCGAAGTCGAAGATGTCGCGGCCGTCCAGCCAGGTGAAGGTCCACTTGTAGGGAAACTTGACGCCGCCGACTTCACGGTAGTCGTCGTAGTCCACCTGCGTCGGCACTCTCCCGATCTTCGACGGCGTGTAGCGGATGCTGCGTACGAGCAGCCCGGTCTCCCGATCGAAGTAGAGGCTGGCCACCGACCCCCGTACGCCGTTGCCTTGCACCAGGTAGACCTCCCGGCCGTTGAGTTCCTCGACCGGGCCCACGCGCAGCGCCGTCAGCGACGTGGCAATCTGCGTGGGGAAGGTCAACTGCGCGTCCAGCCGCGCGCCGTCGAGCTCGCCGCCGATCAGCGGGTACTTCGGTACGACGGCCAGCGGAATCGAGAACCAGCCGGCGCGCCCGTCGAACGTCCGGTTGCTCTCGCCATCCGGCAGGTGGCTGAGCATGGCGCGCTTGTCGGGCGCCTGCGCGAAGAATTCGAAGTTGCCGCCGCCACCGAAGCTTCCAAACGCCACCACGTTGCCCGTGGCCGTGATGCTGGTGACGGCTGCGACCTTGTCGGCTCCGCCGAGCACCTGGAGATACTTGTCGATCACCTGCTGCGGCGGCGGCACGCCGGCGCCCTTCGACACCACGACATCCGATTCGGTGACGGCCTCGCCGTAGAAGTGATCGAGCCGCGGGGTGTCCAGGGGCGTCACGCGCAGCCGATGACAGGTCCAGCACGTGACGACCTGGCGGCCGGCAAAGTTGTCGCGGTTGATGGCCTGCATCATGAACACCATCTCGCGGGCGGTCACCTTCCTCGGGTTCGTGTCCTCTTCCCACTTCACGCTGTCGGTGCCCGCGTTGGGATGGCAATCGGCGCAGCACAGGCCGAGCGACGCCGACATGATGCCCATCGTCCCCATGAACTCGTCGACGGTGATGCCCTTCAGCGCCTGCACGTTCTTGAACACGTCCTCGACCATGACGGGCCCGCGTTGGCCGGGTGCTGTGCCCAGCCGGGCCGCCGCCCGTTGCGACGCCGATGTCGGAGCGGGTGTGCTCCGGAAGCCGAGCACGGTGAGGAACGTGATGCCGGCGAACACGATGACGAAGCTCCCGATGACACGCGGGCGCTTGCCCGGTTCGCGATCGCCCCGGCGGTCGAGAAACGGCAGCAGGAGGAGCAGCGTGATGACGACGCCGGGTATGACCACCGTCGCCACCGGCTCGAGCGGACCGGGGAAGTGCTTCAGGAGCTCGAACAGGCTCATGAAGTACCACTCGGGTCGTGGGACGTAGGTGGCGTCGGTGGGATCGGCCAACGCGTCGAGCGGCGCGTTGACGGCGATCGCGAGCGTCAGGAGCAGCGCGAACACCACCGCGATGGCGACCGAGTCTTTCAGCGCCTGATACGGATAGAACGGCTTGGGCGGGCCCGGCACCGGGGTGATGGGACCCGAGATGCCCTGCCGGCGCATCAGGTAAATGTGCGCGATCGTGAAGACGATCAGGCACGCGGGCAGCAGGAACACGTGCGCCGCGTACCACCGCATCAGCGTCAGGGCGCCCAGGCTGGAGCCGCCTTTCAGCAGCCCGCTCATGAACTCGCCGACGACCGGCACGCTCCTCGCGATGTTGAGCGTGACCGTCGTCGCCCAGTATGCCTTCTGATCCCACGGCAGGAGATACCCGGTGAGCGCGAAGCCGAGGATGATCAGGAGGAGCACGACGCCGACGATCCAGTTCACCTCGCGCGGCTTCTTGTACGACCCGAACGCCACCACGCGCAGCATGTGGACGACCGCGGCGATGACGATGAAGCTGGCGCCGAAGAAGTGGAGGCCGCGCACGACCCGGCCGAAGGTGACGCGCTCCATGATGAAGCGGACGCTGTCGTACGCGTAGTCGGGCGACGGCGAATAGAAAATTGCCAGGAGCACGCCGGTCAGGAGCTGCACCGACAAAAGGAACAGCACGATGCTGCCCGTGACGAACCACCACCCGACGCCGCTGGGCAGCGGCTCGTCGAGGAGGTGCTTCAGGAGGTTGCGGTAGCCTGTTCGATTGTCCAGCCAGTCGCGCATGGGGTGGGTTGGGCTCAGGCCTGCACGAGCACTCGGTCGCCGTCGATCCGCGTGCCGATCTTCATGAGCGGCTCAGGGGGAGGGCCCTCCATCACCGCACCAGTCTTGTCGTAGATGCCGCCGTGGCAAGGACACTTGAAGACCTGGGCCTGGCCATCCCAAGTGACGAGACAGCCCAGATGCGAGCAGGTTGCGTCGAACGCGGCCACCTCGGATTCGCCTGTCTTCACGAGGAAAATCGTCCGGCGCTCGAGGACGTCGCGGAAGCCGTCGAGTTTCCTCACGCTCAGCACGACCGGCGTGGGCTCGTTGACGGGGAGGTCCGTGAGCGCCGAGGCGGCCAGCCAATCTTCCTGCTGGCGCCCGGTGGACGAGAGGAGCGTGCCGCCGCCGATGACGCCGAGGATGCCGCTGATGACGCCGAGGATGCCCCGTGTGATCGAACTGAGAAAATTGCGACGCGTGGGGTCGGAGGTCTCAGTTTCGATGGGCACTCTGTTCTCGGGCGCCGAAGGGATATCATATCCGGGCTCACGCGTCAAAAGGAGACTCCACATGCTTCGACGAGCGTTCCTCATTGCGCTGATCGCGGCGTTCGCGATCCCGATCGCCGCGCAGGTCCCCTCTGCCTGGAAGGTTCGGATCGATGGGAGCCCCGGTGCCGCTGCTCCCGACGCGCATCCAAGTCTCAAGGTTGCGCCGACGGAGAAAGGGTTCCATCTCAGTCTCACGGGAAACCCTGGCGCGGTCTTCTGGGATCCGGCACACACGGTCAAGCCCATCTACCGCGTACGGGCGACCTTCACGCAGTTGAAGGCCGTCGACAAGCCGACGTACTACGGCCTCTTCTTCGGCGGCAACGACATGGAGGGCGCGACGCCGACCTACGTGTACTTCGCCATCGCGCAGGACGGCCGGTTCCGGATCAAGCACCACGCCGGCAGCGAGGTGCACGACATGGACGAGTCGCTCCACTATGCGATCAAGAAACCGGATGCGAGCGGCAAGGTGGTCAACGTCCTCGAAGTGCAGGTGGCACCGACCGCGGTGTCGTACCTGGTGAACGGCGCGGTCGTGGACGCGACGCCGACGCGCGCAGGCATGAACTCCTACACGGAGACCGGCAAGATCGGCGGGATCGCGGGCGTTCGTCTCGATGATCCGATCGACGTGCAGGTGGATGGTTTCCTCGCCGAATCGCCGTTCACGCTGAACGACCGCGGCCAGTAGTTCCGATCAAGAACCCGGAGTCAGCCGATGATCGTCGGCTGGCTCCCCCCGATGGCCCTGTCTCAGGCGCCTCCGTCTGCTCGCACGACGTCGAGCCCACTCTCGGTCGCCTCGTCGTGGCGCATCGTCGGTCTCATTCTGGCGACAATCGTCGCAGCGTATGCACCGTTTCTCGGCGGCGGCTTCCTCACAGACGATTTCGTTCATCTGGCGAGGCTCGTGCACCCGTCGTCACTGCGGGACATCCTCACCCTGCCTGATGCGTTCGGCTT
>Ga0210380_10000908_pt1 | contig 12285 bp, 13 predicted proteins | sample PLM4_5_coexredo_FD_155476 | JGI IMG/M metagenome (GOLD analysis project Ga0210380, IMG submission 155476) | Groundwater sediment microbial communities from an aquifer in East River, Colorado, USA - PLM4_5_coex redo | ecosystem: Environmental > Terrestrial > Soil > Riparian zone | place: USA...
GCCGTTGAACAACATCGGCCCCTTGTTGAACAGGAAGAAGACGAACATCAGGACGCCGGTCAGCAGGATCAGCGCCTGCAGTGGAATCTTGACGTAGGCACTCATGAACAGCGACTGGCGACCCTCCTTCACGGACTTCGCCGTCAGGTAGCGCTGCACCTGGCTCTGGTCGCAGCCGAAGTACGACAAGGAGAGAAACAGGCCGCCGATGAGCCCCGACCAGATCGTGTACTTTTCGGTGAGATCGAAGCGGAAATCGAGCGCCTGCGTCTTCCCCACGGCCCCGGCCAGATGCAGCGCCGAGCCCACGCTCATGCCATCTGGCAGACCAACGATGAGCACGATCACCGCCGCCAGAATGCCGCCGACGATGACGGCCATCTGCTTGACGTCGGTCCAGGTGACGGCTTGCACGCCGCCGACCATCGTATAAATCACGGTCGGCGCACCAATCGCAAGCACCGTGAGCGTGAGATTCCAACCGAGCACGATCGACAGAATCACCGACGGCGCCGCAATGATGACGCTGCACGACAATCCGCGCGAGAGGAGAAACAGAAAAGCCGTCAGCGTCCGCGTTTTGGAATCGAAGCGGCGCTCGAGGTATTCGTACGCGGTATAAACCTTGGCACGCCAGAAGAACGGCACCGCCGTCACCGACAGAATGATCATGGCGATCGGCAGGCCGAAGTAGAACTGCACGAACTTCATGCCTTCCGCGTAGCCCTGGCCGGTCGTGCTGACCATCGTGATGGCGCTCAACTGCGTCGCCATCACCGACAGGCCGACTGCCCACCAGGGCAGGCTTCGGCTGGCAAGCAGGTACCCTTCCATCTCGTTCGTGCGCTTGCTCATCCGCACGCCATCGGAGACAACCCAGACGAGGTACCCGGCGACGACGGCCCAGTCGATCCAGCTCAAGAAAAATGGACCCCCATCCAGTAGAGGCCGGCGATGGTGAGGATTTCGACGAGGACGATGCCGACGAACAGCGGCGCCAAGCGCTCCTTCATCGCCGCAGTATAGAATCTCGCCGGGCAATGCGCATCTTTTCGACCGACCACAAGGTCATCGGCCTGCAGTACGCGCTCACGAGCCTTGCGTTCCTGCTGCTGGGCTTTCTCATGATCCTGATGATCCGGTGGCACCTGGCGTGGCCGACGCAGGCGATGCCTCTGATTGGCGCGCTGCTTGGCGAATCACGGACCTCCGGCGGCGTGCTGCTCCCGGAGTTCTACCTGCAATTGGGCGCCATGCACGGCACCATCATGGTGTTCCTGGCTGTGGTGCCGCTGGCCGTCGGAGCGTTCGGCAACTACCTCGTGCCGCTCATGATCGGCGCACCTGACATGGCGTTCCCGCGGCTGAACGCGCTGAGCTACTGGCTCTACTTCGTCGCAGGTCTCGTGATGCTGGCCGGCTTCTTCCTGCCCGGTGGCGCCGCTGCGTCGGGCTGGACCTCGTATCCCCCGCTCGCGGTCATCGCCACGATGGGCCAGACGGCGTGGCTCGTCGGCATGTTCGTGCTCGTGCTGTCGTCGATGCTCAATTCGATCAACATGATCGTCACGATCCTGCAACTGCGCGCACCCGGCATGACGCTGATGCGCATGCCCTTCTTCATCTGGGCGATGCTCGTGACGTCGTTTCTCCTGCTGTTGGCGTTTCCACCGCTGCAGGCGGCCGCCGTGCTGCAACTCATGGACCGACTCGCCGGCACGAGTTTCTTCATGCCGAGCGGACTGGTGGTTTCTGGACAGATCGCGAAATCCACGGGCGGCGGCAGTCCAATCCTGTGGCAACACCTCTTCTGGTTCCTGGGACATCCCGAGGTGTACGTCCTGATTCTTCCGGCGCTCGGCATCGTCTCGGAAGTCATCGCGAACATCACGCGGAAGCCGATTTGGGGTTACCGCGCCATGGTCGGCGCGGCGCTCTTCATGGGCTCCATGTCGTTCCTCGTCTGGGCCCATCACATGTTCCTCACGGGCATGGGTCCGACGATGAGCGGGTTCTTTCAGATCACGACCATGATCATTTCCATTCCGTCGGTGATCATCGTGACGGCGCTCGTGCTGTCGTTGTCCGGCGGATCGATTCGCTTCACGGTGCCCGGGCTGTTCGCACTCGGATTCCTGCCGATGTTCGGCCTCGGCGGACTGACCGGCTTGCCGCTCGGCCTCGCCGCCACAGATATCCCGCTGCACGACACGTACTACGTGGTCGGACACTTTCACTACATCGTGGCGCCGGGCACCTTGTTCGCGCTGTTTGCGGGCATCTATTACTGGTTCCCGAAAGTGACCGGCCGGAAGATGCACGACCTGCTCGGCCGGCTGCACTTCTGGGGATCGCTGATTGGCATGAACGGCATTTTTCTGCCGATGTTCATCCAGGCCTGGGCCGGGATGAACCGCCGGCTCTACGACGGCGGCCGGACGTATGAAGCGTTCGCGGGATTCGACGGCAGTTTCCGCGGTCAGGCCTGGTCCGCCGTGTTTCTCGGCGTCGTGCAGCTCTTCTTCATCGTCAATTTGTTCTGGAGTCTGAAGAGGGGCGCACGCGTCGGCAACAATCCCTGGGACGCGACGACACTCGAGTGGGTCGCGACGTCGCCGCCGCCGGCGCACAACTTCGAAGGGACGCCGACGGTGCATCGCGGACCGTACGACTACAGCCTGCCGGGGGCGGCGCGCGATTTCACGCCGCAGAGCGAGCGATGATCATTCCGTACACGACCGACCGGCGGGCGGACACCGGCGTGACCAACGTCACGATGGGCATGTGGCTGTTCATTGCGTCAGAAGTCATGCTCTTCGGTGCGTTATTCTCGGCCTACGCCCTGTTGAGCGTGTCCGCGATTGATTGGCCTTCGGGACGGCAGTTCCTCAGCCTGCCGCTTGGCACCGTCAACACGATCGTGCTGATTCAGGTCACGGCCGTCGCCTGGCGCGCCCGGCAAAGCTCCGCAATCAAAGCGCGCGTATTGCTGATGATCGGATCGGTGTTCGCATTGGCGTTCCTGGGCTTGAAGTCGCTCGAGTACGCGCACGAATTCTCGGCGGGCCTGCGTCCGGCAACGAACACGTTCCTGGCGATGTATTTCACGCTCACCGGCCTGCATGCGCTGCACGTGATTGCCGGAATCGCGGCGAACGTCTGGGCGATCGCCGGCGCCACACGGGTCGGCGAGGCCATGATGGCTGGTCGCACCCGAGCGCTGGCGCTCTATTGGGTATTTGTGGACATTGTGTGGCTCATCATCTTCGGGTTGATGTACCTGTTATGACCACGTATCGGGCAGCGGTACGTATCGTGCTCACGGGTGCCCTGTGTCTCGGGACTGAGGCCGCGATCTACGCGTGCCCGATTTGTTTCCAGATCGAAGATGCGCACGCGACGAGCGGCATTCGCGCCGGCGTCGGCGTGCTCATGGGCGTGACCGGCGTTGTGCTGGTGGGCTTCGCGCGATTTGCCACGCGCGTGGCCGGCCGCGACGCGGCCGCCCAATCACAGTTGACCAGGCATCAGTGATGGGACGCTACCTGCCTCCCGCCGCATCGAGCCACGCCGCCGGCATGGACGCCATGCTGCTGCACGTGCATTGGATGGTGATCGGCCTCTTCGTGGGTTGGGCGATCTACTTCCTCTACGTGCTGGTGCGCTATCGATCGGGCCGGCAGCCGCGGGCGTTCCGCGAAGGCACGCGCGGGGGCGTGGCCATCTTCATCTTCGTCGGCGTGGTCGTCGCCGAAGCCGTCCTGCTGATCGGATCGGCGCTGCCGCTGTGGTTCGACCGCACGTCGGCACGACCATCTCAGGGAAATCCGCTCGTGCTGCGAGTGGTCGGCGAACAGTTCGCGTGGAATGTGCACTATCCCGGCGCGGATGGCCAGTTCGGGGATACCTCGCTGGCACTGGTCAGCACGGACAACCTGATCGGCCTGGATCGATCGTCGAAATTCGGACGCGATGATCTGGTGCTATTGAACGAGATCCACCTCGTCATCGATCGGCCAACCATCATTGAACTGTCGAGCAAGGACGTAATCCACAGCTTCGGAATTCCGGCGATGCGGGTCAAGCAGGACGTCGTGCCAGGCCTGCGCTCTGCCGTATGGTTCACGCCAACGATGACCGGCGATTTCGAAGTGGCGTGCTCACAGTTGTGCGGCGTCGGCCACTACCGCATGAAAGCCGTCATCACCGTCGAGTCGAACGAGGCATTTCAGAAATTCCTCACGGACGAGGCGAAGGCCCAAGTCGGAAGATAGAACAAGACAATCACCGCTATGCCTCACTCGATCCACGCGCGCGAACCTTCGGGCGGGCCTGTCGCCGCGGCCATCGATCGATCGCCCGAGGTGATCGGCGCGCATCTCGAGGACGCGGCGCATTTCCCTGGCGGGCGCGCCGACGGTGTTGCGCGGCCGACGACGGAAGGTGAGGTCGCCGGACTCCTCATAGCGGCGACACACGTGCTGCCCATCGGCGCGCAGTCGTCAGTCACGGGCGGCGCGACGCCAACGGGCGGTCTGCTGATTTCATCCGGCCGTTTCACGGGAATTGAGTCAACGGGGCCGCATCACGTGCGCGTCGGCGCCGGCGTGCCTCTCGACACGTTGCAGATGCGACTCGCCGAACGGGGTTGCTGGTATCCACCGACGCCCACCTTCATGGGCGCGTTTGTCGGCGGCGTCGTGGCGACTAACGCGGCAGGCGCTGCCACGTTCAAATACGGCACGACACGCGCATGGGTGGATGGACTGACCGTGGTTCTGCCGTGCGGCCACGTGCTCGATCTGGTTCGTGGCCAGGTGCGCGCGAACTCGAACCGCGAGTTCGAGATCATTTGCCCGCACGGTACTCGCCGGTTTCAATCGGGCAGCTACGTGATGCCGGCGGTGCCCAAATGTTCCGCTGGCTATTTCGCCGCGCCGGGCATGGACCTGATCGATCTTTTCATCGGCGCCGAGGGCACGCTTGGGGTCATCGTCGACGCTACGCTCAGAGTCGCGGGCTCGATTCCCGCGCGAGCGATGGCGATGGTGCCGGTGCAAACCGAAGCCGCCGGCCTGGCGCTGGTGCGTGATCTCCGATCGGCCGCTGAGGCGACGTGGCGGATGCGCGATCCGCAGGGCCTCGACGTGGCCGCGATCGAGCATCTCGACCGGCGTTGTCTCGACGTGCTGCGCGAGGACGGGGCGCTACGCGCGCAGTCCGTCGCGATTCCCGACGACACCAGCCTGCTGCTGCTTGTGCAAATTGAGCTGCCGGCAGCCACGACCGCGGCCCAGGCGTTCGATGACATCGCGTCCGCATCGGCAAACGATCGCGACACGCCCGTCGCACGATTCGCGCGAATGCTCTCGCAGCATGGCGTGTTCGATCGCACGGAACTGGCCATGCCGGGCGACACCCGCCGCATGCAGCAGATGCTGGCCGTACGCGAGGCCGCGCCGACCGGCGTCAATCGCCGCGTGGGTGACGCGAAGCGGACCGTCGATTCCCGCATCGACAAGACCGCCGGCGACATCGTCGTGCCCTGGGATCGATTCGAAGAGATGATGGCGATCTACCGGAACGGATACGAGCGTCGCGGCCTGGACTACGCGATCTGGGGCCACATTTCCGACGGCAACGTGCATCCGAATGTGATTCCAACCTCGTATCAGGATGTGGTGGCCGGACGAGAGGCCATCATGGAATTCGGGCGCGAGGCCATCCGGTTGGGCGGGAGCCCGCTGGCTGAACACGGCGTCGGCCGGAGTTCGCTCAAGCAACAATTGTTGCGGGAACTCTACGGCGACGAAGGCGTTGAACAGATGCGGGCCATCAAGCGCGCCATCGATCCGGATGCGAAAATGTCTCCAGGAGTCATTTTTCAATGACGCGATGGTTTCGAGGATTCAGTGCGCGCGGGTCGGTGGCTGCGGCCGCGATCCTGTCGCTCGCCATTGGCATCGGCGCCAATACGGCGATCTTCAGTGTGGCCAATGCGCTGTTGCTTCGACCGCTGAATTATCGCGACGCGGACCGGCTGGCGATTCTGTGGAACAGGTCGCCGGGTCTGAACATCCAGGAAGACTGGTTTTCCACCGCCCAGTACTTCGACATCAAGAACGGGCACTCGGGCTTCGAGGACATCGCGATCGCGCTGGGCGCCAATTACAACCTGACCGGAATCAGCGCTTCCCCTGGGGTGAGCGAAGTCGAACCCGAGCGGGTTGGCGTGATTCGCGTGTCATCAAATCTGCTGCCGATGCTTGGCGCCCAGCCGGCCGTCGGCCAGCTCTTCGTGCCCGAAGACGATCTCCCGGGGCGAGCGGGGACGGCGGTCCTCGGTCACGACTTCTGGATGCGCCGATTCGGCGGTGACCGTGCCGCCATTGGACAGTCGATCATCCTGAACGGGCAGACCTATCAAATCGCCGGTGCCCTGCCCGACACATTCCGGCTGCCGCGCGAAGTGCTACCCACCCTGGGCGTCGCTGAAGACGGCGAAATCTTTCTGCCGCTGCCATTGCCTCCGACGGCGCCGCAAACGCGCACGCGCGAGGACTACAACATCATCGCCAAGCTGAAGCCTGGCGTCGCAGTGACAACGGCGCAGGCGGAGATGGATGCGCTCACGGCGAGGCTGCGACGGGACTTCCCCGACTTCTATCCGCCGCAGGGCGGGTTGACGTTTTCGATCGTGCCCCTGCTCGACCAGGTCGTCGGCAATGTGCGCAACACCGTCATCGTGCTCATGGGCGCCGTGGCGTTCGTGCTGCTCATCGCGTGCGCGAACGTCGCCAATCTGCTGCTCTCGCGCGCGCTCGCCCGGCAGCGTGAACTCGCGATTCGCGCGGCGCTTGGCGCCACACGCGCGCAGATCGTGCAGCAACTGCTGGGCGAGTCAGTCGCACTGGCGCTGTTTGGCGGTGCCCTCGGCGTGGTGCTCGCCTGGGCCGGCATCACCTGGATTCATGCGCTCCAACCGGCTGATGTGCCGAGGCTGGCCGACATCAGCATCGATGCCCGCGTGCTGGCATTCACGATGGGCGTCTCCATCTTCGTCGGCGTGCTCGCCGGCCTGGTGCCCGCGTTCGGCCTCCGTCGTCTCGATTTGCCACGTACGCTCGGCGACGCGAGCCGCGGATCCGCCGGCGCGCGTTCGATGTGGGGCAAAGGCGGGCATCTCCGCCGCATCCTCGTCATCTCGCAACTCGCGCTCGCGGTGGTGCTGCTCATCGGCGCCGGCCTGCTCGTACGCACCGTGGCACATCTGCAGCGGGTGCCGCCGGGCTTCAGTGCCGACAACGTGCTCACGCTGGAACTCACGATGACGGGCCAGAAGTACGCCAACGGGCCGGCCGTGTTGAACGCGTACAAGGACTTGTGGGAGCGTCTCAGTCGCGTACCCGGTGTGGCGAATGTCGGCGGCGTGTCGTCACTCCCCTTGAGCGGGTACTTCTCGTGGGGCCCGATCACGGTCGAAGGCCGCGTACCGCCTCCTGGTGAGAATTTCATCAACGCCGATCAGCGCATCGTCGGTGGCCATTACTTCGAGACGATGAATATTCCGTTGAAGGGTGGGCGATGGTTCAGTGACGAGGACAACACCACGGCGCCGCGTGTCGTCATCGTGGACGAATTCATGGCGCGCGAGTTGTGGCCGGGCGCCGACGCCGTCGGCAAGCGCATCCGCTTTGGCGATCTCAAATCCACGGCGCCCTGGCAGACGGTGGTCGGCGTGGTCGGCCGCGTGAAACAGTACGGCCTCGCGCAGGATGGCCGCATCGCGGTCTATCTGCCACAGACGCAGGCGCCGGTGCGGGCGATGTACATCACGGCTCGGGCCGAGAACGGGCCGGAGTCGATTGTGACGGCGATTCGCCAGCAGATTCGGGAGATGGATTCCAACCTGCCGATCTACCGTCTGCGTCCCATGTCTGCGCTCGTCGATGCGTCACTCGCGCGCCATCGATTCGCGATGCGCCTGCTGATGCTCTTTGCAGTGCTCGCGCTCGTGCTCGCCGCCATCGGCACGTACGCCGTCATGTCCTTCATCGTCTCCCAGGGCACACGCGAGATGGGGATTCGCCTTGCGCTGGGCGCCACGCCGGGCGGCATCATCTCGCTGGTGGTCCGGCAGGGCCTTTTCGTCGCGGCCATTGGTGTCGTGGTCGGCCTGGCCGGCGCGTTCGCGCTCACGCGCGTGCTGAGCACGCTGATCTTCGGCGTCAGCAGCGCCGATCCCCTGACCTACGCCGCCGTGGCCGCCGTCCTGGGTGGCGTCGCGATCCTGGCGAGCGCGGCTCCGGCGCGACGGGCCTCACGCATCGATCCCGCGATTTCGCTCAGAAATGAATAGGCGGGGCGGAGTGTTGGTACTCTCTCAACTCGGACTCTCGTACGGCGAGGCGCTCGACTTCCTTCGTCGACAGCGCATAGGCCCCTCGCTGACGCGTCACGAGATCGGTCGGCGTAAATGACGGACGCATGAGGCCGAACGCCTGGTGGCGCCGCACGCCGAGCAGGACATGCCCGATCTCGTGGGCGAGAATTCGTCCGAGCGCACGGCCGATCTCGACGGGTCCGATGACGGGACTACCCGCCAGGACAAGGAGCCTCGAGTCCCCTACCGATTCGATCAGGGATTGCGTCTCGTCGTAGTCAAGGTGGATTCCCACATGGTCGATGCGTGCCGGCACGAGGCGAGTACTGCCCAACACAATCGGCCCGCGCGGATGTGTGGTTGGGGAATGCTGATACTCGACGAGCACGTCGAACGACCCGAGGACCACTGGACAGTGGACCTCAAGCAAGCTCGCCGGCCATTGAATCTGCACGCCATAGCGGATCCAGATCGCCGACGCCTCGTCCTGCATCGAGCGAACGGTTGCTTCCTGCGGCTCGCGCCCAGCGAATGTCAGGTCGACATCGACACAGATCCCGGCAGCCGCCTCGCCCGCGATCGACAACACACACACGGCCATGGCCGCCCTACACCAGAGCTGATTCGGTACCCGCACCATCCGACACGTCCTTTACGTTCGGACTAACCTCCAAGGCCTGATGCTTATTCCGGCGCGCGGTATCCAATCGCCGGTGGCGACCCGGCCCTTCAGCGAAGCGGGTCCCTCCCGTCAACCGATCCGCCGGTTCCCTTGTATACCTGGTAGCGCAGGCCGCCGAACCGGTGGACCTGACGCGCTCCAGAAAGGAGCCGGAGTGATCGGAGTCCCCGAGAAGACGCGAGCATTCACAAAATCGGCGGCACTCCTGGCGACTGCAGCGTTGGCGGTCGCATGCGTCGCGCCGGCACCGACGGCCCTCCCCTCACCCGCTGCCGTTGACGCAGAGGTGACGGACGCGATGGCGGCGACCGGGGCGAAAGGCATGGCGGTTGCGATCGTCGACGAGGGGCGGGTCGTTCATGTGCAGAGCTATGGCTCACGCAATGCGGCGGGGCAGGCACTTGAGACCAGCACCGTGATGTACGGGGCTTCGCTGACCAAGGCGGCGTTTGCGTACATGGTGATGCAGCTGGCGGAAGAGAAGCGGATCGACCTTGATGGCTCGATCGCAACATACCTGCCTCGGCCGCTGTCCGACTACACGGCGCCCCAGGTCGAGGACAAATATGCGCGGTGGAGCGACCTTGCAGGTGACGAGCGCTGGCGCAAGCTGACGCCGCGCATCCTGCTCAGCCACGGGTCGGGGTTTGCGAATTTCGGGTTCCTGGAGCCCGACGGAAAGCTGCGGTTCCATTTCGATCCGGGCGCGCGTTACGCCTATTCGGGCGACGGGTTCATCCTGCTGCAGTTCGTGCTGGAGCAGGGCCTGGGGCTTGACGTCGGCACGGAGATGCAACGGCGCGTCTTCGACCGTTTCGGCATGAGGACGACGAGCATGCTGTGGCGGAATGATTTTGCCGCAAACCTCGCTGATGGCTGGGACATCGAGGGCAAGCCACATCCGCATGACCAGCGCAGCACACCGCGCGCAGCGGGCTCGATGGACACGACCATTGCCGACATGGCGCAGTTCGCGGCGGGTTATGTTTCCGGCGTTGGGCTGTCGCCTGCGGGCCGCGCGGAACTGACGAAGCCCCAGCGTGCGATCACGACGGCGACACAGTTTCCAACATTGCTGCCTGAATTGCCCGCGGCCGAGCGCCGAACGGATCTTGCCGCGGGGCTGGGCGTCATCGTGTTCAATGGTCCGCAGGGGCGTGCGTTCGAGAAGGGCGGACATGACGACATCACCGGCAATACGCTGACCTGCGTCGAGGCGCGCCGGCGGTGCGTGCTGATCATGTCGAACGATGTGCGTGCGGAGGCGGCGTTTCCGTCCCTTGTGAAGTTCGTGCTGGGCGAAACGGGCGCGCCGTGGCGGTGGTTATACGGAGATATGAAGTTCCGGTGAGGGGCGTTGAGCGTCCGGCTCGGCTTGTCAACCAGGCCGCGAGTTCCCTTGTATACCTCATAGCGCAGGCCGCCGAACCGGCGGATCCTGACGCGCTCCAGAAAGGAGCCTGACGTGTTTGGAAACCCTGAACGCATGCTGTTGATCGTCATCGTCCCGATCCTGGCTGTAGTCCTGCTGTCGGTCGTCCTCCTCGTCTCAATGCTGAGCCGCCTGCGGCGCCAGGCCCGCGGCCACGGCTATCCGTCAACGAGGGCCTACCTGCGCGCCGCGCCGCGGACCGACGCGGAAAAGCGCGACGCCACGGACCTCGCGCTCAAGGGCCTGGTCCTGTGTCTGATCGGATTGATTGTGCCTCCGGTGCTGCTCTTCGGGCTGTTCCCGCTCTTCTATGGCGCGCGCAAGGTCGTCTACGCGTCGATGGGACTCGGACTGGCGGATGACGCGATCCGGTGACCGACGCCGACGCGACACTCGTTCGCGCCACGATCGCCCTCGTTCGGCGTGGCGATAGCGACGCCTTCGGACGGATCGTCGAGTTGTTTCAGCGCCGGTTGTTTGGTCTGGCGCTGATGATGACTCGCGATCCGTCTGGCGCGGAAGAGATCGTGCAGGATGCATTCGTTCGCGCGTTCGTGAACCTCGTGAGTTACGACGATGCCCGGCCGTTTTACCCGTGGATCTCGACGATCACCGTCCGGCTCGCGCAGAACTGGCTGGTCCAGCGCCGGCGCGTTAACACGCGGGAGGGCACCGAACTCGATCCCGATCTCGCGACGGCCGTCGCCGCCACTGATCCGCTGACGGAGTTGATCACCGATGAGAGCGACCGCCGCCTGTGGCAATCCGTCAGTGCGCTGGCCTCGGGCGAACGCACCGCGGTCATCCTCTTCTATCGCCAGGACATGAGTGTGCGCGAGATCGCGAGCGCACTCGGCGTCAACGGCGGCACGATCAAGACAATGCTTTTTCGCGCGCGCCAGAAATTGCGGCTCGCGCTCGGCGACGCGCCTGTCGGACCGGCTCGGCCGCCAAAACCAAATGAGGACACTCCATGATCGATCACGTTGCAACATTGATGGCGCGGCTTCCGGAACCCACACCACCGGCGTCGCTCAAAGCCACCGTGATGGCGCGTATCGCGCGCGAGGCCGAGCTGCAGCAAGACATCGCGGCCGAGGCTGCGAATCACGCGCGGATTCCGCGTGAGCGCTCGGTGTGGATCTGGACACTCGCTGGCGGACTCGCAACGGTGGTTGGCACCACTGTTTATGGCTGGCTTGCAGGAGGAGCGTTGCCCAGTTTCACGGCACCGTTGATCGGAGGCGGAGCACCGGCGCTGATCCCAATGCCGGGATCGGCGGCGCTCATTGTTGCACTCGGTCTCTTGATCTATCTCGCGGGCCTGTTCGCACCGCTGCGGCCATCGTCGCCTTCTCGCGGCCGGGCCGTTCGTCGTTCATTAACCTCGACGTGACGCGTCCGTAACGGGATCGTCGTTTTTGCGTGTCTAAATGAAGCTTCTCTCGGCTCCTGCTCGGCGAGACCTCCCCCTCGTCGAGCGGGAGCCCTCCGGGGCGGCCCCGAAACCCAATTTGTTGCACAGAATTTACCTGAGACCAGACGCCCGTACGGTATCAATCAGCTCAGAGGACACCGATGGTTGACCACGAGACGAGCCTGACCGCGACGAAACCTGTAAACGTGACCCGCGACCTGACCGGCTGGGAGGTGCGCCACGAGGGCAGCACCGGTGAAGTGCGTGTGTCGCATTACACGGATTGGCATCGCGTGGAACGGGCCCTGCGGTCGATCGAAGTCGATCGGATGTCTGCGCCTGCGCGGCGAGACTAACGCGCGACGTTCAGA
>Ga0210380_10000909_pt1 | contig 12284 bp, 9 predicted proteins | sample PLM4_5_coexredo_FD_155476 | JGI IMG/M metagenome (GOLD analysis project Ga0210380, IMG submission 155476) | Groundwater sediment microbial communities from an aquifer in East River, Colorado, USA - PLM4_5_coex redo | ecosystem: Environmental > Terrestrial > Soil > Riparian zone | place: USA...
GTGCAGCGTGCGCTCGGCCATGACGAGCAGCAACGTGATGGCGATGACCGGCGTGCCCAGGATCATCACCAGGCTGGTCGCGTACTGCGCCCAGACGAACAGCGGCAGCCGGAACCACGTGAGCCCCGGCGCGCGCATCCGGTGGATCGTCACGATGAAGTTGAAGCCGGTGAGGATCGACGAAAAGCCGGCGATGAACGCGGCCATCGCGGCCATCGTCACGCTCGTCTGCGACGCCTGCGTGCTGTACGGCGTATAGAACGTCCAGCCGGTGTCCAGGCCGCCGGTGGCCACCGCGGCAATCGCCAGTGTGCCGCCGATCACATACAGGTACCAGCTCAGCAGGTTGATGCGCGGGAACGCCAGATCCTTGGTTCCGCACATGATCGGAATCAGGAAATTGCCGAGCGTCGCCGGAATCGACGGAATCAGGAAGAAGAAGATCATCACGACGCCGTGCATCGTGAAGAGCTTGTTGTAGGTGTCGGCCGCGACGAAGTCGCCCTTCGGCGTCAGCAGTTCGATGCGGATACCCAGCGCGAACAGGCCGCCAATCGCAAAGAAGACGGTGATCGAGATGAGGTACAGCATCGCGATGCGCTTGTGGTCCTTGGTAAGGAGCCACGCCGCGAGGCCGTACGGCGCATCCAGATAACTTTGTCGTGCCGGCGCAGTTTCGGTAGCCATGTTATTTCTTCGCCTCCGGCGCGGCCGGTTTCAGCGTCTTGATGTAGGCGATGAGCTGCATCAGATTCTCTTCCGTAACCATGCCCTGGAACGTCGGCATGATGCCCTGATAGCCCTGCACCACCTTAGCCTGCGAGTTCATGATTGATTCACGCAGATAGTTTTCGTCGGCGACCACCTTGCGGCCATCCGTCAATGGAACCGTGCTCCCGAAGACGCCCAGCAGCGAGGGCCCGCGGCCCGTGGAGTCCGGCTTGTGACACGTCACGCACGCCAGATCCGTGAACAGCCGTTCGCCGTTCTCGACCGCCGTGCCGGTCGATCGTCCGCCGGACAGCCACACTTCGTAATCCTGCGGCGTCATGACGATGACCTGTCCGATCATGCCGGAGTGCTTCGTGCCGCAGTATTCGGCGCAGAAGATGTGGTACGTGCCCACCTTCGTCGCCTCGAACCACATGGTCGTCAACTTGCCCGGGACGGCGTCCATCTTCACGCGGAAGGCGGGCAGCGAGAAGTCGTGCAGCACGTCCTCGGAGCCCAGCGTGATGCGGACCGGCCGGCCCGTCGGCACGTGCAATTCGTTGATCTCGCGCACGCCTTCCGGATGCTGGACTTTCCACATCCACTGCTTGCCGACGACGAAGACTTCCATCGCGTTGGCAGGCGGCGTGGCGAGCCGGAAGAAGAGCGAGGCTCCCCAGCCGAACATGACCATCGAGAGGACGAACGGGATGAACGTCCAGCCGAGTTCGAGCGCCAGGGACCCGTGGATGTCCGCGCCGACGTCGTCCGGGTTGCGCCGGCGGAACTTCACGGTGAAGTACCCAATCAGCGCCACGACCAGAATCGTGAAGAAGGCGGAGACCGCGAAGATGAACAGATACAGCAGGTCCATCTCGACGGAGACCGTCGATGCGCCGGGAGGAAACAGCGGAAAGGGAGTCGACATCTAGCGAGTACCCGTGGTTGCGGTCCGTGCGACCGCGCTGGCCTGCCGTCGCTCGCGACGGAGGGACATAAAGATCCAACCACCGATGACCAGAACGGTGAGCGCGCCGGCCGCGCGCACGATGTTCATGATGGCCAGCCCGTAGCGGCCGGTCTCGGGGTCATAGTGGTAGCAGAACAACATCGCCTGGTCGGCGACCGAACCAATCTGGCCCGCGGACGCTTCGATCAAAGCGAGCTTCAAGTCCTTCGGCGCGAATTCCACGCCGTAGAGGTACCGGGAGATCCGTCCGTCGGGTGTCAGCACGGTGATGGCCGCCGGATGCGCGAACTGGCCCGTCTGCTTGTCCCACGCGTAACGGAAACCCACGGCGGTCGTGAGGTCCTTGATCGAGGACTCGCGGCCGGTCAGAAAGTGAATGCGGCTCGTGTCGGCGGCGCGGATGTACCGGCTGACGAACTGCGCCTTGCGTTCGGTCGCCATGGCGGGCGTTTCGCCCGGATCGAAACTCACCACGACGACGTCGTATTCCTGGCCCGCGGAGAACGACAGGCCCTGCAGCGAACCGGCGAGACCGTTCAGCACCTGGGTGCACAGCATCGGGCAGCTGTAATAGACGAGCGCCATCACGACCGGGCGCTGGCCGAAGAACTGGCCGAGCTTCACGGGCGCGCCGTTTTCGTCGCTGAATTCGGCCTCGAGCGGCAATTTCGCATTCGGCTTCTGATCGATGCCGATTTCCTTCAGCGCCGCGACCGGCTGGCTCGCCGCAGTGCCGGCGTCCGGGCGACTTTTCTGCGCCAGGAGCGGCAGAACCCCGGCCGAGCACACAAGCGCCACGGCGACGAGGCACACCCGGGCCGTCGTGCCCGCTGCGCGCCGATTTCCGTGGCTTCTCGACATGCTTACTTCTTCACTTCCTTGACCGGCTTCACTTCCTTGCCAGCGTCAGCGCCTCGTACAGGCAGACCCCGTTCAAGCAGCAGATCCTTGGCGCGGTCGATGGGAATCCGATAGGTGCCCGCGTTCTTGTCCGTCACGCCGTAGGTCGTGAGCGTTTCGTGCTCGTAGGCGCGAAGTGCATCCAGGTTCACAGGCTCGCGGACCAGGAGTTGCGGCGCCGGGCCATTCGGTCTGCCGATCGCGACCATGTCGGGATACACACGGCCGGCCGGTGCCTGCCGTTCAGCGACGACGGGCGCCATCGGCGAAGCCATCATCGCGGCGTCCGGCGCCTGATGTTGCATCGCGCGGAGCAGCACCCACATGAGCAACTGGCACACCAGCGTCGTCACCGTCAGGATCACGACGAACCAGACGATGCCGCTGTAGCTGATGCCGTCACCCTCGACGGGCGCGATTTTGCCGTGGGCTGGTTTAGTGTCCATTAGCGACCGCTTCCTTGAAGTACGGATCCCGCGCCGCGAGCAACGAGCGGCCGGCCAGATTCCGGAAGAAGAAAATCAGCCAGAGGCCGCCGATCCCCAGCGCGGCGGCAAAATCCACCCAGCTGATTGACGAACCTTCGTGACGGAAGACCGGACCAATCGTCCACGTGATGTCGACGATGCGCATGACGAGAATGAGGAGCGCGATCCACTTCACGACATCCGGATTCCGCTTGAAGCTCTGCGAGAGCAACAGCAGGAACGGCAATGCGAACTGGCCGAAGAGCAGCGCCACGCTGATCGGGTACCACGGTCCGTTCAAGCGCTCGAGATAGAAGGGAATTTCTTCCGGCAGGTTGGCCGACCAGATGATCAGCAACTGCGACACCGAGAAGTACGCCCACAACATCACGAACGCGAACATCAGCTTGCCGTGGTCGTGGAATTTCTCGGCGTTGGCGACCTGCGACATCGGCTGGAATTTCACCAGGATCGACAGGATCAGAATGGTGAACGCCATCGTCGAGAGCCCCTGGCCCCCGAGCGTCAGCACGCCGAAGATGGTCGAGTACCAGTGCGGGTCCAGCGACATGACCCAATCGATGCTCATGAAGGTGATCGTGCCGACGTAGAGCACCAGGCCGGGGCCCGAGATCATGCGCGAGCGGCGATCCAGCGGCCCCGGAATCTGTGCGGGCTGTTCGTCCTGTTCTTTCGACCACTTGTTCAGGAAGAACGCCAGGATCGACCAGATGGCGAAGTAGAGCAGCGCGCGCAGGCCGAAGCCTGTGGCATTCAAATACTGGCCCTTCAGATGCAGGACCTCCTGCATCTTCTCGTCGTCCGGACTCGGGCTCACCCACGGATAGAGCTTGGCGAGGTTGAACCAGATGGGGAGAAAGAGCAGCGCCATCAACGGAAGCGTGCGCGTCGCGGCCTCGAGGATGCGACGCGAAATCATCGTCCAGGCGCCGCCGCTGAGGTGCTGGATCATCAGGATGCCCAGCGATCCGAGCGTGATGCCGACCCAGAAGATGTAGCCGATGAGGTACGACTGCCAGAAGGCGTCACCGGCCGACATGTAGCCGGCGGCGGACGCGGCGATGCCGACGACGGCGATGCCGATGGCGCGGGTGCCGAGCCGGCCGAGCTCGGCGCGCGGCCGCGTCATGAGCGCGGCTTCGTCAAAATGTATGGCGGGTGTCTGACCCGCCGGCTGTACGGTCTCGTGCGCCATTACTGCTGTCTCCCGTGCCCGCTGGCAGGCGTCGGCGCGGCCACCGGGACGCCTTCCTTCAACTTGCGCAGCGTGTCGGCCGGCACGTCCTTTTCGGCGGCGGCGTGGCTCAGTTGCAGGGCGCGGACGTAGGCCGCGATGCGCCACCGATCATCAGCGGTAATCTGCGCCTTGTAATCCGGCATCGCGCCGAATCCGTTCGTCATCACGTCCACGAAGTACCCGATGGGCATCAGGCGCAGACGATCGATGTGGTAGTTGGCGGCCTGCCGGTAGCCGCGCTGCACGACCATGCCGTTGCCTTCGCCCGTGGCGCCGTGGCAGGGCGAGCAGTAGATGTTGAAGCGCTCCTGGCCGCGGTCGAGATCCGCGCGCGTGATGGCGAACGGGAAGACGTCCGCGACCTGGCCGTTGAGCTTGCCGGTGTGGAGGAGCTCGTCTTCATTCAGCGCCACGCCGGGCGCCGACGTGCGTGACACGGTGCCCGCCACGAGCGGCTGCGCCGAACTGCTGTTCGGCAGGAACGCGCTCTTTTCGTACGGATCGTACCGAGGCGCGTCGTGCATATCCTGACGGCAACCTGACACGAGCACGACGAGCAAGGTCAAAGGTAAAAGGGCAAAGGGCAAAGGTGTGGTGCGGCGCTTCGCGCCGATCAGTTTCTTAGTAAAGGAATAGACGGCAATCGTCAGCGCGTTCGTCACCTTTGCCCTCTGACCTTTGCCCTTTGACCTTGTCAGGTGCTTGTTAATGTTCAACTTGCACCACCTCTGTCGCGTTGAGCCCCGAGAGAAACAGCCGCGTCGCGTTCGCGTCGAACCTGGGGTCGCTGGCCTCGATGGCGAGGAAAAACTTGTCCTGCGTGGCCAACTGAAAGCGCGGCGCGTTGAAGACCGGGTGATACGGCTGCGGCAATCCGTTCAGCGCGATCATGCCGAAGACCGCGGTGATCGCCGCGAACAGGATCGTCAGTTCGAAGGTCACGGGAATGAACGACACCCACGAGTGATACGGCCGGCCACCAATATTGAGCGGCAAGTCGATCACTGAGGTCCAGTACTGCAGGCCGTAACCGCTGAGCAGGCCGGTCGCACCCGCGACGAACACGATGGGCGCCACCAGCCGTTCCTTGAACCCAAGCGCCTCGGAGAGGCCGTGAATCGGGAACGGCGAATAGGCATCGGTCTTCGTGTAGCCGGCGGCGCGGACCTTGACGGCGGCGTCCATCAGCGCCTGCGCGGAATCGAACTCGGCCATCAGGCCGTAGAACGGCGGTGTGGTTGTGGCGTGGGCCATTTTAATGCGACCCCCCTTCCGGGTGCTTCACGCGCGCCTCAGGCAGCATCGTGCGCACCTCGAAGATGGAGATGAGCGGCAGCACGCGCACGAAGAGGAACATCAGCGTCGTGAAGAGGCCGATGGTTCCGAAGAGCGTCATGAAGTCCCAGATCGTCGGGTAATACATGTCCCACGACGAAGGGACGAAATCGCGGTGGAGGCTGGTCACGATGATGACGAAACGTTCCAGCCACATGCCGACGTTGACGAACATCGCCACCGTGAAGAGGACGCCGATGTTCCGGCGCAACCGCTTCGACCAGAGAATCTGCGGCACGATGAAGTTGCAGAGGAGGAGCACCCAGTACGACCACGCGTACGGGCCGTAATAGATGCGGTTCTTCAGCATGAACCGTTCGTATTCGTTGCCGCTGTACCAGCCGAAGAACGCTTCGCACGCGTAGCCGTAGACGACGATCATGCCCGTGATCAAGGTGATCTTGGCCATGTTCTCGAGGTGGCGCATCGTGATGAAGTCGTGCAGCTTGTACATCGCGCGCAGCGGAATCGCGAGCGTCAGGACCATCGCGAAGCCGGCGTAAATCGCGCCGGCGACGAAATAGGGCGGGAAGATGGTCGCGTGCCAGCCCGGCAGCACCGACACCGCGAAGTCAAAGCTGACGACGGTGTGGACGGAGAGCACCAGCGGCGTGGACAGTCCGGCGAGGAGCAAATACGCCTTCTCGTAGCGGACCCAGTGGAACGCCGAACCGCGCCAGCCGAGCGCGAGCACGCCGAACAGCTTCTTCAGCCCGGGATTCACGGCCTTGTCGCGGAACGTCGCGAGGTCGGGGATCAGGCCGACGAACCAGAACAGCGCCGAGACCGTGCCGTAAGTGGAGACGGCGAAGACGTCCCAGATCAGCGGGCTGCGGAAGTTCGGCCACAGGCCCATCGTGTTCGGGTACGGAAACAGCCAGTACGCGGCCAGCCAGGGACGGCCGGTATGGAAGATGGGGAAGATCAGCGCGCACGCGACGGCGAACAGCGTCATCGCTTCCGCGAAACGGTTGATGGACGTGCGCCAGTCCTGCTTGAAGAGCAGGAGGATCGCGGAGATCAGCGTGCCGGCGTGGCCGATGCCGATCCACCAGACGAAGTTGATGATGTCGAACGCCCAGCCGACCGGGACGTTGTTGCCCCAGATGCCGACGCCCTTCAGCAGCAGCCAGGAGAGCGCCACGCCGAGGCCGGACAGCAGCGTGAACGCGATCGCGATGATGAAGTACCACGCCAGCGGCGAGTGCTTCGTCAGTACGATCCCCGTCAACTGATCGGTGATGGACCGGTACGAGTGTCCCGGTGTCAGGACCGGAATCGGTGCTCGGAAGTCGCCCTTCGGGAATTGTGAGTCGTCCACGAAACCTCTCCGCTAACCCTGGCTTGCCCGGTTCAGTGCCGGATTCGGATTGCGCACCACGGCGAGATAGCTCGTCCGCGGGCGCGTGCCGAGATCTTCGAGCAAACCGTAGTCGCGCGTCTGCTGCTTGAGCTTCACGACCCGGCTCGACGGATCGTTCAAGTCGCCAAACACGATGGCGTCGGCCGGGCACGCCTGTTCGCAGGCGGTGCGAATGTCGCCGTCCTTCATGTCGCGGCCGTCGGTCTTGGCGTCGATGCGCGCGTGATTGATGCGCTGCACGCAGTACGTGCACTTTTCCATCACGCCGCGGCTGCGAATCGTCACGTCCGGATTGCGCTGCGCGTACAGCTCCGGCGTGTCGAAATCGGCATACAGCATGAAGTTGAATCGCCGCACCTTGTAGGGGCAGTTGTTCGAGCAGTAGCGCGTGCCCACGCAGCGGTTGTAGACCATGTCGTTCAGGCCTTCGTCGCTGTGCACCGTGGCGGCCACCGGGCAGACGACTTCGCACGGCGCGTTTTCGCACTGCTGACACGGCAGCGGCTGGTGATACGTGCCCTCGGGCGCGTTCACGTCGCCGGCAAAGTACGTGTCCACGCGCAGCCAGTGCATTTCACGGCTGCGGCTGACCTGCGATTTGCCGACCACTGGAATGTTGTTTTCCGCCACGCAAGCCGCGACGCACACGCCGCAGCCCGTGCACGCATTCAGATCGATCGACATGCCCCACCGATGCAGCGCGCCCTTCGAATGCGGCTGCTCCTGCGGGTAGAGCGTGATGCTCGAATCCGGGCGATTGTGGCCCATTTCCTTGACGGCATCCGGCTTCGCGCGGAATTCCTCGAGCGCGACGACGCGAACCGGATTGCGGCCTTCCATCAGGAAGTGGTTCTGCGTGGACGCGATCGGATACGTCTCGGATGTCTTCGTGACCGTAGCGCCGCCGTCGAACCACGGCGCTTTGGACGTGCGCAGCGGGAACGCGTCGACGCCGATGTTGTTCCCCACGCGTCCGGCGCGCTTGCGGCCGTAGCCGAAATGCACCACGACCGTGTCGTCCGCGGTGCCCGGGAGCACCCAGACCGGCATCTTGATCGAGCGGCCCTGATAGGCGATCTCGAGCACCGGATTCGAGGCGTTGCCGGAACGGAACACGTCCACGTGCAGGTCGCCGGCGGTTTTCGCACTGATGTAGCAGACGTTGTCCCACGTGACCTTCGACAGCGGCTTCGGCAATTCCTGCAACCAGGCGTTGTTCGCAAAGCGGCCATCGAGCACGTTCGGATCCGCACGAAAAATGATTTCCATGCCGGTGCCGGCCTTCGGCGCAGCGGCCGGCGAAGCAGCCGGTGCTGGCGTAGCCGTCGCGCCGCCGAGAATCGATGTGCCGCTGACGAAGCCATCATGCAGCGCGTTCTTCCAGAACGAGTCGGCGTTCGCAAACGCCTGTCCGTCCTTGCGCCGCAGCGACGCTCCGGGTGCGGTGAACGCCGTCGTCCAGAATTCCTTGACGAGATCCATCGGCGCGGTGCCAGGCGTCTCGTTCAGCGCCGCGAGCACCTCGAGCGCCGTGCGGCCGTCGTAGAGCGGCGCGATCAGCGGCTGCAGCAGCGACACCGTGCCGTCGAATGCCCGCACATCGCCCCAGCTTTCGAGGAAGTGCGCTTCGGGGATGTGCCAGTGACACAGTTCCGCCGTCTCGTCGTGATAGAGGCCGAGATGAATGCGATTGCCGACTTTGTTCAACGCCTCGGCAAATTTCAGATCCGACGGTGCCGTGAAGACCGGGTTGCCGCCCAGGATGAACAGCACGTCGACCTTGCCGGCGTTCATGTCGCCGACCAGAGCGCTGAGCGACGCGCTGCCGTCAGTGGGCGACGTGACGATGGGCGCCGTGTAGATCACGGTCTCATTGGTGTTGCCGAGCGCGTCGTTGATGGCGCGCGCGAGCGCATGCACGACCGCCGGCTGGTGGTCGCCGGCGATGACCGCCGAACGCCCCTTGTGCGCCGACAGATCGGCGCCAACCGCCGCGGCCCATTTCTGCGCATCCGCCGACAACGTGCCGGCCGGCGCGGGCTGTCCCGCGACGGGCGCATTGACCGCCGCCGCGACCGCCGCGGCAAACGCGTGCACGTCGCGTGACTTGATCGCGAGCCGGTGATCCGCGTTGCTCCCGGTGACCGTCGGGACGGGCTCAACAACGTAGAGGCGATTCAACTCGTCCTGCGGAGTACCCATGCGGCGACGCGAGGAGAAATCCTTCGCGTATCGCACGGATCCTGGGCCAAACCCGAGGAAATCCGCGTCGAGCGAGACGACGATGTCCGCCTTGTCGAGCTTGTAGATGGCGTGCGCGGCCGGCGCGCCGTCCTGCGCCGCGCCATACACGGCGTCCCACTGGTGCCAGCGCGCTTCGGGCATCGTCGCCAGAAACTTCTTGAGCTGGGCGGTGAGCGTCGGCGAACTGATCGGTTCCGTCAGGATGCGGAGCGATGCGCCCTTGAGCGCACGCTGCGCCGCGACGATCGCCTGGACGGTCGCGAGGAAGCCGCTCCAGGTCTTGACCTCGCCGCGATTCTGAAGCGTTCGGGACCGGTCGGGGTCATAGAGCCCCAGGACCGAAGCCTGGCCGAACAGGTCCGTGCCGCCGAGGCCCGCCGGATGGTCCGGATTGCCTTCGAGTTTTGTCGGCCGGCCCATGTGGTTTTCGGCGAGCAACGGCTGGCCGAAGCCGCCCATCGGCATGGCGGTCGCGTAGAAGAGCGGGCGGCCCGGCACGACTTCCTCGGGCTGCCGGACGTAGGGGACGATCCGTTCTTCGGGCTGCCGGGTGCAGGCACTCACGCCTGCCAGCGCCAGGGACGCACCCATCAGCTTGAGAAAATCGCGGCGGCCGGCCGGATCACTGAATTCGGAGGCCTGTGCGGGGAATTCCCGGCCGACGTACTCCCGGAATTCGGGCGTGTCTGCCAGTTCTTCGAGGCTGCGCCAGTAGGTTCGGCCTTCGAGGCCGTCCAGTCGCGAGCGGATATCAGCGAGATTCATCGTGTGAAATCCTTGGCGTCCCTTAGCGGTGGCACACCGAGCAGCTGGTCATGTGCTCGAGGCTCGAAATGCCGTATTCCTTCTTCAGCTTGAGCCCAAGCTCCAGCTGGGTCGTGTCTGCCGGGACCTTGTAATTCATGTTGAACACTTCACTTCGCGGCCGGAGGAAGTTTTCAGGGGCCCTGTGGCAGCTGATGCAGAACTCCATCAATAAGGACTGGGCCTGGTACATCAGCGGCATCTTGTCCACCGGACCGTGGCAGACGTTGCAGCCGACGCCCTGCTTGATGTGGATCTGGTGGTTGAAGTAAACGAAGTCTGGTAGGTCGTTCACCCGAATCCAGTTCAATGGAGTGCCAGTCCGGAAGCTCGCGCGGACGGGCTCTAATATTGGAGCATTCGTCCAAATCTGGCTGTGGCAGTTCATGCAGGTCTTGGTCGGAGGAATTCCGGCGAACGAGGACTTCTCAACCGACGTATGGCAATACCGGCAATCGATGCCGACGCCCCCCACGTGGTGGGCGTGGCTGAACTGGATGGGCTGTTCGACGAACTCGTTCTGCTTGGTGGCCCAGGACGACCGCATCAGGGTCATGACCAGCCAGCCCCCAAACAGTACTAAGCTGAGGACGCCAAACAGGGTCGAGCGAACAAGTGCGTTGGCACTGCGCGGAAAGATCTGGCTCATAGGCTGTGCGGCGCCCCAAGACTACATTTATTTTCCGAGCAGGCACAGCCCAAATCCACAGAGGTCACCCCGGAGGACCGAAACCGGCTTCAAGCTCGAAAAATGGCTTTTCTGTAAGGCACCTGCCGGGCGGGCGACGAACCCGGAAAGGCGCCTATATGATGTGAAATATTTCACAATCCGTCAACTGGGATGGAGCGTGATACGCGTGATCGAAGGAGAGCCTCGATGCGACGAATCTTTTTGTGTGCCTTCGCACTGGTCCTGGGCCTCGGCCTGCCGGCCTCTTCGTACGGCCAACCCGCGCCAATCACCTACAAGGTGACGTTCCCCGAACCTGAACATCATTGGATGCAGGTGGAGATGACCGTCTCCGGTCTGGGGACCGCGCCGTTGCATGCACGGATGAGCCGGTCGTCGCCGGGCCGCTATGCCGTGCATGAGTTTGCGAAAAACATCTTCTGGCTCGAAGCCACGGATAGCGCCGGCAAGAAACTGGCGCCGGCGCGGCCGGACGTGGACGAGTGGCTGATTGCCGGGCACGACGGATCGGTGCGCATCACCTACAAGATCTTCGGCGATCGCGCGGACGGCACCTACTTCGGCGTGGACACCACACACGCGCACTTGAACATGCCGGCCGCATTCCTGTGGGCGGCCGGCCTCGAGAATCGATCGATGCGCGTGACATTCGCGCCACCGGCCGGCTCGAACTGGAAAGTCGGCACGCAATTGTTCCCGACGGAAGATTCACTGACCTTTACGGCGCCCAACCTTCAGTACTTCATGGACAGTCCGACCGAAGTGTCGAACTTCGTGCTGTCCACGTTCTCGGTGCCCAACGCCGATGGCACGCCGGCCAATTTCCGGCTGGTCACACACACAGACGCCGGCCAGAGCGATGTCGATGAGCTCGCGAAGCTCGTGCAGCGGCTGGTGCGCGAGCACATGATGGTCTTCGGCGAGTTTCCGAAATTCGAGCCGGGCTACTACACGTTTCTCCTGGACTACTCCGCCTGGGGCGACGGCGATGGCATGGAGCATCGGAACAGCACGATGATTTCGGAACCGGGTCTCTCGCTCCGTGACCCGAACAATCGCCGCGCGGCGCTCGACACCATTTCGCACGAGTTCTTCCATACCTGGAACGTCGAGCGGATTCGGCCGGTCGGGATCGAGCCGTTCGATTTCTCGCGCGAGAACATCACCTGCTGTTTGTGGCTGGCCGAAGGATTCACGCAGTACTACGGCGAACTCCTGCAGGTGCGCGCCGGATTCTCGTCGGCCCCGCCGGTCGGGTACGCGTCGGGCCTGCTCAATCGATCCGCTCGCAATGTGCGATCGGCCGTCCAGATGAGCGAGCAGGCGGCCTTCGCGGATGCCGCGACGGCAATTGACCGGAACGACCGGAGTCGCACGTTCATCTCGTATTACGACTACGGCGCCGCGGTCGCGCTTGGCCTCGATCTCTCGATTCGGCGCCGCACCGGCGGCGTGGCCACGCTCGACGACTACATGCGCCAGCTCTGGCAGCAGTTCGGTCGATCGGCGGAAGCGCGCGCCGGCTACGTCGGCCGTCCGTA
>Ga0210380_10000910_pt1 | contig 12282 bp, 8 predicted proteins | sample PLM4_5_coexredo_FD_155476 | JGI IMG/M metagenome (GOLD analysis project Ga0210380, IMG submission 155476) | Groundwater sediment microbial communities from an aquifer in East River, Colorado, USA - PLM4_5_coex redo | ecosystem: Environmental > Terrestrial > Soil > Riparian zone | place: USA...
CACGGGAAATTTTATTTTTCACGTGAAGGAACTGTTTCCGTCGCCGTTGTGGTCCCGCGACCGGGGCCGCGGCCGACTTGATGAGAGATTCTGTCCAGCTCCACTACGGCCCCTTCTCGGGCCGCTTCCACTTGCAATGATGATTTCGCCTCGACGGCAAGTTTACGTGCATGGGCGACCATACTGTCAATCTTCGCGTCGTCGTGCTCCGGGTCGTGGTGGAAGAGGAAAAGCTTTTTGACTTCCGCCTTGATCGCGAGCGCCACGGCGGAATCCACACAGCCGTGTCCCCAGCCGATGTGCTGCTGGTATTCATCACAGTCATACTGCGAGTCTAGAATCAGCGCGTCAGTGCCGCGCAAGAACTCGACCGTCTTCTGCTCCTGCGCCAGCGCATAATCAAGCGCGGCCTGTCCGGCCGCGTCGGCGGGCGTTGCTTGATGCAACCGCGTGTGCGGTTCGGTGTCCGGAAAAAATGCGAGTGAGCCTTCGCTCGTGAATATCCGGTAGCCGACGCAAATGCCGGGATGGTTGGCAAACCACGCCTTGACGCGCAACGCGCCGACTTCGAATTCCATGTCCTTGAGTTCCTCGATCTGCACGTTGCCCGGCAGTTCATCGAAGAGCACCGGGAAGTAAGGGCTTTCCATCTGGCCGGTAAGCACGCTAACGAGACCTTTGCGCGCGCCTTCGTAACCAAGAATTCGGAGGCGACATTGCGGCCGGTAGATCGGACGGAAAAATGGCAGGCCTTGAATGTGATCCCAGTGCGTGTGAGTGAGCAACAACGTCAACGCGAGGGAATCGTTGTCAAATTCGGACATCAATGCACCGCCCAGCGACCGCAAACCCGTGCCTGCGTCGAGAATAATGATTTCTCCGCCCGCCCGCACTTCGATGCACGATGTGTTACCGCCATAACGCACCGTGGCCGGACCGGGCGTCGGAATCGAGCCGCGCACACCCCAGAATTTGAAACGCGCTGGCGCGGCTTCGTCGGAAGCCTTCGCCGATTTGCGAGCCGGGCTCGGGGCGCCACCGCTCAAGCGCGTCAACATCGCGACGAGCGCTTGCGGTTGAACTGGCTTGGTCAAATATTCATCGGCGCCGGCGTCGCGTGCGGCATTGCGATCCGCTTCAAAATCGCGACCGGAGGTAACGATGATTTTTGTGTGGTGCAACGTGACGTCGGCGCGAATGGCGCGGCAGACTTGAAAGCCGTTGCAGCGCGGCATGAGGAGATCGCAGAGGACGACGTCCGGACGATTTTTGCGAACGTCTTCGAGACCGGCCTCGCCCTCAGCGGCTTCGAGCACGCGCCAGTCGTGGGATTTGAGAATCTCGGCCGTGAGCCGGCGATATTGGGCATCGTCGTCAATGATCAGGACGGTTTTCATCGCGGCCATGGCTTCCGCTGCCACTCTAACGTGACGCGGGTCAAAAACAACAGGCAAAAGCGTTGCGCATCCGGAACACAACGGAGAGCGGCCTTCACGCGGATTCGTTGGACACGCGCAGGCAGTCGCCCGATGATGCTTTTCCAAAATGGTTTGCTCATGCCATGATTGACATTCGAGCCATCACTGCTGCCGAAACGTTGCCACTACGCTCGTCCATCCTGCGCCCGGGCCGGCCGCTCACGGCCGCGCAATTTCCCGGCGACGATTTGCCGACGACGAAACACTTCGGCGCGTTTCGCGAGGGAGGAATTGTCGGTATCGCCTCGCTGTTCCACGCGGAGTTGCCGGAGTGCGCAGGCGAGCCGGCGCTACAATTGCGCGGGATGGCTACAGCGTCCGAAGTGCGCGGTGCGGGATTCGGTCGCGCACTCGTGGCCGCGTGCCTTGCGTTCACGAAAGATAGCGGAATGAGGTTGATCTGGTGCAATGCGCGTACCTCCGCCGTCGGATTTTATCGCAAACTCGATTGGAAAATTCTCAGCGAGGAATTTGACGTTCCCGATGTGGGCCCGCACTTCCGGATGTGGCGGCGGTTGGATTGAGAGCGCTTTACTCTGGCAACGGTTGACCCTTCGTCTCAGGCAGAAACAAAATCACAAGCAACCCGAAGAGAAACAGCGATGCCATCAGAGTCACTGCCAGACGCAAATCCATTCCGGGAATGGCCTTCAACCATCCGGAAAAAATCAGCATCGAAGCCGCAAGCAGTCGGCCGCCGTTGAAGCAAAGGCCGACACCAGTCGAGCGCAGGTGATTTGGAAACAGCTCGGGAAAATATACCGCGTAGCCCGCGTGAATCCCCACCGTCACAAATCCGTAAAACGGCAGTAACGCCAGCAACATCCCGTAACTCGCCGGTGCGAAACACGTCAGCGGCACGATAATAAGTGCCGCGATATGATAAATGAAAAACGTGCGGCGACGCCCGAATCGAACTGCGAGCGGACCGAATGCCAGCATTCCCAATGCTGTCCCGGCAAGCTGGATGTTTCCATAAGCGAACTTCGCTTTCTCCGCTGCCGCAACCGGCGGCGTACCATGGCTCACGAGAAATGTGCGTGCCAGGTCCTGTCCCGCCACCGTCACCGCCCAAAACGTTCCCAATCCCACCGCTGCGAGCAACACGCCAAGAATGGCGTTTCGCCGCCAGCGCGAATTGCTCCACAGTTCGCGAAAGCTCCCCAGTTGTTGGCCTTCTCCGCTTGCGGCTTTCTTTTTAGCCACTTTCCAGCTTTCCGGTTCGCTCACCTTCGCGCGTACCCAAAGCACCAGCAACGCAGGCGCGATGCCGACGAGAAATCCCATTCGCCAATTGGCACCCACAGCGATCCCCACCCATGCCGCGAGCAAGGTTCCGAGGACGCTCGTTGAATGAAACAATCCCGACATGTGCGCGCGTGCGTGCGTCGGCACGATTTCCGCCACCAGCGCCGCGGCAACTGCCCATTCGCCGCCCACTCCCATCGCGACAAAGAAACGCAACACGCCGATATGCCACAACTCATTCGCGAAATACGTGAGCCCGGAAAAAATCGAGTAGAACAGAATCGTGACGATCATGGTAGGACCGCGTCCCCAACGATCGCCAAGCCAGCCGAATAAAATTCCTCCAAACGTCCCGCCCACAAGAAATACCGCCAGGAACCGTTCGCCCCATTTGGCAATCGTCGGATCACCGGGCGGCACTTGCAGGATTTCCGCCAACATCTGGTTGCGGGTTATATTGAAGAGCTGCCCCTCGAACGCATCGAACACCCAGCCCGCCGAAGCGATGATGACGACGAGCCATTGGTATCTCGTGACGCCGCGATACCATTTGGCCGGCGCGTCCATGATTCAGAACGCAACCGGCTTGCCCGTTTCCACGGATTCTTGCGCGCGCAGACACATGGCCACAGACCAGCGGCCGTCCTCGCCGGTTGCGGGCAATGGCGAACCATCGCGAACCGCGGCGGCCATGGCACTGATTTCGTCAACGAGTTCAAAAACTTCGCCGCTGGATTTTTCGATGGAAACATCGTGAACGTTCTCGCCGTCGAAATGTTTCAGCGAAAAGGTCGGGTGAAACGTGCGATCCATGGCGCCACTCCAACTCGCCCAGAGCGCGCCGGCTGTGCCGGTGACTTTCACGGTTTGATGATGCTCGAAGGCGGCGAGCGTTTGGGAGATCACCGCGTACGCGCCGCGCGGGAAATTCACGACGGCACTGAAGTTGTCCTGCAATTCGGGGTGGTCGCTGCGCTTTGCGCTGGCGCGGGCAAAAACACTCACGGGATTTCCGAGACTGGCCAAATACCATCGCGCGAGGTCAAAGAAATGAATTGGCTCTTCAAGAATCCAATTGCCGACGCGCGACAAATCGTAGCGCCAGCCATCCGCACCTTGCCGATATGGCCGCCGCCAGAGTTCGATAAGCAAATACCGCGGCTCGCCAATCGCGCCAGCGTCAATCATCTCTTTCACGCGTCCCCAAAGCGACGAGAGGCGCAATTCATGGCCGATGGCGAGCAAGCGTTTCCGCTCCGCCGCGCAACTGAGGAGATCGTCACACTCCGCCTCATTGATACCCATCGGTTTTTCCAGCAGCAAATGTTTGTTCGCCTCCAGCGCGGCACGCCCGACCGCGTGATGCAGGTGCGAGGGCAAAACTACGTCCACGACTTCGATGGACTGATAGCTGAGCAGTTCGCGGTAGTCGGTCACAATAAGAACGTTCGGGTGAGCTTCGCGCGCAGCCGCGTAACTTTTTTCTGAACGCGCGGCGATCGCGACAAGTTTCGCTCGCGGCGACTCGACGATTGCGCGCGCGTGATGGCTGCCCCACGCGCCGAAACCAATGAGGGCGAAGCGAACAGGATTGTTCTTGGAATCAGAAGGCATGGAAATCAGACGCGCGGCGCGGTCGTGAGTTGGGTTGCCGGCGGCGTTTTAGGTTTGCGGCCTTGAACTTCGTTGAGCTTGCACGTTTTCAATCGCGGCAAAACGTAGCGCGCAAAGAGCTCGCACTCGGGCAGGTGCGGATAACCGGAGAGAATGAACGCGCGAATGCCCATCGCGATGTAACGCTGCATTTTCGCGAACACCTGATCGGGATCGCCAACGATGGCGCTCGCACAGCCACTCCGCGCGCGGCCAATACCGCTCCAGATGAATTCCTCAATGTAATCGTCCTTCGACTGTGCGCGCAATTCGTCCTGTCGCTTCACGCCGGCGGATTGATGGTCCATCGAGCGCGCTTTTATCTCCGCGCCTTTCGCTGCGTCGAGCTTCGACATTAAACGCGTCGCGGCATCGCGCGCGTCCGTTTCTGTTTCGCGCACGATGACGTGAATGCGCAGACCGAAGTCGAGTGTGCGTCCGAGCGCGGCGGCTTTGCCCGCAACAAGGTGCATGGTTTCTGAAAGCCGCTGCTCGGTTTCGGGCCACATCAGAAAAACATCGCAATGCTCGGCGCACAATTGCACCGCGTCCGGCGAGATGCCGCCGAAGTAAAGCAGCGGTCCGCCATTTTGTTGATACGGCTGGCCGGGCGCAGTCGTGTTGAGATCGAGCTGGTAAAATTTTCCGCGATGATGCACCGCGGGCTGCGTCCAGCATTGCTTGAGGATTTCGATGACTTCGCGCGAGCGATCATAACGGACGGCGGATTCCTCCTTCGTCCCAGGCAGATCGGAGGAAATGATGTTCACCGTGAGCCGGCCTTCGAGGAGGTGATCGAGCGTCGCGAGATGCCGGGCGAGCATTGGCGGATGAATTTCCCCCATGCGCACAGCGACGAGGTGGTTGATTTGCCTGGTAAGCACGCCGGTCGCGGCAGAGAAAGGCAATGTTTCCTGTCCGGCAATCCAACCGGACGGCATGAGAATGTTTTGATAACCGAGTTCGTCCGCACGACGGACGATGCCCGAGCAATGCGCAAAACTGCTCCGCAACGCACCGTCCGGCACGCCGAGAAATTCGTAATCGTCGCCGCACAGCGCGGAGAACCAAGCCACCTCGACGCGCGGATCGGGCGTGCGGATGGTCGGAGCAGAAGGCGTGGGCGAGTTCATTTTGCTTTAATTTTCAGCACTAAATTCGATCAGGCCACAACCGTTGCGAGGACAGATCGGTTCGGGTTCACGAACGCGAGAATGTCAGAACCGCCACGCTCGGCAAGTGCATAGGTGGCGCGCAAGGTTCGGAATGTGATGTCGTTTTTTCGGTGGAGGGCTATGATAAATTGCTGCCATGAAAGATGAACAAACGATGACGCTCCTGCCGGCACGGCGGGAGATGCTGAATGCCTTCGTGAAGAAACGCGGCGATTATGATGGTGTGTTTTTTGTGGCGGTGAAGACGACGGGGATTTTTTGTCGGCCATCCTGTCCGTCGCGACCGAATCCCGAGAACGTGGAGTTCTTCGGCTCAGTCAAGGAATGCCTGTTTGCTGGCTACCGTCCGTGCAAACGCTGTCGCCCGCTGGAAACGAATGGCACGTCGCCGGAATGGGTCTCGAAATTGATTGCACGCGTCGAGGTGGAACCGGACGCACGGCTCAAAGCCGGCTACCTGCGCGAACTAGGCATCACACCCGAACGTGCGCGGCGTTGGTTTCAGCAGCACTACGGCATGACTTTTACCGCGTGGTGCCGCGGACATCGGCTGGCCGGCGCGTTCACGCGGATTCGGAATGGCGGGAAACTCGACGATGCTGTTTTCGACAGTGGCTTCGAATCGCACAGCGGATTTCGCGACGCGTTCAATCGCACGTTCGGCGAAGCGCCGGGTCGCGCGCGGAGCAACGGTGAGCGGATTATTTGCGCGATGATCGAAAGCCCGCTCGGTCCGCTGCTCGCGGCCGTGAATGATGAGGGCGTTTGCCTGCTCGAATACACTGACCGGCGGATGTTGGAGAAAAATCTTGCGACGATGAAGAAGCGTTTCGATTGCGCCGTCGTGCCGGGCGGACACAATTGGCTGATACAACTCCGCAGTGAACTCGCGGAATATTTCGCGGGCCAACGCAGTGAGTTCACCATCCAGCTCGCGCCGCGCGGAACACCATTTCAGGAAAAAGTCTGGCGCGAACTGCGGAACATTCCGCACAGCGAAACCATTTCGTACGACGAACTCGCGCGCCGCATCGGCCAGCCGACTGCCCAACGCGCCGTCGCGCGCGCCAACGGCATGAATCGCATTTGTATTCTGATTCCGTGCCACCGCGTCATCGGTAAGGATGGCAGTCTCACGGGCTATGGCGGCGGGCTATGGCGGAAGCGATTGTTGCTCGAACTGGAACGGACAAGGAAATTTCAGAACCAAAATTCTGGCGCGAACTAAACTTTATTTAGCCAGCCCGGTTTTCTTCAGCAGTGTTTGGAAACGCGGCGAAGACCGCACTTCATCAAACATCGGATTGTGCAACAGGCCGGACAAGGTTTCGCCCGCATCGAGCGCGTTTTCGCAGGCATCGAACCCTTGATCGTATTCGCGCAGGCCGAAATGGACGAAGCCGATCATGAGTTCGACGGTGTAGCCCTTTTTCTTCCACGCCTCCAAGTCCGCCAGAATCTGCCGGGCGCGAGTCTCGTTGCCGCTTCGCGCGTAACAATACGCCAGCAGGTCGAGGTGATTCGGCACGTTCGTTTCGGCGGAGCGTAATTTGAGAATCTCATCAACGGCATCCTGAAAGCGTCCTTTGAGGAGGTAGAAGTTTGCCAGCGACTCACGGAACATGGCGAAGTCGGGGAAGGCCTGCTGATAGGCGCGGCACTCGGCGATGGCGCGATCAAACTCACGCGTGTAAGCCAGCCGGGCGAGCAGATTGATTTTGATGATGGGCGAAAGCGGGTCCAGCGCCTCGGCTTGTTGCAATTCCGCTCGCGATTCTTCGAGCCGGCCAAGCTCCATGAGTTCGACGCCATACCAATGGTGGGCGGTGGCGTGGTTTGGATTCAGCCGGATCGCCTGCTTGAATTCCGCCTCTGCTCCCGCGAAATCGAAGCTATAGGATTTCACCAGGCCAAGCACGGCGTGTGCATCGGCGCAGGAGGCATCCAGTCCCAATGCCTTTCCGGCCGCAGCACGAGCGAGCGGGAAATAATCCTTTTGCGGACGCAGCGCATAACTCGGCAGCAATACGTAGCACGAGGCCAGACCCGCGTGCGCGGCTGCATAACTTGCGTCCTGATCAATCGCCTCCTTGAAAAGTTGCGCAGCCTTCTCGAGGTCGTCCTTCGTGCGCTTGTTCCAGAGATGCAGGCCTTGCAGATAAAGCGCATAAACTTCCGGCTTGGGGATGGGACGGCTCTTCACACTGGCCGCTGAATCGCCGCCGGTATTCAGTTCGAATCGCTCCGCGATCTTGTGCGCGATTTCTTCCTGCACGGCGATGATGTCTTCCATGCTGCGGTCGTACGTCTCGGACCAAAGATGAAAACCGTCAGCGGCATTGACGAGCTGTGCGGTGACGCGGATTTGTTTACCGGATTTGCGCAGACTGCCTTCGAGCACCGTCGTCACACCGAGCGTCGCGCCGACTTTTCGCAGGTCCTCATTCCGGCCTTTGAATGTGAACGAGGAATTGCGCGCGGCGACTTTCAATCCCGGAATCCGCGACAATGCAGTGGTGATTTCCTCCGTCAGCCCGTCGCTCAAGTACTCCGTATCCTTTTCGGCGCTGTAATTGTTGAACGGTAAAACCGCCACGGACTTCTGCGGGATGGCCGCTCTGCTGCTCGCCGCCGAGTCTGCGCCTGATGAAGATCTGATTGTGTTTCGCTTGAAAATCGCGGTGGTCGCAGCCGCGAGCAAACCGATCAGCGCCAGCACACTCAAAGCCGTGGCCCATGCGGGTTTCGTTTTTGATTTGTTCGCTAGTTGCCACAATTTGGTTTCGGCGTCGTCGGAGATTTTCGGAGCTTCCATTGTCGGCGCGGCGGGCTGTTTCCTTGTGAGATTCAACTTCGCGAGATCGTCGGCGAGTTGCCGCGCCGAGGCGTAACGATTCACCGGTTTCTTTTCGAGGCACTTGAAAATAATTCCGTCGAGCGCAGGCGTGAAGATTGGATTTTCCAACTCAAGTGGACGGAGTTGTTCATTGACGATCTTGTTGATGGTTTCGCCGACCGTTTTTCCGAGGAACGGTCGTTGGCCGGCGACCATTTCGTACAGCACAACGCCAAGACTGAAAATGTCCGAGCGATGATCCAGTTCCGCGCCGAGCGCCTGTTCCGGACTCATGTAGTGCGGCGTGCCGATGAGAAATCCAGTCTGCGTGTCTGGACTGGAGAGATTCGACGTACTTTCGGCGAGGCCGAAACGTTTGGCCAGACCGAAATCGAGCACCTTCGCGTGTCCGCGTCTATCGAGCATGATGTTCGCGGGCTTGATGTCGCGATGCACGATGCCGCGGGCGTGTGCGGCGTCGAGGGCGTCGGCCACTTGCGCGCCGATGGTAATGGCTTCGCGGATTTTAATGCGACGCTGACGCTGGATGGTTTCGAGCGTGTCGCCGGCGATGAATTCCATCGCGAGGAATGGCCGCCCATCACCCGTCTCGCCAACTTCGTGAATTACGCAGATGTTCGGATGGTTCAGCCCAGATGCTGCGCGTGCCTCGGTGCGAAAACGTTCGCGCTGGTTCTTGTCCTTCGCGTGCTCGGCTGACATGAGCTTGATGGCAACGGACCGCTCCAGCTTCGTGTCCTGCGCGAGCAAAACTTCCCCCATGCCGCCAGCGCCCAGCCGGCGCACGACGCGATAGTGCGAAATCATTTGCTCGGGCATGACACGAGAATAAACCCGGCGTGTCGTGATTCAATGGGAAATCCAAACCGCGAAATCAATCGCCACGCGAACGCGAGAATCTTCGAACTCCAGATTCCGTTCACTCTCTCGGCGTCTGAGCCGGCAGTGCGGAGAGTGGGACGAGTTTATTGGTTTCGCCGAAGTAATTCGCCGACCACTCGTTCTGGAACAGCACTACGGGATTTTTGCCGATGTCGTAGGCAATGCGCGCGCCCGTGGGCAGCGAAAGCGCGTCCAGGTCGTCTTCTTTCATATCTGTCGGCAGCCAGCGGACGACCGTCCATGGCGCAGGTTCGAGCCGCGAGACGGCGCCGTATTCGCTTTCGAGGCGATACTGCACGACTTCGAATTGCAACGGGCCGACGGCGGCGAGCAATGGCGTTTTCACCGAAGAATTGCGGAGGTAAAGCGCCTGAATCACGCCTTCCTGCAACAGTTGATCGAGGCCCTGCCGGAATTGTTTGTACTTCGCCGTGTTCGGATTGTGCAGGTAGCTGAAGGCTTCGGGCGTGAAACGCGGGATTTCTTTGTAGAGAATTTTCGGGTCGGTCGTGAGCGTGTCGCCGATGCCGAAGCTGTCGTGACCCACGAGGCCGATGACGTCGCCGGGGAACGCTTCGTCCACGGTCTCACGTTCGTTGCCGAAAAGCTTGTGTGAACTCGAGAGGCGCACCTTTTTCTCGGAGCGCGAGTGATGCACGGTCATGTCGCGCTCGAATTTGCCGGAGCAAACGCGGATGAACGCGATGCGATCGCGATGTTTAGGGTCCATGTTCGCCTGGATCTTGAAAATGAAACCGGAGAACGCGGGATTCTCGGGCGCGATCTCGATGCCTCCCATCACGCGTGATTTCGGAGCGGGCGAATGTTTCAGAAAACCATCCAGTAAAAGTTCCACGCCGAAATTGTTGCTGGCACTGCCGAAGAAAACTGGCGTGCTTTTGCCGGCAAGCACGGCGGCATCGTCGAAGACTTCGCCGGCGGTTTCGAGCATTTGGAGTTCTTCTACGGTTCGATTGAACGTCGTGTCATCAAGCTGGCCGCGCACTGCTGGATCATCCACGCCGCCGACGGAAACCGGCGCGCGAAATTTACCACCGACTACGCGCTCGAAAAGATGCATCTGGCTCGTCTGACGATCGAACACGCCGCGAAAATCAAACCCGTCGCCGATGGGCCAGTTCACCGGGAACGCGCCAATGCCGAGCACGCGTTCCAGTTCATCGAGCAACGCCAGCGGGTCTTTCATCGGGCGGTCGCACTTGTTCATGAACGTGAAGATCGGCACGCCGCGCTGGCGGCAAACCTCGAAAAGTTTTCGCGTCTGCGGTTCGATGCCTTTCGCAGAATCAATCACCATCACCACTGCATCTACCGCGGTAAGAACGCGATACGTGTCCTCGGAAAAATCCTTGTGGCCCGGTGTGTCGAGCAGGTTGAGGCGGTAACCGTTGTAATCGAACTGCAACACCGTGGAACTGATCGAGATGCCGCGCTTCTTTTCGAGTTCCATCCAGTCGGACGTGGTGGCACGCTGATTTTTGCGCGCGGTCACGGAGCCGGCGAGTTGCACCGCGCCACCATAAAGCAGCAGCTTTTCCGTCAGCGTGGTCTTGCCCGCGTCCGGATGCGAGATGATGGCGAATGTGCGCCGTCGTTTGATTTCGTCTGCGAATGTCACAATCGAGTCGCAGAAGGTAACAAAGGAATTGCACGGAACAAGCTTTGGGTTCCATGCACCGTGGATCTGGCGAGCTTTTACACAGTGGGATACACCCACGGCGCGCGATAGGGGCGGCTCAACAACTTGTTCGCCTCGGGATCATCAATGATCTGCTCCTTGATCCCATCCCATTTGATGCTGCGACCGACGCGCCAGGAAATCATTCCCAACAGCGGCAGCACCGAGGAACGATGCGCAATCTCGATGCTCGCAACGGCTTTGCTTTGATTCTCAACGCTCGCAATGAAGTCCGCCCACAGAAGTTTGATGTTATGCCCGTCCGGTTCTTGCAGTTGCGAATCTTCGTGGATGATCTTGTCCCGTCCATTCGCGGGATAAAATGTCCAGCCATCCCGCCAGCCGATGTGCAGCGTGCCTTTCGTTCCATAAAAGTAAGCGCCGATCTTGTGTTTCTCCGCGCCGTTCTCTGCAAACCGACGGTGCTCCCACACGCAGGTGAATTTTTCAAACTCGTACACCGCCACCTGATGATCGGGCGCGTCGGTCGTCTGATCCTTTTCGTTGAGAACCGCTGGGCCGCTCACCGGGCGACCGCCAGTACAGTAAACGCTGCGCGGAAACTTTTCCTCACTCCACCAAAGCACCTGATCGAGCCAATGCACGCCCCAATCGCCCAGTTGACCATTCGCGTAATCCAGAAATTGCCGCCAACCGCCGGGATGAATGCGTGAGTTGAACGGCCGCATGGGCGCGGGACCGCACCAGAGGTTCCAATCCATGCCCTCGGGCGGTTCGCTGTTCAACGAGGGCTTCTCGCGACCACCTCCGCCGTGGGCGAACAATCGAACCATGCCGACGTCGCCGACCGCGCCGGACTTCAAGAACTTCATGCCGTTCACGTGATGCGGCCCAATACGGCGATGCAATCCTACCTGCACGACTCGGCCACTCGCGTGTGCCGCGCTGAGCATCGCCCTGCTTTCGTTCACGGTGTGGCCGGTGGGTTTCTCGACGAAAACGTGCGCGCCTGCTCGAAGCGCCGCAATGGTTTGCAGCGCGTGCCAGTGGTCCGGCGAAGCAATGATGACAATTTCAGGCTTCTCCTTTTCGAGCAGTTCGCGAAAGTCGAGGTAGGTCTTCGGCTGGTCGCCGCTGAGATCGTTCACTTGATCAGCGGCAACTTCTAGAATGTTTGTGGCGACATCGCAAAGGGCCAGAACTTTCACGCGCCCGCTGGCCATCGCTTCTTTCAAAATGTTTTTTCCCCACCAGCCGGAGCCGATGAGTGCCGTGCGAAATTTGCGGCCCGGCTCCGCGTCGAGCAGCGGCACGGCATTGAACGCGACG
>Ga0210380_10000911_pt1 | contig 12279 bp, 11 predicted proteins | sample PLM4_5_coexredo_FD_155476 | JGI IMG/M metagenome (GOLD analysis project Ga0210380, IMG submission 155476) | Groundwater sediment microbial communities from an aquifer in East River, Colorado, USA - PLM4_5_coex redo | ecosystem: Environmental > Terrestrial > Soil > Riparian zone | place: USA...
CAACATCCCGACCACCGTCTACACGCGGCTGATCGCGGACGTGCACGCGAGCCTGCCGACGCTCCACCGGTATCTCAAGCTGCGCAAGCGCATGATGGGCATCAGCCAGCTGCGCTACGAGGACCTGTACGCATCGATCGTCAAGGACGTGGACATGAAGTTCACGCCCGAGCAGGCGCAGGAGCTGGTGTTCGCGTCGGTCGCGCCGCTCGGCTCGAGCTACGTCGAGACCATGCGCAAGGGCTACCAGGCGCGGTGGATCGACTGGATGCCGAACACCGGCAAGAGCTCGGGCGCCTACAGCGACGGCGCGTTCGGTGTGCATCCCTACCAGCTCATGAACTTCAACGGCGACTACGAGGGGGTCACGACCGCGGCCCACGAGTGGGGCCACACGATGCAGACCTACCTGTCCGACCAGGCGCAGCCCTATCCCACGCATGATTACGCGACGTTCGTCGCCGAGGTCGCGTCGACGCTCAACGAGAACCTGCTGCTCCACCACATGCTCGGCAAGACCCAGGACAAGGCGACCCGCCTGTTCCTGCTTGGCAACTACCTGGAAGGCCTCCGCACCACGCTGTTCCGGCAGACGCTGTTCGCGGAGTTCGAGCTGAAGTTCCACCAGATGGCGGAGAAGGGCGAGCCGATCAGCGGCGAGAAGATGTCCGAGATGTACCTGGGGCTGCTGCGCCAGTACTACGGGCACAGCGCCGGCGTGTGCCAGGTCGACTCGCTGTACGGCGTCGAGTGGGCCTACATCCAGCACTTCTACTACAACTTCTACGTCTACCAGTACGCCACCAGCATCACCGCCTCGGCCAACCTCGCCGCCAACATGCGCGCCGACAAGACCGGCAAGGCACGCGACGCCTACATGAAGATGCTGGCCTCGGGGTCGAGCAAGTATCCGATCGACCTGCTCAAGGACGCCGGCGTCGACATGACCACGTCGAAGCCGTTCCAGGCCGCGATGGCCGAGATGAACTCGATCATGAACGAGATGGAGAAGTTATTGAGGTAGGCGTGAAGATTTCGAACTTGTCATGCCAACTCGTCCCGGGACGACTCGCACTTGGCGTTTTTGTCAGGAGCGACGCTAGAGGATTCGTTTCCCCAGCAGGCTCTCGGCGAGGTCGGCGGCGAGAATCGCGGTGGCGTTCTGCGTGTCGAGGACCGGGTTCACCTCGACCAGATCGATCGCCACCACCTGCGCGCGGTCGGACAGCATCTCCATCGCCAGGTGGGCCTCGCGGTAGGTGATGCCGCCGCGCACCGGGGTGCCGGTGCCGGGGGCGTCCTCGGGGTCGAGGACGTCGAGGTCGAACGACAGATGGATGCCGGCAGTGCCGTCGCCGGCGATCTTGATCGCCTCGTCGAGGACATCGCGCATCCCGCGCTCGTCGACATCGCGCATCGTGTAGACGTGCACGCTCGCGCGCTTGAGGTTCTCGCGCTCGCCGGAATCGAGGTCCCGCACGCCGATCAGGACCGCGTGCCGCGCCTGGATCTTGGGCGAGCGCCCGCCGAGATTGACCAGCTCCGAGTCGCCCATGCCGAGACACACCGCCATCGACATGCCGTGGATGTTGCCGGACGGCGTGGTTTCGGGCGTGTTCGCGTCGCCATGGGCGTCGAACCAGATCAGGCCAACCGGCTCGCCCTCGCGCGCGAAATGATTGCTGGTGCCCGCGATCGACCCGATCGCGAGACTGTGGTCGCCGCCCAGCACCAGCGGCATCCGGCCCTCGCCGAGGCTCTTCTCGACGCGTTTCCGCAGGGCATCGCTCTGGGCGAGGATCGCCTGCTTGTAGCGCAGCTTCCCTGCACCCACCCGCTGGGTCTCGGGGATCTGGACGTCGATGTCGCCGGAGTCGAGCACCTTGTGGCCGAGCGCTTCGAGCCGCGGCTCGAGCCCCGCGATGCGGATCGCGGAGCAGCCCATGTCGACTCCGCGCCGTCCGGCGCCGAGGTCGACGGGAACACCGATGATCTCGATATGTCGCTTGCGAGGTCGCATAGGAGCGCGGGAGTCTAGCACCGTGTGGTAACGCAATCCCACTCGCCTCGAGGAGTCCCGATGAAGCGCCGTCTGTCCGCCGTGCTGCTCCCGCTGATCCTGATCGCCTGCCAGGCCCCGTTCGCCTTCGCGCAGGACACCACCCACGCGACCACGCGCATGGCGAAGCCGCAGGCGCCGAGGAACGCGCGCGTCGATTCGACGATGGCGTGGCTCGCCGGACACTGGAGCAACGGTGAGGGAGCGGACCGGGTCGAGGAGCTGTGGCTCGAGCCGCGCGGCGGGGCGATGCTCGGCATGCATCGTGACCTGCGCAGCGGGAAGTTCGTGTTCTTCGAGTTCCTGCGGATCGTCGAGGACAGCGCCGGCGTCGCCTACGTCGCCCAGCCGAAGGGGCGCGCTCCGACCCGGTTCGGACTGATCGAGCAGGGCGCGCGCAGGGTCGTGTTCGAGAACGCCGCGCACGACTACCCGCAGCGCATCCTCTACTGGGCCGACGAGCAGGGCCGGCTCCACGCGCGCACCGAGGGAACCACCGCGAAGGGTCCGCGCGCCGAAGACTGGGTGTGGACGAAGGAACGCTAGACGCTCCGTCGCGCCACGCGCGCAGGATCCGCTCCGTCTCTACGAGGCCGAGCTGCGATGGCCTCCGAGCAGCCGGAGACCGTTGAGAATGACGAGCACGGTGCTGCCCTCGTGCCCCGACACGGCGATTGGCAGGCGCAGCTGGCCGACCGGCGTGTGCTGCCCGAGGAACACCCAGATCACCAGCACCAGCATCACGCCGACGGCGATCGCCACGTTCTGGATCACGACCGCACGCGCCTGGCGCGCGAGCCGGAACGCGTATGGCAGCGCCGACAGATCGTCCGCCATCAGCACCACGTCGGCGCTCTCGAGCGCCGCGTCGGTGCCGGCGCCGCCCATCGCGATGCCGACTGACGCGCGCGCGAGCGCGGGCGCGTCGTTGACGCCGTCGCCCACCATCGCGACCTGGCCGTGCCGCTCTTCGAGCTCACCGATCACCCGCACCTTGTCCTCCGGCAGCAGCGCGCCGTAATGCTCGTCGACGCCGGTCACGCGCGCGATCGCGGCGACCGTCGGCGGGCTGTCGCCCGACAGCACCACCGAGCGGAGCCCCTGGTCCTTGAGAGCACGGACGGTGGACGCCGCGGTTGGACGAGGCTGGTCGGCGGCGGCGATCACGCCCCAGTGAGTTCCGTTCCGCACCAGCATTGCGGTCTTCGCCTCATGTCGCAGCTGATCGAGACGCGCGATCGCTTCCGGTGGCGGGACCGCACCGAGCTGCTCGAACAACGCCAGGGTTCCGACCTCGACCTGATCGCCGTTCACATGAGCGACCAGTCCCTTGCCCATGTGCGTGGTCAGTGAATCGGCTGGCTTCACCTCGATCCCGCGGACTTCCGCCGCATGGACCACTGCCTGCGCGAGCGGATGTTGGGAACGCTTCTCGGCGGAAGCGGCCCATGCCAGCACCCGGAGCTCGTCCGTGCCGCCGAACCCGTGCACGTCGGTCACCTCGAACCGGCCACGCGTGAGCGTGCCGGTCTTGTCGAACGCCACCGCGCGCACCCGCCCCAGCGCCTCGATGAACTTTCCGCCCTTGAACAGGATTCCGTTGCGGGCCGCGTTCGCGATCGCCGACAGGATGGTGGCGGGAGTCGCAATCACCAGCGCGCACGGAGACGCCACGACCAGCAGCGTCATCGCGCGATAGAAGGCCGGCGCAAACGCGTGGTGCTGCATCAGCGGGATCACGATCATGAGCGCCGCCGCGAGCATCACCGCGACCGTGTAGTAGCGGCCCACCCACTGCGCGACCTCTTCGGTCCGCGATTTTTCCTCCTGCGCCTGATCGACCAGCGTCACGATCCGCGCCAGCGTCGTGTCGCCGGCCGCTCGTGAAGTGAGCACCTCGAGCGAGCCCTGCTGATTGAGCGTGCCGGCGAACACAGTCTCGCCGGCGCGCTTCTCCACCGGCACCGACTCCCCGGTCAGCGTGCTCTGGTCGACCAGCGATTCGCCGGCCGCCACCTGGCCATCGACCGGAATCGTCTCGCCCGGTTTCACGATCACGCGCTCGCCGACCCGCACGTCCTCGGCCGCGACCTCGATCTCGCGGTTCCCGCGCCGCACCAGCGCGCGCGCCGGACGCAGCTTGAGGAGCGCGTGGAGCGCGCGCCGCGTGCGCCCCATCGTGTAGACCTCGAGCGTGTTGCTGAGCGAGAACAGGAACATCAGCGTCGCGGCCTCGGCGACGTAGCCGATCACCGCCGCGCCGAGCGCGGCCACCAGCATCAACAGGTTGACGTCGAACCGGAACTGGGCGAGCGCGCGCGCGGTCGAGCGGATCGTGAACCAGCCGCCCGCGAGCGCGGAGATTCCGTAGGCGGCGGTGTGCCAGAACGGCTCCGCGACCATGCGCTCGAGCACCATGCCCGCGATCAGGAGCGCGAGGCAGGTGCCGCTCAGCACCGCCATCGCGCGGTTCTTCGCCAGGTGCTCCTGCTCCTCCGGCGTGTTGCGGGCGCCCCACGGCTTGGAGCGCGCGAATGGCCGCTTGAGCTCGACCGCGCCGTCGGGCACCGCGCGGCGCGAGAGCCCGATGTGGCCGGGATCGGCCGTGACCGCGAACTCGCCAGTCGCGTGCCCGAGCCGCAGCGCGCACTCGCTGCAGGCGCCCGGTGTCTGGCGCTGCTCGCACCAGGTGACGCGCTGGGCGAACAGGCCCGCGACCTCGTCGACCAGTACGTTGAGCGCATCCGGCTCGACCCGGCCCGGCTCGTAGCGCACAGTCAGCGTGCTGTCGCGGAAGTCGGCTTCGATCGCGACCACGCCCGGGCTCCTGCGCAGCCGGTCCGACAGGATCTCGAGGCAGCCCTCGCCTTCGGCGATCGGCAGGTGCTCGGCGGCGAGTGCGGAGCCGGCGTCGGCGTCGGCGTCGGCGGAATTGGGATCGGGATTCACGGCGGGCGTGCTCATCCGGCTGAGGCTAGCACAGGGCCGGAGGGGCCCCGATCGCTCTACTTGTCCACCACCTGACCGTAGAAATTGCCGGCCGTGCGCACCGCCGAGAGCAGCGTGCTGTCGGCGATGCCGCGTTCGCACACGACGTAGGCGCGCTTCTGCTGCCATCGCACCTCGGCGGTCTTCACGCCATGGAGCGTGGTCAGCGATCCCTCGATCTGGGCGGCGCACGCATCGCACGTCATGCCTGCCACCTCGAGCGTCACGATCTTCTGATCGGCGCGCGCGCCGAGATCACCGGCGCCCGGCAGGCTCTTGAGCTGGCCGGCGAGCCACGGCCCGCCGACGGCGAGCACCAGGACGGCGAGTGCGATGGCGATGAGATTGGAGCGGGTCATGGCGAGCGGAACTCCTCCTGCGGCGGCGGGGAGTCTAGTCGAGCGCGGCGCCGCGGACGAATTGGCGGAGCCGCCTAGCGGACGATCACCAGCCGGCGCACCCACGAGCGGCCCTCGGCCGTCATGCGTACGAAGTAGACGCCGGGCGGGGCCGATCCCGTGCCCGCACGTCCGTTCCACGACTGCTCGTGACGCCCCGCCGGCAGCGGCCCGTTGGCGAGCACCGCAACCTCGCGGCCCTGCAGATCGATCACGCTCAGTCGCGCCCGCACCTCGCGCGGCAGCGAGAACGCGATGCGGGTCGCTCCGCGACCGGGGCTCGGCCACACACGGTCGATCGCGAACACGGTCGGCAGGTCCGGATCAACCACCGGCAACGGCGTGCCGCCCGAGAACGCGAGTCCGCCATAGGTGGCGAGCAGCGGCGGCAACGTGATCATCCCGGTGCCGTTCAGATTCGCGCGGACCAGTTTCTGCGCGCCTGCTCCGGCTTCGGTCCAGTACATGTGGCTGCCGGCGAGGTCCAGCGCAAGGTAGGTGGGATTCGCGAGCCCGGTGGCGACCACGTTGATGATTCCGGTAAAAGTGAGGCGCTGGATCTGGCCGGTGCCGTACTCGGTCCAGAAGACACGCTGGGAGATCGGGTCCACGGCGATCCCCCATGGGCCGGATCCGGCCGGCAGCGAAGCCATCGCGGTCGGCGAACTTCCGTCGAGGTTCGCGCGCCAGATCTGGTTCAGCCCCAAGTCGGCCCAGTAGATCTGACCGCCCGCATGGTCCACGGCGATGCCGCGCGGATTCGATCCGGCGCCCAGCGTGACGATCGTGGTCGCCGGCCCGCCCAGCACGCTCGCGCGCTGGATCGCGGGCCCGGTCACCATGTTGCTGGTGGTCCAGTAGACGAGGTTCGCTGCGTCGTCGAGAGCGATGCCGCGGTACGAGGAGCCGCCCGAAACGAGCGGCGTCGGTGACGCCAGGGCGGTGGTCGCACGCATGACCCGCGCACCGCTCCACGACGCTTCCGCCCAGTAGAGCAGGCCGCCGTCGTCGACCGCGAGCCCTTCGGGCAGCGTTCCCACACCGAGGGCGATCGAGGTGATGCCGAGCCCATCGGGATCGGAGCGGTTGAGCGACGGCGCGCCGAAGCTGGTGTCGATCCAGTAGAGGTTGGCCGCGTTCGCGAGGCTCGCGATCGCGACTGCCGCCGCGACGAGCGCTGCGACGATCCTGCGGGTCGGGCGGCTCATGACGGAAACTGGCCCTGGAGGGCGATCACGTAGGGGAGGACCAGATACGGCTGTTCGTTGGTGTGCGCCTGGCTGCCGCCCGCCGACGTCATCGCGCCGGGTGCGAGCGCCGCGTCGGCGGTGGTTCCCCACTGGGGGATCGATGCGGCGCTTCGCGCCGGGACCACCGTGTTACCGGGCGTCACCACGGTGCCGCTGGCCGACGCAGCGCGCGCCACGTGCGTGTGCGCAGGGATTTCGGTGGCCAGCAGCGTGTGGCCGACGACTCCCGCACGCTCTCCCATCGGGCGCGGACTGAGTCCGGGGCCCTGACCCTGGTGCATAACCACGCGCGCGCGGAAGTCCGGCAACGCGAACGTGGTCTGACCGTTGCCGCCATAGGTGTTTCCGAGCAGTGAATACAGGGCCTGGTTCTGGGCGATGCTGAGCAACTGACCGTTGCAGAACGCCCAGCCCTTGGGCGGGTAGGTGCCTGCGATCAGCATGATCTCGCCGAGGAAGCCGTCGTACGCCGCAGTTTCCTGGGGCGCCGCCTCGATCATGCGCGCCCGCCAGGGCAGGACGAGACCGGCCGTGAGCGTGGCGAGTCGCGCGAGGAATCTCCGGCGTCCGGAGGCCGATTCGGGGACGGGCTTCATGTCGACGGAGGGAAGATGCCGAAGTACGCGATCATGAAGTTCAGGCCGAGCCACGGCTGCATGTTCGGGTGCGGCTGGCTCCCGCCCGCCGGCTGGAGCGCGATCCCGGCGAGATCGGTGTCGGCGGTCGCAGCATAGACCGGGGACCCGGCGGCATTGCGCGCGGGCATGCGTCCGCTCGGATCCGGCGTGCTGCCGGCCGTCGTGCTCGCCGCGAGCGTGTGGGTGTGTGCGGGAATCTGGTTCGAGACCAGCGTGACCAGCTCGGCTCCGGCCACCTGACCCTGCACGTAGCCGGTTCCCACGTGGACGGGTGTTCGACCCCGCAAATCGGGAAGCGCGAAGGTGGTCTGACCGTCGCCGCCGTACATCGTTCCGATCAGGTTGAAGAGCGGGTTGTAATTCTCGTCGTTGGGATCGAGCAGCTGCCCCTGGCAGAACTGCCAGCCATAGGGCGGCGTGCTGCCGGCGAACAGCCGGATCTCGCCGATGTAAGGCTGGTCGTCGATCTGAACCGCGGCCGCCTGCGCGTTCGATCCGGTCAGCCACGCGCCACCGGTCATGGCGGCGACCATGCGGCCCAGGAATCCGCGGCGCGGAAGGGTCTCGCTCATGGCGAGGGGTACACGCCCTGCAGGCAGATGATGTAGTTGACCACGATGTAGGGCTGCAGATTGTTGTGCGGCTGCCCCGACCCCACCGTGCCGACCGCACCGGATGCGAGATCGGTGTTGGCCGCGGTTGCGAACTGCGGGATCCCGGAGGGATTGCGCGCAAGAAGGTTGCCACCCGGCTGATCCGTGGTGCCGTTTGCGGAGCTCGCGCGCAGTGTGTGCGTGTGCTGCGGAAGCTGGGTGAGGGCCAGGGAATGGGTCTCGGTGCCGCCGGACTCGCCGCGCGCGCGAGTGGTGAGTCCGGGGCCTTGGCCGGCTCCGACCGGAAGGCGTCCCTGCAGATCGGGCAGCGCGAAGGTCGAGAAGCCGTTGCCGCCGTACGTGGTTCCGAGCACCTGGAACAGGGCGGTGTTCGATGCGATCGACAGGATCTGGCCGTTGCACAGCGCCCAGCCGCTGGGCGCGAACGAGAAGGCGGCCGGCCGTATTTCGCCGATATAGGGCATGTCGGCTCCGGACCTCGGGGCGAAGGAAGGGTCTCGGGAGATTAGACGACCGAAATCCGCCGGCGTCAGCACGAAAATACGGCCTTTGACTGGTCCCCGGTCCGCCTGCCCCGCTACTCTGCGGCGATGATCGTCCTCAAGTTCGGCGGCACCTCCCTCGGCATCCCCGAGAACTTCTCCGCGGCGCTCGCGATCGTGGCCGACCGGGCCCATCGCGACGCGAACGATCTGCCGATCGTGGTGGTGAGCGCCCTGCATGGGGTGACCAACCAGCTGGTGGACTGGTGCGGCGAGAAAGCCCACCGCCAGGACCGCAGCGGCGCATTCGTGACGCGGCACCGCGACTTCGTCCAGCAGGTCGGCCTGCCGGAGCGCAGCGTGAGCGCGCTGCTGACCGAATGGGCGTCCATGGCAGGGGCGCTCGGAAACATGCATGGGCCCCTGACCGACGCGCCGCGCGACCGGATTCTCGCGTTCGGCGAGCGCCTGGCGGCCGCGCTGTTCGCGGCCGGGCTCCAGGAGCGCGGCGTCCAGGCGAGCCCGATCGAAGCCGGCGAGGCCGGGTTCATCACCGACGAGCGGTTCGGCAACGCGCATCCGCTGCCCGAGGCCGCAACCAGGCTGCGGGAGCGGTTCGCCACGCGCGATCAGGTGTGGGTGATGACCGGTTTCATGGGACGCACGATGGACGGTCGCACCACCACGCTCGGACGCGGCGGATCGGACTTCAGCGCCGCATTCCTCGGCGCGTCGATCGGTGCCGACGAGATTCAGATCTGGACCGACACCAGCGGACTGCTGTCGGCCGATCCGCGCATCGTCCCCGAAGCGCGTCCGGTGCCGCACCTGTCGTTCACCGAAGCGAGCGAGCTCGCCTACTTCGGTGCGAAAGTGCTCCATCCCAAGACGCTGCTGCCCGCCGTCGACCGTTCGATCCCGGTTCGCGTGCTCAACACCCAGCGACCTCAGGATCCGGGATCGCTCATCACCCCCGAGGCCGATCCCGCCCCCGGCACGTGGAGGGTGAAGTCGATCGCGAGCAAGAAGGGAATCACCGCGGTGACGATCGCGTCGTCGCGCATGCTGCTCGCTCATGGATTTCTGGCGCGCGTGTTCGAGGTGTTCGGCCGCCACCACCTGGTGGTGGACCTGGTCACCACCTCCGAGGTGTCGATCTCGGTCACGCTCGACGACTCGAGTTTTCTCGACTCGGCGCTCGCCGAGCTGGAGGTGATCGGCCGGGTCGAAGTGCGCAAGGGGCTCGCGGTGGTCGCGGTGGTCGGCGAGGGCGCGCCCACGCGGATCGGCCTCGCCGGTCACGTGTTCACGCTGCTGGGCGGCGTCGGCATCGCCGTCGAGATGATCTCGCAGGGAGCGTCGCGCGTGAACCTCTCGTTCGTGGTGCGCGAGGAGGACGCTGACAAGTCGGTGCGCCTGCTGCATCGCGGACTCGGTCTCGATCTCGAGGCGGACCACTCGCTGCCGACACCCGCCAAGTCCTGAGCCTCGGAACCCTCGTGCCGCCTCCCCCGGTTCCGCCGCTGCTCCGCATCGTCCCGCTGCTCGTCCTGCTGGCGCTGCTTCACGGCTGCGGCGGTGAGAAGCGGTCGACTTCCGAGCCGCCCGCGCCCCCCGACTCGACGCTCCACGCCGACACCACGCGCACCGACACGATTCCGGCGGCTCCGTCGATCGCGTACTCGCGCACGGTCGTGAAGAGCGCCCGTGCGATCCGTGCGCTCCACGATTCACTCGCCGCCGACGGATGGATGGCGGTGCTGGCCGTGAACCGCGTCGACAGCACGCACGTGCGCGTCGGCGACACGCTGATCGTCCCGTCGTCATTCGACCGGGTCGCGCTCTCGCCGTTTCCTATGACATTCGATGCGGCGCGCGACACGGCACAGCTGATCCTCGTGTCGCAGGCGGTGCAGGCGTTCGGCGTCTACGACCACGGCCGCCTGGTGCGCTGGGGGCCGGTCAGCACCGGTCGCAAGGAAACTCCGACCCCGCTCGGGCTCTACCACACGAACTGGAAGGACGAGCATCGCCTGAGCACCGACGACTCGACCTGGGTGCTGAAGTGGTACCTCAATCTTCACAACTTCCGGGGCGTCTCGTTCCACGAGTTCGAGCTGCCCGGGCGACCCGCGAGCCACTCGTGCGTGCGGCTGCTCGAGGAGGATGCCCGCTGGCTCTATGGGTGGGCCTCGACCTGGCAGCTCGGGCCCGACCGGCGCACCATCCTGCGCAACGGAACACCGGTGGTGGTGTTCGGCGAGTGGCGCTACGGTCGTCGTGCACCGTGGAAGCGGCTGCCGGAAGATCCGGATGCGACGCTCCTCGGCGCCGATGAGATGGCGGACGCGCTGCGCATCCTGCACGACAAGATGCGGCCGGATTTCTCGAAGGTGGTCGGGCCGGCCGAGGGCGCATCGCGACCGGTCGAAGCACGGAATGCGCGACCGACGCCCGGGGTACGAGACAGCGGGATCACGATGCCGGCGCCACCGCACATGTACGATTCCCTGCGCCCTCCGGCCCGGGTCGACAGCGGAGGTGTGAGATGAAGCTCCTCACCTGGTTGTTCGTATCGATGATGGTCGCTGCAACTGCAGCTTCGCAGACACCACCGCCCTCTCCGCCCATGCGGGTGAAAGCCCCTCCTCCCCCGCACCCGAACCCAGCGATCGAAGGTGATTACCGGGCTGACAAGGCCACCGTAGTTCACGTGACGCACATGGAAAGTTTCATCTACCGCATGCAATGCGACGCCTGGGAAGGCGTTGGCATCCTCGAAGGAGCAACGTGGCTCGGGGTATTTCGCCTCGCTCGGGCAGCAAGCGACACGTCGCGCCCGATCGTCGGTCATCTCACGGTCGATTTTGGGGAACCGGAACTACCACGCGTCACCGGGAAATACACGACCACGAAACCCGTCGAGTTCCACGAGGTCTGGAGCCGCGCCACGCCGGGTGAAAGCAAGCCCCGCACGTCGGATGCTCCACCTCCGATCGTCGTGAGCGACCCCGACAATCCCAAGTTCGGGGAATACGTCTATGTCGAGGAGCTTCCGGAAGCGATTACCAAAGTGCCGCCCGCGTATCCCGATGAGGCGCGCCGGGCGGGAGTCGCCGGCATGGTGATCGTCCAGGCACTCGTACTCAAGAACGGAACCGTTGGCGACACCAGGGTCGTGAAGTCAGACTCTGAACTGCTCAACGACGCTGCGGTGGCTGCGGTCCGACAGTGGAACTTCAAGCCGGCCATGGCGAAGGGCCAACCGGTGGCGGTGTGGGTCGCCGTGCCGGTGAAATTCGCGATCCATTAGGGAATCCGCGCGGCGATCCCTCGTCAGCGGTACAGGCTGCGCGGAGTAACGTCCAGGAGCTCGAGGCCCTCGACCCACGGCCAGCGTGCGTCGATCCGCGAGCCCATCGAACCTTGCACGGTTCCGTCCCGGAATCGCACTCCCAGCAGCTGCACCGTCATGTCCTCGGCGCGCCCCCTGATCCAGGTCGCCTTGCGGAGCTCGGTGGCGGATCCGGGCGCGATCGCGACCGTGAAACCCGACACACCGTGCCCCTCGGGTTCCGCCTTGTAGCGGAGGCGTACCGCCACGACTTCCTTGCGCGAGCGATTCTCGATTCGGACCGAGGGCAGCCAGGTGGTTCCGGCGCCGTCGGGAGTCACGGGCCACTGCGGCGTCCGGGCCTCGACGATCACAACCGATGGGTCGACGAGATTGCGGAACGGCGCTGCGAGCGATGGTCCGGACCACGTCGGCGGCGTGATCGTGTCGTCCGGCGGGCGCGGCGTCGGGGCGATCGCGTCGGAGCCGGATTTCCCCTTGGGTGCGCGCGGAGGT
>Ga0210380_10000914_pt1 | contig 12266 bp, 23 predicted proteins | sample PLM4_5_coexredo_FD_155476 | JGI IMG/M metagenome (GOLD analysis project Ga0210380, IMG submission 155476) | Groundwater sediment microbial communities from an aquifer in East River, Colorado, USA - PLM4_5_coex redo | ecosystem: Environmental > Terrestrial > Soil > Riparian zone | place: USA...
GCCGGCTCCGCACCGAGGTATGGGTCGGCTGGCTCGAGCGCACCGAGGCGGGCCTGGCGCTGAAGGAGAAGCCGGGCACGCGCCGGCTCTGCACGTACGCCGAGTACGAGGCCGAGATGGACGCTCGGCGCGAAGAGGCCGAGACGCTGCTAGGCCAGAGCGTGATGGGAGGACTGGGCCGATGACTGCCCCGGCAGTGGAGGTGCGCACCACGCTGTACGAGTTCGCGCACGGCAAGAAGCCGCGAGGCGAAGGGCAGTGGGCCTTCAAGATCGGCTACCGCACCTTCTGGAGCCAGGGCACCTACGCGCAGGCGAAGCGCGCCGCGCAGGCCGAGGCGGCCAGCCAGGGCGTGGGCCTGGTGTGGGTGATGTCATGAGCACGCAGGTGGAGGACGCCCTGCAGCAGTACCTGCACCGGCCGCAGGAGGCCCGCTGGCGCTACTTCCAGCGAGGCCGCGGCCCGATGTTCGTGTGGTGGACGGTGGAGCCGTTCCGCAGGCGCTACGGCGACAGCAAGGCCGACGGGAAGTACGAGTCCGTCGTGTACGTGCCGTACGGCCGCGGCTCGAGGAGCGGGCGCGCTGAGAACTGGCGCCGCGACGAGAGCACGGCCACGCTGCACGCCCTGAGAAAAGACGCTAAGGCTCGCGCGCTGCGCCTCTACCAGGCCTGGCTCGCCGAGCAGGAGACGAAGTGATGCCGCCGGTGGGCTACACGCAGAAGCAGGCCGCCCGCCTGCTTCACCGCCTAGAGGTGCAGGCGGCTCGAGTGTGCGACGAGCTGGTGGCCCTGCACGACTTGGTGCCTGACCACGGCCGCACGCCCAACGATCTGCAGGAGCTAGTGCTGGAGCGTCAGTACGACCTGCAGGCAATCGTCAACCGAAGGAGAAGGAGCCAATGACCACCGGCTACAACATCCACGAGGGGTCGGTGGAGCTGGCGCGCAGGCGCGCAGCCTCCGACCTAGACCACGAGGTGGCAGCAGCAATGCTCCGCCGCCTAAACGTGCAGCAGCTCTGGCGCCTCGCGCTCCTGCTGCTGCTCCCAGACGAGCCGCGGCCGGCTTCAGTACCTCCGGGTGCTGCCCCTCCGCGCCGCGGCTCGTTCCACCCGGAGAGCCTGCGAGCATGACAGCCCTGAGCACACAGCGCCCCTTCCAGCTCCTCGTGGACTCCGGCAGCGTCGCGGAGCCGGCGACCCGGTACTACGGGAGCCTGCCCCGCGCGCTGAAGGCCATGCGAGAGATGGCACCACGCTGGCAGCGGTACGCCTGGGTCAGCGAGCTGCTCTCCGACGGCGGCCGAGTGACGCACGTGCGTGATGGGAAGCCCGCCACGGAGTGGGCCGAGGCGCTGCTGGCAGGCTCGGAGTGAAGCTCGTCGGGATCGACTACAGCACGCACGACATCGACCTCGTCCTCCTCGCAGTAGACCGCGGGGAGGGCGAGCTTCCTTGGTGGGTGCACTACGACCTGCCCTCGGTGGGTGGCTCCTTCGAGCGCACGCTAGAGGTGGCCAACGTGATGCCGGCGCGGCGCTCGGTGTTCTGGGACGGCGTGCGCGCGGTCGCGATCGAGGAGCCGTTCGGGCGCGGAGGCTCCGCGGTGCCGCTGGTGCGGGTGCAGGGCGCCATCCTCTCGCTGCTGCCGCCGCTCGTGGAGGTGCGCCAGTACGCCCCGGGCGCGTGGCGCAGGTGGAACGAGCTGCCGACACGCTCCTCGAAGCAGGAGGTGCGCGAGCACGTGATGGCAGAACTCGGCACCGACCCGCCCTGGAGCCAGGACGCCTGCGACGCCTACTGCATCGCTCGCGCGCTCGAGCTGAACCTGCAGCGCGTGGAGCAGTTCGCCGAGGAGGTGCGCGCATGACGCAGCAGCAGGAGCACCTGATGGTCGCGGCCGCGGCCAGCGAGGTCGCGGCCACGCAGAGGCTGTGGAGCGTGACCACGCTCATCAAGGCCGGCCTCGGGGTGGGCGAGAACATCGTGGGTTGGGCCGCGAAGGTAACGGCGCAGCGCGCGTACGACAGGCCGAAGGTGCTCCAGGGCTACCGCGAGGAGAAGGATCGGGACGGCGCCATCAAGTGGCTCACCGAAGCGCGGTGGGAGAAGAGCGGGAAGGCGATGGCCCGGGGCACCGACGTGCACAAGATCGTCGAGGCCTACGCCTACGGGAAGGCGCCGGAGTACCCGTCCGAGGAAGCGGCTCTGGCGTACCAGCCGTACGAGCTGCAGATACTCCGCTTCCTCGAGGAGCACCAGCCCGTCTTCCGCGCCGCCGAGGCGCCCGTCTACAACCTGCGCTACGGCTACGCCGGCACGATGGATCTGATCCTCGACGTGGGCGGCGTGCGCTGCATCGTGGACGCCAAGACCACCGACAAGGATCCCAACGACCCGGAGGTGCGGAGCCTGCCGCCGTACGCGGAGGTGGCTCTTCAGCTCGTGGCCTATGCGCGCGCCGAGATGGTGGGCGTCAGCCCGGCCGTGCAGCGCACGGTGAACCGCCGGCGCTACTACGTGTACGACCCTGACCTGGGGTACGAGCCGATGCCGCAGGTGCAGGGCGCGCTCGCTCTCGTGATCGCGCCCACCTTCTACCGGCTGGTGCCGGTGGCCATCGACGACCAGGTGTGGCAGTGCTTCGGCTACGTGCGCGAGGCAGCCCGCTGGCAGCTCGAGGTCTCGAAGCGCGTGCTCGGCCCCGACATCACACCGCCGGCAGAGCCGGCTGACGAGGAGGAGTAGATGCCCATTCTGGAGGTGCAGCGGAGAGCGGTCGAGGTGGGCCGTATCCGCGCGGGGGAGAAGGGCGGCCGCGGCGAGCCGCGGAAGCTCGACAAGTGGCGGCTCACGTCTAAGGACGAGCGCCGGCTGCAGGCCGCCGCGGAGGTGTACGGCGGGAAGGTGCGTGAGTGGAAGGATCGGCCGGGCGAGTGGGAGCTGTACACCACCACCGCCGAGCTGACCATCATGCTCCTGCCGGGCCAGCTCCCGACCACGTGGTACGAGCTTTGGTCGCGCGGCGGGTGCCAGCGCAGGTGCGATGGCCAGCACGAGCTCATCGGCGACGTAGCGTGCATCTGCAACGGCGAGGAGCAGGATCGTCAGTGCTCTCCGCACACTCGCCTGAGCGTGATGCTCCCCGACCTGCCGGGCATCGGCTCGTGGCTCCTGCAGTCGAGCGGCTGGAATGCTGCGGCCGAGCTGGCCGGCTCCGCCGACCTGCTGCAGCGCGCCAGTGCCGCCGGCGTGCTCCTACCGGCGCGGCTCATCCTCGAGCAGCGCACCGAGGTGAAGGGCGGGCAGACCCGGAAGTTCGCCGTGCCCGTGATCGACATCGGGGTGAGCATGAACCAGCTCATCAGCTCGCAGGGCACGCAGGTGCTAACCGCACCGCCAGCTGAAGCCGTGGAGGCAGCGCCGCTGCCGGGCGGTACGCCCATCCAGCGGGCGGAGCTGACCTCCGGCGTGAGCGTGGCGGAGGGCGTAGCGGCAGTGCAGCCGCGCGAGGAAGTGGCCCGGCGGGCTAACGCTGCGGAGCCAATCGGTCCACCAGTGGCCGAGGCAGAGGTTGGGGCCTCCCCGGAGGCCACCGAAGAATCGGAGGAGGTGTCCAGTGCACCGGCAGCAGCTCCTCAAGGGGCTGACGGCACCGGCGCCGCAGACGCGGAACAGGCCGCGCCCGCCTCCTCCGATGAAGAAGCAGAGGCGCCGGTGACCCCGGAAGCCGCGGCCGCCGCAGGGCCGGCTCCCTCCCCCGCCGGCGCCTCTGCTGCCAAGCCCATCACGGCAGCGCAGCGCAAGGCGCTGAACACCCTCTACGGCACGCTGCGCGAGGTGCCGATGGATGGTGACGGTAACGTGACCGGCAACCCACTCGTGACGGTGGGCGGGCTGTACGCCTGGGCCGCCCGGGAGCGCAACATCGAGGTCGATCTGATGATCCAGCTCCTCGAGGGCCGCGACGAGGCCGGCCGGCTGCACTTCCCACCGCTACGCGACTCGCTCACCCGCGCCGAGGCCTCGGCCATGATCGACGGCCTGGCGGGCATCGAGCAGAAGGCCGCGGCAGCGGCTCCGCTCGGCGACGACGCAGGCCAGGTGGAGCCGTGATCGCACTCGGTTTCGTCGACAGCTGGCTGCTCATCCTCACCGCGTGCGGGGTGCTCTGGGCACTCTGGGGCGTGATGGGGATCACGAGCAGCCAGCTTCAGCGGTGGCTGGATGCCCGCCACCGCCGCCAGCCCGCGACCGAAGGCGCGGGGAAGCCACGGAAGGAGAAGGGGTCATCCACCTCACCGTGACAGCTCTAGCGACAACACTTATGCTGATCACCACCACCGGGGCCACTACTCGCTCCGACCAATCAGGTGCGGCCGTGGGCGAGGCTGCCGTGTCGAGCACTGCGGAGGACATCCGTGAACTCGAGCGAGCCGCACCTGAACGTTGCCCGGACAACCGGCGCGGCCTGCGGTACTACCGCTCTCGCGCCAGTGTGTGGGCAACCGCGAGGGGCGCGGCCAGCCCGTCACAAGGAAGCCGCGCCCCTCGGAACTGTGCCGACGCCCACTACCTCGCGCAGGTGTGGCGCTCTCGCTCCTTCGAGCAGCGGCAGGCCACCGAGCGGTGGGAGCACCTCTACGCCTGGTGGCTCTGGCTGCCGGCCAACTGGCAGGCCCTCGGCGCGTGCGAGACGGGCGGCGGCCAGCGCCCGGGCAACTGGGCGCACTCCAACAGCTCCTTCACCAGCGCGTTCGGCATCTCGTGGGCCGAGTACGACGCCGACGCTGCCTACATGGGCGCCCCGCCCTGGCACGTGCGGCACGCCCCGCGCGACCAGTACGACGCCGCCCGCGGACACCTCGCGCGCTTCGGTGATGGGTGGGATTGCCCGGGGCCGTGAAGCCGCGCCTCCTCGACCTGTTCTGTGGAGCCGGCGGCTCGGCCGTGGGGTACGCGCGCGCCGGCTTCGAGGTGGTGGGTGTTGACATCGAGCCGCAGCCCAACTACCCGTACGACTTCCTGCAGGCCGACGCGCTGGAGTTCCTTCTCTGGGATCGCGGCGAGTGGGATGCCATCCACGCCAGCCCGCCGTGCCAGTACGCCACCGACTACCAGCGCACGGGCGTGCCGTACGCGACCGCGAACCTGATCCCGGCCACCCGCGCGCTGCTCAAGCGGACGGGCCTGCCGTACGTGATCGAGAACGTGGAGAAGGCGGCGCCTGACCTGGTGGAGCCGGTGCTGCTGTGCGGCTCGATGTTCGACCTGGACGTGCAGCGCCATAGGCTCTTCGAGACCAACTGGGGCCTGGAGTACCCCTGGCGCCCGTGCCGGCATAAGACCTGGGCCGACGACCGCTACCCCGGGGCCACCAACCGCAACGGCCGGCGCACCGTGGAGGTGGGAGTGTGGCGCATCCCCCTCGAGGTGCAGCAGGCCGCGATGGGCATCGACTGGATGACGCTGCCGGAGCTGAGCGAGGCAGTGCCGCCGGCCTACACCGAGTTCATCGGCGAGCAGCTTCTGGCCCGGGTGCAGGTGCCGGCGTGAAGACCCCCGATCGTGCGATGCGGGATCTCACAGACGTGGGCGACGTGCGCCGTGCGCTCGACACCCGGCGCGTGATGCACGACCGCGACGAGGAGGCAGCCTGCCGGCGCTCGGCGCTGTACGAGGAGCTGCGCCTGCTCACCAACGACGAGCTGGCTGCACGGCTCGTGGAACTCGCGGGAGATATGGCGGCGCACTACGGGCCGCGGCAGGTGCTGATAGCCGACATCATCGACAAGCTGGAGGAGAGCCAATGACCGCACTGCCGGAGTGGCAGCGAGGCTACGACCTCGACCTGCTGAAGCAGTACACCGCCGTCTTCGACGAGCACGACGAGGGCCTCGTGCGCAGCCGCTTCGGCCGCACGAGCGAGCGCACGGTGGCCGAGCACCTGGCCGCCGGCGGACTGCTGAGCGTGGGCAGCCCGCCCACCGCCTGCGTCCTCTTCCGCCGCGCACGCAACCAGCAGTGGCTGCGTGACTACACCGGAGCCGAGCGCGCGCGCGTGGCCCCGGGCCAGCTCTACGTGAAGCGCATGGCCGGTCCGCCAGTGGAGGTGCTCGCGCTGCTCGAGCAGCTCCGCGAGTACGACCAGGGCACGTGTTGGTATGAGAGCTGGACGGAGAGCGCGGCCGACCACTACGTGCTGCAGAGCCTCGAGGCCGAGCCGGTGCTGACCAAGATCCGCGCCAGCTCGGAGATGATCAGCGTGAGCACGTCGGGCCACCCGCCCGTCACGGTGCCGCTCAACGCAGCCGAGGCGCCGAGCCTCTGCCGGCTGGAGGGCGACTACACCGAGGCCGGCTCCAGCCTGCTGCGCGCGTTCGAGCGCGCCGGCGCGCGGGAGTTCGCTGGCCATTACTCGGCGTATGGGAAGGGGTGGGCTGCGCTCTCGCTGCGCGGGTACGCCCCGCCGGGGCAGGACGCAGACCCCGACTTCATCATCAAGCCGCCCGACATGGCGAAGGCGTGGAAGGCTGAGAACGCCGAGAAGCTCGAGTGGCGGCCGGAGTGGTCGGCGCTCGGCCAGCAGCTCCTCGGTCAGCTCGCGCCGTACCTCGTGGGCCTCGTGGATGACGACCTCGACCGCGTGCGGCTGATGGCGCTCGCACCGGGCGGCGGGGAGATTGAGCGCCACGCCGACATCGTTGATCGCGAGGCCGGCACGCGCGACGGCATGGTCGTGCGCCTGCACTACCCGCTGCGCACCAACCTGCGCGTCATCTTCGGCTCGTGGGATGCCAACGGGATGGAGTACAGCGCGCACATGGGCGCGGGGGAGTGTTGGTACCTCGACATCCGCAAACCGCACACCGCGGTCAACGGCGGGGCCGAGCCTCGCATCCACCTGGTCGTGGACGTGCGCAGCTCTCCGCTCCTACGCGCCCGCCTCGTGGCGGCCGAGCACGCCCACCCGGTGGGCGCCGCGGTGCCGGCATGACCGCGGAGTGGGTCTGCACCGACGCCCTGCCCTGGCTCGAGGCCCGCGCCGGGGCGTGCGGAGCCATAGTCACCTCGCCGCCTGACGCCAACGAGATCGGCCTCGGCCTCGAGGCCTACACCGAGTGGCTCCGGCGCGCGGTGAGCCTCTGCTTCGGGGCTGCTACGCCCGGCTGCCCGGTGATCTTCTACGTCACAGACCGCCTGCACGACGGGCGCTGGCTCAGCAAGCCGGCGCTCATCGCCCGCGTGATGCAGTGGCACTCTCCGGTGGCGGTGGAGCTGCTCTGGCACAAGGTGGTGCTGCGCCGAGAGGTGGGGCGCACCGACCTGCACCGGCCCACCTACGCGCACCTGCTGGCCTACGGTGACGAGCACTGCCGGCCGGGGCCGCGCACGCCTGACGTGATCGCACCGAGCCGCTCGAGCTACTCCAACGGCACGCCGCGCCTGGCCGTCCTCCGCGCCGTGGGGCACGTGCAACACCACGCGCACGTGGGCCAGCTCACCGACCCCTTCTGCGGGCAAGGGGCCATCCCTCAGTTCGCCGCCGAGGCGGGCATGCAGGCCACGGGCGTGGACATAGACCCGGCCATGATCGCGGCGTGCAACCCGCCGCAGGAGGTACTGCTATGACGTACGCCGTGGCCCTGCTGCGGTCCGAGCTGGAGCGCACCGAGCGCCGGCTGGCCGCCGAGCGGGAGGAGTTCGAGCGCGCAACGAGCGAGTGGAACGACATGCGCATCTCGCTCGAGGGCATCATCCGCGACCTCCAGGGCACGCTGCTGACGCTGGTGGTGGAGCCATGACCACGAAGGCCTCCATCGGCCAGCCGCACCTCTTCGAGCCGCCTCCGAAGGAGACGCTGAAGCTGCACGAGCGGTTCCTTGTGCCGCCCTTCAGCGTGCTGGATGCCCGCGCCGGCTACTGGCAGGCGCGCAAGCAGGAGTGGCTGCAGGTGGGCATCGAGGGCGAGCTAGGCCGCAGCGAGCAGCTCGAGGAGAAGGCCATCTACGGCTCGGATGCCGACCTGCGTCAGCGGTGGGAGGGCAGCGCATACCCGCGTGGAGCTCGAGCGCGAGAGTTGGCCGCGGCCGAGGCCGCCGGCATGGACAGCTCGGCCGGCCGAGGCGACCGCCTGCTCAGCGGCGGCGCTCCGCGAGCTGGCTACGGCGGCGACTACGACCTGAGCAAGGGCGAGAACGCCTGGGGAGGGAAGGGCACCTCGGTCTTCGACCCCGTGCTCTGCGAGCTGGCCTATCGTTGGTACAGCCCGGACGGCGGCCTCGTGGCCGACCCCTTTGCTGGCGGAAGTGTGCGCGGCATCGTGGCGGCCGCGCTCGGCCGCCGCTACGTGGGCACCGACCTGAGCGTGGCGCAGATCGAGGCCAACTACCAGCAGGTGCCCACGGTGAAGCGGGCGTTGAGCGACTGGCGCTACGACCCACGGTGGGAGCACGCCGATGCGCGCAACCTCCTCGAGCACGTGGACGAGGGCACGGCCGACTTCATCTTCACGTGCCCGCCGTACTACGACCTGGAGGTGTACTCCGACGACCCGGCCGACCTGAGCCGAGCGGCCACCTACAACGAGTTCGTGCTCGGCTACCGCCAGTGCATCGCCGCTGCTGCTGCTGCCCTGCGCCCTGACCGCTTCGCCGTCATCGTGGTGGGCGAGGTGCGCGATAAGAAGACGGGGCGCTACGTGGGCCTGGTGCCCGACACGATCCGAGCATGCGAGGACGCCGGGCTGAGCTTCTACAACGAGGGGATCCTCGTCACGAGCGTGGGCAGCCTGCCAATCCGCACGAGCCGGCTCTTCGGCCCCGGGCGCAAGCTGGGGAAGAGCCATCAGAACGTGCTCGTGTTCGTGAAGGGGTCGTGGAAGGCAGCGTGCGCGGCGTGCGCGCTCACCGACGAGGTGGCCGTGGAGTACGGCGGCGCCACCGTGGCCAGCGAGGGCAACGGGGCGCTCGAGCAGGACATCACCGCCGAGCAGCTCGCCGAGCGGCTCGAGCAGGGCGACACTTCAACCCCCGCTTTCTGATGCCAACGGAGGAGGTGAACAATGTGGAAGGCACTGCTCGCAGTGGTGGCGCTGAGCCTGGTCATGGCCGCCTCGGCTCTGGCCCTGCCAGCTCCAGGCCCGAAGACCTACAGCACCACCACCCCGCACCAGTGGGTGAAGGGCTTCAGGGCACCGGCGCCGTCGTACCTCGACCGCCGGAAGTAGACCCGGGCATCGCCGCCGCGCTCGACGTGGTGGCTGCTGCTCGGCTGTACGCCGCGGCAGGGTAAACGGCAGGCCCTCGGCGGCCGGGGGCCTGCTCACTGACAGGAGGACGTGATGACGACAGAGCTATGGGAACCGGATGGAGGCAGCCCGCTGGCCAGCAGAGCGGAGAGCGCGCGCGTGCGCGGCATGTACCTGGCCGAGCGCGAGCACGTGGTGGGGAGCCGGCACGTGATCGGCTGCAAGTGCCGCCCGTGCGGGCGCTTCAGGGGCGAGCTGGCTCGCGACTGGGTGCGCGTGGCCGAGCAGCAGGGCCTCCACCAGCCCGGCCAGGACGCGCGGGAGCCGCTGCGCGAGGGTGAGAGCGAGGAGTACCGCCGGGTGGATGCAGCACGCACTCGCATCCGCCAGTTCGAGGCCGGCCAGGCGCAGAGCGAGTGGGTGCTGGTGGGCCTCGAGACAGCCATTGCTGACCGCCACGGCATGGCGTACCCGGCGGCGGCCTACGTGACGCAGGGGACGCTGCCCGTCGGGTAGCCTCGCCGCTCGCGCGGGCGTAGAGTTCGCCGCAGATTTTCAACAGCCCCGGTGCCGTACCGGGGAGGAGGTTTCGCCAAGTGTCCATAGAGGCCGCGACCACCGAGGAGGGGCGCGTGCTCGCCTGCACGACGTGCGGCGATGACGTGCTCGTGTACGAGCTGCCACGCGAGTGGATCCAGGAAGAGCTGTACCGCTGCGGGCTGTGCCAGAGAGGCGAGGGCCACCCGCCGCAGCTCGAGCTGCTGCAGGGCATGCGCTCCGAGGCGCCGGCGTACAACCCGGCGCAGTCGAGCATCCCCTTCTGATGGCGCTCCCAGACGACCCGGCCGAGCGGATGCACCTCCCGTCGGGTGAGGAGGTGCCGTTGCGCCTACCGCCGCCCGCTCCTCCGCTCACCCCGGAGGAGCACGACCGCCTGGTGGACGAGTGGGTCGAGCGGTACGGCGGGGAGGCGCCGCCAGGATGGACGGGCTACGCGCCGTACGAGCACGACCGCTCGAGCGAGATGCTCGGGGTGGTGGTGCTGGCCTGCGGCCTCGCGCTCTTCTGGCTCGTGGTGGGGCTGTGGATCGGCTGGTGGCTCTCGTGAAGCGGGTGCTGCGCGGAGTGGGCCTCGCGCTGCTGCTCGTGGCGCTCGGCCTCTTCTGGCTCTCCGGCTTCTTCTTCACCACCTGGGGCTACGGGCCGTGAGCACGGCTCGCCAGGTGCTCGAGCGCAACGCCAAGTTGTTCGAGGAGCGCGATCGTGCACTGACGGCGCTCGCGCGCACCGACCCAGAGCGCCACGCCCCGGCGAGGCGCACCTGGCAGGACTGGCGCGAGCTACACCGCCGAGCTCAGGAGGAGCACGCGGACGGGCCGGAGCTGGATCGCATGTACCGGGCGCTCATGCTCAGCCCCTCCACGCGCGACGGCTTGGAGATCTGCCGCGCGCTGCTGCGCGGCGAGCACGTGCCCCTCGAGCTGCTCGATCAGGGCGCAGTGCGCAGGTACGGGCTACGGTGACTCGCGTTGGCCTGGATGACTTCAACGAGATCCCGGCGCCGGCGGAGGTGGGCGGGATGCCCGCCGTGCGCTTCGTCACCTTCGACGAGTTCATCAGCACGGAGGAGCCTACGGCGGACGCCCTGCTCGGCAGCAGTGACGAGACGCTCCTGCCGGTGGGCGGGATGCTCCTGATGTACGGCGATGGGGGAGCAGGCAAGACCACGCTCACAATCGACGCGGTGGTGCACCTCGCCAGCGGTGTGCCCTGGCTCGGCATCGATGTGGAGCGCCCCGTGGTCAGCGGGATCATCGAGAACGAGGGGCCGCGGGGGAAGTTCCGGCGCAAGCTCGACTCGAAGTTCGCGAGCTGGAACGGCCACCCGGCCTTCAGCCCCAACGTGCACGTGCTCGAAGAGCCGTGGACGCGCTTCAGCCTGCGGGAGGAGTCCCACCGCCTCGCCCTCGCCGGCGCGGTGAGCACCCTGCAGCTCGACCTGGTGGTGATGGGGCCGCTCGTGACGCTCGGGATGATCGGCGGGGGCACGCCCGACGAGGTGGCCGAGTTCGAGGAGCTGATCCGTGTTACGCGCGCGCTCGTGGAGCGGCCCTTCGGCCTCTGGATCGTCCACCACGAGAACAAGGCCGGGGACGTGAGCGGGGCGTGGGAGCGAGTGCCCGACTGCCTGGTGCACGTGCAGGCTCAGGGCAATGGACACACCCGGGTGGTGTGGCGCAAGGCGAGGTGGGCTGACGAGGCTCACGGGACGCACCTCGACCTGGTGTGGGCCGATGGGCGGAGCTTCACCGTGAAGGCCGTGAGCGACCGCGATCTGCACGCCGAGGTGCGCGAGCTGTACGCCACCGACGACGCCTGGAGGACGTACCGGGAGGTGGCCCGGGAGCTGCAGGCCAACGAGGTGAAGGTGCGCGAGGTGCTGCGCGCGCTCGTGCAGCTCGAGGAGTTGACGTACGCGCAGGGGCCTCCGGGACGCTCTCCGCTGGCGAAATGCTTCCGTCTTAGCTCAAGTGTGCCGAGTCTCTGGGCACACTCCGGCACACTCGGCACAGTAGCCCCGCAGGAGGCGGCGCCTGGAGTGAGTGTGCCAAGTGTGCCACCCCTTGATAGTAAAGGGGTGGTATTGGGCACACACACACCCGCCGAGCGGGGCAGCTCGACAAGTGTGCCGGCACTAGATCCGGACGACACCACGGAGCCGTCGTTCTAGACGGCGGAAGGAGGTTGTGCGAGCATGTCAGGAGTGGCAGAGATGGCAGCTACCGGAGAGGTGGACGCGGAGGCGTCGGCGCTCTTCGACACGGCGCCGTACACGATCCCCAAGCTCGACGGGCACGTGGCCGACAAGATCACGCTCTCCTTCGGCGGGAGCGTGGAGCTGGATCGCCTGATCGAGGATGACCTGGCGCTCGTGGAGGGCCTGCGCCTCGGCCAGGACGTGGCGCTGCGGGTGGAGTGCGTGGTGGCCGGCAAGGGCTTCACACACACCAGCAA
>Ga0210380_10000916_pt1 | contig 12255 bp, 8 predicted proteins | sample PLM4_5_coexredo_FD_155476 | JGI IMG/M metagenome (GOLD analysis project Ga0210380, IMG submission 155476) | Groundwater sediment microbial communities from an aquifer in East River, Colorado, USA - PLM4_5_coex redo | ecosystem: Environmental > Terrestrial > Soil > Riparian zone | place: USA...
AGCAGCGGCAGACGGTCGACGTTGCGCACGACCGGGACCGTGAGGCCTTCGCTGGTCGCCGCCGCCATGCCGATGTGGAGCGATCGCTTGAGCACGATCTCGTGCGTCCAGTCGTCGAAGCTCGCGTTGAGCAGCGGATACTTCCGGATCGGTTCGACCAGCGCCTTGAGGATGTAGGCCATGTAGGTGAGCGCCGCCGCATTCTGCCGGCCGCCCTGGCGCAGCGCGTTCCGGTGCGCGACCACCGCCGTCATGTCGCACTCGCCGACGAACGTAAAGTGTGCGGCGGTGTCGAGCGAGTGACGCATGGCCTCGGCGATCCGGCGGCGCATGCCGCGGACCGGGATCCGCTGCTCGTCGGCGCTGGCGGCGGAAGCCGCCGGTCGAAGGTTGGGAGCCGCAGGAGCAACCGCGGGCGGACCCGATGGGCTCGCGCGCTTTACGTCGTCGGTCGTGATCCGACCATTGGGACCGCTGCCGCGCACCTGCTCGAGAGCGACGCCGAGCTGACGGGCGAGCGCACGCACCGCCGGAGCGGCGCTCGGCGTCTCGACCGGCGCCATCGACCCGTACGCGGGACCGCGACCGGCCGGCGCATGGGTCGCGGACGATGCCGCACCCGATGCGGGTGCCGCGTGGGCCGCCGCACCGCCGGTGGCGGCGGGCTTGGCCGCGCCAACTTCGATCGAGACGATCACGCTGCCGACCGGGACCACCTTGCCGGCTTCGGCATGGAGCGCGGCGATGGTGCCGGTGCGCGGCGAAGGGATCTCGACAGTCGCCTTGTCGGTCATCACCTCGACCAGCGGCTGGTCCTCGCGCACGGCGTCGCCCGCCTTCACCAGCCAGCGGATGATCTCGCCCTCCGCGACTCCCTCGCCGATGTCGGGCAGCTTCACCTCGAACGCCATGAGCTCCTCGGAATCACGCGAACGACATCACGTGCTCGATCGCGCGGCTGACGCGCGCGGGATCGGGCAGGTAGGTGTGCTCGAGAGTGTAGGGGAACGGGGTGTCGTAACCGGTGACTCGCAGAACCGGCGCGAGCAGCGACGTGATCGCCTGCTCGGACGCGAGCGCCGCGATCTCGCCGCCGTAGCCGCCGGTGCGCGGCGCTTCGTGCACGATCACCAGCCGGCCGGTCCGCTTGATGCTTTCGATCAGCGTGTCGGTGTCGAGGGGGACCAGCGTGCGCAGATCGACGACCTCGACCGAGATGCCCTGCGATTGGGCGTGGTCGGCCGCCTCGATCGAGACCGGAACCATCGCCCCCCACGCCGCGATCGTGACGTCGGCGCCCGGGCGCGCGATGCGCGCGCTCGCGAGCGGCACGGTGTAGCGGCCCTCGGGCACTTCCTCCTTGATCGTCCGGTAGAGCCGCTTGGGCTCCAGGAAGATGACCGGATCGTCGCCTTCGAGCGCGGCGAGCAGCAGCCCCTTGGCGTCGTAGGGAGTCGAGGGAATCACGACCGTGAGCCCGGCGGTGTGGCAGAACAGCGCCTCGGGACTCTGCGAATGGTAGAGACCACCGCGGATCCCGCCGCCGTACGGCGCGCGCACCACCACCGGGCACGCGTACTGGCCGGCCGAGCGCCAGCGCAGCTTCGCCAGCTCGGAGACGATCTGGTCGAAGGCGGGATAGATGAAGTCGACGAACTGGATCTCGGCCACCGGGCGCAGGCCGTAGGCGGCCATCCCGATCGCCATGCCGATGATCCCGTTCTCGGCCAGCGGCGTGTCGGTGACCCGCTGCTCGCCGAACTCGGCCTGCAGGCCTTCGGTGACGCGGAACACCCCGCCGTTGAGGCCGACATCCTCGCCCAGCACCACGACGCGCGGGTCCTCGCGAAGCGCAAGCCGCAGCGCGTCCTGGATGGCCTGGACCATCGTCATCACGGGCATCGGAGGTCCTCGAAGGTTTGGCGATCGGGCAGGTTAGTCGAGGGCCGGGGGAGCGGCAAGCGCATCCGAGATTAGCCTTGACGAATCGAGTTCTTAGTCTAGGCTAACGCGCCATGCCGCTCGAAACCGTTCTCCGTCTGTTCGGCGCCGGCGCCCTGCTCACCCTGATGGCGGTCGGAATGCCCTACCGGCTGCGCGCGCATCGCGCGGGTGGGGCCGTGTCGCGGCTCGGCGAAGGCCGTGCGCTCATGATCGGACTGCGCGCACTCGCCGCGGTGTGGGGGCTGGGGTTCACGCTGTGGATGATCGAGCCGCGCTGGATGGCATGGGGCCAGGTGGCGCTTCCGTCCGGACTTCGCGTGCTCGGTGCGCTCCTGATCGCCGCGTCGATCCCCCTCTACGCGTGGGTGTTCCATCATCTGGGGCTCAACCTGACCGACACCGTGCTGGTGCGCCGCCAGGCCGCGCTGGTTCGGACCGGACCGTATCGCTGGGTCCGCCATCCGCTCTATTCGTTCGGCGCGTTGTTCATCGTCGGCTGGGCGCTGATGACGGCGAACGTCGCGGTCGCGGTCGCCGGACTCGGTGCCGCGGCGCTGATCGTGGTGCGCACCGCGATCGAGGAGCGCCATCTGGTCGAGCGCTTCGGCGACGCCTATCGCGAGTACATGGCGACCACCGGACGGTTCGTTCCGCGCCGTCGCTCGCCGGCCGGTCAGCTGGCTCTGATCGTCCTGAGCGTCGTCTCATGCGCGGCCGCCCCGCGCGCACGCGCCGAAGTGCCGGCCCGCGAGCTGAGCACCGATCGCCCGGACCGCACCGAGAGCGCCTACTCGGTGCCGAAGGGGCGCTGGCAGATCGAGCTCGACGCGATCAACCACGTGCAGTTCTCGATTCCCGAAGAGGACCTCGACGGCGAAGCGCTGGCGCTGGTGCCGTTCAACCTCAAGTACGGCATCCATCGGCGCGCCGACCTCCAGCTGGTGGTCGAGCCGTGGTCGCGGACCCTCGTCACGACGGCGGGCGGCGCCGAATCGAAGGACCAGGGCACCGGCGACATCACCGGCCGCATCAAGCTCAACCTGTTCGGCAACGACGGCGGACGCGCGGCGCTCGCGGTCATGCCGTTCGTCTCGACGCCCACCCGCGGATCGGACCGCGGACAGATCGGCACCTACGGAGTGGTGACGCCGTTCGCCCTTGGGCTGCGCGGCGACCGCTCGTTCGGGGCGATGCTGGTGGTGGCGAAGGACCCGGATCTCGATCCGTGGCTGGGCGGCTCGGCCACGGTCGGCTCGCCGCTCGCCGGCAACCTGGCAGGATTCGTCGAGCTGTTCGCGGTACGCGCGGGATTCGATACCGGCGCGCCCTCGGACGTCACCGCCGACGGCGGCCTCACGTACGCGCTCGGTCCCGACGCCCAGCTCGACGCGGGTGTCTACGTCGGACTCTCGGATGCCGCCGAGCACTGGCGCGTGTTCGTCGGATTCTCGGCCCGCCGATGACACCGGCCCCCGCGCTCTCGCTGTCGCGCTCGCGCCAGGACTATCTGAAGGCGCTTTATGTCCTCGCGCCAACCGGTGAGAGCGTCACGACTTCGCGGCTCGCGCGACAGCTGCGGGTATCGGCCCCGTCGGTCACCAACATGCTCACGCGGCTGGCGGAGGAGCGGCTGGTCTCGCACACCAAGCGCGGCGGCGCACGACTCACGGCCGAAGGCCGTCGCCAGGCGATCGCCATCGTGCGGCGCCATCGGATCATCGAGTGCTTCCTGGTCGAGGTGCTGGGGCTCGACTGGTCCGAGGTCCACGACGATGCCGAGGTGCTCGAGCACCACATCAGCGACCGCGTGCTGGCGGCGATGGACCGGGTGGCCGGCCATCCCAGCGAGGACCCGCACGGTCACCCGATTCCCGATGCCCAGGGCCGCATGCCGCGTCGCGACCTGGTGCCGCTGTCGCGCGTGCACGCGGGCGAGCGCGCGGTGGTGCGCGAGATCCGGGATGCGGATCCGGCGCGGCTGTCGCATTGGAAGAAGGTCGGGCTGGTGCCGGGCGCCGCGGTGCGCGTGCGTTCCGTGCGTGAGCTGGAGGATGTCTTCGAAATCGAAGTGAGCGGCCACCGTCTGGTCACCGGCAGCGAGGGACTGGACGGCGTCCTGGTGGAGGCAAAGACGAAATGAACCTGACCCAAGGCCCACCGTCGCTCGCCGAGTTCCACCGCACGGTCGTGATTCCGCCGGCGCGCAACTGGTGGCGCCGGCTGTTCGCATTCGCCGGCCCCGCCTACCTGGTGAGCGTCGGCTACATGGATCCCGGCAACTGGGCGACCGACCTGGCGGGTGGCTCGCGGTTCGGCTACCAGCTGGTGTGGGTGCTGCTGATGAGCAACCTGATGGCGGTGCTCCTCCAGACCCTGTCGGCGCGGCTCGGGGTCGTGACCGGCAAGGACCTCGCGCAGGCGTGCCGTGACTACTACCCGACCTGGGTCGCGATCCCGCTGTGGGTGCTGTGCGAGATCGCGATCGTCGCCTGCGACCTGGCCGAGGTGCTGGGCGCGGCGATCGGGCTCAAGCTGCTGTTCGGCGTGCCGCTGCTGTGGGGCGTGCTGGTGACCGCGTTCGACGTGCTGCTGCTGCTGAGCCTGTCGCGGCTCGGGATGCGCCGGCTCGAGGCGTTCATCATCGTGCTGGTGGTGACGATCGGTGGCTGCTTCGCGATGGAGATGTTCCTGTCGCGCCCCGACATTCCGCAGATCTTTCGCTCGCTCATCCCGCGCGATGGAGCCGGCGCGATCACCCTGTTCTCACGGGTGTCCGAGGGGGGATTCTCGGTACTCGGTCTCCACGGCACCTCGCTCTACATCGCGATGGGAATCCTCGGCGCGACCGTGATGCCGCACAATCTCTACCTCCACAGCGCGCTGGTGCAGAGCCGCGCGGTCGCCAGCTCGCCCGAGGCCAAGCGCGAAGCGTGCAAGATGAACCTGGTCGACTCTGCGGTCGCCCTCAACGCCGCGCTGTTCGTCAACGGCGCGATCCTGGTGCTGGCGGCGGCGGTCTTCCACCGCGCCGGCCAGCACGAAGTCGCCCAGCTCGAGGAAGCCCACCGGCTGTTGGCACCGCTGCTCGGCACTTCGCTCGCCGCCACGCTGTTCGCGGTCGCGCTGCTGTGCTCGGGCCAGGCCAGCACGGTCACCGGGACCCTGGCGGGCCAGATCGTGATGGAAGGATTCCTCCACATCCGGATCCGGCCGTGGCTCCGACGCCTGATCAGCCGCGGGCTCGCGATCATTCCCGCCGCGCTCACGATTGCACTGCGCGGACCGCGCGCGGTCGACGACCTGCTGGTGCTGTCGCAGGTGGTGCTCAGCATGCAGCTGTCGTTCGCGGTCATCCCGCTCATCACCTTCACCAGCGACAAGCGGAAGATGGGCGAGTTCGCGAACAAGCCGTGGGTGATGACGCTCGCGCTGCTGACCGCCGCCATCATTCTCACCCTCAACGTGAACCTGGTGGCGCAGGAGGTGACCGGCTGGTTCAAGGACGCCGGCTCGAGCGCGACCCTGCTCGCGATGCTGGTGGTGCCGGTCCTGGTCGCGCTGGGACTCCTGCTGCTCTACGTGCTGTTCGCGCCGCTCCTCCAGCGGATCCCGGCGTTCGCCGTGGCTGCCCCGCACGCGCCGACGCCCGCCGGTCTGCCGGCTTCGCCGCGCGCCGCACGCCCTGCGTCCCGTCCGACCGTGGCCGACGTGATCGGCGAGTCGAGCGAGCCGCTGCGGCGAATCGCGGTGGCGCTCGAGCTCGGTCCCGCCGACGGTCCGGTGCTCGATCACGTGCTCGCGATGCGGCGCTCGCCCGACACCGAGGTCACGCTGATCCACATCGCCGAGAGCGCGGCGAGTCGCTACCTGGGCGAGGAGAGCTCGGACGAGGAGGCGCGCCAGGACGAGGCGATGCTGGAGACGGTGGCCGCACGCCTGCGCGAGTACGGGATCCGTACGAGCGTGGCGCTCGGCCACGGCGAGGTCGCGCCCGAGCTGGCGAAGCTGGTCACCGCCGCGAACGCAGAGCTGCTGGTGACCGGCGCGCACGGCCACCGGCTGATCGGCGACCTGGTGCTGGGCTCGACCACCAGCTCGGTGCGACACCTGGTGTCGTGTCCGGTGCTGACGGTGCGCGGAAAGGCGAAGGAGTAGCTACTCGCTCCAGCGCCGCGCGGGCACGATCGCCTGAGCGGCGAACAGGCCGACCACCAGTGCCGACAGCATCAGCACCATCCGGAACGCGGTCTCGATCCCGCTCACGGTCTGGCGGTCGACCAGCGAGGCGAGGCTGCGGAAGCCCACGCTTCCCGGGACGAGCAGCAGCAGCGCCGGGACCAGCGTGATCGACACCGGACGGTCGACCACGTGCGCGATCGCGTTGCTGGCGATCGCGGCCGCGAACGAGGCGACCACGATTCCCAGCTCCGGGCCGAGTAGCGCGGCGCCGAATCGACCGGCGAAGAACGCCACGATGCCGACCCCCAGAATCGACGGGGCGTGGGAGGGCCGCGCGCGCAGCAGCACCGTCATCGCGAGTGGGGCGACCACCAGGGCCACCATCTCGGTCCATCCCGGAAGCGGCGCGGGGACCACCGGTTGCAGCGGTCCGGTGAGGAACAGCGCGAGCCGGCTGCCGACCGCGACGCCGAATCCGATCGCGAGGAACGCGCCGAGGGCGCCCATCAGTCGCGCGGTGCCGGCCACCAGGTGACGCGCCGCCAGCTCGGCCATCGCGATCGTCAGCGTGAGGCCGGGCAGCAGGACCAGCAGGCCGGCCACGGTCGCGATCGAGAATGCGGCGCCGCCGACCGCGTGGGATGCGAGGGTGGTGACCGCGCCTCCGGCGAATGCGGCGAGCGGCTCGAACACCCGGCGCCATGATCGCAGTCGTTGGGTGGCGAGCGCGATGGTGCCGGTCAGGATCCCGACCAGCGACGCGACGCCGATCTCGCGCAGGCCGCCGCCCAGGAACCGCGCCGCGGCGGCCGACAGGAGCCCGAACGCGATGAGCGTGAGCGCGGGCGAATAGCGGGACGGCATCGACACGACGGCATCGATCGCGGCGGAACCTTCGGCCGGCGACAGATGTCCGGCGATGACGTCGCCGCCGATCGCGTCCACGGCGGCGAGTTTCTCGAGGCTGGTTTCGCCGGGCTCGAGGCGCAGCAGGTGGGTGCGCTGCTGCTCGACGGCGCCGAACGAGGCGAAGATCGAGGTCGGGGTCGCGAAGAACTGCCCGGGGACTTCGAGGCGGTCGGAGACTCTCACCAGGGTGTCTTCGAGGCGATGGGAGGGGGTGCCGTAGGTGTGGAGTGCCTGGCCGAGCCTCAGCACGAAGCCGACGCGGGAATCGTGCGGGGTGTTCGCGGGGGTCGAGGCCATCGGTCCCGAACCTTAGCATTGGCGTCGTGCCCGGGCCTCGCCCGCGCTGTGCATGGTTTGGTGCCTGGGGTCACTTTTCCCCTTCGTGCGGTCCGCCTACAATGTGCGGTTCATGGCCGACCGCGTTCATTTTGGGAGTTTGAAGGCCAACGTGGCCGATGTGATCGATGCGGGGATTGATGTGCTCCCGCACTTCGAGATGGCTGCGATTTCGGTGCTCGAGCATATGGAGCGGCCGGGGGAGTGGCCGGAGATGCGGCGGCGGTTGCGGGCGGAGGGGGTGCGGCTGTCGGATCATCGCGGGGTGCTGCTGCTCACGCCTGGCGATCTCGAGCGCCTCTCGTCGGTGGGGATCCTGAGCGGTGGCGACGAGATCTATCTGATGGCCGAGTGGAACGACGAGTTCGAGACGTTCCCGGGGCGCATGAGTGGCGAGGCGATCGATCTCGCCGAAGGCACGCCGCTCGGGCTCGACGAGTGGATGCTCGACGCCGGCTGCATCCTCGCGCTCGGTGATGGACCCGGTCTCAACTTCGCGACGGCCGACGACGAGCTGGCCGAGCGACTGACGTCGCGGTTCCCCGTCCGCCGTGTCTGAGCGGCCGGCCGCCCCGGGCGGCGTCCGGCTCCAGTCGATCCAGTTCCCGGGACCCACCGGAACGATCGAGGGGCTCTACCAGTCGGACCCCGATCAGACGCATCCGATCGCGGTGCTGGTCTGCCATCCCCATCCGCTCCATGGCGGCACGCTCCACAACAAGGTCGTTCACCGCGCCGCGAGCACGTTCGTGGAGATGGGCGCGGCGGTGTTGCGGTTCAACTTTCGCGGAGTGGGGGAAAGCGAAGGCGCGCACGACCATGGACGCGGCGAGCTCGACGACGCGCGCGCCGCCTGGAAGTGGCTCGGCGAGCGCCATCCGGATGCGCGCCGGTGGGTCGCCGGCTTCTCGTTCGGATCGTGGGTGGCGGCGCGGCTCGCGACGTTCGAGCACGAGTGCGAGCGCATGGTTCTGATCGCGCCGCCGACCACGAGCAAGGACTTCTCGGTCCTCGACCGCTCGCCGGTTCCGAAGCACGTCGTGCAGGGGACTGCCGACGATCTGTGTCCTGCCCCGGCGCTCGAGGCGGCGTTCGCGAAGTGGGCCGAGCCCAAGCGGGTCGTGTGGGTGCCCGGCGCGACCCACTTCTTCGACAAGCAGCTCACCGAGCTGGCGAACGCGCTGCGCGAGGTGCTGGCGTCCTAGGTCGACTTCAAGTGGTACTTGAAGTCAGCGAATGACGGTCAGGCGCTGCACGTCGGCGTCGCGGCCGGCGACCCGCAGCCGCGTGAAATAGAGCCCCGCCTTGAGCCCGGCCGGCAGCGTTCCCGCGAGCGTCGCCCCCGGCGCCAGCATTCCCGACCACAGCGTCGCGACCCGGCGCCCCGCCAGGTCGTGGAGCGCCCAGTCGGCCTCGCCCGCGACGGCGCGGGGGAGCGACAGGCGCACGCGATCGCGTGCGGGATTCGGCCACAGGCGTCCGGCGAGCGTGATCTCGCCCGCCACGCCGGTGGAGCCCGAGGGCAGCTGGATGCGGACATGATCGAGTCGCCAGCCTTCGCGCCCGATGAACTCGTCGCTCAGCATGCGGAAGCGGATGCGGAGCGGACCCGACGTGAGGGGCGACAGGTCCACCACCTCGGATCGCCAGCCGCCCGAGTTGCCGCTCCACACTTCGGTCCCGCCGTGCACCACGCTCACCTTCGCGACCAGCTCGTGTGAGTAGCCGCCGACCGGGGTGAGCTGGATCCACGGGCCGTCGTTCGTCTGCCCCTCGAGCAGCACGCCGTCCCACGCAAACCCCGGGCTCTCCTGCTCGAGGTCGAAGCGGTGATCGAACTTCAGCAGCGTGCCGGCCGGCAGACCGGTGAAGTACGGCGAGACCAGCACCGCGTCGAGGTGGGGCGGGTAGGGGCCGGTGTTCTCGCCGGCGAACATGCCGGTCCCGCGCTCGGGCGCGGTCGGATCGATCGCCGGATGCCAGGGATCGCGATAGCTGTAGATCCACGGCAGGTGGAAGAAGCCGCCGGTGCCGTTGTCGAAGTCCTCGATCCCATGGGGGACGACCGCGAGCGTGTCGAAGTCCGCGCGCGACCAGCCGACGTTGGCGGCCAGGGCCACGTCGCGCGCCGCGAACCGGTAGGTGACCTGGCTGCCGATCGGAAGTCCGGCGCCGACCGCGACGGTGTAGCTGTCGCGGCCCGCGGCGTTGACCGGAACGCTCACGAGCGGACCGCCGTTCACGTGATACTCGAACCACACCGAATCGACGCCGACCCGGTCGGTCACGCGCGCGAGCAGGGTCTGTGGCATCCGGAAGTTCGCCTGCTGGCGGACCGGCACGTGGGCGAACGAGGGCGGCGTGAGATCGGGTCCGAGCCGGAAGGTGTGGGGCGCGGCGGGTCCCCCGGCGGGGTGGGTGGCTTCGATTCCGACCGAGTCGCTCGACGCCTTCACGTAATACTCGAAGTCGCCGGGAGCGCCCGGGAGCGAGGTCGCGAACGAGTCGGGACCGGCCGGCGCCATCGGCGTGATCGACCATCCGCCGCCGCCCGCAGGCCGCCAGTGGACCGCCACCGACGCGGGATCGACCGCGAGCGGGATCCCGGCCTGGGCGATCGTGACGCGCGCGCCGACCGGCACCGGCGCGAACGTGTCTTCGCGGTCGGGCAGCGGCGTGTGGGTGATCACCACCGTGCCGGCGTGCTTGACCAGCGTCACGTCCATCGCGCCGCGTCCTTCGGTCTCGGTCGCGAACCACGACGGGTAGCGTGCGCGGATCGCCTCGAGCCGGTTGAGGTCGGCGGCGGTCGGCGTGGTGCCGCGCGGAATCACCAGGATCACCGCGGTGCGGAACGCGTGCGGGGCGGAGAGCGCGTCGGGAGTGCGCGGCCCGTTGGCCGCGATCAGGTTCGACATCTTCCACCAGGTCGCGGTGCCGTGGCCGCCGATCCCGACTTCCGGAATCGAGGTCGGGACGTAATTGCCGGGCGGGTTCATGCCGTAGGGGGCGTCGATCTTGAGCAGCGAGTCGATCTCGAACGCCGAGCGCAGGCCCATCAGGTACTGGTCGAGACGCCCGTAGGCGGTGCTCACCCCCACGGTGGTGAAGGAATCGCCGGGCTCCACCGCCCAGTCGCAGCCCTCCATCACCGAGGCGTCGGAGTCGAAGAAGAACCCCCAGTGCGCGTAGTCGCGGCCAAGGATCGCAGGCGTGACGTTGCCGAGCGAATCCATTCCCGCGTACGACAGCCAGCGATGACCGGCCTCGTGGCCGAACACCCGCACGCCGCTCAGGCCGACCTCGGGGATGTACGCGTCGGGATCGTCCTTGTACTTGTGGAGTCCGTTCATGCTCAGGATGTCCTGGAGCCGCGCGGGGCTGCCGAACGAGGCGCCTTCGTCGAAGATCGGAAGCCCGAGTCCGCCGGTCGGATTGCGCACCACGAACGAGGCCGCGAACGCGGTCGGCGAGCCGAGCCAGTCGGTGAGCCCGCTGGCGAGGAACACGGCGAGGAAGTCGTAGTCGTCGCCATGGGTCCGGTAGAAGGCGCGCGACACCGCCATCAGGTCGACCTTGGGATTGCTGGTGTTGTGCGTGTAGAGAAAGTTTCCGTCGTCCTCGAGCACCGCGATCTCGCCGATGTCGGCCGAGTTCGGGGTCGGCAGCGGATCCATCTCGGGATGCGACGCATGGCCGATCACCAGGTCCGAGAGCCCGGTCGGTGCGGTGCCGCAGAACTCGTCGACCGCACCGGGCAGCATGCGCGCGGGCGCAGCGGGACGCGGAGCGAGACGGGTCGCATCGGCCGGGGCGGCGGGATTGCCGACCCGGATCGGGCGGGCGGACGCGGAGGAGGCGCAGATCAGCACGACACAGACGGCAGCGAGGACGGTGCGCAGGGTCGGGCTCCGGAGGGCGTGCGGGGCGTGGGACACGCGGCAAGGGTCGCACGTGGGATGCGGCCGCGCGAAGTGAAGTTGTGGGCGAAGCGCGGTACGCCTCGGGCGTGCTTCAAGTTTTACATGAAGGGAAAGACGTCACGCGTTCGGCAGCTCCCGCCCGCGCAATTCCTACCGCCGGTCGCGAATCCTCCAAGTTCGTGCACGCGTTCGGGATCGGAGTGGGAATGCTATAGTGCCGCGCCCTCATGAACGCCGCGAGCCGCACGTGAATCGGGACTGGCACCGCCTCCGGGCGGTCGTGATCGAGAGCGACGACTGGGGGCTGTGCGCGTGGGTGCCGGACGACCAGGCGCACCGGGTCCTCACCGGCACGCCGGCCTTCCGCTCCGCGCCCGGCCGCATCTACGGGCGCTCGACGCTCGAACGCGCCGACGACGTGCGCGCGATCGGATCGCTGCTGCTCGAGTTTCGCGGCGGCGACGGATTCCCGCCGGTCTGGCAGGCGAACACGGTGGTCGCCAATCCCGACTGCGAGCGCATGAAGCCGCCCCAGTTCGAAGGCGCCGACATCCCGGTGATCGCGTGCCCCGACCTGCCGTCGCGCTGGGCGCGGCCGGGTCTCGACAAGGCGGTCGATCAGGGGATCGAGGAGGGCTGGTGGTGGCCGGAGCTGCACGGCCTCCATCACGTGCCGGTCGCCAGCTGGCTGGGCGCGCTGCGCCGCGGATTGAACGACGCGCGCCGCGCGCACGAGCAGCAGGTGTTCGTGTGCGAGGCGGTGGAGGAGGCCGGCGAGTACGACGCGGCCACGCCGCTCGAGGTCCGGATCTCCGACCTCGAGCGCGCCGCGGACATCTTCCGCAAGCGCTTCGGCCGCACCGCGACCTCGCTGTGTCCGCCCGACTACCGGTGGGACGACGCGCTCGATGCGACCGCCGCGAAGCTCGGACTCACCACCTTCCAGGGGATGGCGGAGCGGACC
>Ga0210380_10000918_pt1 | contig 12222 bp, 11 predicted proteins | sample PLM4_5_coexredo_FD_155476 | JGI IMG/M metagenome (GOLD analysis project Ga0210380, IMG submission 155476) | Groundwater sediment microbial communities from an aquifer in East River, Colorado, USA - PLM4_5_coex redo | ecosystem: Environmental > Terrestrial > Soil > Riparian zone | place: USA...
TGATTCCGCGCCGATCCGCCGCGAGCTCACGAGCAACGTCATTACCACCTACAAGGTGGCGTTCGGCGACGTCGACGCCGCCTTTGCCAAGGCCGCGCATGTGTTCAAGCAGGAGCTGTGGCAGCATCGCGGCGCGGCGCATTCGATCGAGGCGCGCGGCTTGCTCGCCGAGCTGCGCCAGACCGACGGCGGCATCACGGTACACGCCTCGACGCAGAAGGCGCACGACCTTCAACAAACATTGACCTCGCTGATGGACTTCGACCAAAGTCTCCGCGTCGTCGCCCCCGACATCGGCGGCGGCTTCGGCGCCAAGCTCTGCGTCTATTCCGAGGACGTCGCCGTGACGGCTGCGGCGAAGCTCACCAACCGCTCAATCAAGTGGACCGAGGACCGACGCGAATATTTCACCAACGCGGTGCATGAACGCGACCAGTACTGGGCGCTGGAGATTGCGGTCGATGCCGAAGCTAGGGTGCTCGGCGTGCGCGGCAAGCTTTTGCACGACACCGGCGCCTTCACGCACCAGGACCCGAACATTCCCTACAACTCGGCCTCGACCATGAGCGGCCCCTACATCGTGCCGGGGCTCTCGATCGAAGTCACCATCGCCATGAGCAACAAGACGCCGGTGTCGTCGGTGCGCGGCGCCGGCTATCCGCAGGCGGCGTTCGCGATGGAGCGGCTGCTCGATCTGGTCGCGAGCGAGATGAAGCTCGACCGCGCCGAGGTGCGGCGGCGCAATCTCATTCCGGCGAGCAAGATGCCTTACAAGAAGCCGCTGAAGGCGCGCTCCGGCGCGGCGATGGAATACGACAGCGGCGATTATCCGGCCTGCCAGACCGAGGCGCTGGCCGCCGCCGGCTGGGATGATTTCCCGAAGCGGCAGACCGAGGCGCGAACGCGCGGGCGCTATCTCGGCATCGGGCTTGCGCATGGCGTGAAGGGCACCGGCCGCGGGCCTTTCGAGTCCGGCCTCGTGCGCATTTCACGGACCGGCAAGGTCACCGTGTTCACTGGCGCGTCCGCCATGGGGCAAGGCCTCGGCACCGCGATGGCGCAGATCGCGGCGGCGCAGCTCGGCGTTCCTGTCGGCAACGTGAAGGTGATCGCCGGCGACACGTCGGGTGTCTCGCTCGGATTGGGCGGTTTTGCCAGCCGGCAGACCGTCACCGCCGGTTCTTCGGTGCACCTTGCCGCCGTGGCCGTAGCCGACAAGGCGAAGAAGGTGGCAAGCCACGTGCTGGAAGCGGCCGAGCACGATCTCGAGCTGGTCGACGGCGCGGTGCGCGTGGTCGGCGCGCCGCAGCTCAACGTCAAGCTCGGCGAAATCGCGCGCATCCTGCAGGGCGCGCCGGGCTACGGCTTCCCGGCCGGCGTCGATCCGGGCCTCGAAGCCAACGTTATGCATCGCATGGACGCGCTGTCCTATGCCAACGCCTGCCACGTCGCCGAGGTCGAGGTCGACGCCGAGACCGGCGAGGTGAAGATCCTGCGCTATGTGGCGATGCAGGACTCTGGCGTGCTGATCAATCCGATGATGGTCGAGGGCCAGATCCACGGCGGCGTCGCGCACGGCATCGGCAACGCGTTCTACGAATGGATGGGCTACGACGACGGCGCGCAGCCGGTGACGACGACCTTCGCGGATTATCTCTTGCCGACCGCGACCGAGGTGCCGATGCTGCAGACGCTCTACAAGGAGACGCGCTCGCCGCTCAATCCGCTCGGCGTCAAGGGTGTCGGCGAGGCCGGCACCATACCGGCAGCGGCGGCGCTGATCTCCGCCGTCGAGGATGCGCTGACGCCGTTCCGCGTTCGGATCGGCCAGGTGCCGCTGTCGCCGATGAAAATCGTCGAGATGATCCGGGCGGGTGGCGCGTAATCAGCGCTCGCCACAATCCACGACTTCATCCTGAGGAGCCCGCCGAAGGCGGGCGGCTCGAAGGATGGAGCTGCGAATGAGATTGTTGCCCATCCTTCGAGACGGCGCTTCGCGCCTCCTCAGGATGAGGTCGAGAAAGATGACAAGGCTTCGGCGCTGGTCCAGAATTGCTCATGCGCCCGAACATCACTGCTGTCTTCGCCTTTGCCGCGCTGCTTGCCACAGCAGGCCAACCCGCGCAGTCGCAGAGCTACCCGAACCAGACCATCAAGATCGTCGTGCCGTTCCCGCCCGGCGGCGGCGTCGACGTGGTGGCCCGGGTCATCGCGCCTCGGCTCAGCGAGCTGCTGGGGCAATCGGTGATCGTCGAGAATCGCCCCGGCGCAGGCGCCTCGATCGGCGCCACCTACGTCGCGCAGGCTCCGCGCGACGGCTACACGCTGCTGCTCGGCACCGCCAGCACGCATGGAACCAATTCGGCAGTCTATGCCAAGCTGCCATATGATGCGGTGCGCGACTTCACCCCGGTCGCGTTGATCACGTCCGCCCCCCTCCTGCTGGTTGCCAACAACGACGTGCCGGTGAAGACCGCCGCCGACCTGATCGCGCTCGCCAAAGCCAAGCCCGGCACGCTGTCTTTCGGCTCCTACGGCAACGGCAGCAGCAATCACCTCGTCGCCGAGCTGTTCAATACGACGGCCGGCATCGAGAGCAACCACATCCCGTATCGGGGCTCGGCGCCGATGATGACTGACCTGATCGGCGGCCGCATCCAGTTCGCTTTCGACGGGATTGCTACCACTTCCGGCTATGTTCGCAGCAACACCGTGCGACTGCTCGGCGTGTCCACCGCCAAACGTTCGCCCCTCCTCCCCGACGGGCCGACGATTTCCGAGACGGCGGTGCCGGGGTTCGAGGCCTCGGTCTGGTTCGCGCTGTTTGCGCCGGCCGGCACGCCTCAGGCCGTGGTCGAATTGCTGAACAGCAAGGTCAACGCGGCACTCGCCGCGGCTGAGGTGAAGGAGAACTTCCTGAAGGTCGGCAACGAGCCGGTCGGCGGCGGACCGGACGTGCTCGCCGCCAAGGTGCAGGCGGAGTTGCAAAAATGGCCGGCGATCGTGCGCGCCAAGAACATCCGCATCGAACAGTGATCCAAGCAGGAGACTTCCACCATGTCTGATCGCAAGCGCCAGATGCATCTCGGCGTCTTCGTGCTCGGCACCGGCAACCATTCGGCCGGATGGCGCTATGAAGGCGCGGACATCAGCAGCTGCAGCCTGCCGGTGATGCAGACCATCGCGCGGATCGCCGAGCGTGGAAAGTTCGATCTGTTCTTCATCTCCGACGGGTTGGCGATGGATCCCGGCGACCACCCGTCGTTCGTCAACCGGTTCGAGCCGCTCACCCTCCTCTCGGCGCTCAGCATGGTGACGACCCACGTCGGCCTCGGCGCCACGGTGTCGACGAGCTTTGGCGAGCCGTTCCATGTTGCCCGGGCCTTCGCCTCGCTCGATCATCTGAGCGGCGGCCGCGCCGGCTGGAACGTGGTCACCAGCACCCATGACAAGGCCGCGCTCAACTTCAGCAAGACCAAGCTCGCCGAGCACGACCTGCGCTACGAGATCGCGAGCGAATTCGTCGACGTCGTGCGCGGGCTGTGGGATTCCTGGGACGACGACGCCGTGGTCGCCGACAAGGCGAGCGGCGTCTATCTCGACAAATCGAAGGTGCGACCACTCGATCACAAGGGGCGGTTCTATTCGGTGAAAGGCCCGCTCAACATCGAGCGGTCGCCGCAGGGCCATCCGGTCATCATCCAGGCCGGCGGGTCGGCGCCCGGGCAGGAACTTTCGGCGCGCTCGGCGGATCTCGTGTTCTCCGTGGTCAACGGCGACAAGGCATCGGCCAAGGGTGCCTACGACAGCTTGAAGCAGCGTGTCGTCAAGCACGGCCGCGCGCCGCATGAGGTGCCGATCCTGCCGGGCGTCATGCCGATCATCGGCGACACCGACGAGCAGGCCAAGGAGCAGCTCGACCGCCTGCAAAGCTGGCTGACGCCGACCAACGCGCTCGCGCTCGTTTCGCAGCGGATCGGCTATGACATCTCCGGCTATCCACTCGACGGCCCGGTTCCGGAGTTTCCGGAAAAGACCGAACGTGGCCAGGCGTTCTCGAAGGTGCTGCTGGAGATGGCGCGCCGCGAGAAGATGACGCTGCGCGACCTGTACAACGTCACGGCGGCCGCGCGCGGCCATTGGGTGATCTACGGCACGCCGAAAAAGATCGCCGACATTTTCGAGGAATGGTTCACCAGCGGCCTGGCGGACGGCTTCGTCATCATGCCGGCCTATTTCCCCGGCGCGTTCGACGATTTCGTCGACAAGGTGGTGCCGGAGCTGCAGCGGCGCGGGCTGTACCGGAACGAATATGCCGGCACGACGCTGCGCTCCCACCTCGGCCTCGACCGGCGCGAGATCATCCGGCAACAGGCCGCGTCGTAGCGGCGCCTGTTAGCCTTGAGGTGTTGCTAGTGCTCCGGCGGCGAGCCGAAGTAACGCGAGCCGAACAACACCGAAACCCAGATAAAGACCAGGAACGCCAGCGAAGCCGCCAGCACCTCGATTCCATTGAGCATGTCGCCCTCCCTTTGACGGTCCTTCCTCAGCGGGAAGGTTCCGATTCTTTACTCTATCACATTATTCGAACACCTCGTCGGCGCGCGCGAGCAACGCCGGCTGCACCGTGAGGCCGAGCGCCTTGGCGGTCTTGAGGTTGAGCACCGTGAGGTATTTGGTCGGCGCCTGCACTGGAAGATCGGCCGGCTTCTCGCCCCGGAGGATGCGGTCGACGTAGCCGGCAGCCTTCCGGTACTGGTCGAGGTAATCAGGCCCATAAGAGATCAGGCCGTCGGCGGCGACGAAGGCGCGTTCGAAGTAGACTGCGGGCAGCTTGTGGCGCATCGCCAGCGTGACGATCAAATCGCGATGAAGCGACGCGGCGGCGCCGGCCGTCACGATCAGGCCGCCACTGCCCGAGCCGGCGAACGCCTCGACGGCGCGTTCGATTTCGCGAGCGTCGCGCATGTTGACCGGGTTGACCTCCACCCTGAGCGACGGCGCCACGGCTTGAATGACCGCAAACTGGCTGGTGCCAGAACCTTCGGCGGTATCCCGCAGGACCGCCGCCCGCGTCGCGCCTGGCGCGATCTCCTTGAGCAGTTCCAGCCACTTCCCGCCCATGCTGAATTCGATATTCATGAAACCGGTGGCGTTGCCGCCCGGCCGCGCCAGGCTGTCGACGAAACCGGCGCCGACCGGATCGCCGAGGACCGGGAACACGATCGGCACGGCGCGAGTGGCCTGCAGCAACGCCCCCACGGGCCCGGCACCGTGCGCCAGGATGACGTCCGGCGCGAGCGCGGCCAATTCCGCTGCGTGGCGGTGAATGTTGGCGGCATTGGGCGTGGCCCAGCGGGTGTCAACCCGCAGGTTACCGCCAATGGACCAGCCCGACAGCGTGAGCGCCTGCAGGAACGCCCCGACGCGGCTCTGATATTCCGCATTGTCCGCGGCGGCAGCCAGGAGCACGCCAACGTGCCGCACGCGCTCGGGCTGCTGTGCATGCGCCGAACAAGACCACGCGCCGGCCGCCGTCACACCCGCGATGAAGTCCCGACGCCTCATTCGCCTGCCCCCAGGGTCGATGAAGTCAGTTCAGCGGGAACAGCCTAGCACGCGCGGACAGGGATATTCAGCGTCCGCGGTATCTCATTCGATCACCCGACACAGGCGCGCGGTGGAACTACTGCGCCTTGATGCCGGCCTGCTTGACGACGCGGCCCCATTTCACGATCTCGTCCGCACTGTAGGCAGAGAACTGCGCGGTGCTCATCTGGACGATGTCGGCGCCTTCCGCGGCGAACAGCTTCTGCACTTCGGACGAGGCCATGATTTCGGATATCGACTTATGCAGCCGCTGCACGATCGGCTCGGGTGTGCCGCCGGTCGCCACGATCCCGATCCAGTTCGCCGCCTCGTAGCCCGCAACGCCGGCCTCGGCCACGGTCGGCACCTCCGGCAAGGTCGCGCTCCGCGTCAGGCTGCCGACACCGAGGGGTTTCAGCTTACCGGCGCGAATATGGCCGATGCTCGAAGTCACCGAGCCGAATGCCGCATTGGTGTGGCCGCCGACCACATCGATCAAGGCGGGACCCGCGCCGCGGAACGGAATGTGCAGGATGTCGACGCCGGCGGTGATCTTGAACAGTTCGCCGGCGAGATGCAGGAACGTGCCGACGCCAGACGAAGCATATTGCAATTCGTCGGGCTTTTGCCTGGCGAGCGCGACGAACTCCTTGATGGTGTTTACCGGCAGGCCCGGATTGACCGTGACGACGTTCGGCGCGGCGACCAGCATGGAAATCGGCGCGAAGGATTTCAGCGGATCGTAGGGCAGCGTGTAGAGCCAGGGGTTGACCGCGGTCGCCAGCGACACGATTAGGAGCGTGTGGCCGTCCTTCGGCGCATTGGCGACGATCTCAGCGCCAACCACGCCACCGGCGCCGCCGCGATTGTCGACGATGACCTGCTTGCCGAGCCGCTCGCCGAGATGCTGCGAGATGACGCGGGCGACGATGTCGTTGATGCCGCCGGGCGGGAACGGCACGACGAGCCGCACCGGCCGGTTCGGGTAATCCTGCGCCGAAGCCGGGGCCGCGAGCACGAGCAACGCGACCGCAACTGCCGCAAATCCGGTGCGCATGCCGCCCATGAGCCCTCCCCCGCCATTTGAAGCATGCGCGGCTGGCGCGCGCATTTCAACAGCCCTGTCATGCACAAGGCCTCGATGCCGCACCGCGCAGGACGGCACCTGCTCGAAGCTGATAGATTTACTACACTGGGTCATTGTGGAGGGGAGACGCAGTCATGGTTTTCGGCATCAGTCTGTCGGCCTATACGACGATCCACGTCATCATCAGCCTGATTGCGATCGCCACAGGCTTCATGGCGGTGTTTCAGATGATCGCGAACAAACCGCTGGGCATCTGGAACACCATCTTCCTCTGGACCACCATCGCCACCAGCGTCACCGGGTTCGGCTTTCCCATCACGGGCATCACCCCGGGAATCGTCGTCGGCATCATCTCGCTGGTGATCCTGGCGGTGGCGCTACTCGCGCTTTACTCGCAGTATCTCGCGGGTCCGTGGCGCTGGATCTATGTCATCACCGCGATCGTGGCGCTGTGGTTCAACGTATTCGTACTGATCGTGCAGGCGTTCCAGAAGATTCCCTCCCTGAAGACGCTGGCGCCAACGCAGTCCGAGCCGCCGTTCCAGATCGCCCAGGGCGCGGCGCTGGTGCTGTTCGTTGTGCTGGCGATCCTCGCGGTGCGGAAATTCCGGCCGATTGCGGCGTAGAAGGCCCGAGGATTTCGGCTATCATCCGAGCTGTCGCAAATCTGTCGTCTGCGGACTTTACGCAGTCGGCAGCGGCAGGGAGGTTGAAATATGCTGCAATCCATCAAGATGCTGATGGCTGCCGGAGCGCTGGCTGTCTGGGGAACACCGCTGGCGAAGGCGCAGGATTGTCCGCGCGGCGAGCTCGACAAGGCCTATTGTGACCGCAACGGCGATATGGTCGCCGATGCGCCGGCCGATCCGAAACAGCTCGTTAATCCCCCGACGCTGATCTTCGCCTACACGCCGGTCGAGGACCCGGCCCTGTACAGCAAGGTCTGGGACGGCTTCCTGCGGCACCTGGAAAAGGTCACCGGCAAGAAGGTCGTGTTCTTCCCGGTGCAATCGAATGCGGCGGAGATCGAGGCAATGCGCTCCGGCCGGCTGCATATCGCGGGCGTCAGCACCGGCCCGACGCCGATCGCGGTGAACTGCGCGGGCTACGTGCCGTTCGCCATCATGGGTACCCAGAGCGGCACCTTCGGCTACGAGATGGAAATCATCGTGCCGGCGGACAGTCCGATCAAGACGCCGGGGGATCTGAAAGGCAGGAAGGTCGCGTTCACGGCGCCGACATCGAACTCCGGCTTCAAGGCTCCGTCGGCGATCCTAGAGTCCGAGTTCAATCTTAAGGCCGAGCGCGATTTCACGCCGGTGTTCTCCGGCAAGCACGACAACTCGGTGCTCGGTGTCGCCAACAAGGACTATGACGCGGCCGCGATCGCCAACGAGGTGATGTTCCGCATGTTCGAGCGGAAGGTGGTCGACAAGGCGAAGCTCCGGACGATCTACAAGTCGGAGACGTTCCCGACCACGAGCTACGGCGTCACCTACAATCTCGATCCGGCGCTGACCGCCAAGATCAAGGAGGCGTTCTTCACCTTCCCGTGGGAGGGCTCGGCGCTGAAGACCGAGTTCAAGACCGAGGACCGCTTCGTGCCGATCACCTACCAGAAAGACTGGAGCGTGATCCGCAAGATCGACGCGGCGACGGGCGTAAAATACACGTGCAAGTGACACTCACCTCCCCGTCATGCCGGCCATGACGAACGAGAGACGGTCACAAGGAGAATGAAATGAAACGATTCCCCGCTGTCATTGCCGCGCTCGCAGGCGCTCTCGCGCTCTCCTCTGCCGCCTCCGCGCAGGAGGACTGCCCGCGCGGGACGCTCAACAAGGCCTATTGCGACCGCAACGGCGACCTCACTGCTGACCCGCCGACCGATCCGAAGAAGCTCCTCAATCCGTCGACGCTGATTTTCGCCTATACGCCGACCGAGGACCCTGCCGTCTATCAAAAGGCCTGGGACGGCTTCCTAAAACACCTGGAAAAAATAACAGGGAAAAAGGTCGTCTTTTTCCCGGTGCAGTCGAACGCCGCGCAATACGAGGCGATGCGTTCCGGGCGCCTGCATGTGGCGGGCGTCAACGCCGGCGGCAATGCCACCGCCGTGAACTGCGCCGGCTTCGTGCCCTTCACGATGATGGCAGCGCCCGACAACAGCTTCGGCTACGAAATGGAAATCATCGTGCCGGCCGACAGTCCAATCAAGAAGCCGAACGATCTCAAGGGCCACAAGATCGCATTCACCGACGCCACCTCGAACTCAGGATTCAAGGCGCCGTCGGCGATCCTGAAGGCGGACTTCAACCTCGAAGCCAAGCGCGACTTCGAGCCGGTGTTTTCCGGCAAACACGACAACTCGATCCTTGGCGTGGTCAACAAGGACTACGAGGCCGCGGCGGTGGCGAATTCGGTGCTCAACCGGATGCTCGACCGCAAGGTGTTCGACCCGGCCAAGATCCGCTCGATCTACAAGTCGGAGACCTTCCCGACGACCGGCTATGGCACCGTCTACAATCTCGATCCGAAGCTCGTCGAGAGCATCAAGAAAGCGTTCTTCGAATACCCCTGGGAGGGCTCGGCGCTGGCGGCCGAATTCAAGAAGGAAGGCAAGTTCATCCCGATCGAGTACAAGAAGGACTGGGCCGTGCTGCGCAAGATCGACGAAGCGACCGGCGTCAAATACACTTGCAAGTAGGCAAGTGACTGTCAGCGGGGGCGCGGCGCATGCTTCGGATCCAAGGTCTGGTGAAGCGCTACCGGACCGGCGACTTGGCGCTCAAGGGGCTCGACCTCGAGGTGCCCGACGGCCAGGTCATGGCGTTGATTGGGCCGTCCGGCGCGGGCAAGTCGACCGTCATCCGCTGCATCAACCGGCTGGTCGAGCCGACCGCCGGTACGGTGATGCTCAACGACACCGAGCTGACCACGCTCGGCCGGAGCGACCTCCGCCGCGCGCGGCGGCGCATGGGCATGATCTTCCAGGAGTACGCGCTGGTCGAGCGATTGAGCGTGATGGAGAACGTGCTGAGCGGGCGGCTCGGCTATGTCGGGTTCTGGGCGAGCTTCCTGCGGAAGTTTCCGCAATCCGACATCGATGAGGCGTTCCGGCTCCTCGCGCGCGTCAGCCTCGACCACATGGCCGACAAGCGCGCCGATGAACTGTCCGGCGGCCAGCGCCAGCGCGTCGGCATCTGCCGGGCGCTCATTCAAAATCCGGAACTGCTGCTGGTGGACGAGCCGACCGCCTCGCTCGATCCGAAAACGTCGCGGCAGATCATGCGGCTGGTCAAGGAGCTGTGCGCGGAGCGCAAGCTGTCCGCCATCATCAACATCCACGACGTCATGCTGGCGCAGATGTTCGCCGAGCGGATCGTGGGCTTGCGGCTCGGCGAGATCGTCTATGACGGGCCGCCGGCCGATCTCACCGCCGAGGTGCTGACGAAAATCTACGGCGAGGAAGACTGGTCGGCGACGATCCGCAAGGTCGATGACGAGGCAGCCGAGGCGGAAATGGAGGCCGACAACGTCATTCCGCAGGAATTGCCGCTGCCGAGCCGCGACCGCCTGGCGGGATTGACTTGATGTCTGGTTTATTTTCGAGTCGAAAATCCCGGCGCCTGGGTCTGGCGCCCTCTCCCCTTGTGGGAGAGGGCAACACCGAGCATTCAACCCGGCACGATTTGGTGAGGGGTCAGCGCTGGACCCCTCTCCCAATCTTTCCTATTGAAATTCTGAACAGCCCTCTCCCACAAGGGGAGAGGGCACAATCATGAGTATCGCCGCCACCTCCCCTCGCCGCTGGAAGCGGCCGCCGATGATCCAGCGCGCGTGGCTGCGCTGGTCGCTCGCGCTCGGCGCCGCGATTTATCTGGCGCTCGCACTCGGCACCACCGAGGTGAACTGGACCCGCGTGTGGGAGGGAATTCCCCGCGGCGTGAAGTTCTTCTCGGCATTCTTCCCCCCGGACTTCGTCAGCCGCTGGAGCGAAATCGCCGAGGGCATCACCGAGAGTCTCTGGATGACTGTGGTGTCCACCGTGATCGGCATCGCGCTGTCGATCCCGGTCGGCATTGGCGCGGCGAAAAACATCGCGCCGGCCCCGGTCTATTATTTCTGCCGCGGTATCCTCGCGGTGTCGCGGAGTTTCCAGGAGGTGATCCTGGCGATCTTCTTCGTCAAGCTGTTCGGCTTCGGCCCGTTCGCCGGCTGCGTCACGCTCGCCTTCGCCACTATCGGCTTCTACGGCAAGCTCCTTGCCGAGGACATCGAGGACATGGACCCGGCGCAGGCCGAGGCCGTGCGCGCGACCGGCGCGGGCTGGCTGCAGTGGATCAATTACGGCGTCCAGCCACAGGTGATGCCGCGGATGATCGGGCTTGGCCTCTACCGCTTCGATATCAACTTCCGCGAATCCGCGGTGGTCGGCATCGTCGGCGGCGGCGGCATCGGTGCGACGCTGAACACCGCGTTCGACCGCTACGAGTTCGATTCCGCGGCCGCCATCCTGCTGGTCATCATCGCCATCGTCATGGTGGTGGAATATTCGTCCGGCCATCTCCGCCGCTGGGTGCAGTGATGGCGACCGCGATCAAGGACGGCACCAAGGTCTGGCAGCGCCGCGAGCGCGGTGCGCAATTCGCGACCTGGGCCGTCTATCTCGTCGGCGTCGCGATCTTCGTCTATTGCTGGGAGCTGATTTCCGACAAGACGATCTGGGCGTTCGTGTGGGATGCGCCGCAGCAGGCGGCCGATCTCGGCGCGCGCATGGTGCCGCCGGACTGGAGCTCGATCCGCAACCTCGGGCAGCCGATCTGGGACACGCTCAATATCGCCACGCTCGGCACCGTCATGGCCATCATTCTGGCGGTGCCGGTCGCCTATTGCGCGGCGCGCAACACCACGCCGAGCGTGGCGTTCGTGCGCCCGGTGGCGCTGTTCATCATCGTGTCGTCGCGCTCGATCAATTCGCTGATCTGGGCACTGATGCTGGTCACCATCATCGGGCCGGGCGTGTTCGCCGGCATCCTGTCGATCGGGCTGCGCTCGATCGGCTTCTGCGCCAAGCTGTTGTACGAGGCGATTGAGGAGATCGACGAAAGCCAGGTCGAGGCGGTGCGCGCGACCGGAGCAAGCGGGGCGCAGGTGACGGCTTACGGCATCGTGCCGCAGGTGCTGCCGGCCTTCGCCGGCATCTCGGTGTTCCGCTGGGACATCAACATCCGCGAATCGACGGTGCTGGGTCTGGTCGGCGCCGGCGGCATCGGCCTGCCGCTCAACGCAGCGATCACGACGCTTGCCTGGACCCAGGTGTCGCTGATCCTGCTGGTGATCATCGCAACGGTGGTGGTGAGCGAATGGGTGTCCGCCAAGGTGCGGCACGCGATCATTTAACGATGTTCGGCGCGGAATCCCGCCGCGTTCGTTCCCGCGGAACGGAGACGGTTGGACGACTCAATGTCAACGCGTCAGGCGATACGCTTCCAGAGAACCTCGGCGATCGCTCCGAGCGCGGTGACCGGATTCGAGTATTTCAA
>Ga0210380_10000921_pt1 | contig 12204 bp, 10 predicted proteins | sample PLM4_5_coexredo_FD_155476 | JGI IMG/M metagenome (GOLD analysis project Ga0210380, IMG submission 155476) | Groundwater sediment microbial communities from an aquifer in East River, Colorado, USA - PLM4_5_coex redo | ecosystem: Environmental > Terrestrial > Soil > Riparian zone | place: USA...
ATCTTCCAGGAGAAGTGCCAGCAGTGCCATCAGCCCAACTCCATCGCGCCGATGTCGCTCATCTCGTTCGAGGACGCGCGCCCGTGGGCCCGGTCGATCAAGCAGCGCGTGATCACACGCCAGATGCCTCCGTGGCACATCGACCCCAGCGTCGGCGTGCACGAGTTCAAGAACGACATGTCGCTCAGCGACGCACAGATCGACACGATCGCGCGGTGGGTCGATGCCGGCGCTCCCGAGGGCAACCCGAAAGACATGCCGCCTCCCAGGCCGCTCATCACCGACAACGAGTGGCAGGGGGTACGCGACGGCTTCGGCGCCCCTGACATCGTGATCAGGTCGTCTGAGTACACGATGCCGGCGCAGCACCAGGACGTCTGGTACCGGCCGATGAGCGACATCCCGATCACCGAGCCGCGCTGGGCGAAGATGGTCGAGATTCGGCCGACCAACATGAAGGGCCGTCGGATCGTGCACCACTCGATCGCCTATCTGGTGCTCAACAACGATCCCGATGCCGTGAACACCGGGACGGCCAACGGCTTTGCGACCGCGGCCGCGGATCCGCGCCCGGTCGATCTCGTCAACCGGCGTCCGCAGTTGATGGAGTGGGCCATCGGCAAGGGGTACGATCTTTTCCGCGAGGGTACCGGCAAGTTGATCCTTCCCGGGGAGAAGATCTCGTGGGATCAGCACCTGCACGCCGTCGGCGAGGAAATCACCGCCGGGTCCGAGATCGGCATCTGGCTCTACGCGAAAGGCCAGGAGCCGAAGAAGCGCAGCTACCTGATTGCGTTCACCGGGCTGCGCAAGCAGGAGTTCGTCGACATTCCGCCGAACTCCATCTCGAGCACCGACGGCTTCACCGTGCTCAAGGAGAACACGCTCATCACCAACTTCCAGCCGCACTTCCATCTGCGCGGCAAGGCCATGCAGGTCGAGGCGATCCTGCCCGACGGCACCAACCAGATCGTCAGCTACGTCGGGAAGTTCAACTTCAACTGGATGACGAACTACATCTACACAGACGACGCGGCGCCGGTGTTTCCGAAGGGCACGGTGATCCACGTGAGCGCGTGGTACGACAACACCCGGGCCAACCCGTTCAACCCCGATCCGGATCAGTGGGTGGGCTATGGCGACCGCACGGTGGATGAGATGGCGCACGCCTGGATGAACGTGGTCTATCTCACCGACGACGAATACAAGGCGCTGCTCGCGGAGCGCAAGGCCAAGGCCGCGACTGCCGCGGCCAGCCGGACGCGCTAGCGCGGAGCCCGAGGCGTGGGTCACCGGACGCTCGTGAGATGGTGCCTCGCCGCGTGCATCGCGGCGGCCGGCGCGCTGGTATCGGCGCAGCAGCTGCCCAGTGAGCCCCAGCGGCAGTTCGGCACGAGCATCACCGGCGCCTTCGAAGGCTGGTTCGACAACCCCGACGGGACTCGCAGCTTTCTCGTCGGCTACCTGAATCGCAACAACGACCGGGAGCTGGACGTCCCGATCGGCCCCAACAATCACATCGATCCCGGCGGCCCGGATCTGGGACAGCCGACGCACTTCCTGCCGGGCCGGCACTGGGGCATGTTCGTCGTGACGGCGCCGAAGGAGTTCACGACGCCCGACCAGCGCCTGACGTGGACGATCGTGGCCAACGGTCAGTCCACCACCATTCCGCTGCGGCTGAATCCCGACTACAGCGTCAGCCCGTTCAGCGACGTCGCCGTGAAGAACACGCCTCCGGTGGTGCGATTCGCGGAGCAAGGGCCGGGCGTTCAGGGTCCGCTGGCGCTGCTGTCAACGGCCGTCGCGCGCACCGCGTCAGTGAAGTCGCCGCTCGCCATCCCGCTGTGGTTCACAGACGATGGGAAGTTCGCGAGCGGCACGATGGCACTGCCTCGCAATCCGCCGCCGCCGGTGGAGATCCACTGGTCGAAGTACCGCGGGCCCGGAAGCGTGACGTTCGACAAGCCTCACCCCACGACCGAAGTGCTCGCGGGCGGCAGCGTGGGCATGCCGTTCAGCGGCAAGGCTACGACGACCGTCACCTTCAGCGAGCCCGGCGCCTACGTGCTGCACGCCACCGCGAACGACTACTCCGGAGAAGGCGGCTCGGGCGAAGTGTGCTGCTGGACCACGGCGCTCGTGAACGTCACGGTGATGCCGTAAGCCCTAAGTCTTAGGCCTGCAGGCTCAAGCTATTTCTTGATCGCCGGGTTCACGTACCCCTGCTGCAGTACTTTCTTCAGATCCGGCCGCACGCTCAGGTACGTCACGTGATCCGGGATGGCCGAGAAGCCGTGCGGCACGCGCTCGGGAATCACGATGATGTCGCCCACTTTGATCTGACGGCTCGTATATCCAACCATCGTCCCGTTGCACGACGGGCCGTTGAGGATCGTCGTCACCTCGCTGTCGGCCGGTGAGCGCCGACCGTTCACGATCGTGCCGCCCGTGATGAGCGTCGCGCTGCCCGAGGTGACGATGTAGGTTTCGGGCGTGTCGTCGTGGGCGATGCCGCCGGGTCCCGTGGCCCCGGCGCGCTGCTCGCCGCAGGCCGGCTGAGGATTCGGGGCGGGGGCTGGAGCCGCGCCACGTCCGGCGTTGGCAGCTGCGGCCGGCGCGCCGCCGAGCGCTCCGCGGTGCACCACGGCGACGCTGAGCTGATAAGCGCCCATGTCGATCACGCGGAGCGTGTTGTCGGGGGTCGTGCGCTTTGTGTCGACCGCGGCCTTCAGCACGGCCTTGACGTCTTCATCGGTAACGAAGACGGCGTCTTTCGGCACTTGCGCCAGCACCAGCCCGGGGGTGACCGCGAGAATCGTCGCCAGAATCCGCCGGACGTTCCTGTGCATGACCGCCTCCCTTACTTCACTTCAACGAGTTCGATGGCCACGCGATCCGGTCCTTCGATCATCGCGGCGCGCGTGCTGGTCCACGGGTGGATCTCTTCGAGGAAGGTGACGCCTTCGCCCTTCAGCCGGGCCACCGTGCCGTCGAGGTCAGCCACGCTCAGCGCCCAGTGATCGACGATGTGCCCGCGCGTGCTGACGAGGCCGCCGCCGGGCCAGGGCCGGATCGAGATCGAGATGTCGTCGAAAAAGACGGCGCCCGACGGGTCGCGCACAAAGCCGGGGAACTTGAAGAACGACGGCCACGTGGGCGGGGCATACGGCTGCTTGCAGTCTCCGGCGCGTGGCGCGGCGGGCGCGCCGTTGGGACCCAATGGCAGAGTGGCGCCGAGATGCGTGACGTACCACTGCATCGCGCACAGCGGGTGCTCGTGGTACATGTGCACGTGGTTGAAGCGCTCCACCTGGCCCGCCTGCGCGTTCTCGATCATCGCGTCGTCGGGGCCGCGGAGGTAGCCAAACCCGCCCTCGCGAGTCGGCTTCACGCCCTTGGCGCGCATCTCGAGAATCTGTTCCTGTGTCGGCAGTCCGGGCAGCGTATCGCTCGACATGTCTACGAGCTTGCCGTCAGCCGCGTCCCACATCTGGGCGATCTTGAGACCCATCTCGTGGAACCGCTCGTTGTACTTGCGCGAGTCGGGCGTGTTCCAGCCGAAGTGCCACACCGCGTCCTGCGGTCCGTTGAGTTCGGTGAGCGGGGGCGTCGCGACCTTCGTGAAGAGCAGGTAGACGTTGCCCGTCTTGACGGCGTCAATGCCGTTAAAAGTCGTGGCGATCGCGGAGAGCGAGAACGGTTTCGGATAGTAGGCGGCCGCGGCCTTGGGGTTCATCGAGTTCAAGTGCACGTGGTGGACGTGCATCGGCGCGGGTTTCGCGGGCGCCTGCGCGGCCGGCCGGGCCATGGCGAGCAGCGCGGCGACCACTGTGCAGAGTGCAAAAGTGGCGATGGCTTTCATGACGGGGCGGATTATACAGGCGCTGTTGCGCGAGCGGATGGGGTTCCGTTACGATGAGGGTTCGCCTGCCTCCATTCCTCAGTAGCTCAACGGCAGAGCATCCGGCTGTTAACCGGAGGGTTGCTGGTTCGAATCCAGCCTGAGGAGCCACCACCTAAGAATCGGCTCAAGTCGCGAAGTGGCAAGAGATTCCGAGTTCTAGAGGCTCTGAGCCTTCGTCCCTGTAGGGGCGTTGAATCCGCTGATTAGCAACCACACCGCCAGCGCCATCTCCTGAAGACCCAGCGGCGCGTACAGGATGCTAGAGAACGTCGAGTTCGGATCCCCGGTGACCACGAGAGAGAATCCCGCGACCAGCATGAGCGGGGCTGCAATCAGCCCCCAGACCGAGAGCCAGCGGGGAACGCGCTTCGATTGGTAGAGCAGGTAGTACAGCATCAGTGCGCCTACGCAGAACACGGACTGCCCCAGCATCCAAGCGCGATCCCACACCACCCACAGAACGGTGCCTGCCATCTGGAGACTGGAATCCCCCGCACCCCCCGGGGTCACGAACGCTCTGCTCAGGGCGAGTAGAGCGAATAGGCCGAGGAGAGCAACGACGAAGAGCGTCCCCTCTGCGATCCTGGTACCGACATACCAGATACTCAGACCCTCCTTCACCTTCGTATCTGCGTCCTGCAGGAGGATCGGATACATCATGACCGCGACACCGAAGACTGTGACCGCCATGAAGAGCAGAAGGAACGCCGCTGCTATGACCCGGGTCTCGTTTGTGGCGAGGTCCGCGGAGATGCCCGGACCTGCGAGTGAAGTCCCCGAAACGACTTTGGACAGCACGCCCGCGACCGTCGCAGCGATGTAGAGGACTCCAACGGCTATCGCGGACCCTCGTTCCGAGCGCACCCTCATGACTGCTCCCTCCGGAGCCGGCCTCATTCATCTAGGCAACTGTTGTGCCCGAGCGCGTCTTGTTTTCCTCAGGTCGCACGTGTCGGCGTGGGCCATTTCTACACTGAGGCGACCGCAACTCGCGACGCAGACTCGTCGAGGAGACGGGGAATCGCTGACTGATGGGAGATTTCCCCCAACCGATCCGCCCGGATGAGCCAGTTGCGGCAATTCGTTCAGTGCACCGAGCCACCTCGCTACGCGCGCTGCCAACTGTCCTCGGCGGTTGCGCAGCGACCTGCTGCGCACCTCGCATTTCCAAACGGAACGATGTCGCGAATCGCTAACACGTCCGATGTGGGATCGCCGCGGACGAGAAGGAGATCGGCACGGCGGCCAGGCAGAATCCTCCCTCGATCGCTCATCGGATCCGTGAGGACGTTTTGGAATCTTGGATCTGCCAACAGCGTTACGTGTCCTCACGATCACGCCACCTGGCTGCGCGGCGCTCCGAGGAATGTTTGACGGTTCATCATCACGATCCCCGCCGCGATCACGACCCACACCAGCGCCATCCGTATCATGAATGGGGTGTCGTTTATCACGCCGAGAAACACCACATTCGTGATGTTGATGAACAGGTGAAACAGCGCCGCGATCCAGATGTTGAACGAGGTCGGCTCCACCAGCGCATACAGCACCACCGCATACGAGGTGATCAGCAGCACCAGGAATCCCATGTACAGCGGGCCATTCTGATACAACCCGACATGCCACAGTCCCCAGGGAATTCCCACGATCAGAGACGATACCAACCCATCGAGGCGTCGATTCAGTCGCCGATGCAGGAATCCGCGCCAACCGGTTTCCTCACCCACCGCCCCGATGATCATCCCTATCAACGACACAGGCGATGCGCTCATATCAACCTCACCGACGCGCATCACGCGGGTGATCAAGGTGGCAATCAGCAGCACGATCAGCGCCGCCCCCAGCGGGAGCAGCACTGCTCCCACCACCGATTTCAGGGTGATCCCCTCTACGGAGAAATTCAGCCCCGGCGCATTGTTACGGAAGATCAGCGCCAGAATCACGCCCGCCAGGCCGGGCGCAAGCTGCGCCAGGATCACATGACCCGCCAGGAGACCTGTCGCTTCCTGACCGCCCGCCAGGATCACGGTGAGGATCAGAGTCAGAGCAATGAACAGGACGGTCTGCTGCACCACCGCTCTAGCCTGCTGCCGATGACCGACGTCCATTGTTCAACCTCTCCTACGTGAGCGAAATCACCACGGAACCCTTCTTTGTCCCGCTCTCAGCGTAGCGATGCGCCTCCGCCGCCTCCTCCAATGGAAGCGCTCGATCGACGATCGACCGGAGCTTGCCCGTCTCCACCAGTGTTCGGATGACCTCGAGGTCTTCTTGCCGCTCGGTCATCACGGCACAGATCACTTTCTTGTCGCCGATGACTGACGTCCACAGCATCTGGAGGATCTGCTTCACCTTGAAGCTGACGAGGACCATGCGCCCGTGCGGGTTGAGGATGGGTCGACAACGCGCGAAGGAGTGCTTTCCCAGAATGTCGATGATGACGTCATAGGTGTCGGGACGATCGACGAAGTCCTCGTGTGTGTAGTCGATGACTGCCTGCGCGCCCAACGACGTCACGTACGCCAGACGCGCCGTGCCACACACACCGGTCACGATGGCCCCGAAGTGATGCGCCGCGAGTTGCACAATCGCGGGACCGATGCCGCCGGAGGCGCCAACGACCAGGACACGTTGGCCACGTTGCAGCTGGATCTTCCTCAAGAGGCCCAACGCCATGAGAGCGCCGTGCGGGCAGCTGGCGGCTTCCTCGTCGGTCATGTTTACCGGCTTGGTCGTGACGACGCCGTCGTCCGGCATTGACAGGTACTCGGCGTACGCGCCCATCCTGGAACCGCAATACCCAAACACTGCATCACCCTTGTTGAAGCGTGTGACGAGAGTGCCGACGGCCTCGACGGTCCCGGCGAACTCGCTCCCGAGGATGTGAATCCGGGGTTTCCTGAAGCCGAAAGCGAGCTTGCCGACGAGCCAGAAGAACCAGGGCATGTGAAAGGCGCGCGGGGACACCGCCGCGAAGTTGCGCACCAGCGTGTCCCCGAAGTTCACTGACGTCGCGCGCACGCGGATCAAGAGGTCATGGCTGCCCTTGGCGACGGGCGCGGCGACCTCGCGCACATGCAGCACTTCCGGAGGGCCGAATTCCGCCAAGACCGCAGCCTTCACGTGCACCTCCTCGGCGCCCACGGTACCCGAAGGTCACCTCGACGCTGGGGCGTCCCGCCGGTCATTCATCTCGGCAACTGTTGTGCCCGAGCGCGTCTGATTCGCCTGAGCTCGGCATGTGTCTGCGTGGGCCGTTTCTACACGGAGGCGATTGCGGCTCGCGACGCAGACTCGTCGAGGAGACGGGAAATCGCTCAGTGACGGGAAGATTCCCCCACCGATCGACATCGCCCAGCGTGGCCGCCGGCCCGACCGCCGATGGTTCGATGCCTCTTGCGCCGAATTACCGGCAGCATCTGTGTACGGTCCCTCGACGTGCGGGGTGGCTGGTCACGGGACGTCGTGGTATACGCCTTGCTCGACTTCGATCCTGAGTGCCACTGACATGGACGGATCGTGTGTCGACACTCGAAGGGTCCAACTTCCATCCGTTGCACCACAGGAGTGAATCATGAAAGCCATCTTCGCCGCCCTCACGTTGTTCGGTGCGCTCGCCGTCGCGTCAAGCGCGCAGGCACAGACAGCAGCCGATCCTGCGGCATCGGGCCAGACCCAGCCCAAAACCCCAAGTACGATCGAACTTCCCAAAGACCCTGTAGCTGCCATGTATTTTTCGGCTGTCGTGCCGGGATTTGGACAAATCTATACGGGCGACTACACACGAGGCCTCTTGTTCCTGGGATCCATCATTGGTGCGTTCGGCGCGGCGTATGCGTCGTACGAACCCGCCCAACTCCACTTGGCCGACTATGACAGCACTGCCTTTGGCGGGAACGGTGATGGGCTGCTCAGCACCACAGAGACTCAGAACTGGGAAGATCACAAGTTTGAAGACGCTGCCTTTGACAGCCTCAGCACGGGTCGCAAGGTGGGGCTCGTCACCGGCGCGGCCGTGGGCGTCGGCCTCTACATCTGGAACATCCTCGACGCGCGAACGCGCGCCCACAACCACAACCGCCAACTCGCGCAACGCAGAATCACCGTCGAGCTACAGGGAGGCCGCGATCGCGCTGGCGTCGCACTCGGCGTGAACTTCTAGGAATCCGCAAGATACCAACGGAGCCGCGAGGCGCACGTTCCGCGCTCGCGTCTCCGGTCGTGGTCACTCGCCATCGACAACAACATCGTGCGTGCAACGTGATCGTTGCCACTCGGAGATACGCTGGCCGCATCCCTGAGCATGTCGACCAGGTGAAATCCGGTTCGACGCGCCCGCGGCATCAGATAGGCTCTAGCGCTCGTGCCAGATCGACAGCGTGTAGCGGCCGGGCGGTACGTCCGGGATAGCGTGGGTCGAAGCGCTTGTCCTTCTGCAGGATTTGATACCGCGTCTTCTGACCGCTGTCAGGCGGTGCGTGCTGAAGCTCGCCGTCGAGCGGCGTGAGCCACACCGCAACGTCTCGTACTTCCTCGGTCCCCCGCGGGCTGGCCAGAACGACGGCGCCGGTGACGAGCACCCGCTCCTCGGCCGCGGTCACCGCGTCGAGACGACGGCTCCGAGGAGACCGAGGCCGAGTGCGGTGCCCGCAATTCGCCTAGAAGCCAACGCCTGAGCGTGACGGCGAAGCCTGAGGCTCGCACGATGGTTCTGACGAAGCGATCACCCTCGCGCTTGGCCTTGTCTGGCAGGCGCCGGTCTAGGCACGGCGAGCTAGCCGAAAGCAATGGAAAGCGCCGCCGACGTTGACGTTCATCGCGCCTCGTTGTCCACGCACCATGGGCGCCTCGGATTCGATGAACTGGCCGTAGCTGCTCTCCATCGTGATCCGATAGACCGCGCCGCCGCGGGCGGATTTGTGGGGGAATTTGTGGGGACACCTGATACGGATCGGTGTGATTCGGTATCGCTCACTGGCGCGCAGGAACCCTCTAACATGCTGATTCCGTTGCCTCAGTACGACTCAGAGTGAAACTGTCTTTAAACGCTAAAACCGGCTTTTAACCGGAGGGTTGCTGGTTCGAATCCAGCCCGAGGAGCCAATCTTTCAATGAGTTAGCTAGCTCCCGGCTGGTCCCGCATCGACGTCCGTGCACAGGTCAAGAATCTTCTTCTCCGATCGTTCTCACAAGATGAATCCCTGTACAAGGAAAAGGCACGGAGACAAGTCTCCGTGCCTTCTTCGTTTCTTCGTGACCTTCGCGGTTCAAGACCCGCGAAGGCACCCCGCGGACCGTCAGTTCGTGCCGCGCGCCAGGAGCGCCTGGACGTCAGCTCGGGTCAACGGTCGTTCCGGGTTCGGCGCGTGCACCGTGATGAACGCGTCGTAATCGAGCTTCAGTCGATCGACGTTCTGCTGCAGCACGATGAACGACGGGTTCACCGGTCCCGGTGCCGCGTTGGGCGCCGGGAAGTTGAAATCTGCGCTGAACAGGATCTTCTGGTTCGGCAGATACGCGACTAGCATCCCGTCGCTGTGCTCGAGGCCCCTCACGTAGTGCAGCTCGATGACGTTGCTGCCCCCGCGGAGCACTCGCCGATCTCCGACACCATCCACCTTGGCTTTCCGGTTCGCCTTGGCGAGCGTATCGCCGACCAGCGCCCTCGTATTGTTCAGTCCCTTCTCCAGGAAGTCCTTGTTGTTCTCGTGCGTGAGAATCGTCGCGCCCTCGGCAACAAACGGCGCGAGTCCGCCGGCGTGGTCGAAGTGCGGGTGGGTGTTGACGACGAATCGGATCGGCTTGCCGGGGATGGCCGCCTTTGCCGCCGCAATCACCGCCATGGCGCGAGCCTCGTTCTGGGGACCTTCGAGCACCACAATGTGATCGCCCATGTCCGCAGCGATGGCCACGTAGCCGCCCGTAATGCGGAACAGGCCGTCGGCGAGCTTCTGCGTTTCGACTGCTGGCGGTGCCGGAGGAGCGGCTGGCGCGGCCGGCGGTGCTGCGCCCGCTCCGCCGGCGCGTCCAGGTGGCGGAGGCGGTGTCAACAGGGCCGTGAGGTTGGCGGGGTTTGCCGTCGCGGACGTAATCGTTGCCTCGAAGGTTGGGAAGCCCGCGCGCCGCTGCGTGATGCGCGTCGGCACCTTCAGCGTGCCGAAGGTCTGGTAGCCGCTGTAGACGTTCTCGACGAGCAGGTCGCCAACGACGGGATTGTCGACGCGCGTTTCCACGCGCTCGATCTCGTTCTGTTCGTTGATGTAGCCCGTGACCGCGTACGCCTGGCCCGATGGCGCCTTCTGGGTGGTGTTGTACGACACGACCGTATAGTTCCGGCCGTCGACGCGCTGGGTCCGGACCGTCGCGCTATTGGCCGCCGCGCCCTTGAGGAAGCCCCACGGCGTCAGCGCGATTTCGAGCTGCTGCGCCCAGCCCATCTGCATCGCGGTGATGTTCTGGTTGAAGTTGCCCGGCATCCCCCCGGGCTGCGCGGGCGCGGTCTGGCCCGTGGCGCGCGATGCCGGTCCGTTCAGATCGATCGCCCGGGTGTAGTTGGTGATCGGAGCGAGCGTGTACGGACCGCGGATGTTCTTCGTCTGGCCGAAGTTGGCCGTCGACGCGGACCCCGTGAAGCTGATCGATTGGAGGTTGTCCGCGCCGAGCGTTCGCGACGTGGTCGAGATGACGGTCCCAGCGTCCTGGGCCCCCACGCCGACGGACATGACCATCAGGGTCACTGCGGCAATCACTAGCTTTCTGTGCATGGTGCCTCCCGGCTGCATCGTTGGTTAAGAGCCACGTGCGGTATGAATGCGCCGGAAGCGCGGATTACGCGGATTATATGTCGATCGGGTGATGGTCGGTGCGTGGCCCGATTACGGCCTGACGGCGATCATCTGCAGCTCGATCCGCGCGCCCGCGTTCAGCGCGGCAACCTGGACCGTGGCCCGCGCCGGGGGATCGGTCGGAAAGGACTCGCTGTATATCGCGTTGAACTTCGCGAAGTCATCGAAACTCGTAATGTAGGCGGTCACCGAGGTGACGGCCTTGAAGTCCATGCCGGCCGTCTTGAGAACCTCGAGGCAGTTCGCGAGCGACTGGCGCGTTTCGGCTTCGATGCCGCCAGAGACCAACTGGCTGGTCACTGGATCCCGTCCAAGGTGACCTGCGACGTACAGCGTGTTGCCGACCAGTATCCCCGGACTGAACGGAAGACCTGTGTTCGGAGCCTGGGCGGGGCGAATCACTCGCCGCTGGTTTGATTGCGCTGCAGGCTCAACCCCCTGGAATGCAAGCGTGATGATGATTCCAAGGAGCAGACCTGCGACACCCGCGAGTACGGCCAGGCGAGGACGACCGCTCATCGTCATGTTCACCTCTCAGGTCGTGAGTCACGTTTTCAGAGGGCGCGAATATTAGCACGACGCCTGACCGGTGCGCCCGTGCTCAGCGGCGAGTGGGTCGTCGCGGAGGAGAAGCTGCTCGTCGACCGCAAGCAGCGCGTGCGTGAAGTGTGACAAGGACCGGACGGCGCGATCGCGCAAATCCCTCTTGCCAGTTGCGTCGCCGCGTGGCATCAATTCACATGCCTGCCAACCCTGATTTCGAGGCCCGCACGCGCCAGGCCGCCGAAGCCGGCGACGTGCGAGCCATGTCTACCCTCGGCGGCATTCTGTTTCAAAAGCAGGAGCTGACCGAAGCCGAGCAATGGTGGCGCAAGGCCGCCGAGCAGGGCGACGCAGACGCGATGAGCAACCTCGCGGCGCTCCTCTTTCAGCGCGATCCCGCTGAAGCACAAGCCTGGTTGATCCGCGCCGCCGAGCAGGGACACGACCTCGCCATGCATAACCTCGGATACCTCGCCTACCAGCGCGGCGCCACCGACGAGGCGCTGGGGTGGTACCTCAAGGCGGCGCAGCGCGGCTACACATCGTCGATGTACAACTACGCCTCGCTGGTTCTCAAGACTGACTTCGACGAAGCGGATCGGTGGCTGACGCGCGCGGCCGACCGCGGTGACGTTGGCGCGATGCAGAAGCTGGCCACCATCCTCGCCGAGCGGGATCCGGCGCGCGCCGAAAAGTGGGCGCGCAAGGCAGCGGAGTCCGACCCGCAGTGACCGGGACGTCGGCGGGATTACCGCCCAACGGCGTCACCGAGGCGACCGACGTCTTCATCTCCTACGCCCGGGAAGACAAGGCGTTCGTCACCAGGCTCCACGACACCCTGCGCCTCGACGGACGCACGGCGTGGGTGGACTGGGAAGGCATTCCGCCCAGTGCCCAATGGCGAGTGGC
>Ga0210380_10000922_pt1 | contig 12200 bp, 15 predicted proteins | sample PLM4_5_coexredo_FD_155476 | JGI IMG/M metagenome (GOLD analysis project Ga0210380, IMG submission 155476) | Groundwater sediment microbial communities from an aquifer in East River, Colorado, USA - PLM4_5_coex redo | ecosystem: Environmental > Terrestrial > Soil > Riparian zone | place: USA...
CCAGAAGGAGAGACGTTGTCAAGGCGGGAACACCCACAACTGCGGACGGCGGGCATGATCCTGACGTACCTCGCATCCGAATACCCGGCGGCAACCAGGCGCATCGACCTGCTCGCCGCGCAACCATGGCCGGCCGACGTGATGGCCGGCTCCACGTCGGGTGGCGACATCTCCGACCCGACCGGCAACACGGCCACCACCCTGCAGGCCACATGGCTAGGCAAGCTGGACAGTATGGACGACAAGGCCAGGCGCATCATCACCTTGGTCAACGAGCTCGACCAGGAGGTGAAGCAGGTACCTCACATGGTCAACACCCAACGCATCGTCGAGCTGCAGATCTGCACGGGTGGTAGCGGGATGAAGGGCGCTGACGAGTGGGGTGCAGCTAAGTGCGACAACGTGGCTGCCTACCTCACCGGCCACAACGGCGGGCTGTGCGCCAATCATGTGCGCTACCGCAACCGATGGGAACGTGGACTGATTGAGGGGGCAGCGTGAAGGGAGCGGGCAGGTACCACACGCGCTGTGATTGTTGTGGTGCGTGGCTCACCCACGAGCAGATCGGTAACGAGGCGTTAGCTCAGCAGCTCAGGCCAGAGATGTACGATGCTGATGCTGCTGAGGTCTGGTGCTCGTCATGCTCTGCTCGTGGGTTGAGCGGTGATGTGTGTGGTGATGTGGATATCCACAACACACGTGAGCAGGGGGGATGACTTGACAACCACCCCCACCTGCTGATAGATGAGTACGTGGTGAGTCAGGCCGTCGGGCCTGACTCTCTTGCGTACTGGCGGTGTCCATGCCCAAGCCGCAGTACGACCACCACTGGCGCAGGGTACGTCTCCTCATCCTGAGGCGTGACGGCTACCGCTGCCAGATCCGTGGGCCAGGCTGCACTGGCCACGCCCGCACCGTCGACCACATCCGAGGACTGCATCAGGGTGGAGCTCGGCTCGATCCCTCGAACCTGCAGGCTGCCTGCTCCCACTGCAACGTGGTGAAGGGCAACGAGGATCGGGTACCTCGCAGTGAGCGGTGGTACTGACCAGCCACCACACCCAGTGATGCGAGTGATGACCGCGCAGCGTGATGACAACGCTGACCGTGGTCGACCACCATGAGTGGTAATCCCACTAGGTGTGGGTGGGGATCATGCTGCGCTGTCGAGTTGCTCACGCTGAGCGAACGTCCACCACGTTGCGAGTTTTTTTGACGACGCCACCCCACAGAGGACCCCGCTTCAAGAACATACCCCTCCCGAGTTTTCCCGGTCGCTGACCACGCCGTGTGGTGAGAGCGAACGAGTGTTCGACCACACTCCGTGGTCTCACCGCGTGGTGTGGTAAATCAACTGACTAGTCAGTCAGTCAGTCCAAGCGTGACCACTGACTGCGGCGCGGGGAGAGGTGCAACGTGCTACAGCGTTCGTGCCTCCACTGTGCTGCGCTGTTCCCGGGCCGCCGCAAGTTCTGCTGGGACTGTCTCCCGGATCACTCCGCGGATCCGGTCTGGTACAGCAAGCGGTACAACCGGCTCAATCAGTTCACTTTGACTGGTGAACACGGGCTGTGTTGTGGTCTGACGCGAGTCCGATCGGTGATGTGCGGTGTGCCGGGTTGCACCCGCAACCGTGGCAGTCGTAAGTCGGTGTGCTACATGCACCGTGAGCGGATGCGGAAGTGGGGTCACTACGGCTCGCCGGAGCCACGTGGGCGCAGTGGTGGCAAGTGGCGCACCAGCGATGGCTATGAGGTTCGGCGCGTGAACGGTCGGCGGATCTTCGAGCACCGCGTAGTGTTGGAAGCCCACCTCGGCCGGCCCTTGAACGAGTGGGAGAACGTCCATCACCTGAATGGCGTCAAGGATGACAATCGGCTCGAGAATCTGGAGCTCTGGGTGACCCCTCAGCCGTCCGGTCAGCGGGCGTCTGATCTGGCCGAGTGGGTGGTTGCCACCTACCCGGAGCTTGTCGCGGCGGCGGTGGACGATCGCAGCGAGCTGAGGCTGGTTATCTGATGTCCCAAGTCCGGGTTGACGCCCTCCGATCCCTGCTCACGATCGTCGACGACGCCATCGCGGCGGCGGAGCCGAGGGAGATCGCAGCCCTGTCTCGCGAGAAGCGCCAGCTCTTGGCGGAGCTCGAGTCGTTGTCCACTGCGGCGGAGGGATCACCGATCGATGAGCTCGTCCGTCGCCGTGAGGAGAGGCTCGCAGCTGCCGCAGTTCGAGCATCGGCCGATAGCGGTGGTAAGCAGCGAGGCCGCAAGCGAAGCAGTTGATCTAGCGACCGCCGCCGGTATCCATCTGGATGACTGGCAACGCCACGTGCTCGAGGTCGGGCTTGGCGAGCGGGCCGACGGCTCCTGGGCGGCGATGGAAGTCGCCGTCGTCGTTCCACGTCAGAACGGCAAGAACGAGATTCTCGCGGCTCGGGAGCTGGCCGGCATCGTCCTGTTCAAGGATGACCTGATCACCCATTCGGCGCACCGGGCGGACACGACGCTCGAGCAGTTCCGCAAGATGGAGCGGCTGGCCGAAGAGTTCGACGACTTCCACCGCCTGGTGAAGCACGTCTCTCGGGTCAACGGTCACGAGCAGATCGAGCTCAAGGGCGGCCGGCGGATCCGGTTCGTCTCCCGGCAACGCAACCCTGGCCGTGGCTTCTCCGGCTCGGTTGTCGTTCTGGACGAGGCGTTCGACCTGAACGCCAAGGCGATCGGTTCGCTGATCCCCACCTTGTCGACGAGGCGCATGGCGCAAGTCTGGTACGCCTCGTCTCCCCCGCATGAGGACTCCCGTGTGCTGCACGGTGTCTGTCGGCGGGGCCGGGAGCGTGAAGGCACCCGCCTCGCCTACTTCGAGTGGGCGAACCCGAAGGACGTCGACCCGGCTGACCGGGACGCCCAGTACGCGGTGAACCCGGCGATGGGTGTCCGCATCTCCGAGGACTTCATCGACGCCGAGCGTGAGCTCATGAAGGACATCCCCGAAGAGTTCCTCCGGGAGATCATGGGGGTGCCGGAAGAGCCGTCGGCCGACGGTGGCGACCTGATCCCCAACTGGTCGCAACTGGTCGACCCCGGGTCGAAGATCGAGTCGCACCATCGCATCGCCCTCGACGTGTCACCTGATCGGCGCTGGTCGTCGTTCGGTGCCGCCGGGCGGCGTGGCGATGGTCTGTTCCATGTCGAAGCCTGGGAGCATCGCCCGGGTACGAACTGGGTGCTGGAGGTGGCGCTCGCCTCCTGGCAACTGCGTCGTCTACCGATCCGGATCCAGCCGTCTTCGCCGGCGGGGGCGTTCATCGCTCCGCTCCGCGAGAAGGGCGTCGAGGTCGTCGAGGTGACGGTCGCCGAACATGCCCAGGCGCTCGGCCAGATGTTGGATGCCTGCGCGAACGATCGGCTCCGCCATCTGGGAGCGTCGTCGTTGAACGCGGCGGCCAAGGGCGCGGTGGTGCGGACCGCGGGTGACGCCGACCTGTTGGGGCGCCGAACGTCGAAGGTCGACATCACTCCGCTCGTTGCGGTCACCCTCGCCTTGGGCGGTGTCCCTGAACTGACAGCCAGCGCCATGGACAACGTCTGGTGATCGATCGGAGGAAGGCGTGCGTAGAAAGTTGCTCGCCGCCCTCGAAACGGTCGGGATGGCTGCATTTGTCGCCGGTTTGTCCGGTGTTTTCGGTTGGTCGGTTCCGGTTGCGCTGATCGGTACAGGTGCGGCTGTCGTCGTTGCCTGTGAGGTCAGAGGATGAGCCTGTTCCGCCCCAACCACGAGAAGCGCATCGCGTCACTGTCGGCGGCCGAACTCATCCTGGCTAACGGAGGCCGCTACGGCAGCCGCTCCTACTCGGGTGTCCCGGTCAACGACGACACCGCCCTTCGGCTTGCTGCTGTGTGGGGTTGCGTCGACCTGATCTCCGAGCTCCTGTCTACTCTGCCGATCGACGAGTACCGCCGCGGTTCGAGCGATGAGCTCATCCCCCAGACCAGGCCTCCGCTGCTCGACGACCCGGCGGGCGAGGGGTACGGGTTCGAGGTGTGGTGCCGGCAGATCATGGTGTCCCTGCTGATGCGGGGCAATAGCTACGGCTGGATCGAATCTGTCGGTGCCGATGGGTGGCCGACGCAGATCGCCAGCCTTCACCCCGACGAGATCAAGCCCCGCCGTGACTACATGGCCGGCCCGGTCGAGTGGTACCGGGACAACAAGCGGGTCCAGCGCTGGCCCCAAGGACCGCTGTGGCACGTCCCCGCCTACACGGTCCCCGGCAGCCCGATCGGGCTGTCACCGATCCAGTACGCGGCGGAGACCATCGGCGTCGGTCTCGCTGCTCAGAAGTTCGGTGCCCAGTGGTTCGGTGACGGGGCGCACCCGTCGTCGGTGTTCGAGTCTCCGCTGGAGATCAATAAGGAACAGGCCGAGGTCATCAAGGAGCGGATCAAGACGGCGACCTACGACAACCGGGAGCCTCTGGTTCTCGGCATGGGCGGCCATCTCGAGGCGATCCAGGTGACACCGAACGAGTCGCAGTTTCTGGAGACGATCAAGGCCAACGCGGATGACGTCGCCCGGTTCTTCTTCCGCCGGCCCCCCGGCGAGGGCGGCCAGGTGACCTACGCCAACGTCGAAGCCCGTTCGCTCGACCTGCTCACCTACACGTTGAACGGGTGGATGGTGCGGATCGAGAAGGCGCTCACCCGGATCCGTCCTCGGCCCCGGTTCGTGAAGTTCAACGCCGACGCCCTCATCCGGGTCGACCTGACCTCCCGGTACGCCGCTCATGCGAGCGCCATCCGGGCCGGTTGGCAGTCGGTCAACGACGTCCGCCACACCGAGGATCTCCCGGCCGTCCCCGACGGCAACGAGTACTTGTGGCCGCCGTACACCGTGACGGAGCCGGCCCCGACAGACGCAGGAGGTGCAAGTGACGGATCTACGCAACCTCCCTGATCAGGTTCGGGATCGGCTCGCCCAGGGCTACGGCAACGATTACCTGTCCGAGCGGCACCGCGGGTTCGACGCCAACTGGAAGGGCGCTCCCGCCGAGGAGCGGATCACCGCCCGTCGGCTCGAGGTGCGAGCGGCCAGTGACGGCTCCCCGACGATCGCCGGGTACGCCACAATCTACGACTACGTCTACGACGTCGCCGGCGGTCCCCCGTTCGGCTGGTCGGAGACGATCGGCGCCGGCGCGGCAGCCAAGTCGATCGCCGAGCGTGACGACGTCTACCTCTTCTTCGACCACGAGGGGCTCCCCCTCGCCTCGACCAAGGACGGGTCGCTGTCGATGGAGTCCGACAAGATCGGCCTCTACAACGAGTCTCGCATCGACGCCAGCTCGCCCTATTCGATGGAGATCGTTCGTCGGGTGCAGTCGGGTGCGCTGGACTCGATGTCCTTTGCCTTTAGAGCCTTGTTGCAGGAATGGAACGACGACTACACGGAGCGTCGGATCCTTGAGCTGAAGCTCTACGACGTGTCCGTCGTGTCCTTCCCGGCGAACCCGGCGACCGTCGTCCACCTGCGTGGCGGTCTAACCGCCGCCCCTTCGCCTGCCGAACTCATCGGCATGGATCTGACCACCGCTCAGGCGATGGCTGACGCGTTGCGACTCCGCGCTTCCTGAGTCCACCCACCCGGCGTCAAGCACACGCCGCTCACACGCCGCTCACACGCCGGCGCCTCTGGCGCCACGTGACCACGAGCACGTGACCACGAGCACGTGACCACGCCACCCGGGGATCCCCCACCCCTCTTACCTCCACAAGGGAGTCCCCTTCCATGTCCGCAGATACGTCCTTCGCGCTCAAGCTCGTGCGCGACCAGATCAAGGCCAAGCTCGATGAGCGGGCCGCCGTCCAGAAGGAGCGCGAAGCCGGTCAGGCCGAGGTCGACGCTCTCGTCGCGGTCGCCGCCGACGAGAAGCGCAACCTCTCCGACGCCGAGACCCACTCCCTCAAGGAGCGGTTCACCGCAGTCGAGGCCATCGACCAGCGCCTCGCCGGTCTCGACGAAGACCTCGACGGATTGAACCAGCGCGACGCGCTGCTCGCCGCCACGACCGCCGCCCAGGAGGCGTCGCAGAAGGCTGCTCAGCGTTGGGCCGGTACCGCCGACACCCCCGAGTCGGTGGCCTCACCGATCCGCGTCAAGAACGAGGCCCGCACCTATGACCGGGGCGCCGCCCTTCGTGGCGTCTCGTTCTTCTCGGACATCGCCAACAACTTCATGTACCGCGACCCCGAGGCGGGTCAGCGGCTCGAGCGGCATCAGGTTGAGGCCCGCACTGAGGAGCTGGCCGGTCGGGAATACCGCGACGTCACCACCTCGGCGTTCGCCGGGCTGACCGTCCCGCAGTACCTGACCGAGCTCGTGGCTCCGCTCCAGCGGGCGATGGCGCCGACGGTGTCGATCATGAACCGGCATCCGCTGCCGCCCGACGGCATGACCCTCAACATCTCCCGCATCACGACCGGTTCGGCCGCCGCGGTGCAGGCGACAGAGAACGCCGCCGTTCAAGAGACCGACATCGACGACACGCTGCTCACGGTCAACGTGCGCACCTACGCCGGTTCGCAGGACATGTCCCGCCAGTCGCTCGAGCGGGGCACGAACACCGACGAGATCGTCGCCACCGACCTGGCCAACGACTACTGGTCGAAGGTCGACGCGGCTTGCCTCAACTCGGACGGCACCGGCGGCACCCACCTCAGCATCCGGTCCACGGCGTCGATCATCACGGTGACCTACACCGACGCGTCGCCGACCGCGGCGGAGGCTTACAAGGAGCTCGCCGAGCTCATCTCCGGCATCCAGTCCGGCGTCTTCATGGGTGTGTCGCACTTCGTGATGCATCCTCGGCGCTGGTGGTGGCTGTCGGCTGGCATCTCGGCATCGTTCCCGATGCTGCACGTCCCTGGTGTCGACACGGTCCAGGCCGGCAACATCGGCGGCACCGAGTACATGGCAGCGGGTCGCAACATCCTCGGGATCCCCGTGGTCGTCGACGGCAACATGCTGACCTCGCTGGGTGCTGGCACGGAGGACGTCATCCTCGGTGTCACCGCTCGGGAGCTGCACTTCTGGGATGACGGCGTGCAGTTCATCCGGGCCGAGCAGCCCCTCGTCCAGAACCTGTCCGTCCGCTTCGTGCTCTACGGCTACTCCGCCTTCACGGCGGGTCGCTACCCGGGCGCGCACGGGCTGATCACGGGCACCGGGCTCATCGCTCCGGTGTTCACCACGGCCTAGTTCATTCGGATCGTCGGGTGGGGGATCTCTGGCGGGTCCGGCGGACCCCCACCCGACTCCACGCGCAGGGAAGGAGAAGCCATGCCTGCAGCGAAGAAGGAAGATCCCGTGGTCGAAGAGGCTCCGGTCGAGAAGGCGGCACCCAAGGCCAAGCAGCCCGAACGGTGGGAGCTGGCTGACGAGTTCAACCGGCTGATGGCCGAAGGCAATCCGAACCCGGCGCGTCTCGCCGAGCTCAAGAAACTGCTCGCCTCATGACCCGCCAGACCCCCTACTACGACAACGACCATCTGCGGCAGGGGTTCCCGCAGAACTCGACTTTCGCCGAGACGATCCCGCGACTGTCGGCCACGACGAACAACGCCATCGCCGCGACCGGCGTGGTGCTGTCAACCGGGGTGCCGCTGGTGCCCGGCGATGTCGTGCGCAGCATCACGTTCGCAACCGCGACCCAGGCCGCCGTCGCGCCAGCGGCAGGGTTCGCCGCGCTCTACACCCCGGCCGGAGTCCTCATGGCACAGACCGCCGACTTCGGTTCGACGGCACGCGCCGCCAACACCCTCTACACGGTGACGCTGGCCACCGCACAGACCGCCGTCGACCCCGGCCTCTACTACGTCGCCATCTCGTTCACTGCGGGAACCGTGCCCACCCTCTGGGGTGCTGCTGTCGGCAACGCCGTCGTCGCCGGCAACCTCGGCCTCTCCGCCCGCATCCTCGCCCAGACCCACGGCTCAGCCGTCGGCGCTGTCGCGCCCGGCACCATCGCCACTCCTACCACGGTGGCGACGATCCCCTATCTCGTCTGCACATGAGCGACAGCTACGTCGCTGCCCTCCTCCATGAACGGGAGGGCCTCAAGGCGGCAGGGCGCAAGGACCGGGTGCGACAGGTTGACGCTGAGCTGGCCCGTCTTGGCTACGGCGTCGAGGACGACGCACCGGAGGCGGCGGTCAACGTGGCACCGGAGAACGCAGCCAAGCCGCGGGGTCGTCCCCGGAAGGGGTGATCCCGCCATGGCCTACTGCACCCTCGACGAGTTCCGCGGCTACGTCGCATCGGAGATCGCCGTCGACAACGACTTCCTCGTCGATGTGCTGGCGGCCACCGAGGACGCCGTCAACGACTATTGCGGCCGGGCGTTCGACAACCTCACCACGTCGATCACCCGGACCTACGTCCCGCATGAGGACATCGTCGAGATCCACGACATCTCGGACACCGCCGGGATCGTGATCCTCGACAACGGCTCCTCGGTGGCGACGTCGGATGTCCAGTTCGAGCCGACGAACGCGGTGAACGCAGCCGGGCTCACCACCCCCAAGTTCCGGATCCGGCGGCTGTCCGTCTGTTGGACGCCTCCGATCCGCAATGCCCGCGAGGCGACCGTGTCGGTCACCTCGAGCCATTGGGGATGGGCGTCGGTCCCGCCGCAGGTGAAGGAAGCCACCCTGATCCTCGGCAAGGACATCGCCCACGTCCGGGCCAACCGGTTCGGTGTCGCCGGGTTCGGCGAGTTCGGAGTGATCCGGGTCAAGGACAACCCGCACGTCGCCATGATGCTGCAGAACCTGCGGCATCCCTCGGCGTTCGGCATCGCCTGATGGCCCTCAACCTGGGCGAGATCCGCACAGCGCTCGCCGACCAGATCCGCAACCACGTCGAGCGCGGCGTCAACGTCTACGACGGCTACACGCCGAGCTCGCCGACCCCTCCGGCGGTGCTCATCGGCCCGGACCCTGACGTCTACATCACCTACCACGAGACGTTCAGCGCTACCGGCCTCGCTCACGTCCATCTTCGCCTGACGGTCGCTGTGCCGCCCGGCCCGGACGTCGACGGCCAGAAGACGCTTGACGAGTTCCTGTCGGCCGGCACCGGCGAAACCAACAGCGTCCTCGACGCAATCCTCACCGACAAGACGCTCGGCGGGACCGTCGGCAGCTGTGTCGTCCAGTCGGTGGAGTACCTCGGCCGGATCTACCTGTCAGAGAACGTCGAGCAGCAGGTGCAGGCGGACGCCGCCGCACTTCTGCTCACGATCCACACCCAACGCGCCTAGGAGCCCTCATGGCCGCACTCACCACCCAGACCATCGTCGAGACGGGCATCACCCCGACGTTCGCTGCGGTCGCCGCGTCGGACACCTTCGATCCCGACGCCCGCACTTTCGTCGAGGTGAAGAACGCCGGCGGCACCCAGGATGTGGTGACGATCACTGTCGCCGCCGGTGACCCTCCTGGGCTGACGATCTCAGATCTGTCGGTCACGGTGCCGATCACCACGGGCGACAAGATGATCGGCCCGTTCCCTCCGCAGTTCTTCGGTGACCCGACGACCGGCAAGGTCACGATCGCTCACAGCTTCACGACTTCGGTGACGTGCGGCGTGTTCAAGCTCCAGCCGCGATGACGGTCAAGAAGGGCGCCGGGTTGAAGGTCTCGAAGCCCGACGGATCCGACGTCGAAGAGATCGCCCCCGAGCCTCTGCCCCGCGGTCACCCCAACCGGTACCGGGTGCTGCTCCCCCTCGTCGTGTCTCTCGAGGAGGGCTCCTACGCGCAGGGCGAAGAGTTCACCCACCAGTTCACCCCTGAGGACGAGTGGGAGAACCTCAACTCGGGGCTCCTCCTGCTCCTCCCGAACCGGTACGAAGCGATCGGTTCATGTGACCTCATGCCTTCCCTCATGGAGCTCAACCCTCCCGAGGTGTCGGCGACGGACCCGCAGCGTGAACGCGTCGAGCCTGGTGGTTTCTTCGAGGCCGCTGTTCCGCTCGCCCGCGAAGAGCAACTCATCTACCACATCCGATACATCCCGCAGCAGGAGAAGTAACCCATGGCCATCACCATCGCAACCGATGTCTATGTCGCCATCAACGGCGTGGTCCTGTCCGACCACGTCACGAAGGTGACGACGGCCGACTCGCGTGCCAAGAAGGACATCACCTGCTTCGGCGCGACGAACATCACCTACGGCAAGGGCCTCGGTGACGCCACGGTCAGCGTGTCGTTCCTGCAGGACTTCGCCGCCGCGAAGGTCCATGCCACCCTCCAGCCGCTCATCTCGTCGTCGTCGACGTTCGCCGTCGAGATCCGCGGCACGTCGTCGGGCAGGTCGGCGACGAACCCGGCCTACTTGATCTCGGCGCTGCTGTTCGACTACCCGATGATCGACGCGGGTGTTGGTGAGCCTTCCGCCGTCACCGTCGAGTTCGCGAACGGCAGCCAGACGGGCGTCACGTACCCGACGGCCTAGCCGATGGGTACCTCGTCGTCGCTGCAGGAGGCCGTCGGGAAGGTTGAGAAGTCGGTCGACCATTCGGTGCTGTCGGCGATGGCGAGGGCCGGCGGCCTCGCGGCGAAGAAGTCGGCGCTTAAGGCTGCGTCCGACAGTCTCGGCGGCGACCGCAGGATGTCGGGGTTCAAGCGGGGCGGGGCGCTCAGTGCAGGGTTCGACTACTCGGGCGGCACGTCGGTCACGGTCAACTATCGGCCGGCCGGCAAGTGGAAGCTCGCCGAGGAGGGTCGCAAGGGTACGAAGCGGGTCACCGCCGGCAGGGGTCGACGCAAGGGTGCTGGCAAGGCTCGGGCGTTCAGCACCCCTGACGGTCCTCGAGCGGCGTTCACGTCGAAGCCGTCACGAGGGCTGAAGACGCTGACCAAGGCGCAGGACGACGCCAAGCAGGAAGCCCCAAAGGCCGCGTTCAAGGAGTTCCAGTCGCAGCTGGGGAGGGTGTTCTAGATGGGCTTCTCGGAACGTATAGAGCTCATCGTTGACGTCGTCGCCGATCGGGCCGCGTCCGGGTTGTCCGGACTGAAGTCGAAGGTCGGCGAGGCTGAGGGGGCTTTCGGGAAGCTGAAAGCTGCGGGCAGCGGGGCCTTCGACTTGATTGGATCCGCCGGTCCGCTCGCCGTCGCGGGGGCCGCGGCGGCCGTGGCCAAGTTCGCGGCGGATGGGATCCAAGAGTTCCAGAATACGGCGCTAGCGGCCGGCAAGTTCGCCGACGCGACCGGCCTCGGGGTCGAAGCCTCCTCCCGTTGGCTCGAGGTGTCCAAGGACATTGGTGTCAGCGGTGGGACCGTCGAGGGTGCCTTCGTCAAGATGGAGAAGGCCATCTCGACGAACCGGACCGCGTTCGGTGATCTGGTCAAGACCGGCAAGAACGGGGCGGTCGACCTCAATGCCACCTTCCTCGCCGTCATCCAACATATCCAGGGGATCAGGGACCCGATCGACCGGGCCAACGAGTCGTCGAAGCTGTTCGGCAAGGGGTTCAAAGAGGTTGCCGAGGTCATCGGCATGGACGCCGATCAACTCAAGAAGCGTCTGGAGGACGTTGGCAAGGCGCAGGTCATAACTCAGTCTGAACTCGAACAGGCTCGCGAGTACCGGGACTCCATGGCGGAGCTGAAGGATGCCACTGAGGGTGTGAAGATCTCTCTCGGCCAGGAGCTCGCCGGGTCGGTGGCGACCGCTGCTAAGGGGTTGACCGATCTGGTCAACCTGGTCAATCAGCTTCCCGAGGCCTTGAGTTCGTCGATCCTGGGTGGCGGCCTTGGGAACATCGGTAAGGCTTTGACCGACGTCTTCGGTGGCGGGGTCGAGGGTATCGGCAAGGTCAAGGGCGCGCTCGACGGGTTGGATCTGTCGAAGTTGAAGGCCGGCATCGTCGACGCCGGTGGATTCGGTGAGTCGCTTAAGGGCGCTGAGACCGCGGCCAGGAACTTCGGTGGCTCCGCCGACGCCATCTCTCAGAACCTCGGGATCGAGGCGGACGCGGCCAAGAGGGCGGACGACTCCATCCGCGGCTACTCGAATGCTGTCCTCGAGGCGTCCGGTTCGGCCCTGGGTGTGTCCGCTGCTCAGCGTGAGTTCAACAAGTCGATGGCGGATACTGCCGAGCTGATCAAGGGCGGCAAGGCGTCTACCGACGAACTGTCG
>Ga0210380_10000923_pt1 | contig 12198 bp, 25 predicted proteins | sample PLM4_5_coexredo_FD_155476 | JGI IMG/M metagenome (GOLD analysis project Ga0210380, IMG submission 155476) | Groundwater sediment microbial communities from an aquifer in East River, Colorado, USA - PLM4_5_coex redo | ecosystem: Environmental > Terrestrial > Soil > Riparian zone | place: USA...
CTGGTACGTCCACATGGAGGCGTACAAGGGCGGCGACCCGGGCCTGGGCGGCGGCGGCGACCAGGGCAACTGCGTGGCGTGGGGCGAGTCGGTCATCTGGTACATGCCCGGCTACTTCGCCCAGTGGTTCCGTGACGGCTGGATGGGCGTGGCGAACTGGAACCCGACCGGCGACGTGAACTCCAACTACGGGCGGCTCTACGACACCGGCGCCAACTACGGCGACATCTGCGGGCGCATCTGGATCCAGTCGCTCGGATAGCTGGCTCGCCGAGCTGGGTACCGTTGTCGCATGGCATCAACTGACGACACGCAAGAGCACGTCGACCCGACCGCCGAGGTCTGGGAGCGCGAGGAGAAGAACGCCGCCGAGCGCGCCAAGGAGGAGGCTCGGGAGGCGAAGGAGGCGGCCAAGCCGCCCGCCCACTCGACGACCAAGGACACCGGCTCGACCAAGAGCTAGGGCGTCGGCCCGACCCAGAGGTTGATCTCCCAGTCCTCGCCGTCCATGAGGGCACGCCAGATGTGCCCCACGGCGAGGGCCGTGAGGTCGAGGCCGCGGCGCTCGGCCATGCGGTACGCCTCGCCGATGCGCATGAGCCATTCGGCCTGCTCGGGCGACCAGGACCGGCGGCTGCCCGAGCCGTGCGCCTCGACATCGGGCCAGATGGCGCCCTGGCGGGTCCAGTAGTCGAGGATGCGGTACGTCAGCCCAGCGAGGGCGGCGACCTCATGGGTCGAGTAGCTGGCCGTCGCCACGTTCGTCATCGTCGCCTCCTGTGTTGCTCGGCTTGTGGACAAGTCGCGAAGTGGCTGGTGTAACGGTACGCAGTCGCCTGGCTGCCTGGGGATGGGTTGATGGCGACGATGGGCAGCGCCCACGCCTGGCCGTCGACCGTCTCCCACTCGACGACGCCGATGTTCCCGCCCTCCACGGCCTCCGGGTCGAGCGGCATCCGGCGCCCCGTGGTGAGCGACCTGGCCCAGCGGACACGGGCGCCGCACGTCCGGCAGGTGCCATCGGCCCTCACTGCACGACCGCCCGTCCGGCCGACAGCTCGGCGACGATGCGGTCCCAGTCGGTGTCGCGCCACACGGCCCAGTCCTGCCCGCCCGACTGGAGGAACGATCCCCACCGCTCCTGCTCGGGCGTCAGCTTCCCTCGCCCCGCCTTCAACTCACGGAACCAGCAGAGGCGCCGGTCGGGGTGAACGAGGACGAGGTCCGGGAACCCCTTGGCATCGCCCTGCACCGGGGTGCGGTGGCCCCTGGTCGTCATGGCCGCCCGGAAGTGGGCGGTGATCCACCCGAACGTCTGGGCGACCGTGATCACGTTCGTCGTCAGCTCCGCCTCCAGCACGGGGTCACTCCTGGGCCTTGCGTCGCCGGTCGAACGGCCGCAGCGCCGACACCAGCGTCTCCTCCGCAGCGACCAGGTAGCGGATCTGCTCGGCGAGCTGGTCCCGTTCCTGGCGCCTGGCGCGCAGCGTCTCCCGCACCCGGTCGAGGTCCGTCCGCAGGCCCGCTTCGATCGGAGCGAGCGGGTCGACCACCTCGACCTCGACGACGCAGTCCGGGTCGACGAGCAGCAGCCCGCCCGACAACGTGACGAGCTCTCCCCCGGCGGGGTCCGGGTGGGGAGGGTCGCAGCCGTCCCCGGCGTAGTGGGTCTGGCCCCGGTCGTCAGTCGTCATCGGTCGGCTCCTCGCCGTCGCCGACGAACGGCAGGCGGGCGACACCCTTGGCTTTCTCGATCGCCAGGCGTTGGGCGTCGAGCACGTCGGCGACCAGCTCGGACGAGACGATGGTGGCCGTGCCCGCCTTCAACGTGTGGACCCGGCGCAGGGCGTCGACCCCGTTGATCTGCTGGTAGTCGACCTTCGACACCTGGCACTCCAGCACCACGTAGACCGTGTCGGTCAGGTGGTACTCGGCCGGGTCGACGGCGAGGGCGTCGCTCAGGCCGTCCCCGGCGTTGGTCACCTTGATCGACGTTTGGAGCACGTCCCTGCCCTCAAAGGCAGCGAGCTGCCCCTCTGCTGCGCTCTGGGGCGTTCTCTTGGTCGTTCGGGCCACTCGGGCCTCCTTCCGTGTTGTGCGCCCCTACGGCGCTTCTGGGCGCCTCTGGGGCGCATCTAGGGCCTGGCGCTGGCGTGCGGCGACCGTGGCCGTCCACACCTGGGCGCTGGCCCCTGACTTGGTGGGCCGCTCGACCTCGACTCCGTCGTCATCGACCATCGCCCGTGCCCAGCCGCCCGTCACCAGCTCGATGCGGCGCGGCCGAACGGAGGACGGGTTCATCGACAGGGCCAGGCCCAGCTCCTCGTCCGTCGCCCCGTTCACGACCCGCAGCAGGTAGCCGAGCACCCGCGCCCGCTGCGTCCCCGTGTGCGGGAACACGGCGATCGCCGCCGCCCTGGACGTGGCCGAGTGCCCCTGGAAGCGGCCGAGGTGGTCGACATCGGGCGCCTCCCACCGGAAGCACGGCGAGCCGTCGTCCCGGTGCACCGTCCAGAGCGTGCACGGCTGGCCGCAGGTGCAGTCGGTCGGGATCGGGTCGAACAGCGTCACGACGGCGCCTCCGCTGGCGCCGGGGTCATCGTGGCGTCGATCCCTGCCGCTGGTGGCCGCAGCCACGCCAAGGTCCAGTCAAGGGCCTCGCCGTGACGGGACACGGGCAGGTCGACCAGGCCCATCCCGAAGTGCTTGCGGAACTCGCCCCGCAGCTCGGTCTGCACGTCCTGCGGGGCGGCGTTGATGGCCTCCCGGATGCGCTCCTCCGCACCCGACCTCGACCCGGTCGCCTGCTGGTGACGGAGCTGGTCGGTCGCATCTTTGGCGTCGTCATCGTCGACCGCCATCGTGAAGATGGTGACCAGGGCGTAGCGCCGCATGTACGTGATGGCCCCGCCCAACGCCTGCGGGTCGCGCAGCATCGGCAGGGCGATCGGATCGAAGCTGATCCACTGCCCCGACGAGTGCAGCAGCGTCGTCACGACGACCGCCTCCCCGTCCCGGCTGGTCGGCACTTGCATCGGGCGCAGGCCCTGCTCCTCGCAGACCCGCTTGATCTCGCCGAGCACGTCGACCAGGTCGGCGTACGTGTACTTGTACTTCCCCGTGTCGGCCGTCTGGGTCTTGCGGACGAGCTGGACGAGGCCGAGCGCCCCGTAGAACGCGGCGAGCGCCTGGTCGCCAGGCTCGCTGAGGGTGAAGGGCGGGCCGCTCATCCCTCGCCCCTCTCGGCCTTGACGGCGACGCCCCGATGCGGCGTGCGCACGGCGTTGTCGTTGAACCGGACCGTGGGCACCTTCGCCGGGCGCCCGTTGTCGTCGGACGTGAACTCGCACCAGTCGTCCGGGTCGAGGCCGATCGCCCGCAGGCCCGTCAGCTTCCACGACGGGGTGAGCACGGCCAGGATGCGCACGGCCAGGTCGTCAGCCGTGAACGCCTCGCCCGTCTCCGTGTTCACCAGGTGCTCGACCCCGAACGCTCGCAGCGCGGCGGGGAGCAGGTCTTCATGGCGCCAGGCGTGCCGGTCGTAGGTCGACGACGCCTCCATGACGGCGATCCCCTGAATGACCAGGCGACGCACCTGGTACCGGGCGAGCGCTTCGGCGGTGGCCGTGTTCAGCGTGGCCCGCACCGATCGCAGGTCGGCGAGCAGCGCGTCGATCTTGGCGAGCGCCTGCCCGGTGGCGATCGGGTCGTGGCGGTACTGCTCGACCTCGACATCCATCGCCATGAAGAACCGGCGCAGCTGGTCGATGAAGTCGGGCGCCTCGACGGCCGAGGCGACCAGGCTGGTGCCCTGGACGACCTCCCAGTCGGAGCGGGAGCTGTTGCGGACGTGGCGGGTCTCCACGTCGTAGTGGTCGAGCAGCGCTGGCAGCAGCTCGGTCGTCGGTTCGTCGGTCATCGTGCCTCCTGGGCGTTGGTGGTTGCTCGCTCCCAATCCTAGGCGACGCTACGGGCTGGGACGAGCATCCCCGTAGCTCGACCTAGCTGCCCCCGGAACGATCAGAGGGCCAGGCCCCTGCGGACCTGGCCCTCTCGACCTGAGCAACCAACCGGGTACCAGACCGGCAGGCGGCGCCTCGACGACGCACCAGTCACTCTAGCCGCTCCTAGCCCCGGCTAACCAGCCGTTCGGTGCTTCTTGCACGTGTACAGGGCGCCGCAGTTCGGGCAGCCGTTGAACGTCGGCGGTGGTTTCCGCTTCCGCAGCTTCTTCTCCTCCCACTTCTTCAGCCGGGCGCTCGCTGCCTTCCCTCGCCGTAGCTGCTTCATCGTCACGATGCTGGTGTGGTGGCCGTCCGTGCTCAGGCGGCCCCCTGGGTGGTTCTTCGCCATCCGTTCGATCCCTTCTACGGGCAGACAGGCCCCCCCATTCGCCCGAGTAGGGAGGACCGTGGACGATCCCCCACCACTCGTTCTTGGCGAACGGGCGAGCAGTGCTGTTCATGTGCCGGGTACGCCGCGAGACCAACGCCGACCTCTCGGTCGACGCCACCCTCCCCAGCCTGTCGCTGGTTGCTCGCCCGCCAGGCCACGACGGGCCTGGACGCACGCCCCCGGTCATCGAGTGGCCCCATCCACGGGGCGACTAAGCGGTCGAGCGTGCGCGGAAGTCTCGGGGTTCGATAACAGGTGACCCATCCCTCTCCTCCGGCGATCCGGTTGCTGCTGTCATCGGCGCTGCGCCGGGCAGGGGTCAGTCGTCGCGGCCTGCTGTCTGGTTCGGTCGGTGGTTGCTCATCGGGGCCGATCGTAGGCGCGCCTCGCCGCTGGCATCGCCTCGACCTCGACCACAACATCTGGTGCTGGCCCCCGGCGCCCCGCCCACATCTTGTGGCACTCGCCACGGCCCCGTAGCGGCGCCTACGATCGGGGCCGAGCAACCACCCCGTACCGACCGGAGGCCACACATGCCAGCCCGCCCGCCCGCCAACTCGCCGACCCTGTTCGGCGACTCCCTGCCCGCCCTCGACTGCCCCGCCGACTTCGACTCGTTCTGGCGCCGCTACCCGCACAAGCAAGGGAAGGCCGAGGCCCGCCGCCACTGGGCGAAGCTGTCGCCCGCCGACCGGGTCGAAGCGGTCGAGGCCCTGGCCGTCTGGTGCGAGTACTGGTCGATGGCCCGCACCGAGCAGCGCTTCATCCCGCACGGCTCGACCTGGGTCCACCAGCGGCGCTGGGAAGACGACCTGCCCGACCTGCCCCGCCTGCCGATGTCGAGGGCCAGGGGCGCCGAGGGCCTGGACGCCCTGGCGATGCTGGCGCACAACATGGCCCGCCCCGACATGCGGGCGATCGGTCGATGAACCTGGACGACGCCATCGCCGCCATGCGCTACCTCTCGGCGATGACGACCGGCTGGGCCGACGAGACGACCGCCGCCTACGCCGTGGAGCTGGCCCACCTGGAGAACCCCGCAGCGCTGATGGCAGGCGTGCGCAAGGTCGCCGCGGCCTGGACCGACTCCTGGCGCCCGTCGCTCGGCATCGTGCGGGATGCGTACGAGCATGAGCTGGCCCTGACCGTCGCCCGCCAGCGCGAGGAGCTGGCCCGCCGAGGCGTCATGCGCTGCGGTGGCACCGGCTGGGTCAACTGGACGGACGGCGAGGAGCTGCCCTGCCCGACCTGCGCCCCGTTCCTGCACAAGGTCTGGACGACGCCGACCCTCATGGTCCGCTGGAAGGCCGGGGAGGAGCCGTGGCGGCTGATGGACTGCGCCGACAAGGACAGCTACCGCACCGACTACGCCCGGACCCCGTGCGCGCCCGGCTACCTCGACGAGGTCCGCACCGTGTCGAAGGCGCAGGCGATGGCCGCGGCGTGGAAGGGCTACGCAGCCGACTGCGAGGAGGCCGGGGTCGAGGCCGACCGTGCCCGCTTCGACCGGCTGATGGGCCGCTTCGCCGGTCACCTGGTCGCCGCCGAGCCGACGTGAAGCGCTCGCCGATGAAGCGCCGCCCGCCCAAGCGCGGGCCGATGGACCCGGCGATCGCTCAGGCCGTGCTCGACCGGGACCGTGGGTGCGTCGCCCACCGCTGGGGCTACGCCCTGGACGTGCGCTGCTCGGGCAGGCCGCACGTCCACCATCGGCGCCTGCGAGCGCAGGGTGGCCTCGACACGCTCGACAACCTCATCACGCTCTGCGAACGCCACCACGACCAGGCACACAACGTCGACCGTGCTGGCGCCAACGCCGCCGGGGTGATCCTCCCGAGGTAGGGCACGCTAGGGTGCGGTCCCGTGCCCGTCGATCCCGTCCACGACCTCCCCGGTCAGATCATCGCCGTGCTCGACGAGCTGGAGAAGGCGACCGATGTCTACGGCGAGGCCATCGGTCGAGCTGCGACCTCCGAGTCGAAGTACCGGCTCGCCCACGCCGAGGCCACCATCCGGCTCGCCGATGGCGCGCTGCCGGGGAAGATGACCGTGGCGACCAGGGAGGCCCACGCCCTGCTCCAGTCCCGCCATGAGTACGAGGTGTGGATGGTGTTCGACGCCGCCGCCGACGCCGCCCGCCAGTACCTGTACTCGCTGCGGGCACGGCTCGACGCCCTCCGCACGCTCAACGCCAACGTCCGCGCTCTCACCGATCCGAGGCTCCCGTCATGACGACCACCGACCCCGCCCCACCCGCCCCACCGCGCAAGCCGCCCGCCGAGGCCCGCCAGGCGCTCGCCCGCCTCCGCAAGGTCGCCGACCAGATCGCCGCCGCCGAGGCGAAGCAGCGTGCTCGACTCGGCGAGCGGTACGACCTCGCCCTGGCAGCTCGGGAGGCCGGGGCGACCTGGCCGCAGATCAACGGCGCCGCCGGGGTCGCCAACATGCAAGCGACGATCAACGGGAAGCGACCCGAGGCGTAGCCCCGACCCCGCTGTCCGAGCTCTCGCACGGATGGTCGGAGGGTGACGTTTGCGCTAGGGCGCCCTACGATGGCGCCATGAGCAACCACACCGACACCATCCCCACCGCCTCGACCGACAAGGCCGAGCGGTACAACCTGGCGAAGCAGGAGAAGGCCGCACTCAAGGCCTGGCGCGAGGACGGCGAGCAGGGCGAGGCCCCCGCCACCCCGAACCTCGACGCCCTCCACGCCGACTACGAGTCCGGGAAGGACAGCACCGTGAAGAAGAGCAAGAAGGCCAGCAAGAGCACCAACCCCCGCGACGACAAGGCCGAGGGCATCGTGTTCATGTACAACGGCAAGCCGGTCGCCCACAACTTCCTCGCCCGCCTGGCGGCGAACCTCAAGATGCCGGTCGTCGACTTCAAGGCGCTGCTCGCCGAGCAGGGGATCGACGCCCCGCAGACGACGACGTGGGCCGTGATGGTCGGCGACGCCGCGGTGGGCGCCGTGCTCCCCGGCGACGACGTGCCCGAGCTGCTGGCGACGGTGCGGACGAGCCGCAAGGCGAAGGCGGCGAAGGTCGAGACGGTCGAGGAGGTCGCCTGGTCGATCCGCCGGGTCGCCACCCGCATGTACGTGGCGAGCCGTGACGACGCCGAGCTGGGTCGCTTCGACTCGGCCAAGAAGGCGCTCGCCGAGGTCGTGGCCGCTGGCGGCCCCGAGCAGGTCGAGGTCGAGGACGTGCGGGCGCTCCAGCCCGTGTGAGTCGCCTGGTCGAGCGGGCGGCTCGACCGAGGCCCCGACAGCCCCGTCATCCCGAGTGGGTGGCGGGGCTGTTGCGCGCCTGGGCCACGATGCGCCCAGGGCGTCGACAGCCTCGACCCCTCCCGAGTGCCCCGGCGACCCCGTTGTGCGCAGCAGGGGCGCACGTAGGCCCGCCTACGGGCAAGCTGGGCGCATGCTGCGCTCCCTCGACTCGCTCGACCCCGACCTGGCCCGTGCCCTGGCCGAGCACTCGCCCCGCCTCGTCCTCGACCGACCCGCGCTCGTCGCCGCGCCCGACTCGCCGACCGGCTGGCTGCTGGTCGAGCCAGCCCCGTGCCCCGCCGGTAGTTCGACGGGCGCCATGTGCGGTCGGCGCTAGGCCCGCCTACGATCGTCCCCGAGCAACCAACTACGACCTGGAGGTCATCGCCATGCCCGCTTACTTCGACACCGGATTCTCCGTTCGCCAGCCCATGTGGCACGGGCTGGGGACGATCCTCGACGACTACCCGGCCGACTGGCCGGAGGCCCGCAAGCTCGCCGAGCTGGAGTGGGAACCCGAGCTGCGGCCGATGGTCGAGGCCCGCTGCGGCGCCTGCCAGCACGTCTTCACGACGGGCGACCTGGAGGCCGGGGCGTGCGGCTCCTGCCTCGACACGGCCCCGCCGGTCGTGTCCCTGGTCCCCGGCGAAGCACGGGTGATCCGCAACGACACGGGCCTGCACCTGGGCAGCGTCACCGACGCCTACACGCCGATCGGGCACGACCTGATGGGCGAGGTCATGGAAGCGCTCGCCGAGTCGAGCGACGGCACCCTCCGTTTCGAGACAGCGGGCAGCGTGCGGGAAGGCCGCAACGTGTGGGCGCTCGCCTACCTGGACGAGCCGATCGAAGTGGCGGGCGACGACACGGCGACGCTGCCGTTCCTGGCCCTCCTCAACGCCCACGATGGCGGCGGGGCGCTGAAGGTCATCCCGACCAGCGTCCGGGTCGTCTGCTGGAACACCTACCGCGCCGCCGAGCTGCAGGGCGAGCGCAGCGGCCAGCAGTTCACGTTCCGCCACGTCGGCGACGTTCGTGACCGGGTCGAGGAGGCCAAGCAGGCCATCCGGGGCGTGCGTACGGCGCAGGCCGAGTGGGTCGAGCTGGCCGAGCGGCTGGCTGGCTTCCGGGTCGACGATGCGGCGGTCGCATCGTTCGTCTCGTCGTTCATCCCCGAGCCGGTCGAGGCCATCGTGTCCGACCGGGTCCGCAACAACATCCAGGTCGCCCGTGGCGCCCTGTCGAGCATCATCAACTACGAGCCGACGTGCGACGGCCACCGGGGCACGGCCCTGGGCCTGGTGGACGGGGCGGTCGAGTACCTCGACCACGTCCGGGCCTTCCGCAGCCGGGACACGCTGATGAACCGGACGCTGCTGCGGCCCGAGCCGATGAAGGCCAAGCTGGTCGAGCTGGCGCTGGCGGCGGCGGGCGCCAACTGACGGCCTCGACTCGGCCCCGCTCGCCCGTGCTCATCGGGTGGGCGGGGCCTTTGTCGCGCCAGGGGTGTCGGCGAACGTAGGGCGCCCTACGATGGCCCCCATGAGCAACCGCAACCGCATCCAGCCCCGGCGCCTCGACGGCTCGACCGTCGACCACGTCGCCGAGAAGAACGCCTCCTACGCCTTCCGGGGCGAGGGCGAAGTCACCGTCATCGCCCGCCGGGACATCCACGTCTGCCGCCAGGTCGACGGCGTGTACGAGTACGGCGTGCTCGCCAAGGGCGCCCGCTTCACGGGTCGCCTGTCGAACGCCGGGTTCCGCGGCATCGAGATCCACGCATCGTTCCCCGGCGGCTGGCGCGTGCCGGGCGTGTCGGCTGGCGCCGTTCGGGGTGCGAAGTGAGCCACCCCGTCAGCCTCCTGGTCGTCCGCTCGACGAACGGCCAGCCCCGCGGCTGGAAGGCGGCGAGCCGCCACGGCGACCTGATCGCCCACCAGCCCCTCCGCTCGACCGAGGTCGAGGCAGCCCGCGCCGAGGCGCAGGCCATGTTCCCCGACGCCGCCGTGTGGGTGCCGTCGCTCGGCGAGGCGTACCCGTCATGACCACCTACGACCGCACGACCGTCGCCCGCTCGACCGGGGCCACGGTCTGGACGACCAGCGCCGAGCTGATGGGCCTCGACCCCTGCGGCGGCGACTGCGCTTGGTACAACGGCTGCGAGACGCACGGCGCCATCGTCGGCCACGCAACGCTGCGCCTGGCCCGCTCGTTCGCCTCCTGCCCGGAGGAGTGGTGCGAGGACTGCCGGACCTCGCTCGACCTGGGCGTGCTGCTCCCGAGCCAGCTCCCCGGCGGCGCCGTCCCGAGCGCCTTCCCTCCGATGCTCCCCTGCTCGACCTGCGGCCACCGCTGGCCGATCCACGTCCTCGACAACAACAACCGGTGCCCCATCTGCTGGGACGCCAAGGAGAACCCCGTGACCACCACCACCACCCGCACGACCGACAACCGCTGGGCCGCTGGCAGCTCGGGCGCGGTCGTCCCCGACGACGCCCCCGCCGCCTACGGCGCCCGCTGGATCGACATGGGCGACTCGACCCCGGCCGATGTCGTCCCCGACCGGCAGGGCTTCGCCTACGCCGACCGGGCGGCGATGACCCGCCTCATCGACCTGCTGGTGGACGCCGACAAGGGCATCCGCTCGCTGGCGGGCCTCGACCGGGATGCGGTCGAGATCACCAACGTCGGCACCACCTGGTCGATCGCCCGCCGCCGAGCTGGCGGTTACGTGTACGTGGAGGCGTGGCTGGCGTCGTAGCCTCGCCCGTGCGTTAGCCCTCAACGACCGACAGCCCCGGCCATCCGCCGGGGCTGTTGCGCGCCACGGGCCAGGGTGCGCCGAGGCCCGCCTACGTGCGCCCCTGCTCGACGACATCGCCCCGCCTGGGCACTTGGGCCTCCCCGAGCTCTGTGCGCCCCTGGGCGCATCGTGGGGCGCCTGGCGACGACGACGCTAGGCCCGCCTACGATGGGGGCCATGAGCAACGCACCCGTCCCCATCCCGATCCCACCCGACCCGGCCGACCTCGACAACGAGCAGGCCCAGAACACCGCCCTGGCCGCGCTGGCCGTGCTCCTCGCCGCTGCCGCTGTCGCTGGCTGGCTGGGCGCCCTGGCCCGAGTGCAGGAGCGTCGGGCGTGAGCGCCGAGGTCGCTGACGGCGACTGCTTCCCCACCGCCTTCCGGCTCATCCGTGAGGGCGACGAGTCGATGCGCCTGTGCCACGGCACGGTCGTGCGCTCGACCGATGGGCGCCACCACTCGCACGCCTGGGTCGAGTCGACCCGCACCTACGACGTGCCCGTGCTCGACACCGACCAGACGATGGCCGTGACGCTGACCACCGCCATCGACAAGGCGAACGGCCACGACATCGAGATGCCCGCCACCGTGTACCGCAAGATCGGCCAGGCGCACGACGTGGTCGAGTACGTCCGCACCGACGCCATGCGCCTCGCCGTGCAGACGGGCCACTTCGGTCCCTGGCACGACGACCTCGACGACGACCCGGCGCCGACCGTGCCGATGCGTCGACCGATCACCCGCTACCCCGAGCGGTGGCGGTCATGAACGCTCCGCTCGACCAGCTCCACGCCGATTGCATCGCCGCCCGCGCCTGGGTGCGCGCCGAGGTCGAGCGGCTGCGAGCTGCTGCCGCCGCCTGGTCGCCCCGGCCGATGGACTGCGGGACCGACGCCGGGTGGTCCGACCGCAGGAGCGTGAAGCGATGATCCCCGACGACATCGACCCGTCCGACACGTTCGATGAGGAGCGGGTCGAGGTCGAGCACCTGATGCGGACCCGTGGCGTCGACCAGGCCGAGGCCCTGCGCATCCTCGACCGCCGCGCCGACCTGGGACGGCTCGACGCCGAGAACCGGGCCATCGCCGAGGCCGAGCGCCTGGCGCGCAAGCGCCGCCACCGGGGCGAGGAGGGGTGGGAGAAGTGTCGCCACGGCTACACGCTCGGGCGGGTCGACGCCGAGGGCTACTGGACGACGACGTTCACCCCGTGCGGGCTGTGCCCGTGCCCCGCTGGCGGGCGCCACACCTGGGCCGAGCAGGACAGCGGCGACGCATACGGCCCGATCGGTGGCGGGCCAGGAACCAGGGTCATCCGATGGACGGCCTGCGACGAGTGCGGGGCGATCCCGCGGAACGGAGAGAAGTGATGGAACGCAAGGTGTGGACGACCACGGTCGAGGCCGGGGACGAGTACGGGGTCGGACCCGTGGAGGTCATGGTCGAGCAGTTCGACGACAAGCCGCCATCGGTCGCCTTCCGGCGCGACCGCTGGGCGACCTGGAGCCGCCCGTTCTCGACGGAGGTGGCCCCGTGAGGCGCCCGGTCAACGAGCTGTTCAACATCGTCGCCGCCTGCGCCAACGGCGACGCCCCCGCCCCGACCGACCGGGTGCGCACGCACTACTACCGGGACTGCCACCAGCTCCACGACTGCCAGCCGCTCGTCCTGTCGGTCGCCACCCTGAACCGGCAGCCCGAGCGGGGCCTGTGCTGGTCGTGCGTC
>Ga0210380_10000924_pt1 | contig 12195 bp, 11 predicted proteins | sample PLM4_5_coexredo_FD_155476 | JGI IMG/M metagenome (GOLD analysis project Ga0210380, IMG submission 155476) | Groundwater sediment microbial communities from an aquifer in East River, Colorado, USA - PLM4_5_coex redo | ecosystem: Environmental > Terrestrial > Soil > Riparian zone | place: USA...
GCGTTCACCAGCCAGGTCACGGTGCTGGCCCTGCTGACGATGGTGCTGGGGCGTCAGCGCGAGATGTCGTCCGAGGACGGCCTGCTGCTGGCGCGCGCGCTCGACGCGATCCCGGGCAAGATCGAGCGCATCCTCCAGCGTGAAGCGGACGTGGACAAGATCGCCCAGCTGTACGGGGGGCACGACAACTTCCTGTACCTGGGGCGCGGCTACAACTTTCCGGTCGCACTCGAGGGCGCGCTCAAACTCAAGGAGATCTCGTACATCCATGCCGAGGGCTATCCGGCGGCCGAGATGAAGCATGGCCCGATCGCGCTGATCGACGAGAACATGCCGGTGGTGTTCATCTGCCCGCGCGACGCGGCGTACGACAAGGTGATGAGCAACATGTCGGAGGTACGCGCGCGCAAGGGCCGGATCATCGCGATCGCGACCGAGGGCGACGAGGAGGTCAAGGAGCGCGCCGATCACGTGCTCTACGTGCCCGACACGCTGACCTGCCTGCAGCCGCTGCTGTCGGTGATCCCGCTGCAGCTGCTGGCGTACAAGGTGGCGGTGAATCGCGGCTGCGACGTGGATCAGCCGCGCAACCTCGCCAAGAGCGTGACTGTCGAATGAGCGCGCCGCTCCAGACTCCGGTCAAGGTCGACGACGCGCCGCAGGCGATCGGTCCCTACAGCCAGGCACAGATCATCGACGACGGGGATCGCCGCACGGTATGGACCTCGGGTCAGATCGCGCTCGACCCGGCGACCGGCCAGCTGGTGGAAGGCGGAGTCGCCGCACAGACCGAACGCGTGCTCAAGAATCTCGCGGCGGTGCTGGCGGGAGCTGGCTTCACGCTCGGCCATGCGGTCAAGACCACGGTGTATCTGGCGGACATGCAGGATTTCCAGGCGATGAACGAGGTGTACGCGCGTCATTTTCCGACGCCGCCTCCGGCGCGCACCACGATCGCGGCGGCAGGTCTGCCGCGCGGCGCCCGGGTCGAGATCGACGTCATCGCCGTGGGCCGCCCGGCCTGAACGGCCGGCCGGGTGTGAGAACGCCGTCATGAGCGCGCGCCGGAGGATCGAGGTGCGGCTCACTGCCCAGGTGGCGTGCGCGGGTTGAGCCTCCAAGCTGGGTCCGGGTGACCTGCGCAATGCATTGAAGCGTCTTCCGCGACTGCCGCGCGATCCGCGCGTGCTGGTCGACCAGAGCTCGCTCGACGACGCGGGCGTGTACCGGCTCGACCGCCACACCGCGCTGGTGCAGACCGTCGACTTCTTCACACCGGTGGTCGACGACCCGTTCGACTACGGACGGGTCGCGGCGACCAACTCGCTGTCCGACGTGTACGCGATGGGCGGCACGCCGCGCACCGCGCTCGCGATCATGGGATTTCCCGAGCACCTCGGCAGCGAGGTGCTGGGTGAGATCCTGCGCGGCGGCCAGTCGGTCATGCAGGCGGCCGGGGTCGCGATCATCGGCGGACACACGGTCAAGGATCCGGAGCTCAAGTTCGGCTACAGCGTGACCGGAATGGTCGACCCCCGGCGCATGCTCACCAATGCCGCCGCACGCCCCGGCGACCAGCTGATTCTGACCAAGCCGCTCGGCACCGGGATCCTTGCGACCGCGCTCAAGCATGAAAAACTCGCGCCCGCGCTGGTGCGCCGGCTGACCAAACAGATGACGACGCTCAACCGCGCTGCGTCGGAAGTCGCGGTGCGGGCGGGTGCGCGCGCGGCAACCGACGTGACCGGGTTCGGACTGCTCGGGCATGCCGCCCAGATGGCCGACGCGAGCGGGGTCACGATCGTGTTCCACCCGCGTTCCGACTGGTTCCTGCCCCGGACGCTGGAGCTGGCGCTCGACGGCGAGATCGCCGGTGGCCTGAAGAAGAATCAGGAGTTCTACAGCCCCCGGATCGCGATCGAAGGGATCCCGCCGGCGATGACGCTTGCGCTGTTCGATCCCCAGACGTCGGGCGGGCTGCTGATCGCGGCTCCCGAGAAGAAGGCGCGCGTCCTGCTGGCCGGATTGCGTCGGCGCCGGATCTGGGCGAAGGTGCTCGGTCGCGTGACGCGCCGCAGGGACCATGATGTCGTGTGCGAGGCCGCCTGAGGTGCGGGAACGAATGAGATCTGGTGGTCTCCGGGGACTTCAAATCCTGCGGTCGGGCGCTGGCGTCCGAGGTGGGTTCGATTCCCACGCGTTCCCGCCACCCCGGGTGGGCTCCACCGGCACGACCGGCAGTCGTCCGTGCCGGCGCGGCGCGCGGATCGCGGCCCTGGCGGCCGCGCTCGCGTGCGTGCTGGCGGGTGGGGCGGGGGCGCAGCCTCCGCCGGCGAGTCCGCCGGCACCGGATTCCCTGTCGCTCGATCTGTCGACTGGCGACAAGCTCGCGCAGCCGCCGGCTGAACCGCCGGTCTCGCGCCTGCTGCTGGCGGAGTCGGACAGCATCCGCGCGGCGCGGACGCCGAAGCCACGCGGCCGATTCGACCAGCCGCACTGGGTGATGCTGCGGTCGCTGGTGGTCCCCGGCTGGGGGCAGTTCCACAACAAGGCGTGGTTCAAGTCGGCGGCGGTGGCGATCGGTGAGAGCTACATGATCGTCCGGATGGTGGACGATGAAAAATCCCTGAACCAACTCGAGGACAGCATCAACCAGGCCCTGGAAGACAGCAACGAAGCCGCGTACAACGCGGCAATTGCCGCGTACAACTCGCAGCTCGACCAAACCACGCAGCGACGGTGGTTCTTCGGGGCCCTGCTTGCGTATGCACTCCTGGACGCCTACGTGGACGCTCACTTCGTCGACTTCGAGGTGGAGTTCGGGAAAGACGGAGGCGGCCGATCGCCGTCGCCGCCCGCGCCCGAGGCGCGATTGAAGGTGAGGTGGTCGTTCTGAGCGATCCACGGATGGCTCGTATTCGCAACTTCTGCATCGTTGCCCACATCGATCACGGCAAGAGCACGCTGGCGGACCGGCTGCTCGAGTTGACCCACACCCTGACGCCCCAGCAGATGAAGGCCCAGGTGCTCGACGACATGGATCTCGAGCGCGAGAAGGGGATCACGATCAAGTCGCACGCGATCGCCATGGAATACACGGCGAAGGACGGGCTCACGTACGAGCTGAACCTGATCGACACGCCCGGCCACGTCGACTTCACCTACGAGGTGTCGCGCAGCCTGGCGGCGTGCGAGGGCGCGATCCTGGTGGTCGACGCGTCGCAGGGGATCGAGGCGCAGACGCTCTCGAACTACTTCCTCGCCCGCGACCAGAAGCTCACGATCGTCGGCGCGATCAACAAGGTCGACCTGCCGGCCGCGCGTCCGGACGAGATCGCGCTCGAAATCGAGCATGTCGTCGGGGTCGAGGCCGAGCGCGTGTGCCGGATCAGCGCGAAGACCGGTCTCGGGGTTGCCGAACTGCTCGAGCGGGTGATCGCCGACGTCCCGCCCCCGAGCGGCGATCCGGATGGGCCGTTCCGCGCGCTGATCTTCGACTCCAAGTTCGACCAGTACCGCGGCGTGGTGTGCCTGGTGCGGGTGGTGGACGGCCGGATCGCGGCCGGCAATCACATCCGGTTCCTTTCGAACGGGGCGGAATACGAGGTGACCGAAGTCGGTCATCTGCGGCTCAAGCTCGAGGCGACGGACGAGCTCCACGCCGGCCAGGTCGGGTACGTGGTGGCGGGGATCAAGACGGTGGCCGACGCGCGGGTTGGCGACACGATCGGGACCGCCGACGTGTCCGGCCTGTCCCCGCTGTCCGGCTTCCGCGAGACGCAGTCGATGGTGTTCTCGGGCCTTTATCCGATCGACGCCGAGCAGTACGAGGACCTGAAGGAGGCGCTGTCGAAACTGCGCCTCAACGATGCTTCGCTGGTCTACGAGCCGGAAACGTCGGTCGCCCTCGGGTTCGGATTCCGCTGCGGATTCCTCGGGCTGCTGCACCTCGAGATCATCCAGGAGCGGCTGCGGCGCGAGTTCCAGATCGATCTGATCGCCAGCACGCCGAGCGTGGTCTACCACGTGCTCCAGACCGACGGCGATCTGCTCACGGTCGACAACCCGACCCACATGCCGCCACCTCAGAACATCGAGGTGATCGAGGAGCCGATGGTGCTCGCGCACGTGGTGACTCCGACCGACTACGTCGGCAACGTGATGAAGCTGTGTCAGGACCGACGCGGCGAGTTCGGAGAGATGGAGCACCTCGAGGAGAAGCGCGTGCGGATCGCGTATCGGCTGCCGCTCGCGGAGGTGGTGCTCGACTTCTACGACCGGCTGAAGTCGGTGTCGCGCGGATATGCGTCGCTCGACTACGAGTTCTCGGATTACCAGGCGTCGGCGGTGGTCAAGCTCGACATCCTGCTCAACGGTGACATGGTCGACGCGCTGTCGGCGATCGTGCACCAGGACAAGGCGTATCAGTACGGCAGCTCCCTGTGCGAGAAGCTCAAGGAGCTGATTCCGCGCCAGCAGTTCCAGGTTGCGATCCAGGCCGCGATCGGCGGCAAGATCATCGCGCGTGAGACGATCGGCGCGATCCGCAAGAACGTGACCGCCAAGTGCTATGGCGGTGACATCAGTCGCAAGCGCAAGCTGCTCGAGAAACAGAAGGAGGGGAAGCGGCGGATGAAGCAGATCGGCACCGTCGAAATCCCCCAGGAGGCGTTCCTGGCAGTTCTCAAGGTGGAACGCTGAACCCGGAGAAACCCATGTCCCGATCCTCACGCTCCATCGTTCGCGAATACCTGGAAGCGGCTCTCTGGGCCCTGGTGCTGACCGCGGTGCTCCGCGCGTTCGTGATCCAGGCGTTCCGGATCCCGTCGGAATCGATGCGCGACACCCTGCTGGTCGGGGACTTCCTGTTCGTGAACAAGTTCGAATACGGACCCAAGATCCCGTTCACCCACGTCCGCCTGCCCGGTCTCCACGCGCCGCGCCGCGGGGACGTGATCGTGTTCCAGTTCCCGCAGGACCCGAGCAAGGACTTCATCAAGCGCTGTGTCGCGACCGGCGGAGAGACGGTCGAGATCAAGGAGAAGCAGGTGTACGTGAACGGCCGGCAGCTCGACGAGCCGTACGCACGCCACACCGATCCGAACATCCGGCCGGCCGGCTTCGACTTCCGCGACAACTTCGGGCCGTTCACGGTGCCGAAGGGCGAGATGTTCATGATGGGGGACAACCGCGACAACTCGAACGACAGCCGCTACTGGGGAACGCTGCCGATGGACCTGGTGAAGGGCCGCGCGATGTTCCTCTACTGGTCGTGGGATCCGGACCGGAACTGGCCGCGATGGGCGCGACTGCTCAACATCATTCACTGACGCCGTCGGCTGCTGCGCGTGACCAGGCGCGGGTCGGGCTGTATGTGCACGTGCCGTTCTGTGCGGTGCGCTGTGCGTTCTGCGATTTCGCGACCGGCAGCCTGTCGCGCGAGAAGGTCGAGCGCTATCTGACCGCGATCGCGCGCGAGGCCGCGCTGCGCGCGCCGGAGACGCAGGGCGTGCGCTTCACCTCGGTGTTCTTCGGCGGCGGCACGCCGTCGGCGTTGTCGGCCCGTCACTTCACGCGCCTGGCGACGATCGTGCGCGAATCGTTCGCAGTGGCGCCGGATGCCGAGATCACGCTCGAGGCGAATCCCGAGACCGTGCGCCCGGCATTGCTCGACGCGTGGGCGGCGGCCGGCGTCAACCGGCTGTCGATGGGTGCGCAGAGTTTCGTCCCGCGCGAGCTCGAACAGCTCGGACGCATCCACGACGCGGCGCGTCCGGGCGAGGCGCTGCGGCTCGCCCGCGCACACGGATTCCGGCGGCTCTCGCTCGACCTGATGTTCGCATTCCCCGGCCACGACCTCGCGAGCTGGCGGACCACGCTCGCACACGCTGTCGACCTCGACGTCGAGCACTTCTCGGCGTATGCGTTCATTCCCGAGGACGGCGCGCCGCTCGGCGCCGCGGTGCTGCGCGGCGAGACCGAGCTGCCGTCGGCGGAGCAGCAGGAGCGTCTCTACACCACGCTGACCGGGACGCTCGGGCGCGCCGGTTACGGGTGCTACGAGACCTCGAGCTTCGCGCGCCCGGGCGCCGAGGCACGGCACAACCTCGTCTACTGGCTGCGGCGCGACCATCTCGCGCTCGGGCCGTCGGCGCACGGGCTGTGGCGCGGCGTCCGTCACATGAACGCGCGCAGCTTCGATGCATGGGCGGACGGACTCGAGCACGGGCGTCCGTGGCGCACGCTGGAGCCGGAGACGCGCGAGAGCCGCACCGACGAGATCGTGATGCTGGGACTGCGTCTCGGCAGCGGGCTGCTGCCGGAGGATCACGATTCGCATGCGTGGGACGAGGTGCGGGAACGTTTCGGTGCCCGGCTCGAGCGCGGCGTGGCCGAGCGGCGCCTGCTCCGGCACCGGGGCGGATGGCGCATCTCCGTACGCCATCGCTTCGTGGCCGATGAGATCCTCGCATGGGTGCTGGCCGGCGCATCGCGTCCAGTTGACACCCCGCGGGAGCGGTCCGTAACTTTGAGACCATGTCTCATATCGCCCTCCCCGGTCGGCTGAGCACCGACGATCCCGATCTGACCGAACGCCAGCGCGAAGTCCTGTTCGCGCTGGTGCGGGAGCATCGCCGTTCGGCCCGCCCGGTCAGCTCCGAATGCCTGGTCACGACCACCGCGGTGCGCGGCTCGGCGGCCGGGGTGCGCTCGGTGCTGGCCGAGCTCGAATCGCTCGGCCTGCTCGCGCGTTCGCACGTCTCGGCGGGCCGGGTTCCGAGCGGGGCGGGGTACGCCTTCTACGTGCGCCAGGGGATCACTCCGCAGGCGCTGCCGCCCGAAATGCTGGCCGAGCTCGACGAGCGTCTGAACCGGTCGACCGCCGACATCGAGGATCTGCTCCACGAGGCGGCGCGGGTGCTGGCGGGCGTGAGCCTGCAGCTGGGGCTCGCGTTGTCGCGTTCGCTCGATCAGGAGCGCCTGGTCCAGCTCGAGCTCGAGGGGCTCACCCCGGATCGCGCGCTGCTCGTCCTGTCGCTCGCCGGTGGGTCGGTGCGTACGCTCAAGCTCGAACTCGACAGCCCGCTGGCGGCCGATGCGCTGCGGGACGTCGAGCGCATGCTGCGCGAGCGGCTGATCGGCCGGACGGTGCACGAAGTGCGCGATCGGCTGCGCTCCGATCCGGAGCTGGTGCGCGACGCGGCAGTCCACATGGTGACGCGTGCGTTCGCGGAGGTGTGGCGCGACGCCGACGGAACGACCTTGTTCAGCGCCGGCGCGGGACGGATCGCGTCGCAGCCGGAGTTCGCGAGCGGCAGCCAGCTCGGTTCGCTGCTCCAGGTGATCGAAGATGGCCCGCCGCTCGACCGGCTGATGGTCGGGACGGTGGAGGGGCATGCCGAGGTCCGGCTCGCCCTCGATGAAGTCGCGGCCCTCAACGGCATGAGCCTGATCAGTTACCCGCTCCCCGGTGCGCCGGGGGTCGCGGTCGGCGTGCTGGGGCCGATGCGAATGGATTATGCGCGCGCGCTCGCTGTGGTCGAAGCGGTGGGCTCGCGCCTCGCCGCGTACTTCTGACGCTGCGCGCGTCCGCGGCACCACGAAGGGACATCCCATGAAACGCAATGCTGCATCCGGCGCCGGTTCCGGCGACGAGCAGGAGCGCGCCGCCAATCCGGCGGACGCCTCCGAACCGGCGTCGACCGATCCGCCCGCGGGCCTGCCCGACGGTCCGGGCCCCGACTTTGGCACGCCCGAGCCTGCGCGGGCGGAGGAAGCCGACTACAAGGATCGCTGGCTGCGCGCCGAAGCCGAGATCCAGAACTATCGCCGTCGCGTCCAGCGCGAGCAGGAGCAGGTGCGCCGCGATGCCGAGGAGGCGGTGCTGCGCGACGTGGTCACGGTGCTCGACGATCTCGAGCGCGCGCTGTCGTCGCTCACGCCCGAGGACGCGAACGCGACGTGGGTCCAGGGGATCACGCTGGTCGCGCAGCGGATGCGGGACACGCTCGCGCGTCACGGCGTGGAAGCGATCGATCCGCTCGGTCAGACGTTCGATCCGGTCACCCAGGAGGCGATCCTCGAGGTCGACGCTCCCGAAGGCGCGGTGCCCGGCACGGTGGTGCAGGTGGTCCACAAGGGCTACCGGCGCCGCGACCGCACGCTGCGGCCGGCGCGCGTGATCGTGGCCCGCGAACCGGTGGAGCGCTGATCGTGGCCCGTGACTACTACGAGGTGCTCGGGGTTGCGCGCGGCGCCAGCGACGACGACATCAAGAAGGCGTACCGCAAGATCGCGTTCGAGCATCATCCCGACCGCAATCCCGGCAACAAGGAATCGGAAGCAAAGTTCAAGGAGGCGACCGAGGCGTACGAGGTGCTGCGCGATGCGGAGCAGCGCGCGCGCTACGACCAGTTCGGTCACGCCGGGGTCGGGCCGGCGGGCGGCGCGCCGGGCGGCGGATTCAGCGGGAGCGGGTTCGATCTCGCCGACGCGCTGCGCGCGTTCATGCGCGACTTCGGCGGCGGCGCCGGCGGCTTCGAGGATCTGTTCGGTGGTGACGGCCGGCGGGGTCCGACCCGCGGCGACGATCTGCAGGTACGGCTCAAGCTCACGCTCGAAGAGATCCACACCGGGGTCGAGAAGCGGATCCGGGTCAAGCACCTGAAGCGCTGCGGCACCTGCGCGGGACGCGGTGGCGAAGGCGAGACGCGGTGCGGCGAGTGCCAGGGGCGCGGGCAGATCCGCCGCGTCCAGCAGTCGGTGTTCGGCCAGTTCGTGAACGTGGTGGTGTGCCCGCGCTGCGGGGGCGAAGGCACCACCTTGAAGGAAGTGTGCAAGACCTGCGAAGGGGACGGGCGCGTGAGCGAGACCGAGACGGTCTCGGTCAAGGTGCCGCCGGGTGTGCGCAACGGGAACTACATCCCGCTGCGCGGCGTCGGCGACACCGGACCGCGCGGCGGTCCGGCCGGCGATCTGATCGTGCTGATCGAGGAGAAGGAGCACGCGGTGTTCGAGCGCGACGGCGACGACCTGCGGATCGACGTGCCGGTCAGCTTTCCCACGCTCGCGCTCGGCGGCAAGGTCCAGGTGCCGACCATCGAGGCCGGGGCTCTCACGCTCGACGTGCCCGCAGGGACGCAGAGCGGCAAGGTGCTGCGCGCGCGCAACCAGGGTCTGGCGGGACTCCGCGGCGGCCGTGGCGATCTGCTTGCGCGATTGATGATCACGGTTCCGACCCGGCTCGGGGCGAACGAGAAGAAGCTGCTCGGCGAGCTCGGCAAGAGCGATGTGTTCCAGCCGCCCAAGCCCGGCAAGGGACTGTTCGAGCGCGTGAAGGATGCGTTCGCGGGCTGACGCAGTTCCCGCGTTCGTGTGGGTTCCGGAGGTTCCGTCGCCGGACACCGCGCTCGAACTCGACGCGCCGACGCTCCATCACGTCCGGCGGGTGTGCCGCGCGCGCCCCGGGGATGCGCTCGCGCTGACTGACGGGCGCGGGGTTCACGCGACCGCGCGACTCGAAGCCGACGGCCGCGTGCACGTGATCGAGCGCAGGATCGAGCCGCCGCCGGCGGCCGCGACGATCGCGTGCGGCGTTCCCGACGGCGAACGCGCCGACTGGCTGGTCGAGAAGCTCGCCGAGTTCGGGATCGCGGTGTTCCAGCCGATCGACACGGCACGCGCGCGGTGGCGGCCCGAGCGCACGCGCACCGACCGGTGGCTGCGGCTGGCCCGCGCGGCACTCGGCCAGTCGCGCGGAGCCTGGCAGATGGAGATCCGCCCACCGGTCGGCTGGGACGAGTTCGTGGCCTCGACTCCGCCGGGCGCCACCGGCTGGTTCGCCGACCCGGAGGGGGCGCGGGCCCGTCCGATCCCGGACCCCGAGCCCCGGGACTGGGTGGGAGTGGTGGGTCCGGCGGCCGGGTTCGAGCCCGGGGAGAAGGAACAGCTCGTGGGGCGGGGGTTTCGTCCGATCTGGCTGTCACAACGCCGCTTGCGAACCGAGACCGCGGCTCTGGCGCTGGCCGCCGTGTGGGCGACCGCCCGTCCCGACCCGGATTCCGCGGGCGTAAGTGGTCCCCCGTCTTGACGCTTTGGAAGGGGCGGACATAGACTGCATTCACCATTTTCACGCCCGCCGCTCCCTGCGGTTTCCGGGCGTGCATCGTTTTTCTCATCCATCCTCGGAACATTGTGCCGAGACTCCAGTGCGGAGGGGGGGAGTTTATTGCCCGGCATCAGGGTGAAGGACGGAGAGTCCTTCGAGAGTGCCCTGCGTCGTTTCAAGAAGAAGTGTGAGAAGGCCGGCATCCTTGCCGATCTGCGCCGACATCAACACTTCGAGAAGCCCAGTGAACGGCGTAAGCGCAAGTTGAACGCGGCCAAGCGGAAGAACATGGCCCGTCGTCAGGCGGAGATCTAACCGCACCTGCGATTCCTCACCGGGTTCACCTGGGTGGACTGGGTCGTTGTCGTCCTGGTCCTTGGGTTTGCCATCCGCGGCCTGTTCCGCGGCGCCGTGACTCAGGTGTCCGTCCTGCTCGGCCTGTTCGTGGGCCTGTGGGCGGTTGCATTGACCTCGCAGTGGGTCGGAGAGCACTGGAAAAGTGCCCGACCCACTGTCGTGTTTTGGCTGCTTCGCTGGCTCGTCGCAGGAATGGCGGGCGTCGCGGTGGCTGCAGTACTGGGGTGGTTGGGTGAGCGCGCCGGTCAGACGGTCAGGGAAAGTCCGTTCGGCTGGTTCGATCGCTCGGTTGGATTCTTCGTCGGTGGTCTGGTGGGTGCCGCGTGCGTGCTGATTCTCCTGTTCGGTGTGCTCCGCCTGCCCGACGTCGTCGGGTTGGTGACGCCGGTCGCACATGCCCGACTGACGGCTCCGATCCTCGATCAGGCGCACACGGCGTGCGCGCGCGGGGACCGGTTGGTTCCCGGCAGCCCGTGGATCCGGCACCAGCTCCAGCTCGCGATGGATCGCGCAGAGGGCCGCAGCACGCCGGTCGTCTCGAAGCTCCGCCGTACCTGACGCGCGATCGGCGCCCGCGGCGCTCCCTCGAACGCAACGGATGTGACGTGGACTCCCGTGCCCTGAGACTTCTCGAATTCGACCGCGTCACGTCATGGGTGGCGGACCACGCTGCCAGCGACGATGCGCGCGCGTGGATCGCCGCGGCGGCGCCGATCGCCGATCCGGCGGTGCGTGCCGACCAGGTCGCGCTGCTCGACGAGGCGATCCGCCGCAACGGCGAGCCCGGCGAATGGTGCGCGACTGCGCCCGGCTCGGTGCGCGCGGTGCTCGCGGACGACGACACGGCGCTCGACGGACCGGCGCTGGTGGAGGTTGCCGCGTGGCTGGCGGCCGCCGACGACACGCGCGCCGCGTGGACCGACGAGACCCGCGTGCGGCATCCCGGACTCGCCCGCGCGGTCGATGCGATCGATCCGCCGCCCGGCCTGCGCGTGCGCCTCGAGCGCTCGCTCGATCCCGACGGCACCGTGCGCGACCAGGCATCGCCCGCGCTGGCGCGTGCCCGCGCCGAGCTGCGGGACGCCACCCGGCGCCTCGAGCACAAGCTCGAGCACTGGGCGCGTGCGTTCGGCGCCGACGCCTACGTCACCCGCCACGGCGACCGGTTCGTGGCGCTGGTGCCGGCGGCCGGATTCCCGCGCCGCCGCGCGCTGGTCCACGACGTCTCGAACAGCGGCCAGTCGCTGTTCGTCGAGCCGCTCGAGATGCACGAGGACAACAACCGCCTGCTCGAGCTGCGCAACGCCGCGTTCGAGGAGGAGCGCCGCGTGCTGCGCGAGCTGGCCGGCGCGGTGCTCGACGAGCGCGACCGGGTGCTGGCGGCCGCCGCGGTGCTGGTGCACCTCGACACGCTGCGGGCCCGCGCCCGCTGGGCACGCGCGATCCACGGCCAGGCGGTGGTGCCGGGCGGTGACCGGCTGTCGCTGCGCGCCGCACGCCATCCGCTGCTGCTCGCCGGCGAGCGCGCGGAGGTGATTCCGCTCGATCTCGAGCTGGGTGCGGGCGGCCCGTCGGGCGATGCGCGGCTGCTGCTGGTGAGCGGTCCCAACATGGGTGGCAAGACAGTGCTGCTGAAGACCGTGGGTCTGTGCATTCTGCTCGCGCACGCCGCGTTCCCGGTGCCGGTCGCCGAGGGCAGCATGGTGCCCGAGGTGGATGCGGTCGGGATC